>Ga0307507_10002788_pt1 | contig 35603 bp, 13 predicted proteins | sample 7_EM_MG_FD_207223 | JGI IMG/M metagenome (GOLD analysis project Ga0307507, IMG submission 207223) | Populus trichocarpa ectomycorrhiza microbial communities from riparian zone in the Pacific Northwest, United States - 7_EM | ecosystem: Host-associated > Plants > Roots > Unclassified | place...
AAGGAGGTTAAGAAGTTAATAACTTAGAGTACTAGCTTGCCGCTAAGATATATAACGTTAATAATAATACAGAAGTTAAAGTTGTAGTTATCTTTAAGGGTGAACTTAAATCGGCTAGGGGACTTCTAGTTTATTTAGCAGTAATAGTAGTACTTTATAAGGTGCTTAATTGCCTTAACCTTAACTTTATAGCCTACTTGCTAAAGAACCTTAAGCAATTAGTAAACAGATAGGTGGCTAAAATAATAGTATAGTTGGCGTAATTCTAATTTAGTTAAGTGGCTCTAAGCAACACTTTTTTCTAGTTAATAAAGGAGCAACTAGGGGTAACCCTACTTATATATAACAGATACCCAATTGTCTCCCTAAATAAGTATATTCTTAAGGTTATTAAGCCTGACGCCTAATTTATCTATATCTTTAATATAAAATAGAAACGGAGTGTTCGTAGGAATAATATAGAAGGTAATATACCCTAAGGGGGTTTGGACCCTAATTGTGCTAAAAGAGGTCGCAGTGCCCTTACCAAAATAAATCGTGTGTTAGCCTGCCGTTGAATAGTTAATCTAAATAGAGCTATTAAGCTATTAAAGGGCTCGAACTTAAGGTTCTCCTGCTATAAATACTCCTGCAGCTCTAGTATCTGGCATAATACCATAGAAGACGTTTGCCGAGTATTTATTATTAAAGGAGAACGTGGAGCTCTCCTTTAGCTTATTAAAGATATCTAACTTCGTAATAGAATGGAGCGTAGATTAGTTATTAAAAATAGCAATGGTTTGTATACCATCTACCTCACCATACTTAGTAAAGTATTGGTTAGGAGAGTAGTCCTTAATTTCTATATCTATAAGGAGCTGTTTGGTCTTATTAACTTTACCCTTAAGGTCTTCTACGCCTTTATATTAAACCAGGAAGCTTTGGAAGTAGGCTATAGTAACCTTATAATTTCCAATATTTCTTGCACTTTAACGGAACTTATTATATGCCTCCTTTTGCTTATTAAGGGAGTATCTAGTTAACTAGCAATTTGGCTTCTTATAAATATAGCACTTCTTTTAGTGATTACTTCGAAATAAACCTCCACAAGGATCTCTATAATTGCCTTATAGTTGATGTTAATTGTACCCTTTACTATATTCCCTACCACGGCCACTATATATACGGTTAGTCCAGTTATGATTATGTTGGTTAGGAATACTTAGTTGCGTAGGGTTTTTGGTATAGAACTATTAAGATTCTTGTGTTTGCATTACAGTACCTACGGCGAAGCGTAGCTTAGCATATACTCCTTTAAACGTATTTGTAGGTTTGTATAGCGCCAAGTTATACTTAGGAATGCTATGGCATGCTAAAATAACCTGGTCCCTTAGGCTGTTCTTATTTTAGTAAGTTTTAGTAAGACCACATTGGATTTTCTAGAGTTTATTAAAGAGTAGTTAAAGGCACTCTAAACGAGTCTTTGTTGAGTTAGAAGCGATAACTCTTTAGAATATAGTCTCCCGCTATTTAGACATATAAAGCTGGCGATTTTTATTGGTCTTAAAGTGGGCTCTAGTAAGCTGAAGCATTATATTAAAGCTATAGTTTCTACCCGTAATATGGTCGTAATAAAATGTCGCCGCCTGTCCCTTTAACATAACCGAGAAAGTATAATAAAACTAGTAGCATTAGATTCTGACCTTGCTATAGCAGTTATAAAAGACCTATAGTTTTGTTCTAAGTATATTGTATAATTCTTCTCCAAACTTCTTCTCCTTGTCCAAATATACCTTTATTAGGTTCGTGACTTCTCGTAGTAGAGGCTTATTGGTTGGCTAGGGTAGAGAAGCTAGAGGCGGCAGAGGTAGAGGAAGAGTACCTCTAGGTGGGAGAGCACCTCTAGGTGGGATAGTAGCGTTCTAGGGGTTTCGTTTTGAATTAAAGTTGCCTTTTAAAGAATATGGGTTGGTTCTGGGTTTCTATAGTTAATATGTAATTTTAGCTTCCGTCTATACTGGTTCCTCTATATTAATAATAACGGCCTGGATATTACTGGTAATTGGGTTACTGTTTTTAGCAACATATACCCTATTTCTATAGAGGAAGTCTTAAAAATCCTAAACAATATCAACATTGCTAAGTGCCTAGGTGTTGGCGGTCTATCCTACGAAATCCTTCCTAAAATATTCCTAAAGCTATAGATCGGCGTAGTGTCTACTTCAGTAGAATATAATATGGTGTAGAAGAAAGCCATTAACTTGTTTTGCGGTATAAGTTATTATATTAAAGGTAAATTTGTCCTAATTTTTATTAATGAGTTTCGCGTATAAAGCTACCCCTAGTAGTAAGGAGTCTTCCTAGTTGTTTAAGGTAGACATAGCCATGTTTTCAGAGGGAGGGAAGTGTTATTAGTGTAGGGATTGTCGTTTAGTACGCGTTTATTATTTGGTACGCGTTTATAACGTATATTTATAATTATGGGGCTTAGGACCAGTTCTAGCCTTAAATCGCGAAGACTTATAAAGCGTATTATTCTACGTAATAGACGCAAGAATTTGTAATCTGGGAAAGGCTTAGGACCAGTTCTGGCCTTTAGATCTTTAGATTCGTAGAAGAGTTTTATTTAAGGTTTAGGACTAGTTCTAACCTTAAAAGACAGCTTCCTCTAGCACAAGTAGCACTGGTATAGTGGCTTGTCTCTTCTTGGTGGAATACCTAGCTATGCTATAGTATAATAGTAAAGTTAACCACTAATTAGTGTTGGTAACACAAGGTAATATTACGTAGCTACGGTTCGTAGATAGTATAATAATTGTTATTCTCTTCTTTTTCCCTGCTTAAGGAAGGGTGAGGAGCTTAAGGCTCCTCGCCACGCTAGTGCTGCGGCGACACGTGACGGCAACTTGCCTGTATTCCCAACATAGAGTTTAGAAGCTAGTACGCTCTAAGTAACTCTTTTACACTTAACTAAGCTCTAATGGACGATATTAGCCTTCTTTATAGTATTAGTTAGTATAATAACGTAGCTAATCTATAAAAAGAGGTCCTTGTTATTAGCAAACAACGCATCCATAAATACTAGTAGCTATAGGGTTTTAATATCTAACTTAATAAACTTAAGGCCTCTATTAGCGTTCTCAATTTGCCAGTTTAGACGCTTATTTAACTATTTTATGTCTTCCTTGTTAGGGTTAATTACTTAGGCGGTAAAGAATAAATTAAATAAGGCTTTTAGTTAGTAAACTAAGGCGATATATATACCTCTAGTACATTAGGTGATATACTAGTCCTTTAGGGTTAGAGTTCTTATAGCTCCTTTTAATCCCATACTTATAGCAAGTTTAGTGCTAATTATATTAAGGTTTATGCATTATCATTCCTAAGTAAGCGTAATACTCCTATTAGTTAGTAGCTAAATAACTCTACTATTAAACTTAATGGGTGTATTAACGGTAAGCTATTCCCATTCCTTAGCCATAAACTTGGCCTTATACAGCTCGTTTTGCTCTATGTTTATAAAGGTCTTATCTACTAGGAATAGAGTATTATTAGTTTATAGGCCTACAATACTAAAGGGCTCGTTGCTCTGTAGGAGATAGGGGTTATATATAGACTAGTCTATATATAACTATTGGATATAATATAAGTAATATATCTTAAACTAGTAGTTACCAGCTTCTAGTACTCTATAGAGTGATTTTACAACCTTTAAAACTAAGGCCTTATTAATCCCAAGTTGCTTAATCAGCTTGTGCGGAGGTTATACATAAAACTCTTAATTTAGTATAGTGGTTAATTATACATAGGCCTGTAAAATATCTTAGAGGTAAAGTTATACCTATAAAAGCTTTATAGCGGTGATGTAGAGAATTAGTTATTAGCTAACTTATTAAATAGTTAGTAATTAGGTAAGAACTAGTTCCTTTTCTAAGTTATTATAAGCTTATACGACTAGTTAAGATTTCTTAAAGGCTTTATTAGTTCCCTTATTCTTAATCTTATTAACAAATTGCGAATTAAAGAGTTGTACGCCTTATAATATATCCATAAGTCTTATAATCTCAAAAACTCCCTTCTTAAGTAGACCAGTAAGCCCCTTTTATTAAAAGGCGCTAAATTAAGTACTAAATTAACTGTTATCCTATAGGTAGATAGTAGTGTTAGTTATAGCCATAAGTAGAGGGTATTTACAAGGGCATCCTCTGCCTTATTTTGGGGGTTATTACTAAGCTTTAGCAGGTCTCTCTAAGACAGTCTTAGGAAGAACTAACCTAGATAGAGGTTTAGGTAGCGATTCTAGTCCAACAATTTGCTCCTGCGATTTAGTTGCTTAAAGGTAGGGTTTTATAACCGTAGATTAAAAGGCTATAGGTCCGCTAGACAGCTTAACAGTATATATTTTACCCTTAATAGTAAGTAAGGTAAATGGCCTGTCCTAATAGCCGCTTTAGCCAGTGTTTCCTTCTCTCTAGACCAAAATGGGCGAATTTAGTGGGAGATTATAAATCGCATTAGCATTAGGTCCGTTTTGCATATTCAGCATATTAGCGATCTATTATTTAGCTCATAGCTTCTGTATCTCTGCTATAGCCTTTTTAATTACGGTAGCGCGTTATATAACTATAGGGGATAGTGCATCGGATTTAACCATTCGGGGGTAGGCTTTAAAGACTAAAAGTATAGGAACTAGTCCTTTAGGGCTAGCTAAATTATTAATTGCTTTAAACGCCATTTAGAGTCCCATCTCCTTATTAATCTTAGGGATTTCAGTTATAATAATCTAATAGGCTTGCTATAATAGACTATAATAGCGCTCTACTATTCTAATAGAGTTATATGCTTTAACTAGTACACCCTTTATACTAATTCCTATAATGGTGGCGTATTACTTAAATTCTTTACTAACAAAGTTCTTTCTAGTGTTATAGGTAATTAGGTCTAGTGGCCCTAGGTAGATATTAATCTAGCACATCTATAGAACGTCCTATATGTGTTTGGCGCTAATATCTTATAGCTATCTACCGGCTTAGAATCGCGTTCCTTTATTAATAACATATAGGAGGGGTAATCCGCTAATATACATAATATTAATAATAATATTATAGTTAAAATTAATATTGTTTTATAGGGTAAAGCGAAATCTGCCTAATAATTTATTAAACTTCTAATAGTAGTGGTAGAACTTAGTTAGTTGCTTAATAGCCATTCTATTAGTTTCATGGCCAGCATAGTAGAGTAGCTTTTATAATTTTTTAACTAAGGGGTGTCCAAATTGACGATATAGGCGCCATAGCTCTATATCTATTAAGTAGCAAGGGTTCGCGTTAAAGAATTTAGATAAATATAACTATAGTAATAAGCTCTATAAGAGAAATAGGTAACTAAACCGTCGCACTACTAGCACTCTTTTAGTGTGAGTAATAACAACGTTTCTAAGGTTGTTGTAGTAGATTTAGAGTCTATCCATATCCGCTAAATAGAGCAAGAAGGGGGTATCTATATAGACAATATAAAACTGTATCTTACCTATAGGGGTGACAACATCTGCAGTTCTAATAGAGGTAGCAATTTTAATGCCAAACTACACGTTAACTTGTCCTTTGGTTAAGGTATTAAGTCTTATAAATTAGTCCGCGTGATAGATTCTAGCTATATCCTCCGCTAATAGTTTTTCTATATATGCTATAAAGAAATGCGCTAAAGGTTACTTTTTTTGGAGCTCTTGCTGCACCCGGCCCAAAAAGACCAAACCAACTAAAAGAACCCTAAAAAACACCCTAATAATCCCCTAAGATGCATACATCACAGGGAAGGCACAGGTGGAATAATAGTGGTACGTAGTCGCGCGCAACCACCAGACCCATACCCAATAATAGCCCCCCACAACAATAACAAGGACGGGCGAATACCACACTAGAAAGCGGAAATACCCTAATTAAAAAGGCATCTAATAAAATATAAAGCCTATTAAACGCGTCTAGTATCCGGAACTATAAGGGAGCATCTATTAGCTATTACGAACTAATACAGCTAGCAGAATAGCTCCAGTCTAGTAAACCTTAGGCGCCCCTCTAGCAAACCCTTAATTAAATCCTCCAATAGCTAAATAAAATCAAAGATAAATAAAAACCCCCCCTATAGGCGAACCGCACCTGGGCCGCCGTAGCTGTGCTTCTATAGCACAGGGAACCTACCCCCCTAAAGATAACAACCGGGTATATAATCACAATACGACCAAATACAGAAAAGGTAGAGGAACTTAGGGGACAATCAGAAACAGAAGTTCTTATAAAAATTTATAAGGAGGTCCACAACGCCGTTACAGTCCAACACCTTAGGAGTGGAGATATTAGAGTCACCCTAAAGGACCAATAGGCAAAGGAACGGGCCGTAAGGGCAGGGGACAGGCTAGGAGAGCGTATTAGCATAAAAGTGCTTTATAAAGATCACCTAGTTGAAGTCCTATCGGTTCCCATAAGCCTTAGGGTAGAAAGGGAACGCCAGGCGGACAATACAGCAACTATACAGGAGATAGTAAAACAAATAGAACGCCTTATACTAGGACTTATAATTACCCAGATCCAATAGCTTTAATAGGAAAATACAAACTAAGCATATAATGAGAACAATAAGAGGATATAAGGGGCGCTAGAAACTTGCCAGGGAGACAATAAACAAACACATAGCTCCCTTATTATCAGCGTATATATACCAGGAATGCAAAAACTCCTTATCCAAAAAGGAATAATTATAAATGGCCTTATATATAACATAAGGCTCTACAACCACAGACTACGCCTAGAACGATATTATTGCTATATATAATAGGGACACACCCAATCCACATACGCAGCACAGGTGTACTGCGGCCACTATACAGGCCCCTATAATATAAGACAATATACAAATCAAGACCAAACAAAATGCGCGAACTGTCACCGAAGCACACATAAGGCGTAGGAGAGAGAAGACTGCATTAAATACAGGAAATGGAAGGAAAGGGCTTAACAGCTACAGGAACAACTGCACGCTAGGTTATACAAATAGAAATAACAGGCGATAAGCTAAGGGGACGTAGGTGTCTTCCTAGCGTTTCCTACCTTTAATACTAGGGGGCTAAGCCAGCCATCCCAAGCCTTAACGGGCCAAAAGCAACGCTACGTAACATCACCAGACTAAACAGGGATATAAGGGACATATAGAATATAAGGGAGAGGACGCCTAGTAGGAAGACCCCTATAGACAGCTACAGCAAGTTCAAGGCCGGGATAATTAAGAATTAGATTTAACGCGGCAAACATAATACATACAGCTGGCTTATAAGGGGCATACAGCCAACCGGCAAGAATGGGGGAAGAACCAGAGGCAATAACAGACTTAGATTTAGAAAGGCTAATAGAAATATAAGATACAGAAATGGAAAGCTCTATACAAAATAAGTAGTGGCCAGGGAGTAAATACAGAAGATAGAAGTTCTAAATATTTTAGAGAAAGTAGAAACGGAAGAAGCGAGGAGCAAAGGAGAGGTAAAGAACCCCCACTAGGGGTCCGCCACTTAACCATTATACAGTATAACTACGGCAATATAAACCACTGTCTAGCAAGGCCCCTACTAGACAGTCTAGACCTAGAGAAACACCATATTCTTGCTATATAAGAGCCGTATTATAATACCTATATATAATTAACATACTGCCCCCAAGAATTCCAGCTCCTGTATAAACCAAAAGCAGCCACACGCGTATACTTTATAATTAGCAAAAATATTAGCCTTACCTTATAGTTATAGCAGGCAGTTAACCCAGATATTGCAGTTATAACCATCTAGATATATAGGGGACTAGTATAAATCATTAATGTCTATAACCCTAGGGTTAAAGGGGTAGTATAGACAGAGAATATTATATTTATAATAAGCTTGCTAGAAACTAAACACACGGAGTCTATTTTACTAGGAGATATAAACCTCCACCACCCATAGTAGGGGGGCATCTATATTGCTGCCGATTAACAGGCAGAGTGCCTACTAAGAGCTATAAATAACGGGGGCCTTAAGCTAGCTACCCCCCCAGGTGCAATTATATGGCAACGGGGCACTGCCAAAAGTACAATTAACCTTATAATTATGGACGAAAACCTATACTAGAGACTTAAAAGGTGCTCCCCTAAAGAAGAATAGGCACTTACCTTAGACCATATCCCTATCCAGATATAACTAGATCTGGACATCAAGGCGCAACTAAATGGCAAAAGATACGCAATAAGGAAGCTTAATATAGATAGCTTCCTTAATATAATTAAATAACAACTCTAAGACTTAGAAGAAATCCACCTAATACTAAATAAGTAAGGCTTATTGGCTACCCCTAAGGAAATTAATTAAAGACTAGAAAGGATCCAGGTAGCAATTAAAAGTGGGCTAAAAAAGTACTACCCAGTTTCAAAACTAGGCCCCTACGCGTAACACGCATGGTCCGCATAGTGCGCGGCCCTTATAGCCGGCTAATGACGAGCAAGGAGGAAATATATAAGCAGCCACAATTCTAAGAACAAGAGATAATATAAAGACACAAGAAACCAGCTAAAGAATACCCTAAGAAAAGAAGTAAGGAATAACTGGAGATAGTTTATAAATAAATACACTACTAACCTAAGTCTCCCCTATAATAAGGGCCTTTAGACCATAGCAAAATAGATAAAGAAAAAGGTGGGACGCCTAGTAGAAGATCTACACCTACCACCCCTATAAAGAGCAGGCGAACCATAGGCTATAAGCAATAATAATAAAAAGGCAAAGATCCTTATAAAAAGATTTTTCCCTTAACCGGCTCTAGCAGACCTTAGCGATATTACCAGTAAAACACCGGTAACTCGCCTAAGGGTTAACAGCGACATAGCAACTAAAGAAATAGCTAGAACTATCAGCCGCCTCTTAAATAACACAGTACTAGGACTAAATAGGATCCTAAACAAAGCCCTAAAGACCTATAGACTACTTATAGCACCTTAGCTTGCAGACGTAGCTAAAGCATACTTTACAATAGGCTACTACCCGCAACTTGGAAGATCCATAACAACGGTCATCTTATAAAAAGAAGGCAAAGCAGACTACTTAATCCCAGAAAGCTACCGCCCTATTACCTTAGAAAACACCCTAAGTAAGATTTTAGAAAAGGTTATAGCGGACCATATAGCAGACACGGTAGAGGAACACGCCCTACTACCATAAAGCCAAATAGGGGCAAGAAAGAATCGCTTAACGCTATTAGCACTTATACTACTCGCTACTACCATTAAAACTACATGGGCTATGTAAAAGAACTTTATAGTATTAATACTTAGCCTAGATATTAGCGGCGCCTATAACAATATACCCTATAAGCGTCTCCTATACATCCTTAGGGCAAAGGGCTTCCCAAAATAGATTATTTAATTTATTTAAGGATTTATAGGCCAGAAAGAAATATTACTAGTCTTTAGCGGATACTAGAGCCCCCCTATTACAGTTATAATAGGAATACTATAAGGATTACCTCTATCGCCTATACTCTTCCTCTTCTTTATAAGTAACCTGCTTAATACCTTTAAGGAAGGGGCAACCTAGGGAATAGGCTTTATTAATAACATAAACCTAATTATATATAGGCTAACAGCCACAGAGAACTGTAGGACACTAGAGAAAGCCCACAATACCTATATAGAATAGGCAAGACAATATAGAGTCCAATTCTTACCAGAGAAATACCAGCTAATCCATTTTATAAGAAAATGTAACTAATCTATAGATCTTTAGCATACAATCCATATCTAAGGCTTTAGGGGTCAACCAGTTTAAGGCCTAAGGGTATTAGGAGTATAGGTAAACAGCAAGCTCTAATAGAGCGCATATACGGCGTAAGCGGCCCATAAGGGCTAAGTATAGTATATCGCCATATCCAGGATCGTTAATTCTATATAGGGTCCATGCTTCTAGAGGTTACGCCTACTATATACAGCAGTTATCCGGCCAACTATAACGTATAGATCTAGCATTTAGGCCACTAGAGAAACCAAAAAAGGCCCCCCTAAATCACTCCTTAAACCACTCTAAAAGGTCCAAACAGCCTGCCTTAGGAGTATAACAGGCGGGTATAAGCAAATGGCCACAGTACTGCTTAAGAAGGAAGCCAATATTCCCCCCCTATAACTATATATTAAAGCCGATGTAATGTAAAGGGTGTAAAAGGAACGCAACTTTAATGTTATAAAGTATATCAAGACACGCCTAAACAAACTATAGAGGGACCCTAGGGTGCCCTATAGGAGAAAAAACCAACAACCCTAAAGTAGGGAAGATATATTAGGAAAACAGGTAGAGAAAGCAAAAGAAGAATAGTGCGGCGCTAGGGCCTAGGCTTATATAGAGGAGAAAGGGAGACGCATAAGAGGCCAGCAAAGACAACAGCAAGGAAGAGAAAGGAGCTAAAGTAGAGCATAAAAGAGTACTAGAAAACTATCTACTATAACACAATACTAGTTAGACCGACGCTGGAGAGATAAATAGGAGTTAAAGGTACAGAGGCAGATTTAGGCAAGGGGAACCCAAGCTATAGTATAGGTAATATTATAGGGGGTAAATACCTAAGGGCTCTAAGAGGGCCTAACAAAGGCAGAAAATATAATAGCAACACTCTTAAGGACAGGAATAATAGGACTAAAAGATTGGCCTCACTAGGTGGGTGTCCTAGTAGGTAGCCTAAGGTATAAATATGGCTAGCTAAAACAGACACCAAAACACATAATACTATTATGCCCCTTACGCACCGGCTAAGAAGCAATGCTCTCAGCAGCTGGCATAGAAAACTATAATACACTACTCTTAACATAGAAAGGCCTTAAGGCGGCTACTCAGTGGCTTATTAGCCAAAATATGCTAGACCAGTTCCGGGTTACAAAGGAAATAGTAATAAAAAGCAAAGGGGTAAGTAACAGGCGCCCCCTAATAACTCTATAGAAGTAGAGTATAGTGTATAATACTAGCGCGTCCGTAGGTTTGTTACAGCAGCAGTAGTTTCCAAAAAGGTTAAAAAGTAAAGTAGTAGAGCACCACTAGTAACTTATAGGCGACTTATAAGCGAGCCCTAAAAGGCGGGGAGACGGATCACAGGGTTTTCTCAAATAGAGTTTTCTCCCCACATATATATAAGGAGTAGTCCGCGTGGGCCTAACAGGGATCCGAATCGGACGTTAAGCAATAAATAATAATAAAATTAGTCCGCGTTCTATAGTGCCTAGAATTATCTATAACTGGCTATAGACTTCTTTAACATACTAGTATTAATCATAATTCCTATAAATACTATAGAAGTATAGCGTAAAGCGGCGGTTGTTATATTATAGTTAAACAGGTTAGTTTCCATAGTAGGTTCTATAGAGGTTATAGTAAGTAAGTAAGTATAAGCCTTATTAGCTAGTTCTACACTTATAGAGGTTGCTTTATTTATAGTAAAAGTCCCAAATAATATAAGGTAGTAGCCGTTAGGGTCTTCTAATTCTTCCTTACTATTATTGTTATTAGTATTTTTGTTAGCGTCTATATCTAGCATAAAAGCTTTAAAGGTCTTATTACACTTATTATTATTATCTCCTTTATAGTAGATAGTGTATTGTCTAAAGCGTTCTTTAAAGTTACCGTTATGGCCCTTATTATTATTAAAACGTCTTTTATACTTATTTCTAGAACGGTTCCGCTCCTCCTCTATATATTTCTATAAGTGGCAGCTCTCCTTTTAGTAAATATAGCACTTGGCCTTTAGGGATCTAACGGTGTTTTGTCTATAAGAGCGGGTTTGGTCACGGTTATTACGGATATTACAGCGGTATATGCAATCCATAAAGTAGGCTCCTTAAGACGGTCTTATTAAGGCCTAGGAAGGGTGTTCCTTCTCCTATATAACTATAGAAGATTGCAACTTACTAATTAACTAGGAGAGGTCTTTAGAAGGGTTAGAAATAGTAATACAGTATACTAGTGTTCCTTAGCAAGTAGTGACTAGTTTATTTATAAGGAAGAGATCTATATAAAACTCTAGGTATAATCCATAGCAATATTTTAAGAGCTTATTAAGAAGTAGTTAGAAACTCTAATAGATTTACTTATTAGAGTTCTTATTAATAATTCCTTAGAAGTTAGTGGCGTTCTATTTAGTAAGGTTTCTCTGATAATACTCTGGTCCTTTAAAAAAGTAACGCATATAGTTATATGCCTCAGTAAATAATCTGGTTAAAAGGCTGCTATTATAGTAGTAATCCTAAGCAAGTCCCTTTAGCATGGTTGGGAATACAGTTATATAGCCTTTAGGAGGTAGACTAGCTCTCTTATAGATATTATAGAAGATAGTTAACTTAAAGTTAAAGCTATTACTCACTCTATTATACTTCTAGTCATCTGTGTAGATCTTAGCAATAGTGGCTGCCTCCTTGCTATATATAGGCAGGTGCATAGCAGGGTCGGTATTAATAGTGCTAAGGTAAAGATACTAGGCAGAAGGAGGACTAGGTAGGGTAGGAGCAGTTACTAGAGGGAGGGTAAAGGTAGTTACCGTAGGTAATAATTACTGATTCTACGTCTATAGGAGTTAAGTAAGGAGAGTAAGTAGTTAATCTTAGGTAGAGGGAGGTGCGGCTTGCTATTAGGTAGCAGTTAGTGCAGTTTACTAGGGTGTAGATATAACAGCTAGTTGGGGTATTATAGGGGTAGGTATTTACGTTTTAGGTATTATAGCTATAGTTATAGGCTAGATTACAGGCGTTAGAGGTAGTAGAGGTAGTTAATAGTTTACAGGCATCGGCACCATATAGGTAGGTAGTAGGCTACTAGGGGGGGTTATAGGAACTAAAGAGGCTATAACTAATAGGGGTATAGCTTAATTTAATTTTAGAGCTGTTTATATCAAGTTAAGTCATTCTTATAGTGCCACTATAATTATAGGGCTGACTTCCTTAAGAGCTCCTATAATTTCCTTATTTGTTTATTTATAAGGTTCCTCTTCTATAAGAGCATTATACAGAACCTTATAAAGTAGGTATCTATTACTATATATAGCGACATATACTCCTCTTTAGAGTAGGTAAGTATAGAGCTTTACTCTAGTAATAGAGCATATCTTTCTAAAGTCCTTAATAGTAAAGCCTTTAAATTCTTCCTAGAATAGCAACCGTAATATATAATCCGTAAAGTTCTTATATATATACTTATAGATTTTCATTTCTATATATTCTTCTAGGTCTTCCTCTAAGGCAGTTACTATATTAATCCTATAACCATATCTGGCGATTCTCTCCTTCTAATCAATTTCCATATTATTATGTCTTTATGTATATTATAGTTCAAGGTTAAGGTTAAGGTTAGGGTTAGGGTTAAGGTTAAGAGTTATAGTCAAGGTCAAGGTTAAGGTTAAGATTAAGGTTTAAGGTAAGGGTGTAAAGGTAAGGGTATATACATCCTCTACAGCCGTTAGGCCTGTAAAGTATTCTTAGTAAAACTGCTATTCTCTCAGCAATCTATTGTATTAGGGAACGTTCGGTTGCAACTTTAGATTAAATCTGGAGGCTCCAGAACAGAACCGATCTGAAGCTCAAATCTAATTCTGACGCGATCGTTCGGTCAATCTGACGACTTTCTGATCTGAAGCTCCTCTAAATCGGCAAGCGCGTCAAACCCACAAGCTATACCGTATATAGAATCTGAACTGAGGCCTTGGCGTTAGTTTAAATCTGGAGCTTAAAGCTCCTTCTTTGAATTCCAGATTGAATCTGAAGCTTTGCCCAATTAACAACTCCTTATAATATGGCGTCTCTGCCCACCCTAACCGCGATACTGCTGCAGTCACAACTGCATGTATTTTACGACGCCCTTATTCTGACTTTTATAATCGCAATAATACTCCTTCCGCGTGGCGTCCGTACTCAGCATACTGATATGTGGCGAGGCACGAGGTGGACGATGCAATTGCTCTATGGCTATAAGGTACGACTTCTAAGCGTCACCTAGATAAAGCCTAAGGTGTTTAAGAAGCTCCTTAATTGGCTGTAGGAGCATGGTGGCCTTAAGGATATAAAGCTTCTATTAGTGGCTAAGAAGCTCGTAATATTCCTAATGATATTTAATAATAATACATCGTATAGGTTACTAAGTGAGATAACTTAACACTTCTCAGCAACGATCTACTAGTAAGTATTTAGTGACTAGCTTAAACTTCTTATTTTAATTTGCTGCCTTATAGAGCCGTATATAAAGTTCTTCCTGGCCTTCTAAAGTTATATAAGGAAGTCGTTTAACTTCCTTAAAACGTTACCCCAGATAAGATTGCTGAGGATCCTAAACAATATCCTTTTTTTGCTAATTATATTGGAGCTCTTAACGGTACTTATCTTCCTATTTCTATTAAGGGTGGGTATAAAAAACAGGCTCCATGGCGCGGTAGAAAGGGAGGATTAACGTAAAACATACTTATAGCTATTAACTTCCAGATAAACTTCGTGTACGTCCTAGCTGGGTGGGAGGGTACTGCTTATAATAGTAGAGTAATAAATTCGGCTAAAGTTAAAGGATTTAAAGCCTTACCTGGCAGATACTATGTCGCGGATGCTGGGTACTCTAATACGCCTATAACACTAACTCCCTACCGTGGTGTACAATATTATCTTCGCGAATAGGCGCAGGCAAATATAAGGCCTTAGAACACTAAGGAACTCTTTAATCTTTAGTATATAGCACTAAGGAACGTAGTGGAGCGTACTATAGATGTTTTTAAGTATTAATTTAGGTACTTTAAAGCTAGCAGGCGCAATCTACCTCTAAAAACGTAGGTTAAGGTAGTATACGCCTTAATAGCTATTCACAACTTTATTAATATGTGTAATCCAGACGATCTAAATAGCTTTAAAGTAACGGAGGATGAGGAGATAGATAAGGAAGACGCGAGGCTTATAGAGGAAGAAAGCGATATAGTTATAAACCAAAGACGCGACGAGATTGCGTAACTTATATAGGAGAGTTACTGCTAGGCAATTGGCAGGCCAATTAAATAAGAATCTATAGTAGATTTGGTGTATTTACTATAGAAATCTATATACTTTCCCTCTATATATTGCTCCTTAATTGCGTATATAGTGAGACGTTAAAGAACAATCAAAATCTCACCCAAATTTTGCTCAAATATTACCTAAATTCTAGCTTAAATCTCACCTAGATCTTAATTAAATCTCACTAAATCCTACTTTTCTAATCGCCCTCCTTCCTGCCAGCTAAAATATCGTCAATTAAGCTTCGCCGAAGCTCTGCAACTCCGGCCGTTATAAGGAATAATTTGGCAGTTAACTCAGTCTTAAAAGCTTATAGGATAACTAGTTGCTCTGCCGGATCTAGGTAACTAAACTCCTTAATAAACTCTATAGAAGCCTTCTCTTAAGGAGACTTCTAGGCAATTAACTATCTAGTAGCTCTTATCTCTTTAGTAATCTACTCTACCGTTTCTTCTAGAGAATCTATAACTCGCCATGTTCGCTAGCGCTTTGTATTAGATTCAGTCTCTTTAGCAGCTTATTTAACAGCCCGCTTTCTTATTGCTAATAAGGAAGTTTGACTCGGCGTTAAGGAGGAAGATTCTAGTGTAGAAGGAGTATTTAAGCGCTTAATTAAAGATAACCTTAACTGACTGCGTTTAATAGAGCTACGAGCTAATTCTAACTTAAGATTATCCTTACCTCCCTCCTTATCTTCCATATCTATTAAATCTGTTGCCTGCGAGGCTCCGGTTGCGAGGAGCTCCGGGTCTATACAGCTTTTAATTACCTTATTAATTAACCTTGCATTACTCCCTATTGCTAGAACTCCCTCAAATAGCTCCTGTAGTATATTTAGGAAGGTAGGTGGTGCATTACGAAACTTTATAGCCTTGGGATTGGCCTTAAAGTATATATCTATAACGTCCTTACTAGCGACAGGTACGCCTTTAGCTTCGTCCTACCCCTAGCTAGAGAGGGCGCAGAGCTCCTTCTATATCCTCTAATCCTTCTTATAACTATCGTGCTTACTTTTAACTTGCTTTAGGTTAACTACCTAGGGGGCGACAGCTAGCGTATAATTAAGAGCAAGCTTCCAACCCTTAGCTTTATAAGAGCTGTCTACGCGATATCCTTTCCAAACAGCCTTAACAAGGCCTTCTAACATCGCCTCCTCCATCTCAGTTGTCCATTTTATACGCGACTTCCTTGAACTTGCGGGTGTCGCGGCCGTTACGGCCGTCGTTGTAGCTCTACTTCGGCTCCTGTGGGAGGTAAGGGAAGGTGAAGAAAACGTTAACTAAGTGGAGGGCGTTAATTGAGGAACGGTAGGAGTAGGAGACTCCATTACAACACCATAACAAAAAGTCGCGATAGAGGCCTAATGGGAGAGGTGTTTATTTAATCGCTCACCAAAATTAATCACGCATTGTGCAAAGTCAAATTCTGAACCTTATCTAGAGCCTTACCAAACGATCGACTTAATTTCAGATTCAACCAAGCCTTAGAAGTAGACGCCGCTAATTACCAACTAGTTAACACTAAAAGGTGCACAGATCAAGGAGTTTCTAATCTAAAGTCAGATTGCAACCAAACGTTCCCTTAGCTATAAGGCCAGTACAAATTCTCTTAAGCTTAAGGGAGGTTGTAATCTTCTCTAAATAAAAATATATAATTCTCTAGGCAATCTAACGCGTCAGCAGTTAAGCTAATACATAGTCTCAAGCTTTAAGGGTAATGTAGCTTTCTCCTTTAACTAAAATAGACAAGGCTAGGCAATCCGTGTACTATTTCTAGTACGGTTCTTAAGCTTTAGCTTATTACATATTTCCTAATCTATACGTCTACTGATCAGTGTCGGTATACTCACTTTATCAACGTGCACGAATATCACTTGTAGTGGTACGTATGCGGTGTTGAAGTTGGTAGTTGATTGTTGTCTCGAAGTAAGGGGTTACTCCAAGGTCAGATTAGCTAGTCTCGCTTCATGGTCTCGTGACCACGTCACATGACTAACATTCCGACATATATATTTATTTACTTAATTTAAATAATCTTTTAGTATTTCCTACTAAAGTCTCTAACACTATAATATAACGTTACTATGATTCTCTATTTTAAATTAGGTATTATATATTATTATTTAGGCCACTGCTAGCCATACATCCCCCAATTGATACGCATACACCCCCTACCTCATTTGGTTTGGACGCTTCCTTATTAAGTTAGAACATCATGTGCGTTTGACTTGTTTGCGCCTGCATCGCGAAAATCAAAATACGCGCCCATCCAAATCAAACACCTCGCATTTGCCTCAACTTCGTATCCAAGAGCCTGCAATTGTAGAGCGTCGCCGCGGTCGGCCAATTGGCTCTATAACTAGCTCTACAATTGCAAATCGCGATGACAGATTTACTTGTAGAGAGCCCTCAGCATTTGAGCGAAATACTGGCTAGACTCCTACCCAGCTTGCAAACATCAAGCAGAGGTGGCAGCACCTAAATTAGTTTGCGCGATGCCTCACAAAGCACTGCGTAATCTAATTAATCGCTCCTTTGGCACATTCCAAATATAATTTGGACTCTACTACTTGTACTATAACTAAAATTAAGGCTTGATCGTGGTGTCGCGGTCATGGAACTTACATGGCGCGCACTTTGATTTTCGCGATGTGCGTAGCGAATTTGAAATTTTGCAGCTCTCGCCAAAAGGGGGGGGTTGGAAGCCGGTCGTGAACAAACCTGTATTCTGGCTGCCCTGGGGAATTGTCCTGGTTGGCCAGGGAGTCGAATGACATACGCTTCCTCTTTCCCCTCTTTTGCCCACGCCTGCGCCCAAATACGAATCCAACGCTGTCTCCAACGCTGTCTCTGTAGTGGCCGATGAAGTTTGGCAATATCGTACGGGTGGGAACCTCACGATATTTGACAAAGATCACGACACTATGGAGACCGGTCGCGGACAGCTGAAGCCCTTGCAGCCAAGCATAGGCGTTCGCTACGATTGCTATGTACAGCTGGTGGCAATTAGGCGGAATTGAATGTGTACCGAATTCAAAACCTGCGGAAGGGGGGGTGGAAGCTGGTCATGCACATGGCTGTGGTGTTTTACTGTCTGTTGCAAAAGATCGGTAACTCGCTCAAAGCCGAACGTCGCGCATCGCCCCACCCTATAACTTTACCAATATATCTTTATTTTTTATAAATAGGGCCTTATTTTATATCTCTTTACTAAAGCTATAAAACTAGCTCCTATTTATATAATTTAGAGTAATATTAGTAGGACCGTAGGGGGTAGAGCCAAATATCGCGTATTACCTACCCTTTTAAAATAATATACCCCTTATAACTTTACCAACATAGCTTTAATTTATATAAATAATAGCTAATTTAATAGTTTTATTCTAAACCTATAAAATAAAACTTAATTTTTAAAATATAAAGCTATATTGGCGGAGCTATAGGGGTGTTTTACTAAAGTTATAAAAATTAAATTAAGGCTCTGCGCTAACTAATTTTAGCTATCCCACCCCAAAAACCAGTACCCTATAATGCCCCCAATAGTCCTACTAATATAGCTTTAATTTGTATAAGTAGGGGCTTGTTTTATAAGCCTAGTAAAGGGCTATAAAATAAGGCCCTATTTATAAAATATAAAGATACATTGGTAAAGTTATAGGGTGAGGCGATGCGCGACGTTCGGCTCTAAGTTAAGCGAGTTATTGTGGTTTGCAAAAGTGTTGCGAAAATCAAATTAAGCGAGCCACGCACACACAACATCGACTTTTGGTGAGTTTACCATACAAATCGTATGCCTGCCACGCCTAATACACTTATACTTGCCTTTTATGCCGAAACGAATCCCTTAATGGCAGCTTCATTAAATTCTAGTAGCTTTTCTATTTAATTGGTCTATTAAGTGTATTACAGCAGCTATAAAGTTATACCTTTCGACTATATACCGAATCCAGCTTAATCTTGACCTCTATGGGGAGGCATACCCCCCCCCTAATCTTAAGATTAGGCGGCCGAGAGCTATAGATAAGGCATATAAGAAAGTTCGTAATATATAATGTCATAGTGTTAAGTGTGCTAATATTTTATATAGGCCCTTATTGCTTATCTAGAGGACCGCCCAACTGCCTTCCTTAACAAAATGGCCTAGTTTCTATGGGATGATTGTAATATTATAGCATCCTTCTTATCAATTTGGCGAACTCTCCAATGTAATAGGTGGAGTAGAAAGGTAGTATAAAGAAGAGCATAGGAGCGCTCTAAGGACCTATATACTGTATAGAAAGGACGCTAATGTATATAGGACGTTAATCGCCTTATATTTATTAACGAATCAGGCGCCAATAAGAGGACTAGGTATAAGAAGTTTAGCTAGAGCCCCGTAAACGTTCCTACGATTAATACTACATTAATTAAGCGGTTAGAATGTTGGAGTATTCTTCCTACCTATATAGTTAACAGCTACCTCCCTGGGACTCTTATCTAGCAGGGCTTAATAACTGCTAAAATATTTAACGCCTGGATTAAATCTACAGTTCTACCACATTATATTCCTGGCCATACAATCTTAGTATTAGATAATGCTTCAATATATAAAAGCTAGGTAAGGAAATAATCGCGTATATAGTAGAGCTATATATTCTAACTAGTAGATATAGGAATTTATAAACCTCTATACGGCCGCCTAAATCTATATCAAATATCTTCCTCCCTATTGCCCAGAGTTTAACCTAATTAAGCTTTCTTTTTACGATCTAAAGGCGTGGATTTAATTAAACTCTAATATAATTAAGGACTATTAAAGCTTTGGTACATTCCTGCAGTTTAGTGTATAGTGTATAGGGTTATGTCGCTTAGTAAAAGAATACTTTTGGCGGGCTAGCTACCTAGTAGAGAATTAGTTAGGGACGCAATCTTTTATAATTTGGTGCTGGGTATATAGAAATCAATAACTTACTATCCCTTTTGTTACGGACGCTTTAAGTACAATGTTATGACTACTTGGAGAAGAGACGGCGGAAGCTAGTTAGTTAATATAGGCACGGTCTAGGATGGATCCGGTGGAACTATGTAATAAGGAATAGTAACCGAGGTCACGTAGTATTGAATGCGTTGACTGCGTTGAACGAAAGGGACGTTATGTTTAACATAGATAATACGTACCTTACGTACAAGAGAGGATTTCTTAGGAGTATGGTTGTGTATTTAAAGGACCTCAGTCCCTACCGTAGATAGTTCTCTCCTTGTAGTAAATCTTAGAATATAATTGGAGTTAATCTGTTGGGCAACTACTCTACTAGTTGTTATTACGTTGTTATTTTGTTCTTACCTATATACCTAGCCTAATAATAGGACCTACCGTAGTTCCTGCTACAAGGTTCCGTTATATATTTACTACTAAGGTTACGGTATTAAATAAGATTGAATAATATGCCACCTAGAGCACCAGTTATAACGGCGTCGACGGCAGCTACAACCTTAGGGCTAGGTAATACCAGTATAGATAATAGGGATTCTTAAGTGGTTACGCGAGGTCAGTTATAGGAAATGGTTAATTACTTATAAAACAATAGTAGGATACTTAAAGAACGTATTAATGGAATTAGAGCAGTAAAAATTAAGCTACCTTTAATCGAATGGTTCTTAGGAGAGAAGTTAAAGCTTAAGGGATTTCTTATACAGATGTACTTTAAGGTAGTATAAAAAGGAGTGAAGTTAGCAATATTATTAGATTAAGTAGCCTATGTGGGATTGTTCCTAATGGGGAGGGTACTTAAGTAGTTTAAACCATATCTTACGGAAATACAGGCTAATGGCATAATAACGACTAACTAAGACGTGCGGTATATATTTACTAGTTGGAATAGGTTTGCGGAACAACTAACGCAGATATTTAGAGACCTAGAGGCTATAACTATAGCGGAACAAAAGCTTCAGAACTTAGTATAACACACTTTAGCAATTAAGTATATAATATAGTTTTAAACACTAGCCACGTAGGTTAAGTAGAATAATAGGGCGCTTATGGCACAGTATAAATAGGGACTTAAGGCTAAAGTCTAGGATGCAATTATCCTAATAGAAGATGCGGATACTCTAAGAGAGTTAATAGATTAGTTAATAAAGATTAATAATAGGATCTATTAAAGGGAACAAGCTAAGAGAGGGTAAGATAGAGTTCTATAGTTATATAAGGCGTAGAGTACGTAATAATAGATATAGAGTTAAAAATTATGGAATGGCGTAAAGCTAATGGACCTAAGTGGTACCAAAGAGACCTAAAGGTGGGAAAAGAAACTATGGAAACCTAGAGGTTGAGGATTAAGTAATTAAAGGACCCAGAAGTAGAGGCTGAACTAGGGATCTTAGCAGTAGAAGACGTTTAGGCGGACTCTATAGCAAGAAAAATGGTTTAAAGATAGGGCTTATATAAATTGCAGAAAATAAGGTCATTTTGCTAGAGATTATAGAGGTGGTTAGAGTAACCACGCGGTAAAGGGAACTAGGCTAGTAGACGGCACGTATATATAGAGGGATGATAGTGCACTGTGAGGAATAAAAGAATGTTTAATTAACAGTTTTGCGTATTGTTACAACAACGTATACTAAATTTATGAGGACGCTAAGTATGGCGCAAGCTATTAGCTATAGGAGCTATTATTATCTAAGTTTAAAGGAACCAATAAACCAGCTTGTAGATCGGACATTAAAGACAATAAGTTTAATATAGGCGAAGCATTTACTAATAACAAGGCAATAAAGGCAGCTTACTAGGAGTATGTAGACCTTAGAGAAGTTGAAATAGAAGTAGAGACTAAGACCATTATAGAATAGGGTTTAGTAACAGGTATTACAACACTATTAGATACAATTTCTATCGCTTTATAAGACAATAGGAGCAATGTTTAGAAGAAACTAAGTAAGCAGATAACTGCTAGTGCTAGCTTATTACTTAATAAAGGCAAAAGGCTATAGGCTTAAGATTCTTAAGAAGAGATAAGAGAAGCTTAAGATTCTTAAGACAAGATAAGACACACCTAAGAACCTATAACGGACGAAAACCGATGGGAAAGGGTAGCTACTTAGTTTAGCAACAAATGAATAAGTATAGGACGCAAGTTTAAGAACTATAAGTTTGGAGAATAAATAAGAACGTTAGCAATCCTAGGTAAACGTAGTATTTAGCCTAAAGATTAAATAGTTGATACTAGGATTAAAAAGTAAAATAACTATAAAGATCTAGCTGCAAGACGCAGAAAATAAGAAACTATAGATAAGTTTAGGACAAGAATTATTATATAGTAAGAGCAAAAGCTAGATAAGAGATTAGCTATGCCAGGACGTATAAGGGACAGAGCACCCGTATAAAGAGTTACTAATAGGCTAAGTGTAGGAACACCTAGGGTAAAGTAGTTAGATAAACTGGAATAAGAAGAGGATCTAGACATCCTAACTAGGTTTAAAGAAAGACATACTAAAGGATGTTATAATATAGCGATGACAAGGTACTTTCTAACAGATAGACTATACACACTAAACCAGTTGTATGGAAAGTGGTATAGGCAACGACATAATAACAAATGGGCAGATTTTTATATGTGGCTAAATAAAAAAGTTGTCCAAGACTAACCTATTATAGAAAAACGCATAAGTTATATTAAAGGAGTATTAATTATAATGTTAAAGAACCTAGAAGAAGGATCTAGGGATTAGAGAAGTAAGTAATAAGTCTTAGTACTAGCAGCAGAGATACTAGTGGTTAGGTTAACTAGGTATAGGTTTAAACTTAAGGATAAAGATAAACTAAGAGTTAACCTAAAATATATAGCGTATTATACACTATCGTGGATAGCTTGTGTGGATAATACGTATAATATATATAGAGCACCTAAAAATAAGAACCGGAAGTACCTAGTAAGGATATATTGGGCACTAGAGGAAAAGCGGTTTAGGAATGCTAAGTATATATATAGATGGCACCCAGTAGAAGTATAAGGTTAAGGGGACTTAATACTTTAATTAGGAAGATTCCTTACGGAAGAATACCTAGATAGATAATAGTAGTAGGAGTGCCTAGAGAATACTTGTCTATAGTATATAGAGAAAAAGAAACAAACTAAGTATTAGCCTAAGTTGGACTAAGTATAGGCAGGATCTAGCAGCCAATAGTTAGGAAAAGGGGAGGTGTATAGGACCAGAGGGAACTAGTGTTAGAGCCTTAGACCCTTAAAGGAATTTAAGGTTAATACCTAAATTTAAGAGCTAAATGGCAAGATTAGTAGTTTAAAGTATTGGTAGATAGTGGAGTAACTAGGAACCATATATTACTAAAGGTAGTGGAAAGGATAGGGTTACTATACAGATAAAAGGAACACCTGTATTTACTTATAACAATTTTAGAAGATTAGATAGCCTATAGAGGAGGTATTATTAATCTTAAAATAGGACCTATTTAGATAACTATTAAAGGGAGACCAGTTAGAATGTCTTTCGATATCCTACTATTAGGATAGGATAAGGCAATACTAGGGATGCCTTAGTTACAGGAGTACAATCTAAAGATTAATTGGGTTATAGGTTAGGTCAATATTAAGGATACTTAACGGCGCAAAGTGCGACAGTAAACTAAGTTGGTATAGTACTAAGTTAGAGCAATATATAAAGAGACTAAGCGAGGCTTAAGTTATGTACTAAAGAGATACTATAAGTATGGTAAAAAGTTATGGTTACCAGAAAGTAAAAAGCTGTTGGAGTATATAGTATAGGACCACAAGATAGAATTAGAAGAGGGAATAAGTCTAAAGTTCTTTTTAATCTATAAGCTTACTAAAATAGAGTTAGTAGCACTTAAGGAGTTTGTCCAGGAGAACTTATATAAGGGATACATTAGACCATTACAGTTATTAGTAGAATATCCAGTACTATTTATCCTAAAGAAAAACGGAAAACTTAGGATGTGTATAGACTATAGATAGTTAAATAGCATTACTAGGAAGGATAGGTATCCTTTACCCTTAATTAGCGAAATCTAAGATAGGATAGGCAACGCAAAGATTTTTATAAAGATAGATCTGAGATGGGCGTACCACTAGATTAGGATTAAGGAAGGCAACAAATGGAAGGCAGCCTTTAGGTCAAAGAAAGGACTATATAAACCATTAGTTATGCAATTTAGGCTTATAAACGCACCAGTAATATTCTAGAAGTGAATTAATAGTGTATTAGGAGAACACCTAGATAAATTTGTTATGGTATATTTTAACAATATTATTATCTACTTAGAGAGTGAGGAGGAGTATAGAGAACACGTTAAATGGGTTTTAAAGAGACTATAAGAAGAACAGATGCTAGTAGTAATTAAGAAATGCGAGTTCTTTACCAGGAAGACTAATTTTGTTAGATTTATTATTAAACTAGGCCAACTTAGCATAGATCCAAAAAAGATTAAGGCTATAGTGAATTAGCAAGAACTAGAGAATGTTATGTAGTTAAGATCGTTCCTAGGGTTTTGCAATTATTATAAAAGGTTTATAGCGTAATGGTTAAAGGATATTAAGCCACTTACGCGGTTAATAAAGAAAAAAGAACTATAGGTATAGGGGAAGAAGCAATAAGAACTGTTTAAGAAAGTTAAAGAGTTGTTTACCTAAGAGCCAGTTCTTAAGATCTATTAACCAGGTCTAGAGATGGTTGTAAAAATAGATATATTAGACTTTGCACTAGGGGTATACTTTATATAGAAATATTAAGATGGATGGCACCTAGTGGCGTACTATAGTTAAAAGATAACACTACTAGAGTTAAACTATAACATCTATAATAAGGAGTTGTTAGGTATAGTTACAGCACTTAAGGAATAGAGAGCATTTTTATAAGGTATAGAGAAACTATTTGTGGTTAAGATAGACTATAAGAACCTTATAAGATTCCTAACGATAAAGGAACTTAACCAAAAACAGGTTAGATAGGCGGAAATGCTTATAGAATACCATTTCGAAATTTAGTATACTAAGGGTACAGATAATGCACAAGTAGATACCCTAAGCAGAAAGGCTGAACTATAAAGTAATAAAAAGCTATTGGGAGCTTTGTTATGAAAGGATTAAGATGGATTAATTAGGTATAATTATCTAAAGATTATAGTAATTAAGGAAAGTTAGATCTATAAATTACTAGAGAGTGATTAGATATAGAAGATCTAAGAAGCATAGGTAAAGGATCTAGACTTAGAGCAATATAAAAATAGAGAAGTAATGTATATACCTAAGTCTATCGTAGAAGAATTTGTTAAGGAATTCCATAAGGGAATAATATAAGGACACAACGGAGCTACAGGCTTAGTGTTAAGACTTTAAGAGGAGTATATTATTTAAGGAATCTGGGGACTAGCATAATAAGTTATAAAGGAATATTTAGATTGCTAAAGAAATAAACTAATAAGGCATAAGCTGTATAGAGGGCTATAACCTGTTAAGACACCAGGAAGACTATAGGAGGTTATATTATAGGACTTTATTATTAAGCTATTAAAGTTAAAAGATCCTATTACAGGATAAGATTATAACGCGATTTTAGTGATAGTGGATAAGCTAATAAAGTGGGGATACTTTATAGCATGCACTAAAGAGATATTAGTAGAAGATATCACTAGAATCTATATAAAGGAAGTGTTTATAAGACATAGAGCACTAGATAAGATTATATTAGACAGAGATCTAAGATTTATAGTAGTATTTTAGGAAGTGTTTCTAGCAGAATAGGGAGTTTGCGTAGTAATATCTATAGTATATTATCTGTAGACGGACGGATAAATAGAGAGACTAAACTAGATACTAGAGTAGTATCTAAGGCATTATGTTAATTACGCATAGAATAATTAGGTATCGTTATTACCAGTTATATAGTTTGTATACAATGCAACACTACAAGAAAAAATAGGGATATTACTATTTAAGGCGAATTACGGGTATAAGCTAAGAATATTGTTATCGCCATATTAAGTAAAAAAGACGAGTAGCATAGCTAAGTAAAGAATGGAGATATTAATAAATCTTTATACAGACCTTAAAGAAACAGCTAAACTAGTATAAGAATAAATAAAAAGGTACTATAATGCTAAGAGATCTAAGGGACCAGATCTTAAGGAGGGAGATAAAGTATGGCTACTATATAAAAATTTTAAGAGTTAATAATTAAGTAAAAAGTTGGACTATATTAAACTAGGACCTTTTAAAATTAAGTAAAGAATTTTATTGGTTATGTATAAGTTGAACCTACCAGCCAAAATGAAAATCTACCCTATACAACATGTTGTAATGCTAGAGCCAGCACATAGGAATGTTGAGCCACCAGTTTATAAGGTAGACATATATAGAGGATAAGAGGAAGACAAATAGTAAGTTTTAAAGATTATTAGTTATAAGGATGTAGATAACAAAATGTGGTATAAAGTAAAGTAAATAGGCTATAGTGAGACTACCTAGGAACTACTAAGCAACCTAAGGAACGCTATAGGAAAGGTATAGAAGTATTAGAAGAAAGCAGGTTAGGTAATATTAATAAGGAAGAATTGCTAAAAAATAAGTTACCTAAGGGGGACCTAAGAGGAGCAATTGCTAAGCTACTTGGAGTTATTTCCCTTATAGGAGGAGAGCTAGTTCTTTTATTACCAAGTTCCTATAGACCTTATTAGACTAGTTTCCACTCCTTAGAATAAACCTTCTTATAAACACATTTAAGACGTTAAAGACAAGTATAAGCTAAATGTTAAGCTTTAAGGATGTGTACGGATTCTTCTAAGGCATATTAAACCTTAAGTAGCGCAGAGGCCAGCTTACCGTTAAGCTTTATAGCGGTAGATTAAATATAAGACCCTATAATAAGTTACTTAGGGAACTTAAAGACTGTTAAGAGTTATAGGATATGTATACTTAGCGTTAGAGACAGAGTAAACGTTATAGGATAATTAAATGTTTGCTTTGGTACACTTAGAGTAAGAGGAGGGTTATTAGGATAAAGGACTTGCTAGCGCAATATATACTAACCCCTCTTTAGCGCAATAAGAGTAAGGGATCGCCATTACCTCGCCTAGCGACAGTATGGAGGAAACCGTATAAAGGCGACGCTTAACCCAGGAAAGAGAAGAAGAAGCTTTAGGTATAATAAGTACGGATATTAACTAGAATAATTAAACGGACATTACACCTCTAGTGGACGACTTGGAGATGTTAGGAATCTTTAAGGACGAAGATAAAGAGAAGGGAGATGGTGTTATAGACGCTTTAAGTACGATATTATAACTACTTAGAGAAGAAACGGCGGAAGCTAGTTGGTTAATATAGGTATAGTCCAGGATAGATCTGGTGGAACTATATAACGAGGAATAGTAACTAAGGTTACGTGGTATTAAACGCGTTAACTACGTTAAATAAAAGGGACGTTATGTTTAATATAGACAACACGTACCTTATATACAAGAGAGGATTTCTTAGGAGTATGGTTGTGTATTTAAAGGACCTCAGTTCCTACCGTAGATAGTTCTCTTCTTGTAGTAAATCTTAGAATATAATTAGAGTTAATCTATTAGGCAACCACTCCACCAATTATTATTATGTTGTTGTTTTGTTCTTACCTATATACCCAGCCCAATAATAGGACCTACCGTAGTTCCTACTATAAGGTTCCGTTACACCTTTTGTATTACTTAAAATGTCTTAAGTTCACGCCTTAGTTGTAGTAGGAGACTTACTGTAAGGCCTAACTTCTCCTCCTATACCTGCTCGCTTATCCCTATACGCAAGGCCTTTAAGTTATAGAAGTTCTTAATAAGTATATTAAGAATAGATTCTAGTTTGGTTTAAAGCTTTAGTGTTATCTAGCTAGGCCGTTTTCTTACCCAGTTAAAGAATTCGCGAAGCCTTTTCTTAGAATTGGAGTTATTAGTAATAGGACTAGTTAGCGGCACTAGTGGTAGTAGGGTACCTACTAAAGCCAGAGCTACTGGAGGTAGTTAAGGTGGTTACTAAGGTGTTTAAAATAAGTTCTGTTATCCTCCGGTGTTAGTATAGTAGTTAGGGGGGGGTCCTATAGGGGGGGGGGGCATATTGGCCTTGGGTAGGATGATAGCCATAATTAACTCCTAATTGAAAATATCCTCCTAGGCTGTGCGCCCGCCACCCCCCCCCTCTCCCTACTCCCCCCGCAGCTCCATTCTTGACTAAAAGATAGACGGTAATAGCAGCAGAAGGTTCTTCCTTAGTAGCTTTACTATCCTTAATTTAATTGCCCCACGCCCTTATTGTAAGGTAATTGACTGGGTGGTAAAAATAAGGAAGCTCTGGGTTCCCATTTACCCAGCAGGTCCCCCTACTATTGGTGCATATTTTTACAGTGTAAGGCTACTAGAAGGCTACTAAAGGAGCTAGATTACCTAAAAGGACCTCTACTAAGATGCTTTTAGGTAAGGCAAGACGTTGGGTAATAGTTGCACTTATATTGCCCTTCTTCTTCTTAGGTGTATTGGATGCACCTAGGTGTTAGTAACTCAGTTAATTAAGGCACGAGCACGGTATAAGGGACGCGCAAGCCTATATAATTAGTAGTCTATAAATAAGGATCCAAAGCTAGAGAAAGGAAGGGAGAAGAATAGTAGCGCTGTGCGAAGTTTTATGCGGTCCTCTAGTCACGTAGACTTACGTAACTCGGCGTCTACCATAACGTCTACTATAATCCACCGTTTTCCACTAGCGCCGTAACATTACCCCCCCCCCCCCCCCCCCCCCTCCGAAAAAGCCTGCCCTTAGGCTTTGTATGTCCGTATTATATCTGTAGGGTGTTCTTATCTGTATGCTTGATAGGTAGCTTATTATCTTTACTATACTAGCACTCCATCTATTTGTCTAGATACTTCGGGGGTTTTGGCTTATTAGGGTATTAGTTATAAAATTCTTTAAGCTTCTAGGAGCAACCTATAAAGTTCTAGGTGGGGTACTAGGTTAGGTCTAGATTATAACCTTTCTATTAGATATGGTATTTTAGTGTTCCTTGTACTAGTTTATAGGCTAGTATTTTATTAACTTCCTATTTGTCGTCGCCATTAACTTAAATCGGTAGTAGAGGCTCATTCTTTTGTCTAGGTAGTGGGTTATTTATAGCTTTCCGTAGCTTATCTGGTAAAAAAATAGGGTAGACTTTAATTAAGTCTAGGAGTTTAACCTTATATAAGTTGCCTTCTTTATTAAGGATTTTATACAGTCCTGCTATCTTATAGTCTAGCTTATAGCTAGGCCGTTCTGTCTTCTAGTTCTTTGTTATAACCTAGACCTTATTGCCTATAGTAAAGTCAGGCTCGCGCCTGTGCTTATTTGCTTATTGTTTTATTAATTTTTAGGCCTTCTCTAGGTTTTTACGGGCTACTATTACGGCGCTGGTGGAAAACGGTGGATTATGGTAGACGTTATAGTAGACGCTAAGTCACGTAAGTCCACGTGACTAGAGGACCGCATAAAACTTTATACAGCGCTGCTATTCTTCTCCCTTCCTTTCTCTAGCTTTGGATCCTCGTTTATAGACTACTAATTATATAGGCTTGCGCGTCCCTTATGCCGTGCTCGTGCCTTAATTGACTGAGTCGCTAACATTATCTAAAGCTTAACTACTCTTCCTGAGAAGGAACTCAAATATATCTATAAAGGATATAGAACAGGACCCTAAGGACATCACTAGGACCATAAGGACAGGACAGACCCCTAAGAACTAAAAGAATATAAATAGAACGTAAAACCTAAGAATAGAACACGCATGGACCAGAACCCCTAGAAAATAAACAAACACTAGAAATTACCTAATACCCCTACCACTATGCTAAGAAATACAGCAGCTGGCAAAGCTGCTGTAGGACCCGTAAATACCTCTAATGGTAAAACAGTCGCCGTTTTAACCCCCTAGGAAGAGCTCGCAGTAGCTAATGCCGAAATTAAATAGCTTTAAGAGCTGCTTAAAACCAGAGACACCCCTACACCTAGTAAGGAGTTATTAGACACCTAGAGACTTGCTATAGTCCTTAAGACCCTAGCCCAACGTACAGCATTAGCATTGTTGTGGTCCGCGAAGGTTGCGGACCCCCTATTGCTTATAGACGGAACTGACCCTATATTTAATAATTAGAAGCTTTAACTGCAAAATAAGCTTAAAGTTAATATAGACCACTTCCCTACTACCCAAGCTAAAATGGCCTATGTCTTTGGCCGTACTGGTAGGGACGTATAGACGTATCTACGTCCGCGATACGCCTAGGACTCGGCAGACCCCTTCCTCTTTAAAGAAGAGATGGTTAACTACCTATCTTCCATTTATAAGGACCCCTTTAAGACACAAAACGCCCGCCTTAATTATAAAGCTCTTAATATAAAGATAACGGAGACCTTTTTAGCCTTTTAGACCCGCTTTCTGCACCTAGCTGGCCAAGCCTAAATTCCCTATAAAGACCTAATGCTAGACCTTTTTAACAAGCTTACCCTAGACCTATAGCGCGCCGTACTGCTAGTTTTTACTACTATATAGACGCTAAAGGTACTTACGGACTACTGCCTAGTTATTAACTAAGGCCTTTATCGAATTAAGGCATAATCTAAGCAGTATAAAGCTAGAAACTCTTTAAACCAGACTATAAGCACTTTATAAACGGCCTATAATACCCTAGCATGATCTGCAACTCCTATAGCATCAGCTATATAGCCCGCTGTTAATTTAGCAGCTAGCCATGTAGCTAGTCCTACTGCGGGTCCAGCGTATACTTGGCCTATGTATAACAACCCCTATAAATAGGCCCTTAGTAATTAAGGAGCTTGCTTCTTATATAGCCAGAAAGACTACTTTGCAAAGGATTACTAGATAAAGGCAAAAACAGGCAAGGTTCTATTAATTTAGGAGAACAGTATAAAGTTAAAAAAAGAGAAACCCTAAAGGAAGACTCCTCTTTAGGGTTAAAAGGGATTAACATATTATATATTAATCTAAGTTGGCTAGTTAGTAGAAGAAGCTGCACTATTCCTTATACCTTATTCCGTAATGGATATTAAGTTTTAACCTCTACTTTAGCTAACTCTAGAGCAAATGCCTTTGCCTTAATAGATACCCAGTATGCTGTAAAGCTGGCTAACTTTTTAAATGCACCCCTTAAAGAACTGCCTAAACTAATTCCTATTCGCGGGTATAACGGACGAATAGGGCTACCCATTATAACTATCTTATGGATTTACCTCCGCATTAACGGACAAAGGTAGTATAATATCCCCTTTCTTATTACGGACCTTGGGAGCCACGATATAATTATAGGGAGAAAATAGCTAGCCTATTTAGGCTTATAGCTCGACATATAGAATAGACGGCTTATCTGGCCTAAAACCTTACCCCTAACCCCTTCCTTTATAAAAGAAATCAGCATTATAATGGAAAACCTTATATAGCCCTAGATTAATACTATTTACTAGGCTAATGCTATACGCAGAAACCAGGCCTTTAAGAAGGATATATATCTTAATCCTTAACAGATCCATATACTACGCCGCCCTTAGACTGTATATGTTACGCTATCCGCACTAAAGACCTAGGAAGTTAGTAGTGACCTAGCTAAGCCCCCTACGGAGAACCTAGGCCCTATATAGCCCTAAAGGAAAACTAGGGATATTAGACGCTATACTAAGCTAATAAATAGGAAGGATAACTTATGGAAAATAAAATATAAGCTAAGAAAGACTATACACCCTATACCATAAGATACGGCCTAATAAGCGTCTATAAAGAAACCTACGGACCTCCCACTAGTCAATATCTGCTATATTAGCGCTATAGGATTCTACCAGAACTTAGTTTAGCCTAATACCGTTGCCTTTATAACTAGCCTATATAAAATTAATTAAATGCTTAAGGAAAAGGAAAGTAAGCTTAGCGGATAGGAAAGTAAGCTTATAGATAAGGAACTAGTAGAACAAAAACTACCTAATTAATACTAGAAATTTAAGAATATATTCTCTAAGGTAGTATTAGATATACTTCCGCCTTACTAACCGTATAACTACAAGATTAAGATTAATTAAGGTAAAAGAAGTACCCTTAGCTTTAGCCCTCTCTACCTATAGTCTATCGCCGAATTATAGGCTATAAAGTAGTACCTTATTAACAACCTTAATAAGGGCTTTATTAAGCCTAGCTAAGCCCCTTTTAACTTACCTATTCTCTTTGCTAAAAAACCAAATGGAGGACTACGCTTCTGTATTAACTACTATAAGCTAAATAATATAACCTGCAAGGACCGCTATCCACTACCCTTACTTAATAAGACTCTTACCTAAATATGTAGAGCTAGGGTCTTTATAAAGCTTAATATCCACTAGGCCTTTTACTAAATTAGAATAAACCCTAGGTCTAAGGAGCTTACTATATTTTAAACCTGTTACGGAACGTATAAATATAAGGTACTCCCTTTTAGACTAATTAACGGACTAGCTATATACTAGCGGTATATAAACAATATACTCTTTAACTACCTTAATAACTTCTATATGGCCTACCTAGATAATATTATAATTTACTCTAAGAATAAGCTAGAATACAAGGAGCACGTCTATAAAGTCCTATAATGGCTCCGCAAGGCTGGTCTCTAGGCCAATATTAAGAAGTTAGAATTTAGTGTTAAGCGTATAAAGTACCTAGGTTTTATTATTAGTATAAATAGAATTAAGGCCAACCTAGAGAAAACGGCCGTAATTAACTAGTGGACACCCCCACGGACCATAAAGGGGGTATAATTATTTTTAGGTTTCTATAACTTCTACTAACGCTTTATTAAGAACTATAGCAGGATTACCTAGTATCTTAACCGCCTTACTAAAAAAGACCAGCCATTCCACTTTAACGCTATATATATGCAGGCCTTTAATAAGCTTAAAAAGCGGCTGGTATTAGCTCCCCTACTTACCTACTTTAACCTAGAACGGCCCTTAATGCTAGAAACTGATGCCTTAGATAGTATAATAGCTAGTGTTTTTTCCTAAAAGTAATTAGATGGAGAATAGCACCCTATTATATACTATTTAAAGACTATAATAGATGCCGAGCTAAACTACCATATCTATAATAAAGAAATGCTGGCTATTATCTCTAGCTTTTAGCACTAGTATATATAGCTAGAGGGGACCCCTAAGCCTATTAAGGTAGTTTTAGATTATAAGGCCCTAGAATACTTTATAACAACTAAGGCCCTTACGGCCCGCTAGGTATGCTAGGCGGATATCCTATCTTAGTTTAACTTCTTAATTATATATAAACCAGGCGCTACAAACTATGCGAATGCTCTTATAAGGCGTAAATAGGACCTAGGTAACTAGGTAGCTATAAAGATCTTATTATAGACCTAGGTACTACTATAACCAAAGCACCTTAACCCCTAGATATAGGTAGAACTAAATATAGACCCTTTAGACGCTAAGATATGCCCTATTAATTCTACAGAACTTGACCTTATTAATAAACTACTATAGGCAAACCGTACGGCCCCTTCTTTACAGGAGTGCCGTAAAAAGGTAAAGGATGCTACTAGCCTATAGTCCCTCAAAAACGGACTGCTTAAGCACTAGGAACGGCTAGTAGTGGTAAAGAAACAGAATTTACGGACTTAGCTTATTGCCAAAGTATATACTTAGGTCTCTATAGCCCACCCTAGAAAAAATAAGACCTATAGAATTATTAGCGACCGCTACTACTAGCCTAGAATGGTTATGGATATTAACTGCTATATATAGAACTATAATAACTGCCATAGGTTTATAATTCCACAAGACAAAACCCTAGGGCTATTAAAGCCACTCCTAATACTAGAACACCCCTAGCAGTATATCTTTATAGACTTTTATAAGTTACCTACAAACCGCAACAGATATAATATGGTTATAATCCTAGTTAACCACTTTAGCAAGCGCCCGTTCTTAATCCCCTATTATAAGAATATTAATGCTAAAGAGGCGGCCTAATTATATATCTACTATATCTACCAAATTTACGGACTACTAGATACTATTATATCCAACTATAGGCCGTAGTTTATATTGGCCTTCTGGAATGAGTTTACCTAAATCCTAAGTATTAGGCTAAAGCTCTCTACAGCATACCACCCCCAGATAGACGGTTAGACGGAGATTATAAATTAGTACTTAGACTAGAGACTCCGGCCCTTTATTAACTACTTTTAGGATAACTAGAGCGGACTACTACCTATAATAGACTACGCCCAGGCAACCCTACCCTATAACTCTACGGGGTTTGCACCTATTTAGCTAGAAATAGGATACTTACCCTATATAAGCTTTAACTGGAAGAGACCAGAAGGACCATAAACCGTACACGAAAAACTATCTTATAAGAAAGTACAGCAGTATGCTAGACGCTTAGAAGAAGTATAAACAGTAGCCTATAAGAACCTAGAGAAGGCCTAGAAATCAATAGAATAGTAGGCAAATAAGCATAGGCGCAAGCCCGACTTTACCGTAGGCAATAAGGTCTGGGTTACAACAAAGAACTAAAAGACAGAATAGCCTAGCCATAAGCTAGACTATAAGATGGCAGGACTATATAAGATCCTTAATAAAGAAGGCAACTTATATAAGGTTAAACTCCCAGACTTAATTAAAGTCCACCCTATTTTTTTACCAGATAAGCTACGGAAAGCTATAAATAACCCACTACCTAGACAAAAGAATAAGCCTCCACTGCCGATTTAAGTTAATGGCGACGACAAATAGGAAGTTAATAAAATACTAGCCTATAAACTAGTATAAGGAATACTAAAATACCATATCTAATAGAAAGGTTATAATCTAGACCCAACCTAGTACCCCGCCTAGAACTTTATAGGTTGCCCCTAGAAGCTTAAAGAATTCTATAACTAATACCCTAACAAGCTAGGACCCCCAAAGTATCTAGATAAGTAGATGGAGTGCTAGTATAGTGAAGATAATAAGCTACCTATCAAGTATACAGATAAGAATACCCTACGGACATAATACGGACATATAAAGCCTAAGGGCAGGCTTTTTCGGAGGGGGGGGTAATGTTATGGCGCTAGTAGAAAACGGTGGATTATAGTAGACGTTATAGTAGACGCCGAGTTACATAAGTCCACGTGATTAGAGGACCGTATAAAACTTTATATAGCACTACTATTCTTCTCCCTTCCTTTCTCTAGCTTTGGATCCTCGTTTATAGACTACTAATTGTATAGGCTTGCGCGTCCCTTATACTATGCTCGTGCCTCAATTGACTAAGTCGCTAATAGCTACTATCTATACTTCTTCTAAGCGTCTAGCATACTGCTATACTTCCTTATAAGATAGTTTTTTATATATAGTCTATAGTCCTTCCGGTCTCTTCCAGTTAAAGCTTATATAGGGTAAATATTCTATTTCTAGCTAAATAGGTGCAAACCCTATAGAGTTATAGGGTAGGGTTGCCTGGGCGTAGTCTATTATAGGTAGTAGTCCGCTCTAGTTGTCCTAAAAGTAGTTAATA
>Ga0307507_10002789_pt1 | contig 35592 bp, 30 predicted proteins | sample 7_EM_MG_FD_207223 | JGI IMG/M metagenome (GOLD analysis project Ga0307507, IMG submission 207223) | Populus trichocarpa ectomycorrhiza microbial communities from riparian zone in the Pacific Northwest, United States - 7_EM | ecosystem: Host-associated > Plants > Roots > Unclassified | place...
TGCCCAATGAGAAATGCGATGTGAAGCCTGATTCCGCTCTCTAACTGGACCGGAAATAATACATCCTGGGACGGGGTTAGCGAATTTGATCAGTGGATACGGTACTCGAGCAGACTCCGGTACTCGAGCAGACTCCGGTACTGCCCCGTACTACACCCTACTTATACCGTATCGCAACTAATATGATAATCGAGATGTATACCCCGTTTAGGTAGGTACCAAGTATTAAACGGCATTACCAAAGTACTGGTATGACGCATGTGCAGTCCAGCACCGCTCTTCCACCCCGATAATGAGCAGAGCTCCTCTCCTCCCACACATCTACCCATCCATCACCAGGCTTCTACACATACTAGAGGCCTAATAAGCTCTTTGCGTAAGGATCTAGTAGAGCCAAACAACAATTCCTATACTCCCTTTACCGAGCAAATTTTCCAGTAATTTACCCAATGGTTAAGTCCACTTGAGTTAGATCACAAAAACCGGGTATGTGAAGCTCTTAATGATGGGGCTGGGTTTACTTGGTTGGTGGGATGGCACAAATCTTTCATTGCCAAGAGCATATCTCATCTACAAAGTGGCCTACTTCATGAACAGCATATCTCCTTGATCAAAAGCACATGCTCTTCGCCAAGTAATCTTCTTGGCCGGTGAGATGGAACATATGTATACCCAACCATGACTCCGCCCAACCGCGAATTACTTATCAAGGGGCTCTTCACTGGGTATCCACAGCAGATCAAAGGCTGAAGTTGCTTACCAATTTAATACACTTGATATACCGCAAGAACCAGAATAATTGAGAATCTCTCGAGGACGTTGGAGTTGCCCTCCTAGTAAGGTCTACCGGATTTTCCTTCTTATTTGTTCCAACCGGGGATGAAAGAGAGCCCTTTGGCAGTGTTTTCTCCCCTTAACCCAAAGGGGGAAATTCAAGACGTTCCAGCGTCATTCCCAATTATTCCAGTTTTTATGATAGCCCATGATAGATATCATTGCCACGAATTCGCCCAACCATACGTTGCAATTCAATATCGTACCCATCACCCCATTCCGTATTGCTTACCATGCAATCTGCGTCACAGCCCCCCCCCCCATACCCCCCACTAGACAACGTAATTCTCTATTACCGGTGCTTATCATATCACCAAACCCCACAGCACCCAACCAAGCACCATCAGTAACGGATAAGCATACAGGCAGCACATATCCAAAACCCACGGGCACCGCACCGAGACCCCATCATTGCCACAAAAAACCCGGCCTCAGATACCTTCAGATCAGCACTTCACGCCAAGGCCTGACTCTAAAAATAAAAAAAGCCTTCCACAGGTCCCCAAGCTTCGTGACAGTAACATTTCTACACAACTACGAGTGCTCAATAGTATCGGTACTCGTACTGTGCTAGTGCAACACCAGGGCTATCGCCCGCCCTCCGAAGCCCTCCCGTTACATTTGCCAAGCAGGTTCAACCAAAATTACTGCAGGAATATTTACACGGAAGAAAGTATCATAAAAAAAATTCAAATTACTTACGGTACCGTGCAGTACGGTACAGTACATGTGTGGGATCGACTCCCACAATTTTCTGCCAGTATGCCACGAGCACAGTCGGTCGGGGACACGCTGAGTATATTGCTTCGCATAAGGTTACCGCGAAAAGTTCTCCACTGATTAGAGGACGAGGGGAAATCGCATTTCAGACTCTTGCACTTGTGCTCTCCTAGCGCCCAATTAAATTTTGAGGATTTTTCCCGATAATTGATTTAGAGGATGTAGGCTAACTCGACCTCGATATCGGGTTTAAGACGCAGTGTTGGGTTAGCACCAGTACTAGTACGGGTAACAGTAGTAAGACCAGGGGTACGTAGATGGTAGGACTTGTATCGTACCGGTAGGACTTGCAAAATAGGCTAGTCTACAGCAGCTCTTGCTGACGAAAAGGGCACCCATTAAACCTTCAGAGAAGCCGCCGCGTACCGTATTCGCCCAGCCGAGTTGAAGCCGAACACCTAAAGGTGGAAATTCCCATGCAAAGTCTCCGGCTTTAATTCGGCCGCGCGAGCATCATAATACCGGTACCGGTATTTTAGCGTTTTTTTTTTGCCATTCCAGCCCTTCGATTAGAACAACCACGAGCCCAAATTCCCATCTGAATTTCCACTCGTATGACAAGCCAAACAGGCACAACTCCCGGCACCGAACTAGTAACTGTACAGTTTGTACTCCCCCAAAATTCTTCCGTGTCCCACTCGTATAAATTCTCGCAAAAACCCCAGGAGTAAAAAATAAAATAAAAAGCGCAAGCTAAAAAAACCCTAGTATCCAATTCTATTCTTAGGCACCACCACAAACCACCCCCGCACAGCCCGGGCGATCCCCGAATTGAGTTATCCAACTTCATCCCCTTCTTCCCAGTCAGAAAGATCCGCGCAATTCAGAAGCATTCCAGCTTCGGGTTTGAAAAAGCGATTTAGTCTATGATACTAAGTTAGTACGCAAGTTTTTTTGGCTTTTTTTTCTTTTCTCTCTTCCGACTCCGGGGACTGAATTCCTCTATGGTGGTGGCGATATTCCCCTCCCATTCATAAAACGCCAGGATAGAAGCGAACTGCTATTGAAAAGAAGAACAAGAAAAAGAAAAATTCTTCTCTTTCAGGCATACAAAAGACTCAATATACTTCACACAAAAAACTACGCCACCGGGTATATTCGAAGTTTTATTGCTGGTTAGGAACAATAATAATTTAAATTTGAATCCAACCTGTCGTCTATATAAACAGTTAGTGCACTCTACCGGAACTGCTCGTTAGATCCGCCATCTGACCATATCTCCACAATCAGAGACAAAACACCCAGAGAAGGAATGGTGCTTTTTTTTTCCCTTTGTATTGTTTTTTTTTCCAGACGGGATATGATAGCTTGGGTAAGATGAGCTTGCTGAATCTCATTCATTACTAGTGTACTTGTAGTATTCGTAATCTTGTTAACTTGCTCTAACAACAAGCCTATTGCGGCTTAGCTAGCAGTGATTTCCGCCAGGCGATCCTATGGTGAGTTTAACAAGTTTTTACAGCACTACCGTCACGGCACCGTGGGCTGCTTCATTAATCCCTGACACGGGCCAGGGGGGGAGGGGTGGAGGTAGAGGTGGAGGTGGCCGAATTGATTTCTTGGATCGGTAGTTTCTCGGGGGAATACAGTAATCGTTATATATCAGTCATTCAAGCTGCAGAATTGTAACTGGTAAAGCGAAGAAACACACGACACTTTTGTCCTCTACCGGTGCTCGTGGGATGGTTTGAAAGGTCTGTGCTCGGATACTGTGCTTGTAAGTTTATTCAATGAATCAGATGTATGGCGAGCCCCGCCCTGCGGCCATACCACAAGAGAGAGTCCTTCCTTACGGATAAAATTTACAGATAAAATCCACAGTCACCACAAGCTGGATATGCAGCAGGAAAAAGGCGCACTTGGAAGCCAGTTTTTTTTATTCTAGTTTTTTCTTTTTCTCCACTGAATACGCCCTATGTAAGTAACGGTATGATATGATAGAAACCTGTATCAGATGCCATTCCACCCGTCGAATTTCAACGTTTTCCTACCACCCAATCATCCATTCTCTGAGCCTCCCGTTGCGACGATCGGTCACCACTTGAACACTTGACCAGGAACGGCTGAACTGAACAGGAATTTTGCCTCTTTCCCTCCCTTCCATCCGCCCCCTTTCCTCGAACTGCCGTAAATAGGCTTTTGTAAAGTGCTACAGGAGAGCTGTGATGAAATCATGTGTAATGAACAACAGCATCGCTACCCTACACGACACAACAGGGAGAAAGAGAAGGAGCAGCACTGACCAAAAAATAATAATAAAATAAAAAATAGACAAGTAATCAGACCTCTATGCTCCGAAACCAAATGCGTAAAAACAGAAAGTGAAAAAAGTTATACAAAGAATTTCTCCACCAATCTCTTAGAGATTTGATGAACTTTTCTTTTTGTACCCGGTAAGGTATGCATGTACAGTTCTCCGCCACCTCTGACCTGTCCATCCGTCATCAGCTTATCCCGTCCCGTCACCGCTTACTCCGTCATCTAAACTAAGAGTAACAATAATGGAAATGGAAAGGCCGACCAGGACCGGTGCCGAAAGGGAGGTAAAGCAAAGTGGTGAAAAAGAAAGAAACCAAGTGGGCACCCAAACAACCCAAAAGCCGAAATATGATAAAATAAAATAAAAAAGGAGCAGTATGGTGAATACTTTGTACAGAAGAAGTGGAATAAGTTAAGGGTCAAAAAAAAGAAAAAAGAGCCCGGGAAGCCATTAAAATATCGCAGCCTCAACCGACTTTGAACGCCCGCACCCCCCTTCGTGGAATCATACGATAATTAAACCGTTATAGCCAGGCCCCCAGCAAGAGACCACCTAACAACACCGTAATCATCGTAGTCCTGTCAAATAGATGCTTCGAGCTGACGGATGATGATCGTGTCGTGTATACGAGATTGAAACCAAATGTCGTGCTGTTTACGCACATTCCATCCGGAATCTTGTCTTCCTCTCCCGGTTCCACAAACGTGATGTCGGCGCACTATTCATGAAACAGTAAGCATAAATTCACCATCAGCAACAGCACCAACAACCCTTCTCTAAAATGTAATTATGCTGAGGATTAGAAAAAGGAGTGTATTCAGTTAGCACTTACGTTGTAAAGCGCAGCGCCGTGCAGTGCTAGTTGAATCACTTGGATAGTGGCATTATCACCAGCCTTTACAGAAGCATTGATGGGTAGCGGAACACCTCTGAGACAGAAAGAGCCAGGGTACGGATCTTTGCTCGGCCCGGTCATTTGAAAAACCGGCTGCATAACGTTCGTCATGTTCGGAGGAGTAGAGCCGAAGCCCATGTTGACATAGAAGAATGCTGTGGGATGGCCAGCGTTCCAGCCTGGAACAACCGAGATATCACCTCCCCTGAGTGGCCACTTTGTTCTGTTAGTTGTTACGGGAATTCCACCGCCTATGTAATTGTTTAGCCCCAAGTCCTTGGTTTAAAATAGAAAGGAGTTAGCAATCGTACATGGATATTTCCATTGCATATCATCTTTTAGAGTATTTCCTCGCCATGGAGGATACTGAAGATCGAAATGTGCTGTTGCTAGGCTGAATGATGCAAGAAGAGCTGCAAGAACTAACTTCCAAGAGGGTCTTGATGCCTGCGACATATTGTGTAGTTGTGTGAACGCGAATGTATGTGACTGAAGGTCGAAGTGTGTTGTATGATCCCACGATTTCCAACTCAAAAATCACCTTTCCTCTTCCTCCCTTTTCCAAATCTCAGGCACAAAAATATCGGGGGGCAAGACACTCCCGAAAAAGGTGAATGAATAAATGAACGTGACCGATTCTAGAAGGGGTTCCCGGATTATAAGCAGGCTACGCGCCAAGAGGGTCGTTCGTGGGGAAGGTCGTATAAATGCTTCCTCGGTGGAGTGCAGATGGTTGAAAGTTTTATGGAAAAGAAGCGAGAAAGAAACCAAAAGAGCGGAGGAGGGGGGAGAGCCAATATGTAGCCTGAAAGATGAGTCTGCCTGTGGAGCGCTTGACGGGCTAGGCGGGTCAGTTTGGAGTGACTGGGGGAGGGATTGGGGGAGGGATGGGGGCGGTGACTTGGGGGTGTGGTCCCTGGTAGGGGTGGCGGAAGCGAATTGATGCGAGCAAAGTAATTATACTCGAGTACCGTACTTGTACTCGAGTACAAGTTGTGATGCTTGGAGCAGCTTCCCTGAAACCCACAAGCTCGAATTTGGCACCGGGTTTCTATGCGTGTATTCCTGTTTAATGTGTCCTCATGTGTAAACAAGTACCGATATGCAGGTAGGGAGAGTTATGTCCTGTATTCAGCAAGGTGTGCCAACGTATTTAGAGAAGACAATGAGTCTCTGTTGGAAAACATCACAATAGATTCTGCAGCGGAGAACTCCCCCTTCCTTACAGTACTGGTACTGTGCTATATTTTCCAACCCCAGAAACACCCACTGGATAGTAAACATAACTATCCCCATTCTTCCCTTCCTTCTTCCTCCTCCTCCTTCTCCACCAACAGCCAACTTACAGCTAGGGTAAATCAGGTGTTATCGAACAACAACCCACTCACTCTCGACTAACTTCGGCTGGAAAATCGCCTTAACAGGGGTTTAACCTTTTTGGCTGGAAGAGAGGCTGCGGTGAAGATCTATTGCTTGGCTGCTGTCTTTCCAACAACTGCATGCCAAGGATCACACAAGGTACTGGGATTATTTAAAAGTAGCGAATCGTTTAGCCACCTTTTCCCCCCTACGCGCCCACAGCTGAAGGGGGGAATCCTCGCCACGAGATATGATTCGCCCGTAGAGTGGAAGTCAACTGCGAGCAAGCAGACGAAATTTGAACCACTCAAACCCCTGCCCCTGACCATCTCTCTCTATCCGGACGGTGCTCGATAATCCGGATCATGAGCGTCTTTTTGGTTGGTCTCGCTTGAACTTTTGCATGTCGTACCACCCACTTTTTGCAAAGGTAATAATCTACAATCACGAAATATCACCCCCATCGCATCCCACGAATGCCCTTCTCTTGTCCCTCATGGGAACCGAGAGTAACCGGTGATATGCACGATAAACCGCAATAGATATATCATCTTATCTAGAATCTATTATACGAGTATACTGAAAGAAGATAGCTTAAGTGAGCTCAGAGGTGCGCCGTATCATTCCCAGACTGCAGCAGCATGCCCTACGGGACTGTGCTTGGTTAAATGACAGATAACCGGTTGATCTCGGCAAGGGGGTCAACAACTCCCGGCAGCCGGCTCCTGACCGTCCAAACGTGGAACCAAGAATGCTTTCCGTGTCGTTACGTGCATCTATGCTAGCCTAAGCGTTCCGGTATCGGATCACCGTCGGCCGGAAACTAAAAAAATCTGGATCTCAACCTCATCACGGTGCTATAAAAACCCCATGTTAAGACAATTCTTACGTGCCCAACCGCACGCCATCTCCACCATCTCAGGTACCAAAAAAGCCTGCCTTGTTTTTTCTTTTCTTTATTTTCCTACAGGATCCGATCGGAGAGAGCTGGGGGCCGTGTCCCTTCCCCGCCAGAAAGCTCGGACCACCGGTCGACACCCCCGAAATCAGAATCCAACAGAATTCCACGTCCCGTTCCGTCAAAAATCTATTTTGAGAGCCTCGGCCTGCATACATATCATAATCACTACACCTACATAAAAAAAGCTACAGTAGCTGCCGTACCCACATAAGGAACCCGATTCTTTTGTATTTCTATTCCCTCCTATGCAACAGCGAATTGTTGTTGGCGAATTCACCTCTCCTGCTCGATCTTCCATGGATAATGAAAGACTTGCTGGCTAGTCTCCATATCATGGGCTTCTCTTAGCCCCTTGAGATGCCCATAACCCCTCCTACCCCTGAACATCCCTTCCGATACATCCACACCTTGACCCCACTCCACATACAAATAATCCATACCTCCCCTCTCTCTACTCGCGATGTCGAAGCATTTTTAAAAAAGACTGATATTGCATACCGCCAAAATTTAGTACTTTTCTCGATTTTAGGTGGTATGCAATATCAGTCTTTTTCAAAAACGCTTCGACAGCGCGAGTAACCGCATATGCACGTAATTGCGGATGCTTTCGTGCTTGACCGTTTTGCGAAAGCCTCAGATGATGGGAGGGGAGGGTTCTTCCCTGGAAGTTTGTCTGCCTGTCTATCGGTTAGTCCGTCTACTTGTAAATTACCCGTAGGGTACTCTAAGCGCCTACACGAAACCTACCCTGGAGACCCGCTCCAAACAATGCCCTTGTAGAAGTTTCGATTGGGCGGGAAAGGGAAAATGGCCTCAGGGTCCCTAGCACACACGGAGCTATAGGGCTGGCAGGCACAGTACGGTACTCGAGTAGCTGCTATGGGGACTCTTGATCGGGGCGGTTGGTGACGGTGGCGGTAGGATCGGGAAACCCTTGTGGATTTTTTCTTTTCCCCTTCTTTTCTTTACGCTTCCCGCACCTCCTGTGCCATACTCGAGCACTCGCCCCCCCAGCCATAAGTGCCCGAAAAGAGGGGTTTGGTGAGATACTCGAGAATACGGTTCCGGAAGCCTAATTTCAAGCCTTATGGTAACCGTTACACCCAAGACTGTCACCCTTTTCATGAGAAAAGAGGTCCCACCTTTAGGCTTCCGGGGTCATACTTGACAATTCATAAAACACCCGGACGACATGGCACCACGATTCATAAAGTGTCCGAACGACTCTAAGTCGTCCCGGTACTCTATGAATTATCAAGCGTGGTGCATATATGAGCGGCTATACGAAATATACACCCCCCTTGTTTTCCGGTACTCATGGCCAGAGACGAGTATCGGTAGGTAGCACTTGTGGTGGCGACTGGAATGTACGGTACAGTATTATGGGTGTTATCGGCCTGGCGGAGAAGCGGAGAAGAAGTGCTTTTATATCGGGTGGAGTAGGAAGATAACGTTTCGTGTCGGCAGTGGTGTCAATTTGATTATTGTGAGCTGTGAACATGCACAAGTTGTTGTCGTCTATTATCGTGGTCAGTTGCTTTATGTTATGCGACAGTTGAGTCAGTCCTGATACGTCGCCGGGTATATTACTTTAGGCTAGTTTGTGGAATTACGGTTCAGCGATTACAGGGTAAATCAAAGCTTTTTTTCTCTATTCTCCTTCCCGGGAAACAAGCTTGGAGGATTTTATTTGGAAATCATCTTGGCGATCGCCAACTTAACCTCCCGCTGAATGCTGCCAATCGCGGGGGTGGAGATAGAGAGGTCTTAGCAACCGGGCAAGTCTCCTCTGTAGTGGACGCCAGATCGGTACATCCGGGGTAAAACTTACGATGTTGAATCTGTAACCACACGCTACTGCCCCCGTGGCCTAGTCTACCCGTGCACAAGTATGACAACCTTCCCCATGGTTTAGCTTCATCCCTGTCTCAGACCTCTAACCCAAGCAAGCGACACCCCCAACCCTGGAAGAAACTACCCCTAACCCCCTCCCCCACTTAGCCGAGGGTTCCATACAACATTTGTTGGATTCCGTGCAATGAGGGTTACTATGTAGCAGCCTTTCCCGGGGGTATTGAAAAAATGGCAAAGAGTTCACGCTAGCAAATATTATGCAGAGAGGTTGTCTCTCTGACGGTTGGAGTTAAAAAAAGTTATTGGGTTGTTATACAATTGGGTCTGAGTTTCTAAAGTCACGGCCACCTACGCAGAAAGTTGCAATGGTGGTGAGAGGGCGTGCTCAGTGATTGGAGGGCTGAATTGCCGGACCCTACCTGCCTGCTTCGGAAATATCATTATATGCCTTACTTCTCTAGACCCTTTCCGAATAGGGTTTACGCCAGTGTTGACTCGTCGAGATTCTAGGTTGCATATTGTGGTTGTCATTTCTAGTCTAGCATAAATACCTCTGGCTTGGTAGAGGGGTAATAATAATATCTTGCGAGTGATAGCCTGTGAATGGATGAACAATCGAGTTGTCGAAGCCCAAATATTCCTCAAGATTTACATTATGTGTATTATAGTAGGTGGTGAGGAGGATTTACGTAGCGGTAACCGCGGCACTTTGCTCAACTATAAAGGTTTCCAAGTCTCATACCCTGGTCATAATTTCTTTAATTTTGATTTGAACATAACTATTATTCCTCAGGCATAAGAAGGGAGTGGAGAAGAGAGAGAGGATAATATAGAGAAAATGCATAGGGGGAAAGAAAGGTGAAAAGCACAAAAGCAAGCTAATGTGGTTTCCCAGCACAAACTAAAACGGCAAATACAACCAAAACGGGAGTCACCACCGTAAGAACTCGAATAATTGGACCATGCGTTAGGAAGTTGGGGCTGCCCCTCCCGGTAAGGTCTGGTGTTTTTCTTTTTCTTTTTTATTTGGCTAGGAGGGGGGTTTTTTGGTGGGGTTTCACCTCTTTTTAAGAGAAGGAACTTTTGAACTACCTGGCACACGGTCCAATTATTAGAGATCTTACTCCACGCCAAACAAGGAGGAAAGCATGACTCGTTGCACTCATTCCAGTACCATTGTTAGACATTTTCATCAGCCAACTTAGATCTTGTCCCACTCGGGCCAGAAATCTCCTGACCCTCGTCTTGAGTTTCCTTGAACTTCCCTTTGCGACCAACCTCACAACGAACAACCGAAAGGCCATCATCGTCTTGTCCAGGGTTGAGTGCCTTGTAATTGGCCAAGAGCAGGATTTTGTAAACTGCTGCCCCGAGGGCTGCCCCAAGGGCGGGTCCGACCCCTATACAGAATTGTGTTAGAGGGCGTGGCTGTAGCTTTGTAGAGAAGTGGAAGAGTGTGTTACAGTAGATCCAATGGTAGCCCGGGAAATCGCCGGTAACAGCCGCTGGTCCAAGGGATCTAGCAGGATTAAGCGAACCGCCAGTGAAATAAATCCCAAAGAGCTGGGTAATGAAAAAGGAAAGCCCGATTCCAAGCGGCGCAATAAAGGTCGCACGATGCTACTTGCTAGTCAACTTTCATTGCACAAGGGATCTAAGATAATCCGAATTGAGGGATCATACTTTCTCCACGGCGAGCTGGTGACCAGAAACAAAAAAAGTAAGCTTTTTATCCTGCACGAAAAGACTTAGACAAAAACACTATGTCCTACCAAAAAGATTGTAATCATCAATTGTGCTGTCAAAAAGACCTCAATAAAGAGTCCTTGGACGATAGAGACACCCGCTGTCGCCCCTGATGTCAGCTTGAATCCTAGGGCTGCAGTATAGCACACAAAAGTCCCTACTCACGTGCCAAACCCGTTCCAACGGCTAGCGTTCCGGGTGTGAGTCCTTCAACGAGGCCAGCCGCTGCAATCCCTCCGATCAATTGAGCAATTCCCATTAAGGCACCTTTGAGAGGAGGAACCCCCCCAACAAGGACACACCCTAAGGTGATCGCTGGGTTGAATAGCGCACCAGTGACGCGGTAGAAGACCCAAACGTTGACGGTAAGGGCAAACCCAAAACAAATGGATACATAAAGCAAAAGATCCGGTGTTGGGACAGCATGAGTAGGGTCTTTAGGAAGAGGATCGTTGCCAGCGTAATTGATTTTGGCTGCCTGGGTGCCGCCGAATGCGAAGAAAAGGAATAGGAAGGTTCCTGTAAAACATGGAGTCAGTTGGCCTTTCAAAGGCAAGTAGATGGGGTGTAGAGGGCAGAATCAAATACCTAGAAATTCTCCAAACTTTGCAGAGCACGGTAATATCAGTACATAAATTCTTCAACTCGTTCATCTTGTAGCTGCAGGACATACTATTGTAAGAGCATCTATAAAGATTAAGTGTCAATATCCCGCCTAACTACCTAGAATCATAAAAGGGCTGGGCCTACAGTTTTCGAAGGTATTCTGCTTCAGAGGAGCGCGCGATCCCACATTGAGGCTGGCGTTCTCAGAATCAACCCCATCGATTGGGGCAGTCCTGGCAGTTGCGTTGATTTTGTCTCCAGCCATTTTGCTAGTGTTATCAGTTAAAGTAGTGGAGCAACGTTTAGGGAGTGTTCAGGAGAGAAGAAGCTTTTATTATTGGAAGCCTGAGAGTGTGGGAGGCTATGGTGGTAGTAATAGCGGTGGTAGTGTAGTTGTCGAGGCGCGGTTATGGTAGTGATAGTTCCCCTATAGATAAAGGCACGAGACGGCGATATCTGGAGCCCAAGGGGAGGATGAGAGCCATATATTATACTGTAGACCGCCCCAACACATAGTCTCTTAGAAAAAGAGCACTTTACACTGTTAAGTTGTATAGCCTTGATAGCCACCTTGTGCTTATCGTCATAAGCTCGATGCTCCCGGCTGCGGAATCCCAACGCACCCACTACACGAAATTGCCCGATACCTGTGGAAAGAACTGCTATCGCATACCAAAACCCCAAGGATCTGGCCAACTTTCAGCCCGCACGCAATAGCAGTTCGTTATACTAAGGTCGGCAATTGCGAGTATTAGAGTATCATGCAATAAAACGAACCTCACACAGAACCCCACTTTGGCTTCTCTTCGGGTCATATTTCGATAACCAATTGTAGACCATAGATCGGAGCCGAAAGATATATGACAGCCTTCCAACATTCATGCTGTGAGTTTGTGGTAAGAGCCCCGCTCAGGAAACTCTTTAGAACAAAGAGATGTGGTGGCAGAAGCTTTGAGTAAATTGAAGAATCAAGTGCCCCAATCGGCAGACACAAGTGACGCATAATCGAAATCCAAACATCATTCTCGAGTAACCTGGATAAATATGCTAACATCTCGCTTATAGCTGTCGTTCAAACAAAGGACTGCCGTTTGCGGGGCTTTTTCTCTTTCTCTTGATAGGAGAAAATCGAATAATCTTCCGTCCTGCCTCTTGACAGATGAGAAGAGGCGGTGTGGGCCGCTTTCAGCCCGTCTTCGATGTACCCCAGAAAAACCAATGATGAGGTTGGCCGTGATTTCGGGTGCTCATGTCACACAGCACCAGAACTTATTTTTCAACATCCTTGTTGCATATCCTGCATGCAACCCAAAACTATCGAACTTGAGTGGTCGGAGGTTATAGTCTCCTATCGGTAAGTGGACACAACGAAAATATGAACAATGCAAAGAGAATTAACGGGTATGTTCGCGGACCGTCCTGTTTCAAGTACAATAGGAAAATATCTTTCCATTCATTCGACCCACCGCCATTGCTCGAGTAGAGCCTAAGCCCTACCGTAAGAACTGGAATAACTGAGAATGACGCTAGGATGTCCAGAACTTCCCCCTCTGGATTGCTGAGAGAAAACATGGCGAAAAGATTATCTTTCAGCCTCAGTTGAGACGAATAAAAAGAAAAAAAATACGACAAACCTTACTAAGAGGGGAAATTCCAACGCCCCAGTGAGATTCTCAATTATTCTAGCTCGTAAGGCAATCGTTTCTGACCATACAGTCCTGGGCCAACATGTTTTCTCCCCATCACAACGGGGGAACGGCCCTCTGAGTAGTAGGCTTTCTAGAGTAAGGCAGCTGATCCACGATTGAGCCTTGCTATCTTACTAATCTTACTACTTGCTCAAGCTTGTTCGTCAATGGCTTCGCCGAAAGTGCTGTTCGGCTTATGAAGTTTAGTGTGACTTCCAAAGCGCAGACAAGAGAAAGTGTGTAATGGAAAACTCCGCTGGGGGAGTCTTGCTGTGGACAATCGCGTGTTATGGCTAGAAAGCATTCCGCTTGAGTGCCCTACTGACACCATGATGTCGGCACAGCCTCATTTTTCTATTGTATTGATAATAAGTGGTGCATAGCGGTTCTAAGCATAAAGATTAACTTGCTTTTGTAGCGAAGTGGGTGTGCCTTGCTGACAAGAGAAAGGGCAACAAAGACCATAAGGTGCGGGAAGAGAGCCATAGGGTCATTCGGTGTCTGAAGGTGAAGGAATGAAATGTGTACTGTACATGTATCCATAAGGCACGCAACTCACCTTTCATAACTCTAAGTTGATTGCAAGAAAGCCTTCCGTTTCGTAGATTCCGTTAGTCATGCAATTACTCTCTAATGCTAGATTCTCGCCCGGGGGGGCGCGATAAAGGACGACACGAAACATCACCCCACCAAAATTTGGTGACTGCCCATTTTACCACCCCAGGATGCTCAGCATCAATTATTCCTTTGAATTGACAATCTGCTCTAGAAATCCTATAAGATAACATGTGCTTCCCCTGGCTTCTTGTGCAGTAGAGCATTTGTGCAGCATACAATAGAGGCTTGAATAATTAGACCTCACCCTAGAACGTTAGAGTTGCCCATCTAAGTAAGGCTAGGCGTATTTTTCTTCCTATTGGTCTTAGCGGAGGGCTGGGAGACATGTCCTCCGCTCTGCTTTTCTCCTTAATCCAAAGGAGGGGGTTCTGGACGTCTTGGCCTTAGGTCCAATTATTCTAGTTTCTATGGTATGATGTGCAGTGTCATAAAAACTCTCTCCAAGTTATTGCCCCTAGCCCGCCATCTTTTATTTATTCCCCTGCCTCGCTATTAGTGTTGCCATGATGGACGGGGGTATTTTCACCCTTGACACGGACTGTGATGAGCCTTTTCCCTTCAGTTACCAGCGTAATTACTGGCAAACCCGGGATAACACCATCCACTACCAACAAAGCTGTGAGCAGCCTGGATAATGTCATGCTCTTAGGGTTTTGTTTTTTCAAGGGTCACATTTATTTGTTTAGGTGAGAAAGTAGGGCACCAAGACCTATCCGACATTGGAAACTTGGATCATGCGAAGTATCAGAGATGTTCTCTTGATCAATTGTTTCTGAAGTATCTACCAGCCAATCCAACGGGCTATATCACACCATAAGGACCTGGAAGGCCGAATTCCTCAGTCAAACCAAGAGGATCAATTCCTTCAAATAACATCATTTAGAACCTACTAATGGGTCATCCTGTCCCCAGGTAGCCAGCAGCCACTTTCAAGTGGTGCTATTAAGGCAGTGGTTCCGGAGCCGCCAGTAATATACCGGTAGAGGGTGGTTACCAAAGCTGACCGAATTCCCAAAGAAAACCGTGCCAATATCAAACGTTTAGGGGGGGTTTTCCCGATGAGTGAATGTAATGTATAATTAAATGCACCCTCAATACAAGGCACGTTGAAAGAATGGCAAAACCACCAAACTTTGAACGTGAACATCCTCCAATTGTGAACATGCAATGCATTGGTGGAATATCTCTTGTGCGTGGTGCCAGCAAACATGCCCGAAAAGCGGTTCTTGAAACAGAGAAACTTCCCTCCTCACAAACGCGGAAATTTCAACCCGGGAGATCGACTCAGCCTCCATAGATGTCACTCGAGTAGCCCTGCAGACAAGTCACCTACGTAGCCCCCAGGAAAACCCTAAATTCAATTGGGACACTTGTATAGGAATGGTTAGAAGACTAGTGACACCGGGTAGCAAATGTGAATAAAACTGGGTGAGGGTTTGGTGAATGGTGAGAGGGGCCGTACGATACATCGCGATAGCACTGTGAGATTTTCGAAATATCCGGAATAGGCCCAAACTACCGGTAGTGATCCGATTCTAGCGTCTATATAACTAGTACCGCGCAGTGCCTTCGTAGGTATGGCGACCGATTTTGCGGGACTAGTCGTACCATAAACCAATTAACTCACATTCGGTAAACTCTAGAGGAAAGAATCCGCCGAGCGGGCGGAACGAAACAGGCAACGAGGGCGGCGGACGACATGCGGAATTTCAACGCTTCTTTAACCTAGCTCTCACTGGCAGCTTCCCGTGGTGTGATACTAGACTCCGATACTCCAGTAGTTATCAGGACAAGGCCCAAGAGAACTATTTCGAAGTTAGCGGTCCAATTGAAGCCATCTGTTCCCGAGCGATCCTACGGTAAGCCGGATGATAAGAGATATGGTAGCTTCTATCTGTGCTCCCCTGCTAGAAGGTAAGTACTTGTACTCGAGTACAAACAAACTAGCACAACATTAGTTAGGTCAAAAACCAGTAGCTAATTTATGAACCGACGAATCCGATGGAGCGCCGCCAAATCTTAATAAGACATAGATATAATAGACTAGCCGGTTTTAGAGCGTGTGAAGCGTGTGAAGGGGAACGCATGTCTGATTATTATAGATTCTAGAGCTGGCCCTCAGTTGAGAAACATTTCGCCACACGATCGGCACTAACTGTATCCACCAATGAGCTTGACCAGCAGCCGTAACCGGCAGGTACTGATACCGGTATGCAAAATCAAATGACTGTCTCGAGGTTATCATCAATCCCGAAGGTTGTCAGTGCAGTAACCCCTCAAAGGTTTTTTCTCATCCTAAACGCAATTTCCCACAAACCGCTTTCCTACAGTGCTTTCAGCTGTGAAACTTACATCTCTCAGTGAGAGAGCCAATATGAAGCCCTTTAGCGGCGGTGAGAGAAGAAGATTGAGAATTTTGGAGAACTGACAAAGTGGGGACCTACCTGAAAGTGATAATAACATAGGAGGCGCGAACACGAGGAGTAAAGTTAGTAGATATGCGATGCTTTTTAGGATTCTGCTATTGCTGCTGCTAGCAGTGGCGGGCTACTGACAGGACGCAGAAAACTGATCTACTGGTGGTTTACTCGTAGATGACGTTTTCTGGTTGTAAACATCACACGGAAGAGATATCATACTCTAAGACAACCTTGTTTTATACCGCATCATTGACCAAACCCGGATGCTGTAAATGCTGGAACAGTTGGTAGCACGGGCCCAGTGAATACCCTTCCGTTTGCCCAGAACTGGTGTTGGGCATCCCGACTAAAACCCCCGGACCTCAGCTCCGGCTTTGCCCCCCGATAAAACATTGGTGATGTAGAACACTTTCAAACATGCCGCGTTCGGCCTTCACTAAAAGAAAGCCACCATCGTCTTCCCCCAATAGCAGCTCGTAATTTATATTTTCACTATCGATGAGTGAAGTGCTGCTATCAGTAAGGGGAGTAGGGGTTGCCACATTACCCAACCCTGAATCACTACTGTTTGGTCAGAAGTCCAGGTACTAGGGGTAGGGGGGAAGTATTGGGACAAGCAGGGGTGGCAAAGGCCTGTGCATATCACCTTAACAGGAGTATCAAAGGATCAAAAAAGTAAGATAACTACTAATTCGAGTAACTCCACTACCCCCCTGCATGTCCCAATATTTCCCCCCTCACCCGAGTACCTCTTGAAAGTTCCCTGAACGAATTGCTATACCTGAAACAGTCCAACTTACGTTACAGGCCAATTAAACGACTGGTGGAAACTTAATAACAAAATCGAAGTGCCCTATTTATTCCGATACACGGCTGAATTCTGCGACAGTCAAAATTAAATCACCCCACCTAGGGAATCTCGATATAACCAAAAGCGATCCAAAAATAAACGACGATATCATCAATAAATACTCACTTCAGATTCAAAATTCTGATCCCCTTAACTTCTTCAAGCGCATTCATCATTGACACCCCACTCCTATTAACCTTTCTCTTGCCCTTCACCTTAGTCTTGAACCTAGCCACAACCAATTCTAGGGTCTTAACGGTGCCTATAATCTCCTCCTCCCACTCTTCAAGGGAATGATAATTCCCCCTTAAGTCGTCCGGCTTGATCTCCCGCAGCGTGGCAAGGCATCTCTGCATCTCCCCTAATATATTCAGAATCTCAGAAGACCAGACGATTGCCTGTTCAATCCACTGCTCGTCTGATCCTTCTATCTCCACTTTAGCCTTTTCATCCAAGGAGGCGTCTGGAGGGAGGAGGCGAATATAGAAGGCTAGGGTTGAAGAGAGGGAGTTAAAATTTTTGAGGGAGCGAACGTAATAGGTTGGTGAGGCGATTATTGACTGGAGGTAGGTTAGTAGATCCAATGGAAGGGTAATGGGTGGGGTCGTGTGAGTTATGTCCACATTAGTGTTGGAGGGTAGTGAGATAGTGGAGGCGGCGCGGGGGCGAGGTCTGATTAAGGGGATACTGTTGGCTGCGCCCATAATTGGAATTTGTCCGTGATAGGGTGGAAGTAGCGTGTTCTGGTAGGTGTGAGGTGAAGGAACAAGAAAAGGAATTGGTATGGCATCTCGGCGATTATATTCAGTGTGATTTATTCAAGTTTGCTAAGATGAGAGGAAGAAAAAGAATTGAAAATCAATTTCTCAAACATAATATCGGTGGATGAATCCCTTAACCGGAAATAGTAATACGCGATACTTGAAAAACGAGAGAATCATGAAATATCACACGTCTCAGTTCCCCCCCCTACTAACTGAAACGTCCTCTCGGGCCTCCTAATCCAGAAAACTTACTTCAGTTTATACTACCACCCCCGGTCGTCCCTCTTCACCTGTTCTTCTCCTAACTTCAGAAATCCTTTCGCGATACTTCAAGATCAACCTCTGGCACCGCTCCATATCATCTCCCACTAATCGACTTAACATCTTAGCATTATCAAATGCTCGCGCGCATACCTCCGCTGCGATATCATGTTCCTCCTTCTTCGCCTTCAAGAACTCCACCAACTTTTTCAGGAGTGAGATCTCTAATTCTATATCTGAGATATCGAGAGGGAGGGGGTTTGGGGGGGTGTTAGAGCGCGGTGATGACGATGGAGACATGGTTGTTTTGGGACTTATCCACCAGTGGTAGCGTTTACGGGGGGGATTGGTGGGAATGGTGAGACCGCAGCAGAGTAGCTCAAGGTAGGGTTCCATGGAGGGTGAAGTGCGAGAATTTCGGATGTGTAGAAGGGGTTATATGGGAATTCGAAATTACTGGCGCTGATATGTCTCGCTCCCTGCAATGAGAATTATGGCGCATTATAGAAGGTTCGTGCTAAGGGGGGTTCCTGTGGGCTGTTCTGGGGATTTGTGCCTGGTTCCATGAGTGCCAAACAGTGTACTAGTATATACAGATATGCGAGGCATGCACTCCTAGTAGAGTCTAGATTAGAATAACCACCTCCGCTGATATGCTTGCCATCAGTTGAGACCAGATTCTATTTCGGGAATGGTGTGGCTCCAGTGGCTGCTTCTAACCCTAACCCACGAGAGCTCGCTTGGGCGCAAATTAGGTGCTCGAAAATGTTGGTGACAACGGCAGACGGCCCCCCTCGCCGATAATCGTACCTTATCGTAACCATCAACAAGTGGAAAGTAGCATAACTTGGTAGAAAAATAACAAAAATATTTACTCTGTATGATAGCCTTGGGGTAAAATAGATGTGGAAAAAAAGTTTGGTGTTGTGGCTGTTGTGGTAGTAGGCAGCAGTGAGGTTGGTAAGGTACTAGTATGATAATTGGTGAGGGACAATCGTTGCGACAAACCTTTTCGAGCCTCACAGGCACCATAGTTTTGGAAACAGCCCTCCCTAACCCCACACAACCCAACCCAATAATACCCTTTCAGAAACCCATCAATGCAAGAGACCAATACAATGAGCCCACAAAAGGTCCCAAAATTCCGCACAATGGAACAGTTTCACACCACACCCTCACTCAGCAATCTGAGCCTGGCGGTTCTTTGTCTGAGTCTTGGCGTCGAGTGATTAATCATGATTCTTAATGCGACCTTATATCGGCCATATCTTACACATCTTTTAATCGAGGCAGAGCCTATTGTTTCCCAGTAAAATGGCTTTTTACCCTTTGTCTCCTGATGTGGGTGTTCGGGCCCTTCAATTCTTTGTTTGCTCAAGACGAAAAAAAGCCAAAATTCATAAGTGTAAATTTCCTTTCTCTTGTTTCCCGAGGTCCAGACAATAGGTGTTTAAAGATATGGTCTATGCTCAGGACAGAGGCCGATGGAGGGAAGGAAATAGCATCCTCACTTCAAAAATACCATTGTTCCGATAGTCGACACCTCAGTTACGTGTGAGCCCCTAGAGTCTTGATAGCCATGGTCCAACAAAATATTCCGACGGTTTTGCGAATTGATCGTAGCGAACTCAGACCCCGGATTCCCCTACCTCAAGTCAATCCCGCTCTCCCTGAGATGAATACCTTTTTTGGCCTTTTCAGCGATGATAACTTTACGGCGGCGAGGACGGCCCAACGGGTGACCGCTTTGGGAGCCTGGAGCGAACCTGTCATTCAAGATCTGGATAACGAACACCAATTTGAAGGGCTCACTCCCTGGGGTATGGATGTTGATCGCCCGTCTGATTCACTGTGGAGGGTTTATTGCGAATCTCTTTCTAGGAGATACCCAAGCCGATATCCTCTAATCATCTCAAGCCCGATTTCGCTAGACAATTTACCAACTACCTTTTTAACTCCCGCAATACGCGAGAGACTCCCTCAATGCTCAAACTTACTATTTATTCTCCGGAACAACCTCCATGAATACTGGTTTGGGGATTTAAATTTCCGAACCACGACGCTCCACATCCTCACTCCGTGGCCGACTGGTGCAATCGCGGTACCGGATATCTTATCGGCCCATGGTGGCCTTGAGCAATGCTTACGAGTGGCAACTAGAGATCCTACCTGCAGGATAACCCTTGCTCAGGGTTACAATATCTCTACCCCTCCTCGTGCGATTGAACGTTCTTGGCGATATGTCGTGAGGGGCATGGCCCTATGGCACGAAAGCAGTAGCCCTGATCACTTTTGGCCTAGCCCGGCGACCCCCATTGATTCAGAAGCTTGGGGTATGCCAGGATTTATGGGTGGACTCACAGAAATTCTTTACCAGGTGAGTGGGATAAACTGCATGCGCCATTTATACTAATGAGGGCGGTCTAGCAACAAAACGAGAATCCCGAAGGTCCTACACACCAACTACAAGCAGCCGCTACTGTGGACATGCCACAGGAGGTTGCGCAGGTGCTCCTAGCCCTCACCAGTCATATCAGGGCTATCGAGTTTGCCCAACGGGAAATCGATAATGGTGCCGAAGCGATCCTGTTTCGGGGTATCCCAAACTCGCTGGATGATGAATGTGATCCTACAAGAAGCGAGTCTTGTCCAGTCGAAGTGACGGCCCTGCGCCGATCTCAGAAGCAAATCTTTTTGGGGTAATCTTGATCCTCCCCCAGAGCCCAAGAAGGCCGGGTATCATTGTTGCGAATAGGGACTAAGTTAAATATCCAGCCGAACTCTACCCGCTGTCAAAATGGCAGATATCGCTTCAGCGGGCCCCGCGGAGCGTTTTCGCACCCACATGAATACCCACCCACCCGGAGGTGATCTCCCTAGCCCATGTTCACTCGCTATCGATGGCCACTAACAAATACATAGCTAGCGCTGAGTCGATCGCGGCCAACCGGCGGGAGACTGAACTACAATGGAATCCCGGTGTCAATAAATTTATGGTAACCTTGGACGAAAATGGTCAGGGTTTCATCAAGGGCTTGGAGCTGCCCCTATTTCCAGCTTATATGTCAACTCGCGTCAATTCTACTGATATTCTCAATGTTCAACCTTCCTCCGCTGTGCTTCCGAATTTTGCTTATTTGGAAATCGACAATCAGCCTCCAATATTCTGGTTTCAAAGGAGGAGACCAGTGTTACGACGAGAAGGCAGAATTATAACAGCAAGCAAGCATAACTTCTACGGTCCAACTCCATGGATGGTTCCAGAACCACTTTTTACGCAAGCTATTAGGCCAACAATCCCTCCTGGCGTACCGACCGCTGGTATTGTTCAGCTTTTAGGTGACGACTCAAACTTTACTCCTGCTATGGTAGCTGCCCGAGAGGCCAGGCTTGGACCATGGACACTTGAAAATTACACGATGGATCCTTTCGATAGCGAAGGAAGATTTCATAGAACCCAAAGAATAGCAGACCCAAGAGGCTTAGGACCCATGGAATGGCTTACAAGCGATATCATGGATGCAGTCGTCACTCGCTATAGCGGATTCCATCCAGAGGCAGAGATAATTTCGGTCTCGCTTACAGCCTTATTAGCCGTCACTGGCGATCCTTCACACCTCTCAGGAAGCCGATTAGGTGCAAGGTTTTGGATCTTTATACAGTCAGATGTCCAGGCAGATCGGCCCGGCACCCACTGGTGGATCTCGATAGTTGACCGGGTCAGAGGGCACTTTTTCAGTCACGACAGTCTTACAGGTCTTGGCAATCCTAACATCCTCTTTAATGTCTTGAGACCTATTTTTGAATCACCAGTAGTCCAGACTATTGCTGGATCGGCGGCAACTCTAACTCTCCCGGCGAACACCGTGGTGGATGTGCCGCAACAACAAAACGGATATGATTGCGGTGTTTTTTCGGTGAGAACGGTAATCGCGTTCCTTGAGGGACTCACCCAAGTTCAGGGGCCCATTCCAACAGACGGGGAAAGCCAAGCGGCGAGATCGTACGTACCGCAAAATTGGTCCGCCACAGAATATCGCGGGGTTCTCCGTACATCCTTTCCGGTAAGACCGTGTTTTAGAAGCAATTTGGGCTCCCCAAAATTAATAGTGAGTGGGTTCTAGGCTCGGGCTCCGCAGGGAGCTGGCACTTCCACCTCCCTCAACTTACTCGCCAACCTCACCAGTGTGCTATCACATGCCAATCACTCCGATGATCTGGAGCAGGCAATGTGGCACCTTGACAATGCTGGTGGAATCCTTCTCCAAATGAACTGCCTGACAATAGCCAACTTGCCTCACAGCTGCCTATGTCAGAACCAAGATAACGGGTGTGGTTTCTCGGTAGTGCCCGTCCCACCGGGTTATAAGGTTGTGCTCATGAGGTAGGGTCCCCCCACTCGTTCCGGCACTAGCGCATAGAAGCTCACGCCCATTAGCGATTCGACCCTTCAAGAGGGCTCTTGGTCAAGAGTTCGAAACCTCCCTATCATGCGGCAGCACTCCACCGCTTACCAAAATGCTCGTAAGTACAGTCGTTCCTCCATCTCTTCACAGCTAATTCGATCATTTTAGTGGCAAGGTTAAATCGGAATAATCAACTTACCAATTTTCAGAGGGAAGAACTTCGTGATAAATATTTGATTTTGGCTTCAGATACCACTCAGATATTAGTTGGAAGCCGACTGGCATCTGCCGGGAGCCCCCCCCAGGGCTTTGCTCGAGCAGGCTTCCTTCCCGAAGACAACACTAACAAAATCATTCAAATCATGGAAACTAATTCGAAAACGTATGGAGGTGATACTATCAGGTTACCTCAAGTGTCTTATATAAGGATAAACGACCAACTCTGGATTTGGGTAGCAAGACCTCTCTCCCAGCCAGCCGTTGAAAGATGGCGCACCGCCACAATAAGGAGGGGCAATGTCCTAGCACTAACGAGAGCGAACCTTTTCACGCCCATACTCCCCACACCCCCTGTGCCCCTTACATCCAATATCTGGAACGAGGAGTTGGCAGCGCCAACCATTGAGGATAACCCGACTAACCTAGCCTCGGCCGTGGCTAGTTTCAACGCTAGGTGGGCGGAGAAGGAGCAGAACTACCAACGAGCCCTCAATCAGCGGCCAGATTACCTTCCCTACTCGGATAGTGAGGATTCGTTACCTTATGACTACGACAGGGATTTGGAGGATAATTATGGGGTTAGGCCTCGCAAGCAGAAAAGATTCTACCACTATTCATCCTCAGAAGAGGACGAGGGAGGTTTGACCGATCGGGGCAGACACGCGAGATCCGTGAAACGTGTAGCTCGAATGAACGCCCAAACAGGCACTCCGTTTCTACCAACCATGGGGCAAACTACTACGGAACTCACACAATCAATCAGGCACCTCGTACGGCCCTCTAGCGACACTAGAATAATACAAATTCCCGAAGATCTAGCATCGGAAAACGACCAAGCCGCACAAGAACTCACTAGAATACTAGCAATGCCCGCGACAGCTACTGTCCAAGTCGCAGCGTTGGGCGTAGAGTTACGAGGAGCAACGAGGCAACCAGCATTGGCCAGAGCAGCGACAGTACCGGCGGCCCAGCCCACTGCAGCTGCCTTTTCTGAGCTCTTGTCCGGATTTCGGGTATTAGCAGACAGAGTTCAACGCATAGAGGGAACTATTCTGGAGGGGCAGAGGCAAGCGGCGGCCAGAGACCGTATCATACTCGATTTCATAGCCAACTTCTCTGCTGGCTCAGGCGGCGGTGGTGATGGACAGGACAACAAAACCACACTAGGTCAACCCGTAGATCCGGCCGTAGGCCAAGCTGTAGATCTAGCTACAGATCAAGCCGCCGATGTCGCTAGTAATCCCGGCGGTGCTGTCACAAGCGAAGCTGCAGGTGGGTCCGGGGAAGAGAAAGAGGAGGAGGGAAGCGAGGAGGAGGGAGATGAGGAGGAGGAGGAGGAGGAGGAGGAGGAGGAGGAGGAGGAGGAGGAGGAGGAGGAGGAGGAAGAGGAGGAGGAGGAGGAAGAGGAGAGTTCAGACGGGTCTGCAGGGTCAACTCCAGGGCCAACCCCAGCCGATCTCCTCGCAGCAGGTGACCGCGTAGGCAGCGACGGCAGAAGAAATCACCAGCGCGAAGGGAGATACCACTGCCCTGTCTGTGGTGTAAGCGTACGAACTCTTGGAGATGTAAGTTTTCGACCGCTCCCCCCCCCCCCCTCCCAATATAATCACACACACACTAGCCCGTTTATAAGGTATCCGGACACCTTAGCACCAATACAGGCATCAATAGCGCCAAGGTGCCCCGGTGCCTGGTAGACGGGCTAGTAGCTATACATAACAGAGAACTAACAAACGCAAAATTCAGGCTCGGACGAGGGCACACTTTGCAAGATGCAATATACATTATTATCAGTTGGTGGCTCAACGCCCCGCCAAGAAGGGACAATAACCTTTTTTTCTTTTCTTTCTGCTGTTGCTTGAGAGTAGAAGGAATCGGCCTGGTAGGTTGCCGGAGTGTGTCTTGAGTATTGTTTAAAGGTTGTGTTTGTGTTTGGTGATTACTTTTTGAGGGGTTTGGGTTTTTCTTTCGTCATAGGAACTTATGTACGAGTAAGCGCTGGGCTCGTTCTGGGACGGGATGTTTTTATTTATTTATTTAGCTATTGTATCTGCCGCTTAGTTTATGTAGGATGGTGATGGAATTTGATGCCTCTTGATTATTAACTAACGAGACATTTCCGGAGCTGCTGCGATAACAAAGCGATTTATTTATTGAGTGGGAGCGAGCAAAAAAAGTAGCCAAAATGCGAAAATGGGAGAGCCACGCAACCGATGATGATCCTATTGATGCCGGCAGAAACACTATCCTTTACTTAGATTATCACTCGGAATACTTTGACGGGTTGTTTTATTTTTCGCGTGTGGGGGCCATTTACTGGCTCTTGGGAAAATAAGTGTATTGCCACACTAGGATCTCCCTGTCGGGCATCTCGGGAATAGAGCATTCCTAAGACTTCTTCTTGTCTTGAAACCTCGTTGGCTAACTTATCATCTAGCGTACGATATTAACCGGTATAACGCCTATATGAAATACTAGGGGAATGTCGGGATAGCCGCAGCTATATGATTCGCCAATCTAACTGTGCACCTGGGGGGATTATCGAACGTCCCTACCACGAAACTCGCAGTGTCATAGCTCAAACAGCAACCACAACGACGTAGAATCGCTAGCTTCGACACGACCCACCCTTCCCGTAGAACACGAGCCCACACCGGCAGCATCACAAACTTTCCCCGTATACGCTAAGCTAATCCCCGCAAATAGTCCACCTCCTCAGAACCAAAAACCGGGCTGAAGTGGACCCCTTCTCTCCCAAGAGGAAAAAGAGCAACCCGCCAGCGGGCAGTGGTTGACATAATATGACAATTCCAGGAACATTGGTGGTGGGGTCGAGCCGCCAAAGGCCCGCGCCCACCACCTTTTCCTTTCCACGCCAGGACAGTGGAACCATGGAAGGCGGATCTAGACTACGCCTTTCTAGCAAATACGAGGAAGAGATATGCCAGCCCATAATAGGAAATCAGTACGATAACAAATACCCAAGCGAGTTCACCATCTATTATATCTTCTCGAGCTTCTCCGGAAAAACTAGGAGGAAAAAAAATAGTAAGATGGTAGTTGTCCGGTAATTTGAGCGATACTCCCCGGACACTCGATTGCGTGCTGCTGGAGTACACCCGCCACCCCTTCCCCCCCACCCCCTCCCCCCGAGATTCCCCGCATAGGGCTTTTCCAGTCAAGGAAGGGGGGCCTTGGAGCGGGTATTCGGTTAGGTGAGGCAACGACAACGTTCAATACCGGTAGTGTGCTAGTACCGTACTGCACAACACCTTGGTGGTTTACTCCTGTAGACTGTAGTAAGGACAGGAAACAAAGTAACTCATCTAACAAGTACCTCTACGCTATACAAGCTAACCAACCATGCATACTACTGTCTCTCCTAACCAACCAATTGACTCCACCAACTGCCTAAAACTCAAATTATAAATGCCACACACCAACCCTTCCCAACCTACTTGAAATGATACACCGCTCAAAATGCAAGTCCGCCTCTCGCCTGATCGAGAAATGGTTCTCAAAGCTTTACCAAAGGATCTACAAGAAGTGGTGAACGGGACGTTAGAGGGATTAAGTCTAGAAGAGCAGGTTTCATTGCTCGCTGGTGCGGACTTTTGGAGAACAGTGGAGATCCAGGGTCGGGTTGCTGGGGTCAAGACTACCGATGGACCCAGCGGAGCTCGAGGACAGTTTTTCTCTAATGGGACGAAGGTTTTTCTTGCTTCCTCCTTGCAATTGACCTTTTTTTCTTGGGCGGGGGGTGGAACTGATTGCTGATGGAAACAAAACAGGCAGCATTCTTTCCCTCCGGTGTCTCCCTCGCCGCAACCTGGGACAAGAGCTTAATCCACCGAGTCGGCGAAGCCCTCGGTGAGGAGGCCCAAAGCAAACAGGCAAACGTCCTCCTTGCCCCGACAGCATGTAATCACAGGTCCCCACTCGGCGGGCGGAACTTCGAATCCTTCTCCGAGGACCCGTACTTATCTGGGAAACTAGCGGCGGCATACGTGAACGGCGTGCAGTCCAAGGGTGTTGCCGCCACCATGAAGCATTTTGTAGCGAACGAGCAGGAGACCGGGAGGTTTACTGTTAATGAGATCATTGACGAGAGGACCTTGAGGGAGATCTACTTGAAGCCGTTTGAGATTGCTATGAGGGATGCCGGGCCTTGGGCGATTATGAGCTCTTATAATGCAGTCAATGGAGTAAGTCCTTTGACTGAGTCAATATTGGGGGGATGCTGACTGGGGTTGTAGCAACATGCGGACGTCAACGACTTCACTATGAAGCAAATCCTTCGCAAGGAATGGGGATACGACGGATTGGTAATGTCCGACTGGGGCGGAGCTCACGACCCGGTTGATTCTATCAAAACCGGACTAGACCTAGAAATGCCCGGCCCAGCTCTCCACCGTGGGCAGAGACTTCTCAAGGCGATCAAGGGGTCAAACAACGACCCTGAGCTCCTCGCGGCCATCAAGACCGGAGCTCGGCATGTCCTAGAGCTCGTGGCGAGAACCGGTAAGTGGGGACGTTTCGGCGAGGAGCCAGAGATTGCGAATGACAAGCCGGAGCACCGGGCACTCATCCGAAAAGCCGGCATTGAAGGGATTGTCCTGCTCAAGAACGAGAACCGTGCCCTCCCCATCTCAGCGTCCATCAAGAAGATAGCCTGGATAGGCCCCAACGCGAATGGGTGCATTGCTGGAGGCGGTGGATCTGCGAATTTGAACCCGCACTACCTCACCAATCCCCTGGACGCCATCAGTGGAGCTGTAAAAGAGTACAATATACAAGTGAATTACGAAATCGGCTGTCAGACCCAAAAGTGGGTAAAAACATTCCCCATCGCTGGAGGCCGAGTAAAAACCTCCCCGAAAAGCGGCGAGGACGGCATGATTCTCGAATTCTTCGAAGGTCGCAAATGCCAGGGCGAAGTAGCAGGAGCCAGGATAATGAAAACCTCCACCATCTTCCTCATGGACGAGAAACCCCCGTCCTTGGTCGACAAAGACTACAGCATCCGATTAACAGGCTACTTCACCCCGGAAGTCTCGGGAGAACACATCCTAGGGCTCGGGGCGGTTGGGCCAACAAGGGTGTACTTGAACGACGAGCTCTTCCTGGACCACACTCACTGGACAGAGGCCGGGGAACTCTTCTTCACCTCCGGTTCTGAAGAAGTCACTAAGAAGCTAACCCTCCAAGCCGGCGAATGGTACAAAATCGTCACCGAGTCAACCACCAAATCCCCCGACCAGAAGCTGCCCGACATGGGCAAAGACACCCTCAATTTCGCATCCGCCGTCGGAATCCGCCTGGGCGTAGACCTTGTCCGCGACGCGCAGGAGTACATCTCGCGGGCCGTGGCGCTTGCTAAGGAATCGGATGTGGCGGTAGTGGTGGTCGGCATGAACGACGAGTGGGAATCGGAAGGCTACGACAGACACAGCATGGATTTGCCGGGGAAGCAAAATGAGTTGATCTCCGCCGTTGCAAAGGCTAACCCGCGAACCATCGTGGTGAATCAGTCCGGGTGCGCGGTGGGCATGCCATGGCTTGCGGAGGTGCAGGGGTTGCTACAGGTTTGGTATCAGGGACAGGAAGCTGGGAACGCACTTGCCGATGTGCTGCTAGGAAAGGAAGCACCAGGGGGCAGACTCCCGATCAGCTTCCCTAAAAAGGTGGAAGACAATCCCTCCTGGGGCAACTTCGGTGGTGACGGCGGCGCCAAGAATGAAGTCCAGTACAGCGAGGGTGTATTCGTTGGATACAGACACTACGTGTCTCGCGAAATTCCCGTGCTCTTCCCCTTTGGCTTTGGCCTCTCGTACACCACTTTCTCCTTCTCCTCACTGGGATTCACTAGGGGTAAAAACACCCTCGCACCGGGCGTCACCGTAACCGTCGAGGTAGCCGTCAGGAACACAGGCAAAGTCACCAGCAGCGAGATAGTGCAGGTCTACATATCGCCCAGGGCCGGGTCCCTAGTCGAGAGACCCGCCAAGGAACTCAAAGGCTTTGGGAAAGTGGAGTTGCAGCCCGGAGAGGAGAAGGTTGTGAAGGTTGTGCTGGATGAGTTTGCCGTCGGGTATTTTAAAACAAGTATGGGCAAGTGGAGGGCTGAGAGGGGGGTTTACGAAGCCAGCGTTGGGAGGAATGTGGAGGAGGTGTTGGGGAAGTTGGAGGTGGTTGTTGAGGAGACTTATGAATGGATTTTTTAGTTAGAGCTAGAGGGGGGGAAAGGAGACTTGAACAGCTCTTTTGCATTAGGTGCTCTGGATGCACAGCATGTGTTTATATATGTGGAATAGAAAAATTATGAAGTAATGATTGTTTCCTTTCTTAAAAGGAATTGTTGTATCACCGTTTATCACTCGCTATTTAAACCCCTGACCCCTACAAACTGCTGCTATTTCCTTCGCCCACTTAATCGCAGGTACTCTACTCCCATAAACTTCACCGACTAGTAATCACCAGTTATAGAACGGACACCAATAGCCCCAACTACGCTCCCCTAATTCAACACCCCTTATCTCCCTCCGGTATCCCACGATCTCCGAGCATCCCTCCGCCTATCCCATCGCCATCACCACGGCCAACCAATCACATCCCCGCCGGCGTCCCGCCAGTGTAGTGCCGCATAGTCATTGGTGAGAAATGCTATCTCCACACACACAAAGAGACTCTTAGGAGATTGCTTATTTAATTTTTTGTATACCTGTATTCCCATGAAAGCTTCACGAAAAAATTTTCCCTTTATCCTTTACATCTCGCTAGTGTTCCGGCGCTGGAGCCTTTTCGTTGAAACAGCAGAGCAGCGAACTTTTACTGTGACTCGCTATTTCAATTTCATCTCCCCTTAGCTAGCTTGCCCTCTTACATTCCAAGCTCCAGCATATAACCACTCTTGTAAAACCACGCACCACGCACCACGCACCACGCGTAACACCCCTTCCTTCGTTCCTTCCTGCCATTAAATTTAAATCCTCATCACTTCCCTCGATCACCCGCCCGTTGAAAGTAACGCATAGGAAACCCTCGCTGTCCGGGCTTCGATAGTTAGATATAATACCTCGCTACCCGTGTAGAGTTCCGTGGCTTCTCAGTTTCTTTGCATCACTTATTGTCCTGGGCCGCTCGCCGCACTAAATGGATTGTTTGGGTTTTGGCCGTCGGGAGTGGCGAGGTGTGGTTGTAAGAACCATGATGTACCGTAGTCTGGGAACAGAAGAGATTAGTGTTTGTTGTCTTGCGATTTGGTTAATTTAAGTTGAGGTTCTCAGCGATGAATGGGCTGTATCATCTCAGTAATTGAATATTAGTTGGATTTGGTTCCCGGTTTATAACGGCCTGCGCCTACCAGAGCCATGGGAAAATCTGATCGCCGTATCATAGTTGTCTCCATCAATCTGGCAGGGGCGGGTAGCTTAACTTAAGTGCTTATGACTACGTGCTGTGCCTACTCAACCCCAGCTATCTATCGATCTATGGCAGGACACAGCACAGAACAGCACAGTAAGCCAAGCCCCACCAAAAGCGCCAGGATCCCCAAACCCTTTCCAGAGCAGGAAGGGGGCACCGCCAAGTTAATCACAGCTCATACTGTATTTCCATAAAAAGATTATACTTACCCTATCACATTAGGAAAAAATAATAATATTAAGGCCCTGCTTGCCACGCAAGAAAAATGACAGTTTTGTAACTTGTATGGCACTTTTGTTACAAATGAAATGTTGTAATAATATCGCACCTTCGTGATTATAGCTCAACTTACTGGCCCCCTACCAGATTTTTCCTTTGACCACAATAGTCAGTGTGGCAGATACTATCTGGATACAAATCCCTTTATACCTATTGGTTGGGGGGTATGGGTTTAGCAAAGGCTAGATTTTTAGGGAAACGGCATTTTTTGATAATATGTAGTATGGTGGCCAAATTAAAATCAAACCCAACCCAACCCCAACAACCCATTTCTTCGGAAAAAGACGGCACTTTTGCCCCTCCCCCCTCCCCGCGCGATGTTTCATTTTTTTAGGGCTGAGAGTGGTCTGCCCAGGACTTGGTCCATGATTTCCGGTAATTATATCATGCACAGCTAGGGAATTCAGCCCCGGACTTGAGGAGGTTTTTTTTTCTCGGGCGCTAAGTTTCGAGTTGACCCGTCTGTTCCGCTCGCGAAAGGGTGTCACACCTACCTGAGTCCTTTCTACTCGAAAAAAGCTTGCATCGATAAGCTTTTTTCAATCCACGGGGTGAAAATGCCTCTATTGATTTTCAAGGCTCTTTTGTACTGGTAGTATATATACAATACCATATCGTACGATATGTGCTGAGTTCCAATCCTAAAAACCTAACCCTACACGTCAGTTCGTAAAGTGCCGGTGGCCAGACATAAGAAAGGAGGGAGCTTGTAGAGTATTTTATGCCCAAATTCGACGACCCGGCACATCTATTTCTGGACACTGTAGATTAGTGAGCGTCGGTACTCGGTATTGAACCGGTGCTCCCACCACTTCGGTAGGGGGGAGGGGGGGGGGTTTGTTGATTACTAATCCCAGGACTACAACAATGCCGGTCAGGTACAGTACAGTACCGTCCAGATATACCGGTAGAAGTGGGACTGATGGTGCCTAGGACACTACGTTTTGATAATTAGTAAATATCTCTCTGACTGGGTTCGATTGGTGTTGCTGGAGCTTGCGGATTACATGCGTGATTAATGGATGGGTAGAATTTTCTGGGGGTTACTTGGTCGGATCAGAGGGAGAAACGGATTCCAGTACCGGTATGGGATGGGATGGGGGGAATGGTGCTTACCGTATGTTACGATCTGTCTGGATAAAGTTGTTTGACTGGTGCTGTGCAGATTAAAGAGGTGGACACGCGGTACTTGTACCGAATTTACCATTCGTGCTCACTGCTCTCGGGTGTGCGGGGTGTGGTGCCAATCACCCAAGCACCCCCCCTTGTCAAGCTTACCTGCAGCAGTCTGGGATAAGCTGACCGTGGCTCCAGTCACAACTCGCCAATGGGTATCATACCGGGAGGAAGTGGAGGGTATTTTGTGGCGGTGCGCTCCCATCCAAAGGCCAATGAGGCTAGTGTTGCACTGCCACAGGCCACTCATCCATCCCTTGCGTTGCGCCAGGAGTTGAGAGCGCTCGAGTACGGTATCATACCGGTATGATAGGTGAGGTGAAGGGCCTTCGGCCACTCAGAGAGTCGCACCCGTACTCGGGTATATCCAGCCCCCTCTGGAGCACTCGAGCAGAGAGTTCTCCACTCCTGCTTCCACCATCAAAAAAGACGCCAAGACCAGCATTTCGTCTATCACAGTCAGAATGCCGGTGCTTGTCCCAGCCAAGAACACCGGGGGTACTTATAATTTCGTTTGAGTGCCCAGAGAGATACGGGGGATTAGCCATATGTTTTTTCTGACCCCTGTGTCGGATACCAGTACTTGCCTGGGACGGCATAAGCACTATAAAAATCCAAATAATCGAACCTTGCGGCGTGTACTAGTACCGGTACAATACTGTACCGTACTGCAGTCGGGAATTCCCTACTTTGGAGAGGGGCGAAAAACACAGTAAAAAGTGCTCCTCAGCCCCTCTGAGAGATGTCAGAGCTTACAAGAGGAGGCAACTCCAAGGACATACCACTTGATTCGATTATTTGACATTTTACGCTACACTCACCAGCCCCACTGCACTCTGGGGGAGCCTTCTTGGTGACTGTGTGGCCTAGTGACGCGGATATTACTCTGGAGCAACCCTATCAAGTTTATCTCCCCTGCACAGTTTCTTTCCCCAATCGGTAATAAACAAGATAGCCAGCCACGCTTTTAGGGCCCGGGCGCTCAGCCAGCGGGGAGGGGAGGGGTACAATACAAGTACTACAGTCAGGTTAGAATCAGCCAAACCGCTTGTCCATGATTGATAAAACAAGACGGATTTCCCGCGCTTTTGCTCATTTCGGCTTCTTCCTTCTTTCCTCCCTACTTTAATCACAAAGCTGAGTACCGTATTGTACCGTCCCGGGAACAGAGCACAGTGCTCTATTATATTACACGACCTCTCGCCAGCTTGAAAAAAAAAGGGAAGAAAAAAAGATGTCAAGTGGAGACTGGTCCGAAGAAGACACAATCCCCCTCCGAGCCGACCAGCGCCACACAATGCACGACCTGGACACCAAATCCAGCCCCGCCTTCCCTCTACATCGCAAGAAGCGAGGAATAGACTACTGGGCGTGGGAATGGCTCGCGATCCTAGTCTCCTTCTTAGCCGTTGTTGCGAGCACAGTGGTGCTGTTTCTCTTCGACGATCGTCCGATTCCGGCGTGGAGTTGGTCGTCCGGGGGTATCAGTGTTAATGCTATATTGTCGTTGCTGTCGACTATGTCCAGGGCTTCGTTGTTGGTGCCTATCGACGAGTGCATGGGACAGTTGATGTGGCTTTGGTTTTCGAAGAGGGAGAGGAGGTTGGCTGATGTAGAGGTTTATAATCAGGCTTCGAGGGGTCCGTTGGGGGCTCTGATGTTGTTCTGGAAGCAGAAGGGGTTGTATGTTATCACGAATCAATCAACCGCGATAATTACCTTTACTGACTTGGGATGATTGAATAGGAGCCTCGCTTGTTTAGGAGCCCTCCTAATGGTCTCCTCAATGGGACTCGGCGTTGCTCAGCAGCAACTCCTCTCTTACCCCAATCGCTCCATTGTCCTACCCAATTCGACCTCAACAGTGACCCGCGCGAATCGCTTCGACACATACCAAAACGTAACCAGTTCCGGCAAGACTACCCAGGAGATCTCTTTCTCTCTTCTGTCATCAATCTACAACGCTGCGCTCTCCGGGCCCACCGGGAGCATCTCAACGGTGAACCAACCATTTTTCACTTGCACCAGTGGGAATTGCTCGTTCCCACCCTTCGCAACGCTAGCGGTGTGCAGCGAGTGCTTCGATGTCAGCGACAATGTGCAGTCCAGCTGCGATGAGGGGCCGGACATCCTCTGCTCCGCAAATTTCGATGGGCTGAAGGCACAGAGCTGGCAGCAGCCGGATAACAATAACATCAACACCATCCTGAACCAGACCGACCTCGCACTCGAAAACTCGACTATGCTAAAGGGAGGTGTTGCGGGTCGGAGTAGCCCGTTTTCGACGCTAGCATATTTGCAGGCTAAGAGCGAGACCGGGAATTGGCCGCCAACATATCATGGTACGGAGTGTGCGCTCTTCTGGTGCGTCAAGACGGTGAACGCGAAGGTCAGCAAGGGGGTTTACTCTGAGGAGGTTATTTCTACGGATACGGACATTACCATTGAGAGTAATGGGGAACGCCGCTTTTCGTTGACCAATGGGACTCAAGTGACGAGTTTTGTGATTACTCCACTGGCGCAAGAATCTATTCAGGGTTCCGGGGGCGTTACGCAACACTTATCAGGATGGGCTAAGGGGTCAGGATATAACCGTGTTTTCTCGTCGGACCTAATGCAGGGCTTCAGCACTCAGGCGAACGTGACGGAGGTGATGTCCCGCGTGGCCACCGCCATGACCAACCGCCTCAGAGACTTCGACGGTACGACCCCGCCGGTGAACGGGACGACTCTGGGGAAAGAGTCTTTCATTCGTGTGAGGTGGGCGTGGCTCGCTTTCCCGGTCGCACTCTGGATCTTCTCCCTGATATTCTTGTTGACGGTTGTGGTGATGAGTCGGGAAGGTGAGACGAAGTGGGGGATGCGTGCTTGGGGTGCTAATTCACTGGCGCTGATGTTTCATGGGTTGGATGAGGATGCTAGGAGTCGGATTCGTGAGGGCGAGTGGGAGGAGATGGAGGATCTTAGTGAGAGGTTGTGGGTGAAGTTGGAAAAGGGCTCGGAGGGGCTGAAGCTGAGGGCTCGGAGGGTCGAAGGGTAGTTTTGTGCGGGGAGGGAAAGCTGATTTATAGTATTATAATATACCATTGTGTTTTATATTTAATTGTGTTGCGGCGTTTGTGTTTCATAATATTAAACTTGTATTTTTTTTCTCTATTTTTTTTTTTTTTTTTGGTTCCACCCTTGGCTTCCAGATTATGGGAATTCACCCATTTTATCGGAATGCTAACCTCCTTGCTCTTGGGTATGAAAAGATATATCACCCAGTACACAAATATCATTTTTAGTGTCCTTCTCGATATCTACCTACTTGTATCAACCCCCGCTCCAGAGTGCAACCCACATTACACCCCCAGACCCGCCAAATAAGCCGCCGCAAAAGCTCCTGAAATCCGCCATCTGTGCCAGCACTGTAATCCCGGGCTCAGAGACAACTAACTTCTCAAGAGGGATTAGAGCTTTTCCAAAGATACAAGATCAGCCCACTATGTATTAAATCTCGTTAACTGGTATGATAATTGCAACCCTGCCAACCCGCCGGAGTAAACCTATCGCGGGCCGCCGGGCTCATTTCCGCCGACAATCTGATAGTGGGTTTCTAGAGTGTTTGTGATATGGTGTTGAACTGTACTGTACTCCCTACTCCATAACGTCATTCTCCAAGACTATCTACCGAGGGCCCCCTCCCGCTATAAACAACATAATTCGTCCCCATTACTTGCTGCTCGGATGGTGCCATACGTTACTACATATTATTGCGAACTGATTCAGCATAGTAAATCACAGCTGAGGCCATAATGCCGGGAGTGATGGGGGGCCTAGTATCACAGTATATGAGGAGAATTGTGCGCGAGAGGATGATGCTAGGGGAAGAGTCAGATTGAATAATCGGTGTTCTTAGCCCAATGCTAGGGGTTAATTGTGTGCCGAAAAAGGATTATTATTGAATTCGGTTTCCTTTTCCTCCTACGCCACTTATGCGCCCTCCCCCAACTCTCATATTTCCATTGAAAATCTAGAGCCGTTTTTTTTTATACTGGTCCGGAAAACCTAAGTGCGTCCAGTAGGTAAGTTACTAACGTAATTTATGGTGTAACCGCCCATGACGGGGTTACCGATCACGACAATCAACAACGTTTATTTAGCCACTCGAGGGCGTAACGATCTCCCATGCTCCTCCAAAACTCTATC
>Ga0307507_10002790_pt1 | contig 35582 bp, 16 predicted proteins | sample 7_EM_MG_FD_207223 | JGI IMG/M metagenome (GOLD analysis project Ga0307507, IMG submission 207223) | Populus trichocarpa ectomycorrhiza microbial communities from riparian zone in the Pacific Northwest, United States - 7_EM | ecosystem: Host-associated > Plants > Roots > Unclassified | place...
GAACTCCGTAGTCTATGACTCAATATTTGACCGTATCCGAGACATACGAGGGTGGCGTCGATTGTGTCTCGGAGCCTCTTAGGCGACGGTCTCGTGTCTCAGCGTAGTGCTGGTGAACTGTTACAATTAAGTCTAAGGATTCTCTCGCATCGCAATCAGGCAACCACGCATCATGTATGTGAGGTGGTTGTTAGCATCTACCGGTCACCAGCAGACTTGTCCTAAATGACAACTTGACGACAGCCTCATTCGACTCCGCCTAACGACACGGAATTCATGATTGAAGCTACTCACCATACAGATCTCAACCCAAAGTCCATCCTGGCCCTTGCATTGACTGATATCCTGATCAAAAACACCCAGAAATAGGCTGAGCTATGCTCTCTGACTTAGCGGTGTTGGTATAGGGCGTCACTATACCTCTATTCCCTAACAAAAAGTGAACTCACCAACGCCCATTTCCGTCTTTGGATCTGAGTTGCCGCTTCAACCTGAGCCAAAGGAAATAAGCCCTAAGCCCAGAGTGAGCGAACATGAGTTACTCAACAGGAAGCAGCGAATATCTGACCTGAGTATATTAGTTGTCCGCTTCTGCTATAATTCCTCATGTTCTCGTTCTTCTCAGAGAAACATCCGTCAATGGCGGATGAGAAGCCAATCAGCCCAGATCACGTTCAAGAATCATGGGACGACTGCACTCCAGATACGCCTAAAGACCGCACAATACGCACTGAATTTGGCACCATCAATTGCCATGCAACTGCCTATCCATCCCAAGGTGGCATTGTTACCCATTCTTTCACAGGCGTGGAACTAGACTGGCTTGGCCTTTCCCGCTCCCAGCCCGCCAAAACATCCTCTGACCCCCGCGAGGAGGATGAATTTGCCTACCAGATTTTGCGCTTAGGTGCCAGGTGGTGGAGAAGTGAGGCTTACGAGCGGAAAAAGGATAATGAGGCGTGGAGTGGCATACCTTACCCAGAATATCCACCGATTCTCTATGTCGGGTATCCATCCACCGGTGGGGTTTGGGTACTAAAGAGGTACAGCATGGAAAGCGAGCATCAAGAGCAAGCCAAAGCCATCATGGCATTTACTATGGACGAACGCTGCGCGGTGCTCAAAGAGTTTAGCGCTCAATTCTATACAAGTGTGGATGACTGTCCGGATATTCCGAAGTCACTGGAAGAAGGCATTGCTGTTGGGAAGCGGTACGAAGAGGTCATGAATAAGATTGGTCCCGGCAGTGGTTTGGAATGAGAATCTGTCTATGATACAACAACCCGCTGTACACAAAACTCCAGCATCACCATTTATAATACCCTCATCGCCTCCCGTCCAGAGGACTGCCCTAATGACTACTAGCTTAGTCCCTCTTTTCAAAGGCTGTCTATCAAGCACTACCCTGAGGTATTGAGCGCTGGGAAACGTATTCCTCAAAGCCTCCCGTCCCGAGTCCACATCGCAGGCTCACGCACAAGCAAAGTTCCTGAGCCTGTTCCCGCGCGGAGAAACCGGGAGTGCTGCACAATCTAGGGCGATGAACTTCCTTAACCGCACTATTACTTTATACTAGTCTCCCTAGGGCTCCAAATCATCCTTACAGCATCTTTGCAGATTTCCTTCACCGAGACTGAAGAAGAGCCCCATCGATCGTGGTAGTTTGCTCGGATATACCGATACAGGTCTTTGGATGTTTCTTCGACTGGTATGATGTAATCTGGCCGGATAGCAGCACCATCAGAAGCAAGGCCCAAAACACCGTAAATTCTATCATGTGGGTTAACACATTGCCTATGACTCATTGCATAAGCAACGTTGATAACATGCGATTCGGGCCAGGTTCCTTTTTTTTATCTACATTCCTCACCTCCAGCTCAAGCACATCTTCAAGCGGAGTCAAATCCATGTCGCTAAGCCCAGCCTTCTCCTATTCAGGAGTGATCGCCGCAAACTTCATCCTTTTAAGAAAACGAAATGCCGAGGATCCGGCCGTCCAAATCATATTCGCACTTCCCGCAAAAAGCCTTGTTCGCCACGACAATGCTGCTTCCTGTACGACCTAAAGCTGATTGAAATAATCTCTACTTAGAATATCGTCCAGGGCCGCACGCACGAGCTTCGGATCGTTCTGCGTTCACGGCGTCCCAGACTCGAAACTAACATCGCTCGTGAGAAATGAGAGTATTTCCATTCCCGGAGCGCTGTGCCTATCTCCTCGCTAATGGAAATCTATACCAAGCTGACTCGCTCATATATGCGGGCCATCAGTCTGACTTGATCGCTCTTTTCGCAGTTGTCGGCTTGGTTGATGCAAATTGCATCGATCCAGAGTACTCGCGTCGAATAGCGCATCGCAAATGCCGAAGAGCATTGTCGAAGAGGAAGGCATGGTCTGTGCTCAACCGGTTTTTCGATTCGAGTTGTCTTGGCGAACCCCTCGTGGATAAGACCCGCAGAAAGGCAATTAATGCCCAGGGAGTCCGATTTACAACTTAGTAATGAACGATCCAGTTAACAGTGCTACAGTGCCCATCAACGTTCTACTTGAGTGTCTATACATGAATCTATAATTGATCCTGGGGTAGAAGTGTGTTTGCCTAGAAAGGCTAGGTCCGATAGCCGGCATTGTGGTAATGTTTATTCGACATCTAAGATGAACATTCATCCTCTTATAAATCAAAGGTTTTCATATATTGAAACTCTTGATATCGATGACTCCCCATCCGAAAATCTGCATGTTAGAGGTTTTAAGATCGGTTAGACGTGTGCCACTGCGAGGGAGCTTGGAAATCGGGGCCAGTGACTTTACAAAGCAAGGGATATAACGAAAGTTTAAGCCCATGCAAGAAGAGAGTGTATACGGCGAAATCTATTATCCACCGCCGAAAGCTAAATTGTTGGCCCGAAGGCACCTTCAAAGACATAGCCATCCTCTCCGCACTTGGCCACTTGTATTGTGTTCCTTGGCTAGTCTTCATGATGGAGAGTGGGGATTTATGAAGTTAGTGAAACATATTATATGCGCAGATTCAAGAGTATCCGCCAACTATTTCAATTTGTCCAGGTGTCATAATCATGCAAAACGGTTGATATTGGTACCAGTATGAAGCGGCGTTGGATCTAGCCTGTATGCTTGTGTCTTCGTTAGGGTTATCTTCTGAATCATTAGTGAAATTGTCCTCTCTGTTCATGATTGTAGTGCTTGATCATGATACAGATGATATAGATGTGAAAGTTAAAGTAAATTTCAGGCTGCAATAAGTCGTACACGTGCGCAGGAGAATTTCGTATGGCCGTAAATATTTATCGTGATCGTATATGTAAGTGTATGGTATGACTATGCACCGCTTCTCGTCCTCACGTATGTAAGATAAGATCCTGAGGACAAAGCAACGAATCAACGATAGAGAAGGGAAGATCTGATAAGGTAAAAGGACTCCTCAACCGACACTGAGCCTGAGGGCATTGAGGCTCTTATCACCTACCATTGGCCTTCCCTTAATAATGTTAGCCTGTCGTGCTGGTTCGCCAAGATTGTTGAACTCAATAAGGCATTCTCTGCAAAATTTATGGTCTATGCAATTTGCCATGACGCAACCAACGTTAAAGGGCCACATATATGGACCTGCTCCGCATTGACACTGAGGAAGCTAATAGTGAGCAACTAAAGTCTTTTAAGACGGAGGGACGATGTACTTACGCAGAATGCTAAGTGCTTGCTCTGTTCTACTGGAGCTATGTATCCCAGTTCGGCGGATAAGAGACCAGCACCGGACTTGTTGCTCGTTATCAGGGTTGAAGACGGTTGTTCTAGTTGAAGTCTCCCAGCACATTTCTCCAAGCACTTCTGTAAAGACCTAGCTTGCTTGCTATGGTTCAGCCAAAGCCTGTTAGACAGCTCCCATAGCTGGTACATGTCCTTAGCATCCACTGACACGAATGAGAGGTCACCAGCTATTAGAGAAAAGTTATTGAGAAGTTCGATCATTTGTGATATAGCGGTTTGGATGCGTTCGTTTGAATCCTGGACGTATCGGCTTGCAGAGTATGCCTCCCAAAGTTCTTGGACATACGATTGGAAGACATCATCGGCAAAATTGGCCTCCGAAGGTAGTTGTTCTGCGCTTTTCTTGGGTAAGGAGTCTGCGGGACCACTGGATGATGGCGACGAGCTCATATTAGCCATGTTATCCTTTGTGGGAACAATCATAGCTGAGATCCAGCTAGTGATCGACTCCATACATGTGTCTTCTCCGTCAGGGGCGTTGGATGGAGACGCTCCAATAACCGATGGCGTACGGCAGCTAATGGCCGATGGGGTTTCTGCGTACGGTATTTAATCGTAAGTCCGAAATCAATAAATTATACAAGGTTTCCGAGGACTAGAAAGATGAGGATGCGTACGGGATTCGGGGGTTTGACCAATGTCGCAATCCCTAAAATTCCGCTTCTCAAATCGCTCAATCCTATCAAGTTGAACATGTCTGCCTCGGTAGAAGAGTGCAGACTCCTTATTCCCCTCCATCTTGCGTTGTTTGGCCTTCCGACTCATTGCTTGCAGTTCGACTGGTGTGTACCGTTTTGCGGACATTCTGCCTTCTCGCCGCCACTGGCTGAACTTTTTCTTGTATTGGCACTCACTAAAAGACATATCAGCTTTGTAGGTCTCGGTTCATCGCTGGACCGAAAGGAACTGGATTACATACGTTGCACGAAAGCCGTGATCTTCTTCCATGATCCTCATAACCTCAACCAGTGACAGATTTTCGTACAAAGCAATCAATAGCTCGCTTTTCTTATCAAAGTCCGCTGGTGACGCCCATGGAGTGCGATCTCTGCCATTGGTGATTCCAGAGCCATCAATCATAGCGTTCTGATTAGTAACTATTGCGAAGTCATTCTTACGCTTGCCCGCATAAAGCGGGTTGTGGTGATCGTTGTCGGCGTTGTCCATGGTAAAAACGGTGACCAGAACTCGTTCGTCAACCAAATCTGTATATTCAAGATAAGTTTCTCGCATTGCCAGCAGTACCACTGCGAGATTCTTGCTTATATGCCAGCCTGCGGCTGACCCAAGTCTCCTACAGGAGGCGACGCCATAGGCCGGGGGAAGGTGCTCCCGGCTCTAATGCTACAGGTGAGTGGCAAACTTCATTGTAAGCGAATAATGGTGATTGGTCGAAGACGGAGTTTCCTGCATAATGATCTCCCACTTGGCACGACTAGTTGCCTGTCAAGAACGTTGAAACCACATTGGCAGAGGTCTCGAGGAGTAGCTCGATGATATCAATGCTTATCTCGAATACCTAATCGGTTAGCAATTTCTAATTGAGATTCAATGCCTCAGCTGAACTACCAGCTAAAACTGCAGCAAGAGGCCCAAAAGTAAGGGGAATAGTACTAGTACAAGGGTCTCGATATGAGACAGTTCCCTAACGTGCGTGCTAGAGTATTATACCAAGTTCGATGCGTGGATGATATGAACTGGCTATTGACAGCTCTCCGTAGTATTCCAATCAGATAATGTGATGATGTGAGATATACTCTTGAGGCCGAAGCCCTCCTTTCGGCTGCGGATACTGTTCTGGCTTGATCCATCCCCAAAATTGTTATTAGAGCGGTCTGCCGCTTAAATAGTCTTGTGGTATGAAAGACGTGCCGGCAGGGGAAAGCGAGTGGCATTAGTCATATCTAGGGGCTCCTTGCGTAAAGGTTAAGGTTTCGGTGTCGAAATGTGCAGATAATTGAAGCGTATGGAGGAGTTGCAGTGGCTAGCAGCCCACCGGTATGTGGAGACGGCCCACTCGAGCGTAACATCTAGATTGAAGTCAGCGTGGCTCACTGCAGTGCCTGTAAAAAGTCATACTTTGGGAGAGGCACTATTAAAGCTATCTAGGCTTTAAGGGGTTCTGGTGCTTGTTCTGGCTTGAGGTAGCGATATGAAGCAGTTTGATATTAGCAACACGACCGTCTAGCCAAACCTGAGTCTGGAAGTCCAAAGAATAAGACGATGGCAAGTAGTAAAGGAAAGCTGAGGCTAGGTGTTGGTCCGTTACAGCCTCGGGGTCCCAGGCTGAGTTATAGCCTTTTCGTGCCTGGCTGGTGCAAAGTTTGTCACCGCGTGACACATCACTCTAAGTGCAAACCATCTCTATTTAATCACGCAAGTGCGCGGATGAGATAACCTGAGAAAGACTCCGTAAGACGGAGGTGCTTGTAGGTGACGAATCTATAGATATTGTCTAGATCACGTGATTACCACAGCTCTTCCAGGGTTGTCCATATACACACCTTCTACCAAAGAACCTTTACCGTAATCCATTCAGCATTTATCAGAGTTGGTGGCAGACTCTTCATCGTTATTGCTTTGCTAAATTGTTGAAATTAAAACCTTATCAGCCACTTGTAGTCAACTGCACACCACTAAAACATGATTGTGACGCTCACTCGCTAAAATTGGGAGGAAGCCTTTGAAGACTCACGGAAAAACCAAGTCTAGGTACCTAGCTAATTTAGGCATGGTAGAGTGGCGGTAAAGGATTCGTGTCTCTTTACACCTTTAATATCATCTAGTTCTACGTTATTTTCCGAACATACCATTGCATCGCACACATGCCCATTATACGCCATCGTGCTAGTCAACCCTTTTTTTCCCGCATAATGCAACTTTTTCATCTCACAGATTTTCGAAATAGAACGTGGGGCCACCTGGAACTGCTCCCTCAGCAACAGGCGACAAGTCTTTTCTCTGCTCTCCGGCCTCCACCACAACCCCTGTCTTGCCTCCCTCCTTAACCGCTATGATTTCCACTGCGTGACACTTCTGCACCGCCTGCTTCAGCCCAGGCACCATTTCCTTCAACACCACTAGCTCCTCAAACGGCAGCTTCCTGTTAAAGACCTCGGTCTTGCTCTCGCCCGCATCAAGGCGTTTCTTCAGGCCCTGGACGAACGGCATGGCTTTCTTCATGTCGGTCTTCTCAATATTCTTGCTGACAGTCTTGACATCAACAACACCAAGCTTCTCGAACTCATCACGGACTAGCGAGATGTACTTCTCCTGCCAGGCGGGAAAGTCCTTCGCACAGAAAATGGTGAGCTTCTTGGGCTGCTTCGGGTCGAACGAGGCGGTCTTGCCCTTCGACAGTTTCTTAATCTGTGCGCCTTCCGCGGAGGTGATGTTAGACGTTGTGGTGCGGATATACGCCTGCGCAGCTGCAAGACTTGGGTTAGTAGCAGGAACTTCGGGGCACAGGGCATTTTGGATTGTCTCTGGTTTCTTCAACACCTCAAGCCAAATATACTCAGCCCAGTGAGGCGCCACAGGCGTAAGCAGAAGAGCCTGGAGTTCGATATACCGCCTTGCTAGGTCATGATGCATGCCGATGCCCGCCGCCTTAGTAACTTCGCGGTAAAAGTCACGGGCACCGGTGAAGTCGTAGAAACCAGATTTGAGAGCGCTCTTAAAGAGCATGCTAGATGAATTGGTCAGAAAAGCTACTGAAAGTTGACATTTTAGACTTACCCATCATATTGCACCCCAGTATCTTGAACAAGTGCATTAAGCTCGTTCTCGAAAAGCTGGTCCCAGAAGCCTCTCTCACCTGTCCGTTGCACCGTGTCAATATTTTTGACCCGGTTGTTGTCCCGCACCTCGATATACTGCTCCGCTGAATCCACTAGAGTCGCGTCATTAATCATCTCCTCACACCATTTCTTCAGCTCATAAAGTTTCAGAATGCTGCTGTTAGCAACAGTCTCCTCAAAGTTGGCGTCTTCAATGGCATCTCCTGCATCTGCAATTGCAACTCTCGTTGCGTCGGCGCCAAATTTACCTACGGCTTCGCGGAGGGTAAGGAAGTTGCCGGTACTCTTGCTCATCTTTTCGCCGTTGAGGAGGAGATGGCCATTCGGACGGATACCTCGGGGCCAGTATTCCTTGGGCCACAGAGCAATATGGATGTAGAGGAAGAATGTCAGGTGATTCTGAATGAGATCTTTTCCGGAAACTCGTAGATCGAGTGGATACCAGTATTCGAATTCCCTGCGCATCGATTGTAAAGTCTCTTTACTTATGTCAGTCTGTACGTCGTCCCTTCTCGTGAAGACATAGTCCCAGACTTCGTCCGTCATCTGCTCAGGTGTAACATTACCCAAGCCTGGCTCCTTTCCAAAGAGGTCTTTATGAAGATAGTGTGCGATGGTGTAGTAGGACGGATAGATAGTGCTATCACTCAGTGATTCAACCATTACCTTGTGATCCCAGGGCAATTTCGAGCCGAGACCGTAAGATCTAGCGCAAGCCCATTGGCTTAGCCAACCAAGAGTCTGCTCAAATTGGTGTTTTGCTTCGGAGGAGAAGGTATTAAGCTCGCCATCGACGTGTTTGAGAACTTGATCGCACCACTCGCCATCGCCGCCGTTCTCCGTTGTTCCGTAATTCAGATACCACTGATCCAGATGTGCAGCTACGCACTCATCTCCAGACCTGCTGATAACAAGTCCGTCTGGTTCGGCATAGTTAAAAGCATTCCTGGAATCAATTAATGTTTGCCGCACAAGCTCTTTTGCCTCTTGCACAGGTCGACCTTTGAACTCGCCATAAATCATTTTCCCTTGGTAGAAGCCTTCCTTGTATGCCAGTTCCTTGGCCTCTGCGAGCTGCTTAGCGTCTTTTGGAGAGTTGATTTTCATCTGTTTAACTAGTGTGGGAGCTGTGAGATTGCCATAAGAGGGTGTCTCAATGATGGGAACGATTTCCAGTTCTGCCCACTCCTTCTTGATGCCGTAGTAGTCTGCTTTCTTGGCCAGGTCAACTACTGTGGCATAGTCATCTGGGCTGTCAGAGGGAACTGATGCAACAACGCCTGTTCCTTTCGTCGCCTTGACTGTCTCCATAGGTAGAATTCTGACACCAGTGCTGTGAACTGAGAGAGGGGCATTGACCAAAGTGCCGATGACATCTGCTCCTTGGAGCTCCGCAACCTTAGGGAAAATGCCCCATTCAGGAAATATGCTTTGGAACGCCATATTTCGCGCAGCGCGATCTGAAAGGAAGAAATACTCGTTGTCCGAAACTTTGAAGATGCCGTAGGTGATCTTGGGACTAACAAAACAGCAAGTCTGACCGTACATCGTCTCTGGTCGTAAGGTGGCAGGCACAAAGTACACGTTTCCACCCTCCGGAACTGCTCCTTGAACAATTTTCTTTGCTCCTTCTGGCCATTCCAATACTTTCATCTTTATGCCCGTGTACTCCTGTACATTGATGCCTTCTCCCTGGCTACGGTCATGGTCCAAACAAGCTTGACCATCCTTGGGCGAGTAAACCGTGTATCTCTTCCCGAATTTGATCTTCCCGAGTTGTTTCAGCCGGTTCATCTGCCACCGCACAAAAGCATCGTAATATGGGTTCGCATCGGTCGTTACGAAAGATCTCCGCCAGTCAATCCTCAGTCCGAACTTTGCGAGATCCTGTTTGCCTGCATCTGGAAAGACCTCAACCCAGTGATAAGGGTCTGCGAACCGATGGATTTCCTCCAAAGGAAGACCAAGAGCCAACATAATCTGAAATTGGTACTTGGCTTTCACCGACTTGGCTGCGACTTTGCCCTTCTTTGACATAAACTTTGTCACATCCTCCTTAGTCTGAGCCTGTGTAGGTACAGGCACAGCCTCCGCCTTGCTTTCGTCCGTTACGTCTTCCTCTTTATAGCCTTCAAAAAATTTCCCAAACATCTCAACCTCGCGCACCAGCTTGTCTGCGCATGCTTTGATAGCCATGCCAGTGCAGTGGAAACCCAAAGGGAAGAGTGCGCGTTTGCCTTGCATTCTGGCCCAGCCCGCGGCGAACTCAATCTTCGAGATGGTAAAACCATGGCCTGCATGTAGGGTACCGTTCATATAAGGATAAGCTATGGTGCCAAAGAACTTTGGCTGTTGTGCGCGGAGTTCGGCGGGGGATATGGAGTGGAAGGGAACTTCAGCCGTAGTTGGGGCATTACTTTCGAAAACTTTGGTATCTGCCCATACTTTCTGGTATAGTTTCTCAATGGTTATGAGGTTGTCGCGCTTTTCGGTCTAAAGAAAGGAGATTAGGCCTGTTATACAAGCTCGCGTGGGGCATTGCGGGGAACTTTCACTCACATTCTCGATTTTTAGAGTATTTTTGGAGCTGTTGCTCGGATCGAGAGCATCGACAGTAGCTTTGGCGGCAGGCATCTTTACGCATCCGAGGTGGAGAGGGTCAAAAATTTGGAGAAGTTGGGACTTTAGCAGCCCTCGGAGTCACTTTGCTGTGACTGTTCCGGCTTTGGTGAAATGTCGTGGGTGACGGAATTTGCCGTGGCTTCTTCTCCCCGCCTAGCAGCATAGACAGCTCGATCAGCCATCAATCCTCCACTGCCTGTAGTAATCTTCTGCCGTCAATACCTTCATCATTCACCGGATCTTCGCTGCACACAGGCCCATTACCCTTTAGACTAGCCTTAGATCCTTCAATCATCACCTCGGCTGCCGTTGGGTGCGGTGAGACCAGCGTTCACCGTTCATACATGTCTCCGATATGCAAAACAAAGTAGACTAGCCACCAGGCTCCTCCAACGTCTTCAACACATAAGCCCAGGCTCATAAGGTGCAAATGGAGCTGGAATGGTCATGGTCGAGCTAGGGAATATGTCGAGACCAGTACAATGAGCTAGTGGAAGGAGAGCTACGGATGGACTGAGTCGGCGTGTTGTTGTTCAGCGACCGGGCACTATTATGAACGATGTAGGGATTCTTAAATTTCGAGTCGATAAATATTAGGAGAATGGGGCGTAGTTCCGGGCTTGGTCAGGATCACACAAGCTACGGGGAGTCCTCGTCGGCATCAGCCTCTACTAATGATTCTTAAACATCATCTAGCTTACTAATTGTGACCATTCATGAGTAGGATGTTTTACCTCCGAGCCTCTCTCTCGTGATCCACTACTCTCCGTGAGCCCCTGAACAGCTATTTCAAGTCAAGCAACGGTAGTTTTCGCTCTGAAGGCGTATCACGACCATTAGCGTATCTAAAACCTCTCGAGAAAATAATTACTACTAGTTTCAAATCTATTAGAGCTAGGCGGAATTTACTACCTGCTTCGAGCAACAGCACATGAGCGATCCACGAGATCGGATTTATGCACTGCTTGCATGTGCTAATAAGGCATACCAACAAAGGATAACTCCTGCAGGGTAGGCGATCAATCAATTCAATCAAGCGGAGGCCTTTAATTGAGTTGAAGGTTTGATAAGCAGACTGCGGTTGATTGAGTTTATTACAACAGATTTAGCTAGCTTATATAAGACTATCACGAGTCTTGGCATGGAGTTGATCGTTGAGGATGGCTCTGGTAGCTCCAAATCAGTACCTACTGTCCTTCCTACCTTCCTGCTGGCTTTGTTAGCAACTATCACCAGTCTTAATGTGGTGTTCTAGCCGTTCTGCCTACCTTCCTGCTTACCTTTCCGCCTTAGCTGCTGCCCTGACTATTTAAGGATTGGCCCACTTAGCCGCACAGCCCGCCTAGTCGCACAGGCCAAATCAAGCGTCACCACTTCAGCAAAATTGAGGCTATTCGCGACATACAAAATCCATTATTTATATAATTCTAGTAGATGAGGCTTTAAGGAGCTGCGAATCTAGCCAATTAGAGCTCGCAGTCCTTAAACCTCAGTGGTAGATTTATTTTCCTTGTTCGCGTACCCCGAGGGGGAGGTACAGCAGTAGCCTCTTCTACCTCTTCTTCCTTAATCTATTATATACCGTTCGAAGAGGCTTGGCGGTTTTTAATTGGTCGCTAAGAAAAAAAGGGTCACCTAATTCCCTTACATGCTACCTTATTAAATTTAAAAACCGTAACCCCTTACTACTGCTCTCTATCTTCTATACTTACCGCCCAAGTTACTACTCCCTACCTACGCCCTAAATGCCTTTTAATTGTATAAGCAGTATCGCTCTTTTACTAACTTTGTAATAAACTGTCTTAGAGCTCTGTATAAGACCTATAAACCTTATAAAGTTAGTATTTTTTTTTAGATTTATTTACTGCCTTTCTAACCCTTATATAGGAGAAGAGAAGAAAATAGGCTTCGCGACCTTTAATGGGCCTTCCGTAGGCTATAAACCGAACTATAACTACTGCTGCTTCTGCCGCTACTTCTGCCGCTACTTCTGCCGCTACTTCTACCGCTACTTTCGCCGCTACTTCTCTATATGTTGGTAACACAAGGTGATATCACGTAGTTACAGTTTGTAGCTAGTATGATGTTGTTCTTGTTTCTTCTTTCTCTCCTGCTTGAGGAAGGGTGAGGAGCTTAAGGCTCCTCGCCACGCTAGTGCCGCGGCGACACGTGACGGCAACTTGCCTGTATTCCCAACACTAGCAACTCTTCTTTTGCAGTTGCTATCTATATATATACACCGCTTGACTAGCGTAACAAATATCAATCCTCCTTATTTACTATTGCCATTGTAATATAAGTCTCGCTGTCCCAAAATTTACCTCTTAGCACGTGGTGCTTTCTTACTTAGAAGTTATAGGTAAATATCTTATTAGGAGGGCCGCTAAGGCGCTAATAGTAAGTAAGCTAATAGTAATTTTCTATCCCGGGGATAGAAAATCCTAATTGGCTAATTTAAGTTAGGGTCTATAGAATATTATGCTCCTACTCCCTTTTAACCCAACCTTTAACTTGTATATATAGAGTGTTTATATTAATAAACGTTTCTAGAGCCTTATTTGGGTTTGCCTTCGTTATTATATCTACTAGGTTATCTTAACCGTTAATCCATTAAATCTTAAAGAGTTCTTGCTATTTATAGGATTAACAAAGTGCTATAATATTAATTATAAGGCGCTTCTCCTTTGTAGTACCAAGCTTAACTAAGCACTTATAGAGGGAGTATAAATTGGTGTATACGATTGTAGGGATAATAGGAAATTTAAGTCGATCTATAATTATCTTTAGGGTAGTTCCAATTGCAATTGCTATGTTAACTCCGCTAACTATTCCGTATATTTCTAATGCTAAAACGCTTTAAGTAACGCGCTTACTCTTAGTTAAGCTCCAATAGATAAGATTGCTATAGATTATAAAGTTATTCTCTCTAGTAAATTCGTTTGTAATAATAATCTTATATCCCAACTAGGAGCTAAAATCTTTATTATTTATAAATAATCTATTAATAAATATAAAGAGCTTAGCGGTAGGAAGATTAATAGGCACATAGAGTAGTCCCCAATCAAGATAGTTTATTTGCCAGGAAAGACATTTATTTAGGGCAAAAACGTCGTCCTTAGTTAGTTCCTAGTGTTAGGCAGCAACAGAGAGATCAAATAAAGCCTTAGGTTGACAGATAGAAGCAACATAAGCTCCACAAGCGCGTTACTCCACGTATCCTTGCTTTGGAGAATTAGCGTTAATAACGTCGATCTCCTGCTTGTTAGATGCTTGGAAAGGAGCTCCAGGAGTTATAATACGACCTTCCTTTCGGAGCTGTTTTGCGAGCTCAAAGTTAGCCTTCTCCTTAGTTGTTATAAAGGCCATTAATAACTTAATTCCATTCTTAATAGCGGCAACAAATTGCTCTTTAAAATTAACAAGATGTTGGCGATTTTATAATCCCTTTAGGCGATCTCTACCGCGTTATGGTTGCGGCACATCTACTACAATTATATTAGAATTATAGTCGTTTTCTAGAGCACGTTAATCGTGGTTCTCCTCTAGGGCATCTTTTAGGGCATCCTGCAAAGGCTTAAAACTATTATTTTTGTAGTAAGGCTTAATAACGGTTAAACGGAATTAAGTGGGTCCGTGAGGCATTTAAATAGTATAAGTTTAACTATTAATTATAATAAGTTAATATAGGCCTAACCATCCTCCCTTTTTACGCTATACGCGTACCTTAAACTAAAGTGGTAGATTAAGCGTAGTTAAGGTATTTGGGCTATTTCTTATTCCTAGTGCGTCATTGACCTGGCGTGTGGCGTAGAGACATCGCACCTCCTTCGTTGCCTTATGAATAGCCTTAGCTTATTGCATAATAGAGGGAGATAGCGGAGAATTGTTAGTTATTTAAGGGTAGGCGCCAAAGACTAGCAATATAGGTATAAGTCCATCCGGGCTAGCGGAATTGTTAATAGCTTTAATAGCTATTTACAAGGTAAGTTCTTTGCTAGCGTCCTCTAGTTCTAAAGAGATAATCTTATATACGCGGTGTAATAGTGTATAATATCGCTCCACTTTTCCAACGCTATTATATGCCTTAATAGGAACTTCCTTAACCTTAATTGCTATTGCCTTTATCTATTATTAAAACTCTATAAATAAGAAGTTCTTTCCTGTGTTATAGACGATTTGGTTAAGGGGTCCTAGGTAGATATTAATCTAGTATAATTAAAGGGTATCCTATGCGTTTTTAGCTAATATATCCTTTAAGAAACATGCGGCTTAGAAGAAGGTTAAGGAGTTAATAACTTAGAGTACTAGTTTACCGCTAAGATATATAACGTTAATAATAATATAGAAGTTAAAGTTATAGTTATCTTTAAGGGTGAACTTAAATCGGCTAGGGGACTTCTGGTTTATTTAGTAGTAATAGTAGTACTTTATAAAATGTTTAATTACCTTAACCTTAACTTTATAACCTACTCGTTAAAGAACCCTAAGCAATTGGTAAACGGATAGGTAGCTAAAATAATAGTGTAGTTAATATAGCTCTGGCTTAGTTAAGTGGCTTTAAGCAACGCTCTTTTCTAGTTAATAAAGGAGCAACTAGGGGTAACCCCACTTACGCATAATAGGCACCCGGTTATCTCTCTAAACAAGCATATTCTTAAGGTTATTAAGCTTAATGCCTAATTTATCTATATCTCTAATGTAAAATAGAAACGGAGTGTTTGTGGGAATAATGTGGAAAGTAATATACCCTAAGGGGGTTTTAACCCTAATTATACTAAGAGAGATTGCAGTACCCTTGCTAAAGTAAATTGTATATTGGCCTGCCGTTAAATAGTTAATCTAAATAGAGCTATTAAGCTGTTAAAGGGCTTAAACTTAAGGTTCTCCTACTGTAGATACTCCTGCAGCTCCAGTATCTAGCATAATACTATAGAAGACGTTTGCCGAGTATTTATTATTAAAGGAGAACGTGGAGCTCTCCTTTAGCTTATTAAAGATATCTAACTTCATGATAGAATGGAGCGTAGATTAGTTATTAAGAATAGTAATAGTTTGTATGCTATCTACCTTACCATACTTAGTAAAGTATTGGTTAGGAGAGTAGTCCTCAATTTCTATATCTATAAGGAGCTATTTGGTCTTATTAACTTTACCCTTAAGGTCTTCTACGCCTTTATATTAAACTAGGAAGCTTTAGAAGTAGGCTATAGTAACCTTATAATTTTTAACATTTCTTATACTCTGACGGAACTTATTATATACCTCTTTTTATTTATTAAGGGAGTGTCTAGTTGACTAGCAATTTGGCTTCTTATAAATATAGCACTTCTTTTAGCAATTACTTTGAAATAAACCTCTATAAGGACCTCTATAATTACCTTATAGTTGACATTAATTGTACCCTTTGCCGTATTCCCTACTACGGCCACTATATATATAGTCAGTCTAGTTGTAATTGTGTTGGTTAGGAATACTTAGTTAGGTAGGGTTTTTGGTATAGAACTATTAAAATTCTTGTGTTTGTATTACAGTACCTATAGCGGAGTGTAGCTTGGTATATACTCCTTTAAATATATCTATAGGTTTATATAGCGCTAAATTGCACTTAGGAATGCTATGGCAGGCTAAGATAACTTGGTCCCTTAGGCTGTTCTTATTTTAGTAAGTTTTGGTAAGGCCATATTAGATTTTCTAGAGTTTATTAAAGAGTAGTTAAAGGTACTCTAAATAAGTCTTTGTTAAGTTAGAAGCGATAACTCTTTAGAATATAGTCTCCTATTATTTGGATATATAAAGCTGGTGATTCTTATTAGTTTTAAAGTGGGCTCTAGTAAGCTAAAGTATTATATTAAAGCTATAGTTTCTACCCGCAATATAGTTATAATAAAATGTTGCTGCCCGTCCCTTTAATATAACTGAGAAAGTATAATAAAACTAGTGGTATTGGATTCTGACCTTGCTATAGTAGTTATAAAAGACCTATAGTTTTATTTTGAGCATGTTGTATAGTTCTCCTCTAAACTTCTTCTCCTTGTCTAAATATACCTTTATCAGATTCGTAACTTCTTATAGTGAGGCTTACTGGTTGGCTAGGGTAGAGGAGCTAAAGGCGGTAGAGGTAGAGGAAGAGTACCTTTAGGTAGGAGAGCACCTTTAGGTAGGAGAGCACCTCTAGGTAAAATAGTAGTGTTCTAGGGGTTTTGTTCCAAATTAAAGTTACCTTTTAAAGAATATGGGTTGGTTCTAGGTTTCCGTAGTTAATATATAATCTTAGCTTCTATCTATACTAGTTCTTCTATACCAATAATAACGGCCTAGATATTACTGGTAATTAGGTTACTATTTTTAGTAACATATACCCTATTCCTATAGAGGAAGTCTCAAAAATTCTAAACAATATTAATATTACCAAGTGCCTAGGTGTTGGCGGTCTATCCTATAAAATCCTCCCTAAAATATTCCCACAGCTATAAATCGGCGTAGTATCTACTTTAATAGAATATAATACGGTGTAGGAGAAAGCCGTTAACTTATTTTATAGTATAAGTTATTGTATTAATAGTAAATTCGTTCTAATCTTTATTAATAAGTTTCGCGTATAAAGCTACCCCTAGTGGTAAGGAGTCTTCCCAGTCGTTTAAGGTAGGCGTAGCCATGTTTTTGGAGGGAAGGAAGTGTTATTAGTGTAGGGATTATCGTTTAGTACGCATTCGTTATTTAGTACGCGTTTATAACATATATTTGCGATTATAGGGCTTAGGACCAGTTCTAGCCTTAAATCACAAAGACCTATAAAGCGTGTTATTCTGCGTGATAGACGCAAGAATTTATAATCTAGGAAAGGCTTAGGACTAGTTCTAGCCTTTAGATCCTTAGATTTATAGAAGAGTTCTATTTAAGGTTTAGGACCAGTTCTAACCTTAAAAAATAGCTTCCTCTAGTACAATTAGCACTGGTATAGTGGCTTGTCTTTTCTTAGTGGAATACCTAGCTATTCTATAGTATAACAGTAAAGTTAACCACTAATCAGTATTAGTAACACAAGGTAATATCACGTAGTTACAGTTTATAGCTAGTATAATGTTGTTATTATTTCTTTTTCCTCCTGCTTAAGGAAGGGTAAGGAGCTTAAGGCTCCTCGCCACGCTAGTGCCGCGGCGACACGTAACGGCAACTTGCCTTACGTAACGGCAACTTGCCTCGCGTAATGGCAACTTGCCTGTATTCCCAACATAAACCAATTCCTATTTATAGGTATAACGGATAAAGGTAGTATAATATCCCCTTCTTTATTATAGACCTAAGAAGCTATAATATAATTTTAAAAAGAAAATAGCTAGCCTATTTAGGCTTATAGCTTAATATATAGAGTAGATGGCTTATTTAGCCTAAAACTCTACACCTAACCCTTTTCTTTATAAAAGAAATAAATATTATAATAGAGAACCTTATACGGCCCTAGATTAATACTATTTACTAAGCCAATGCTATATATAGGGACTAGGCCTTTAAGAAAGATATACAGCTTAATCTATAATGGATTTATATACTACGCCGCCCCTAAACTACCTAGGAAGCCAGTAATGGCCTAGCTAAGCCCCCTATAGAGAACTTAGGCCCTATATATTTATAAATAAAGACTAGGAATACTGGACGCTATACTAAACTAATAAACCAGAAGGATAACTTATAAAAATGGAATGTAAGCTAAGAAAGACTGTAAACCCTATACCGCAAAATATAGTTTAATAAAAGTCCGTAAAGATACCTACGGACCTCCTACTAATTAATATCCACTATATTAGCGCCGTAGGATTATACCGGAATTTAGTCTAACCTAATACTATTGCCTTTATAACCAGCTTATATAAAATTATTTAAATAATTATAGAAAAGGAAAGTAAGCTTATAGATAAGAAGCTGGTAGAATAGAAACTACCTCTTTAATACTAGAAGTTCAAGGACGTATTCTCTAAGGTAGTATTAGATATACTTTTACCTTACTAACCATATAACCACAAAATTAAAATCAAACCAGACAAGGAAAACTCTCCCTTAGTTATACCCCCCTTCGTTAATAGTCTATTGTTAAATTATAGGCCACTAAGTAGTACCTTATTAATAACCCATATAAGGGATTTATTAAGCCTAGTTAAGCCCCTTTTACCGCACTAATTTTTTTTATCAAAAAGAGGGCTTTATTTCTGCATTAACTACTATAAGCTAAATAATATAACCCGCAAGACCCGCGGGCTTTAAGAGTATAACGCTCCTTATCTCTCACCTACTTAGTACAAGCATGGCCTCCATCTTAAAGATAATAAATCTCGCCCAAGGCACTGGAAAGCTTATTATCAAGCTTTACAGCAGTAGATTAAACACAAAACCCTATAATAAGTTACTTAGGGAACTTAAAGACTATTAAGAGTTATAGAATATATATACTTAGCATTAGAGATAAAGCGAACGTCGCAGGACAATTAAATATTTGCTTTAGTGCACTCTAAGTAAGAGGAAGGTTGTTAAGACAAAGGACTTACTAGCGCAACATAGACTAACCCCTCTTTCGCACAATAAGAACACGGAGATGGCATAATCTTACTAAGAGATAGTATCACAGCAATGGTATAAGACTGACGAGCTATATATAAAGAAGAAAAGGCTTTAGGTATAATAAGTAAAGATATTAACCAGGTTAATTAGACAGACATTACACCTCTAGTAGATAACTTGGAGATATTAGGAATCTTTAAGGACAAAGATAAAGAGAAGGGAGATAGTGTTATGGACAGCTTAAATACAATATTACAACTACTTAGAGAGGAGTCGGCAGAAGCTAGTTGGTTAATATAGGCACGGTCTAGGATGGATCCAGTAGAACTATATAATGAGGAATGGTAGCTAAGGTTACGTGGCGTAATCTATATAATCTGTATAATCTATATGGTCTATAGAACAGAGCAGATAGAGCATACATACCTCACAAAGCAAAGGGATTTCTTAGGCGTTAGTTGTGTATTTAAAGGACCACAGTTCCTACCTAAATAGTTCTCTCTTTGTAGTTAATCTGTTAGGCAACCACTCTACCAGTTGTTATTACGTTGTTGACTTATTATTTGTACCTACATACCCAGCCCATTAATGAGTCCATTGTAGTACCCCTACAAGGCTCCGTTACATAAACCCCTTAAAGGCTTTTATGTACTAATATTATACCCTTTTCCTAATAAATAATAAGATAGGTTCTATATATTTTTTTAGCTAAAATAGCCATTTCTTAACTATAAGGGAAGGGTTAAGCAATAGCTTCTTCTAAATTAATACTATAGATATAATCTAGGTACGGATCTTTTAAAGATAATCTTCCTATTTTAGGAAATACTTTATATCCTAGTTATAGTATTATCTACTATTCTTATACGCTTTCTATTAATTCGTCGAGAGCTATATATATAAGGTTATATCCTTATTAAAATCTATAACTTCTAAATAGGGTAGTTCTTAAAGTAGACCTCGTTAAGGTACTATCCCTTTGGCTAGTAGCGTCCTATAAGAGTTAGACTGTGCGTAAACACCAGAATTAAAAATACGCGTATGGTCACGGAGCCTTAATCCTATTAATTCTATTAGCCAGCTCTTATTAATAACTGTAGGACTAAATCTACTAGCTAAAGGGATATTAGCTAGGTTAATATAGGCCTAAATTTGCTAGTCCATAAGGACTCGGAGTTGCTATAGCCATTACTCCTAGTCTTCTAGTTTATTAAGGATATTATAGTTAATAAACTTATTAGTGGAGTTATTTAACTAATAGGCAAAGGAGGAATTAAGATGGTATTTTGTTGTTAGGATTATCCTTATTATTAGGATTATCCTATAATAATAAGGTAGAATTTCTTTAAATAATTAAATAATAACTACGGATCTTCTAGCCAAAAAATACCGTAGGGTTGAGCCGGAAGGGCGCTCTTGCAGCCAAAAATTGGGCGCTCTTTAAGCCACTTCTAGGGTCACCTTAGGCGCCATTAGGGCAGCTTCTGCCAGTTGCCCCTACTAACCTTAGGCGGCCACCGCCTATAAGACCGCCCGTAACCACCCTGCGGTATTTTTTGGCTAGAAGCTCCGTAAATAGCTTCTTATATTAGCGGACCGGCTTTATAACCGTTAGATAGTGTATAATTACAGTACCTGTTGTACCAACCGCGTGCTTAAGCGTTCGGTACATCAACCACGCGTTTACGCGTTCGGTGCACTAACCACCTGCTTACGCGTCTGGTGCACTCCTAGAGCACTGACTAATTAAGGGGGAGGCGCATTAGTATATAGACTACGTAGTCTGCTTTATACAATCAACAGTCACCACCATCCAAAAGAGCATACGATACTATACGTATTTCGTGCCCCTGGATACGACTCAATTATACCATTAAGTTGGTACAAACACTAATTAGTAAGCGCATACAGATCAGCAATTACTTAACACCTCCCACTAAGCGATACACGACAGCGACTACCTGTTTAGACTCCTAGTACGACCTACTAAAAGGTCAGAAGTCGGGGATTATAGACTTATCACCAACTCTGTATACTTATTTAAGTCTTAGTGTGGTTTACTGGAAGTATAATAGACGTAAATATAGACCTATACGGAACCCCTATTCCTACCACACCCTCTGATCTCTTTTTTAGACCCCTTACGGAGACCCCTTACCCCTCTACGAACCACTATGGACCTATTAATCGCTTTTACGGACCGTTATAAGACCTTATAGAAACCCTCTACCCTCCTGCAAACCATTATAGACCTATTAACCACCTTTACGGATTACTACAAGACCTTCCCTACCCGCAACGCACTATACTATACTATATAGTATGGCAGACCTAAGCAAGCAAGTTAATAAAGGTTAAGAAAAGTGGAGGCAGGGAGTCGACCTTATATCCATAACCGATGTTAATAACTATATTAAATTTAAAGTTCTTAAATATGAATATTTTAAGCTTATAAATAACGACCTATAGGAGTAATACTAGGAAGACTTTATGGACTTTACGGAAGTTATTTTTAAGGCCTATAACCCTACTACTATCCATAACCTACGAACCCTTTTACGTTACCAAGGTGTATAGGTTAAAAGGGACAAGCGAGTTACTATTATATAGTCTTTATATAATATAATATATAAGAAGGACTAAACGGAATGGATTAAAGAGGAAATCCTAGACTAGGTTAAAGCTACTAAAGAACTCTTTGCTTCTTCTAAACTTAATGGGATTGCTAGCCTTATACCTAACCCACTTAACTAAATTCGTCCTATAAACCCAAGTAGTTTTGGAATTAATCTTACGGGCTAAAGTATACCTGATGCTTAAGTTACGGACCGTAATACCCCTGTAAACTAAAATACGGACCAAAACCCTTCTGTTTAAGTTATAGATCCGTAAACCACTTAAGCAAAGACCTATGGCAAGGAGCTAGCCAACCTGGCTAAGCTCTATACTGACGAATCTAAGTATAGCGGTGAAAATAATAACTTTAACTTTAAACTGACTATCTTTACGGACCTCTGTTAGAAGGCTGATATTCCTAAATAGGAATTTAGCCAAGCCTACTCTACCATGCTGCGCGGCCTAGCACTTAACCACTACTACACTAACCTTAAGAGCAACCCCCTTAGTGTTCCCTTTAATAAGCTATGTGAAGCCACACGCAACTATTTTAAAGGACCAGAATATAAGCGTGATATCCTTACCTAATGGAATGTAACTAAGTTACGGACCGTAATGGATAAGAACACTAAAAAATTAACTATAGAGTGCCTGCAAATCCTTATCAAAGACCTCCGCCACTTATAGCACGGTCTTAATATCAAGCTTTAAACGGACAACTTCCTGCATAATAAACTTATTACGGCTTGCCAGGAAATGGAACCCCGTAAATATGCCTGTTATAAGCCCGCAGATACTGTAGCTGGCCTTATTAACAATTTACGGTCCTCTATTGTAACGTACGAAGCCTTAAACCCGCCAGGCAGTACTTAAGCCTTTGTTATGGACCTACAAAATCCGCAAACTGACTTAGATGCCTACTTTATAGACTACCGCTACCGCTAGCAGCACCCGCATCGACTAGGTCCTACCCGTAACCCCTATAGCAACTCCCGTATAAAAGCATACCCCCGCAGACAAACCAATTAGAGGTGCTTTATATGTGGTAAGAAAGGATATTGGTCTATAAGGCATACCTAGGAAGAACGTGACAAGTCTAAGAAGAGATTTAACAGACGGATCAACCAGTTTATCTTAGACTATAAAGGAAAGGAAGTAGAAGAGTCTCTTAACAAGTTAATAGAAGCCCTTATAATTAACTTTAACTCAGATACTTAGGAACAGGAGACCTTAGAGACGTTCTTAACTACTTTTGGACCTTTTACGGACAGCTAAGCCTTTAATATTACGACCGTATTAGCCGACCGCTCCTTTATATACTTAATTGCACCCGCCGAACCAGACAAACTAGAAGCACCCCTACCTGATTCGAAAGTCCCCCGCAAACCTACTAAACCTACTAAACCCGCCGTAAAGCGTGGCTGAGGACGCCCCTAAAAGCACCCCGTAACTAAGAACCCTATAACAGAGAATTACCTAACCTCCGTAGGTACATCTATAAGACAACCTCCGCCTGCGGATATATTAGTTCTAGTACAGGAAAACCCTTTTACGGACTTAAGACGCAAAGAGATTAATGGACTACTTAAAAAGGGCGTCCTTACGGTTGTAATGGAGAAAGACGTCCTGTAAGGCGTCTGTATATTTAACTCACGCTTTATTAACAAGATTAAGCACCCTGGTACTAACAAAGCCTTTAAAAAATCAAGGCTCGTTATACAAGCTTACAACAACTAGGGAAAGGGCTTAGTCCTTATGTAATCGCCTACAATTTAACAAGTTAGCTAACGGATCATACTTGTACTTACGCCTAGACTATAGCAAACCAAGCCCATAGCCCTCTACTTACGGGACATCTTATAAGCCTATATGCAGTCTAATACCTACCTAAGTAGGGATATCTTTATATGACCACCCCCTAAGCTTAACTTGTAACCAGGAACAATTTTATAGGTTGTAAAACCACTTTACGGAGTGCCAGAAGCTGGAAACTACTGGTTTAAAACGTATTACCAACATTACGTCTATAAACTCAAGATAGAGCAGTTAACCTATGACCCTTACCTCCTATACACCCTATTAAACGGCCTTAGTATTATTAGGCTCCAAACAGATAATACTCTCTTTTTAGCGGACCAGACTTTTATGGACGTAGAGAAGACTAAACTGCAAGAAGCTAAGTTCCTAGTAAAGCCATAAGAGTAGTTAACTAAGCAGACTCCAATTAAGTTTAATAGAGGCTTAATTATATAAAAGGGCAACTCAATCTAGCTAACCCAGGAACGCCAAGCTCAAAACCTAAAGCTTGTTATAGCAAAGCCTATAGACCTTACCAGTTCCCACAGAGAGACCCGTAAGACCGTAAATATGAAGGACTAATACGCTATATAGCGTGCAAGAGGCGCCTATATTGCTACAGTCTGCCAACCCAAATCTGCCTACGACTTGTCCTTTACGGCCCAGGTAGTAGATCTGCAAGAAGAAAATATTAAGCAGCTTAATAAGCGCATTTAATGGCAGATTAACAATGTAATAAAAGGACTTACTTTTATACCGCTAGACCTAAATTCTATTAGCGTAATAGTATTTACGGACGCCTCCTTCGCTAACAATAGGGACCTATTATCGCAAATCGGCTTTATAATTGTACTTATGGACCGTAATTAAGACGCAAATATACTATATTGGTCTTTAATTAAATGCAAACAAGTAACCCGCAGTGTACTAGCTTCTAAACTATATATACTAGCCCATGGCTTTAATATAGCAGCTGTAATCAAATTAACGATCTAGAAGATCCTATAATTGGAGCAGCTACCCCTGGTTTTATGCACCAATTTAAAGTCCCTCTACGACTGCCTAGTTAAACTAGGTACAACACAAGAGAAGAGGCTTATAGTCAACCTAATGTGCTTACGTTAGGCCTATAAATAACGTGAGATTACAGAGGTTAAATGGATCAGCAGCGAAGACAACCTAGCAGACGCCATAACTAAGGCAAAGCCGTATCAAGCTCTAAAAACCCTAATTAACACAAATAAGCTCAACCTAAAGGTCATAGAATGGGTGGAATAAGACTAACGGAGCACCTACGGTCCATTTACGGCCTATCGGAAGGCCGTACGGTACATTTACGGCCCGTTGGAAGGCTGTATAGCTTATTTTGCGGACCGTAAGCAGGACTTATGGCCGACTTGGAGCACCGTTTGGAAGGCAGGCCAGAGGGCACCTCAGGAGGGATTTCCTATGTATTTTCTTACGTGTTTTACGGTTCTATTAAGGCAATTACGGAGGTTATACATAAGTGGTTTCATTTTTCAAGTACCGCTAGTGTATAATTATAGCACCTGTTGTACCAACCGCGTGCTTAAGCGTTCGGTACATCAACTACGCGTTTACGCGTTCGGTGCACCAACCACCTGCTTACGCGTCTGGTGCACTCCTAGAGCACTGACTAATCAAGGGGGAGGCGCATTAGTATATAGACTACGTAGTCTGCTTTATACAATCGACAGTCACCACCATCTAAAAGAGCATACGATACTATACGTATTTCGTGCCCCTGGATACGACTTAATTGTACCATTAAGTTGGTACAAACAGATAGTGTATATATAGCTATTTATTAATAAAATAAGTTAATTTATTGATATTCTTATCTGGGGCCCCTAAGGCTTTAAGCTATAAAGAGATTTTACAGTGCACGTGACCTATATATGTGTCTCGTCCCTTATAATGAATATAGATTATCTAACACCTACTGCCTCCTAAAAGCGCGCTATATTAGGAAAATATTTGCAGGCTGAAATTTAAACTAACTGTTAAGTGAAAATTAAATACTACCAACTAGGCCAATTGGCTGCAGTTAACGTAGTTAACGTAGTTAACGCATTTAACGTTTTTGACGTAGCCTGCGTATTTAACAGTTAACTTAATACCTAAGGGGTTATTCGGTTGCACCTCTATATAAAGGTATTCTAACAGAAATGGAGCTCAAATATAAATATGAGGGTATTATTCGGTAAATCTGACGACTTTTAAATATAGAGCTCCTCTATATTGGTAAGCGCCTTGAATTTGTAAGCTATACTATAGACAGTAGTTAAAATAAGGTTCTTGGTACTGTTTAATATATAGCCTTAAGCTCCTATTCTATGTTCTATATTAATATGGAGCTCTTGTAGATGCGCCAAAGTAACGACTTTTTATAATATGGTGACTCTACATACCCTAATTGCGATACTGCTGTTGCATTTGCAAGCCTTATATAATGTTATTATTTTAACCTTTATAATCGCGATTAACTTGTTTCCGGTGGGTGTCGCGGGCGTTAATATAACTCTACTACGGCTTCTACGGGAGGTAGACAAAGGTATAGAAAGCGTTAATTATAGAGAGGGCGTTGGCCGAGGAGGAGGCTCTATTAATATACTAAAGTAGAGAGTGGCGATAGAGGCCTAGTGGTAGAGAGGGGCTCACTTAAATTACGTATTACAGTTACACGTCAAAAGTCTTGGTCGCCTAGTTAATGCGCAGTTCCTACTACTATTTCAAATTTATATTTTATATAGAAAACCTATATAAATCAAAACCTATATATTCTCTTGGCATCTTAAGGTTAATACTTTGTCTACTAGCCTTTTGCTTTCTATACAGCCTAAAGCCTTCTTAGCATAGACTCAATAAGGCGCCGAATAAGGCTATTTGGTAACTTCTTCCACGCCTCCCTGTAACGGAACCTTGTAGCAGTAACTACGGTAGGTCCTATTATTGGGCTGGGTATATAGGTAAAAACAAATCAACAACGTAATAATAACTGGTGGAGTGGTTGCCCAACAGACTAACTCTAATTGTATTCTAAGATTTACTACAAAGAGAGAACTATCTGGGTAGGGACTGTGGTCCTTTAAATACATAACCATACACCTAAGAAATCCCTTTGCTCTATAAAGTACGTGTACTCTATCTGCTCTGTCCCACGGATTATATAGATCCTATAGATCACATAGATCACGCTATATAACCTTAGTTACTATTCCTCGTTATATAGTTCTACCGGATCCATCCTAGACCGTGCCTATATTAACCAACTAGCTTCCTCCAACTCTTCTCCAAGTAGTTATAACATTGTACTTAAGCTGTCCGTAACACTATCTCCCTCCTTCTCATCTTCGTCCTTGAAGATTCCTAATATCTCTAAGTTGTCTACTAGAGGTGTAATGTCCGTCTAATTAACTTAGTTAATATCTTTACTTATTATACCTTCTAAGGTCTCTAAACTCTTGGCTTTTTCTTCTATAGCTCGCCAGTCTCGTACCGTTGCTGCGATACTGTCGTTGGGTGAAATAATACCGTCTCCGTATTCTTGTTGTGCGAAAGAGGGGTTAGTTTGCGTTATGTTAGCAAGTCCTACCGCCCAACAACCGTCCTCTTATTTGGAGTGCACTAAAGCAAACATTTAATCGTCCTATGACGTCCGCTCTATCTCTAACGCTAAGTGTGCGCGTCCTATAACTCTTAACAGTTTTCGAGTTCCCTTGTTAATCTCCCTTAGGGTCTTGTGTTTAATCTGCCGCTGCGAAGCTTAATAACAAGCTTTTAAGCGCCCTAGGTAAAATTTATTGTCTTCAAGACAAAGACCATGCTCATGCTAAAAGAGCAAGGGAAGAGGAGCATTAAGCCCTTAAAGCGCGTGCTTTAGCTTATGCCCGTCTTTATCGTCTTAAGCAAGTTTATAAGAAGGTTTGTTCTAAGGAGTGGAAACTAGTTCAACAGGGTTTGTCTAAGCTGGGTGATAAAAAAACTGGCTCTCCTTCTACAAGGGAAATAACTCTGAGTAGCTTAGCAATTGCTCCTCTTGGGTCCCCCTTAGGTGACTCATTTTTTAGTAATCCTTCTTTATTAATATTGCCTGACCTACTTTCTTTTAATACTTCTATACCTTTCCTATAGCCTTTTCTAGGTTGCTTAGTGGTTCCTAGGTAGTCTTACTATAGCCTATTTACTTTACCTTATACTATATTTTATTATCTACATTCTTGTAACTAATGATTTTTAAAACTTACTATTTATCTTCTTCTTGTCCTCTGTATATGTCTGCCTTATAAACTGGTAGCTTAATATTTCCATGTGCTGGTTCTAGCATTGCGATATGCTGTATAGGGTAAATCTTTATTTTGGCTAGTAGGTTTAACTTATATGTAACCAATAAAATTCTTTACTTAACTTTAAAAGGTCCTAGTCTAATATAGTCTAACTTCTTACTTAGTCGTCAACTCTTGAAATTTTTGTGTAGTAGCTATACTTTATCTCCCTCCTTAAGATCTGGTCCCTTAGATCTCTTAGCATTATAATACTTTTTTATCCTTTGCTATACTAGCTTGGCTGTTTCCGTAAGGTCTATATAAAGATTCATTAACGTCTCCATTCTTTGTTTAGCTGTGCTACTTATCTTTTTTGCTTAACGTGGTGATAACAACATTCTTAGTTTATACCCGTAATTCGCCTTAAATAGTAATGTCCCTATTCCTTCTTATAGTGTTGCATTATATATAAACTGTGTAACTGGTAATAACGATACCCAATTATTCTATGCGTGATTAATATAATGCCTTAGATACTATTCTAGTGTCTAGTTTAGTCTTTCCGTTTGTCCGTCTGTCTGCGGATAATACGCTGTAGATGTTGCTACGCGAACCCCTTATTCTGCTAAAAACACTTCCCAAAATGCTGCTATAAATCTTGGATCTCTGTCTGATATAATCTTGTCTGGTGCTCCGTGTCTTGTAAATATTTCTTTTATATAGATTCTAGCGACATCTTCTGCTAACATCTCTTTAGTGCATGCTATAAAGTATCCCTACTTTGTTAGCTTATCCACTATTACTAAGATCACATTATAATCTTATCCTATAATAGGATCTCTTGACTTTAGTAGCTTAATAACAAAGTCCTATAATATAACCTCCTATGGTCTTTCTGGTGTTTTAACAGGTTGTAGCCCTCTATACGGCTTATGCCTTGTTGGTTTGTTCCTTTAGCAATCTAGATATTCCCTTATAACTTATCTTACTAGTCCCTAGATTCCTTAAATAATATATTCCTTTTAAAGTCTTAACACTAGTCCTATAGACCTATTATATCCTTATATTATTCCCTTGTGGAATTCCTTAATAAATTCTTCTGTAATAGACTTAGGTATATACGTTACTTCTCTATTTTCGTATTGCTCTAAGTCCGGATCCTCTACCTATACTTTCTAGATCTTCTATATCTAATTACTTTTTGGTGACTTATAGATCTAACTTTTCTTGGTTGCTGTAATCTTTGGATAATTATACCTAATTAATCCGTCTTAATCCTTTCGCAATAAAGCCCCTAATGGCTTTTTATTACTTTATAGTTCAGCCTTTCTGCTTAGAGCGTCTGCTCGTGCATTGTCTGTACCCTTAGTATGCTAAATTTTAAAATGGTATTCTGTAAGCATTTCCGCCCATCTAACCTGTTTTTGGTTGAGTTCCTTTATTGTTAGGAATCCTATAAGGTTCTTATAGTCTATTTTAACCATAAATGGTTTCTCTATGCTTTATAAGAATGCTCTCTATTCCTTAAGTGCTGTAACTATACCTAACAACTCCTTGTTATAGATGTTATAGTTTAACTCTAGTGGTGTTATCTTCTAACTATAGTACGCTACTGGATGCCATGCGTTTTGGTGCTTTTATAGCAAGTATACTCCTAGTGCGAAGTCTAATGTATCTATCTTAACAACCGTCTTTAACTTTGGTTAATAGATCTTAAGGACTGGCTCTTAGGTAAACAACTCTTTAAGTTCCTAAAATAGCTTCTTTTGTTTTCTACCCTAAACCTATAGTTCCTCCTTCTTTGTTAGCCTTATAAATGGCTTAATACTTTTTAACTATTATACTATAAACCTCCTATAGTAATTGCAAAACCCTAGAAATGACCTTAACTATATAACGTTTTCTGGTTCTTGCTAACTTACTATAGCTTTAACTTTCTTTGGGTCTATGCTAATCTTTCCTAGCTTAATAATAAATCCTACAAAATTGGTTTTCTTTATAAAGAACTCGCATTTCTTAATTGCTACTAGTATCTGTTTTTCCTATAGTCTCTTTAAGACCTATTTAATGTGTTCCTTATATTCTTCCTCATTCTCTAAGTAGATAATAATATTGTTGAGGTATGCCATAATAAACTTATTAAGGTGTTCCCCTAACACACTATTAATTCGCTTCTGGAATGTTACTAGTGCGTTTATAAGCCCGAATTGCATAACTAACGGTTTATATAGTCCTTCCTTTAACCTAAAGGCTGCCTTCTATTTATCACCTTCCTTAATCCTAATCTAATGGTACGCCTATCTTAGATCTATCTTTATAAAGATCTCTACGTTGCCTATCCTGTCTTGGATTTCGCTAATTAAGGGTAAAGGATACCTATCCTTTTAAGTAATACTGTTTAACTGTCTATAGTCTATACACATCCTAAGTTTTCCGTTTTTTTTTGGGACAAACAATACTGGATATTCTACTAATAACTATAATGGTCTGATATATCTCTTGCGTAAGTTCTTCTGGATAAACTCCTTAAGCGCCACTAACTCTATTTTAGTAAGCTTATAAATTAGAAAGAACTTTAGACTTATTCCCTCTTCTAATTCTATTTTATAGTCCCATACTATATGTTCTAACAGCTTTTTACTTTCTGGTGACTATAGCTTTTTGCTATACTTATAGTATCTTTTTAGTATATAACTTAAGCCTTACTTAGTCTCTTTATACGTCGCTCCAACTTGGTACTATACCAACTTAGTTTGCTGTCGCACTTTACACTATTAAGTATCCCTAATATTAACCTGACCTATAACCTAATTAATCTTTGGATTGTACTCCTATAACTAAGGTATTCCTAGTATCGCCTTATCCTATCCTAATGGTAGGATATTAAAAGATATTCTAACTGGTCTCCCTTTAATAGTTAACTAAATAGGTCCTATTTTAAGATTAATAATACCTTCTCCGTAGGCTATCTAATCTTCTAAAATTATTATAAGTGGATATAGGTGTTCCTTCTATCTATATAGTAACCCTATTCTTTCCACTGCCTTTAGTGATATATGGTTCCTAGTTACTCTATTATCTACCAACGCTTTAAACTGCTGATCTTGCTATTTAACTTATAAATTTAGGTATTGTTTTTAAATTCCTTTAAGGGTCTAAGGCTCTAATACTAGTTCCCTCTGGTTCTATGCGCCTCCCCTTTTCCTAACTGTTGGCTGCTAGATCCTATCTGTACTTAGTCTATCCTTAGCTAATACTTAGTTTATTTCTTTTCCTCTATATGCCATAGATAAGTGTTCTCTAGGCACTCCTACTACTGTTATCCTTCTAGGTATTCTTCCGTAAGGAATCTTCCTGGTTAAAGTATTAAGTCCCCTTAACCTTATACTTCTATGGGGTGCCATCTATATATATACTTAGCGTCCCTAAACCGCTTTTCCTTTGGTGCCTAATATATTCTTACTAGGTACTTCTAGTTCTTGTTTTTTAGTGCTCTATATATATTACACGTGTCATCTACACAAGCTATCTATAATAGTATATAATGCGCTATATATCTTAGGTTAACTCTTAGTTTATTTTTGTTCTTAAGTTTAAACCTATACCTAGTTAACCTAACTACTGGTATCTCTGCTACGGGTACTAAGATTTATTGCTTACTTCTTTAGTCCCTAGATCCCTCTTCTAGGTTCCTTAACGTTATAATTAACGCTTCTTTAATATGACTTATACTTTTCTCCGTAATAGGTTGGTCTTAGACAACTTTCTTATTTAGCTATATATAAAAGTCTTCCTATTTGTTATTATGTCGTTGCCTATACCACTTTCCGTACAACTGGTTTAGTGTGTATAGTTTGTCTATTAGAAAGTACCTTATTATCGCTACATTATAACATCCTTTAGTATGTCTTTCTTTAAACCTAGTTAGAATATCTAGATCCTCTTCTTATTCCAGTTTGTCTAACCACTTTACCCTAGGTATTCCTGCACTTGGCCTATTAGTAACTCTTTATACGGGTGCTCTATCCCTTATATAACCTAGTATTACTAACCTCTTGTCTAGCTTTTGCTCTTGCTATACAATAATTCTTATTCTAAACTTATCTATAGTTTTTTATTTTCTATGTTTTGCAGCTGGATCTTTATAGTTGCCTTGCTTTTTAATCTTAGTATTAACTATTTAATCTTTAGGCTAAATACTACGTTTACCTAGGATTGCTGACGTTCTTATTCATTCCCTAAACTTATAGTTCTTGAACTTGCGTCCTGTACTTATTCATTTGTCTATAAACTAAGTAGCTGCCCTTTCCCATCGGTTTTCGTCCGTTGTGGGTCCTTAGGTATGTCTTATCTTATCTTAAGAATCTTAAGCTTCTTTTATCTCTTTTTAAGAATCTTAAGCCTGTGGCCTTTTGCCTTTATTAAGTGATGAGCTAGCACTAGTAGTCGTTTACTTGCTTAGTTTTTTCTAAATATTGCTCCTATTGTCTTATAAAGTGATGGAAATTGTATCTAATAGTATTGCAATACCCGTTACTAAACCTTATTTTATAATAGTCTTAGTCTCTGCTTTTGTTTTAACCTCTTTAAGGTTTACATGCTCCTAGTAAGCTGCCTTTATTACCTTATTATTAGTAAATACTTCGCCTATATTAAATTTATTGTCTTTAATGTCCAATCTATAAGCTAGTTTGTTGGTTCCTTTAAACTTAGATAACACTGGCTCCTATAGCTAATAGCTTGCGCCATACTTAGCGTCTTTATGAATTCGGTATGCGTTGTTATAATAAAACGCAAAACTGTTAATTAAACATTCTTTTATTTCTCACAGTGCACCGTCGTCCCTCTATATATACGTGTCTCCTGCTGGCCTAGTTCCCTTTACTATATAGTTACTCTAACCACCTCTATAGTCTTTGGTAAAATGATCTTATTTTCCATAATTTATATAAACTCTATTTTTAAACCATTTTTCTTGCTATAGAGTCCGCCTAAATATCTTCTGCTACTAAGATTCTTGGTTTAGCCTCTACTTCTAAGTCCTTTAATTACTAGATCCTTAACCTTTAGGTTTCTATAGTTTCTTTTCCTATCTTCAGGTTTCTTTGGTACCGCTTAGGTCCATTAGCTCTGCGCCATTCTATGGTTTTTAGCTTTATATCTATTATTACGTGCTCTATACCTTATACAACTATAGAACTCTGTCTTACCCTCTCTTAGCTTGTTCCCTTTAATAGATCCTATTATTAATCTTTATTAACTGGTCTATTAACTCTTTTAGAGTATCCACATCTTCCATTAGGATAATTGCGTCCTGGACTTTAGCCTTAAGTCCCTATTTATACTGTGCCATAAGCGCCCTATTATTCCACTTAACCTATATAGCTAGTGTTTAAAACTGTGTGGTATACTTAATTGCTAAAGTGCGTTGTACTAAGTTCTAAAGCTTTTGTTCCGCTGTAGTTGTGGCCTCCAGGTCTCTAAATATCTACATTAGTTGTTCCGCAAACCCGTTCTAACTAGTAAATATATATCATACGTCCTAGTTTATAGTTGTTATGCTATTAGCCTATATCTCCGTGAGATATAGTTTAAACCACTTAAGTGCCCTCCCCGTCAGGAACAATCCTGCATAGGCTACTTGGTCTAATAATATTGCTAGCTTCGCTCCCTCCTATACTACCTTAAAGTACATCTATGTAAGGAACCTCTTAAGCCTTAACTTCTCTCCTAAGAACCGCTCAATTAAAGGTAGCTTGATTTTCGCTACTCTAATTCTATTAATGCGTTCTTTAAGTATCCTACTATTATTTTATAAGTGATTAACCATTTCCTATAACTGACCTCGCGTAACCACTTAAGAATCCATATCTGCTATACTGGTGTCTCCTAGTCCTAAGGTTGTGGCTATTGCCAACGCCGTCATAACTGGTGCTTTGGGTGGCATGTTATTTAACTTTATTTAATACCGTAACCTTGGTAGTGAATATATAACGGAACCTTGTAGTAGTAACTACGGTAGGTCCTATTATTGGGCTGGGTATATAGGTAAAAATAAATTAACAATATAATAATAACTAGTGGAGTGGTTGCCCAATAGACTAACTCTAATTATATTCTGAGATTTACTACAAAGAGAGAACTATCTGGGTAGGGACTGTGGTCCTTTAAATACACAACCGTACACCTAAGAAATCCCTTTGCTCTGTGAAGTACGTGTGCTCTATCTGCTTTGTCCTACGGATCACACAGATCCCACAGATTATATAGATCACGCTATATAACCTCGGTTACCATTCCTTGTTACATGGTTCCACCGGATCCATCCTAGACCGTGCCTGTATTAACCAACTAGCTTCCTCCGACTCTTCTCCAAGTAGTCGCAATATTGTACTTAAGCTGTCCGTAACACTCCCTTAACGCCTTCCATAGAGCCTTTAAATCCTCTTCCAAATCTCCTATAGTAGCTAATTTAGGGTATAGCTTATAAACTAGCTTTTTATGAGCCCACCAGAGGTGCTTAATTGGGTTGAGATTAGGCGAGTAAGGTAGCTATTCCATAGTCTAAATACCATGCCTCTTAAGGAAGTCCTTTGTATAATTGGCGTTATATATAGGTGCATTATCTTATATAAAAATTTGGCCTGGACAATATTGAGGAAGTAGGCTATAGGTAAGAGTCTCTGTATATAAGCCAGCAGAGTACCTATTCTTTGCGGTATTAGGATCTCTCTCTATAATAATTAATGGGCTTCTCCCTACCTACCATTTAGAGTGAGCTAGATTGCATCCCATACTATCTGGTAGAGGCCCTTTAATATATCCTTTTAAATTATTTCTTTATTCTACTTCTTATTAGGATAGTAAAAGCACCACTCTGTATTCTGACCTGAGCCTTATTCCACTAAGCACTTATTAGAGAATTTAACCGTACAACGCTCCTAATTAAAGTGGCAATACTTTTATAAGAATCTAAGCCTTAAGGCTGCGTGGCCTATACTGAATTTAGGCCTTTTCTTATAACGGTGGTTCGTAAGGCCCTTCTTCTTAAGTAGTTAATAGATAGTAGCCTTACTAACATGCTCTATCTCTACCTTAATTATAAGGGGTTTATATTTAATTTTAGGCGCTTAATAAGCAGCTCAAATAGCTGGACGTTTCTCCCTTTAGTTGAGCTTCTTTAGCCTGCCAGATCTCGGTAGAGATTTAAGGGTTTTGTGGTTGCTCCACCTCTTAATAGTCTTGTATACGCAGCTTGGGTGAACGTTAAATTCGCGCGCAAGCTCTGCCCTCGATACGCCAGCCTCATGCTTTGCTAATAAGGCTGCACGCGCCGCAGGCGTCAGTTCGGCTATCGGCCTACGATTTCCACTTATTTCCTGGCCAAATGAGCGCCTCATCGTTGAGTGGTGGTGGGTAGAAGGTAGAGGGTTGGTGGTCGCGCGTCGCGTATACGCGAGCGCACCGACCAAGCGACCTAGACTTTTGACGTAGTACTGTATACGAAGCCAAATTTAGAGCCTTATCTGGAGCCCCCGAACAATCGCCTTAATTATAGATTTAAATGAGCCATGGTAGTAACCGCCACTAATTACGAAACGGGCGACACTAAAAGGCCCACGGATTGAACAGATATGATATGAGCCGATTTGCAACCGAACATACCCATAGACGAAGATATAAAGACGTAAAGACGCGGAGATAAAAGGGCGTAGAGGAGCAGAGGCGCAGAGGCATAGAGACGCAGAGGCGTAGAGGCGCAGAGGTACTTCTAGGGGTAGGCCGTGCTAAATTAAGCTACGACTCTAAAAAAAAGCCCTAAGCCACTAATTTCGCACCGGCAGAATGAAACTTAGTAGAAGGTTCGGACAGTAAAGTTACTGCCAAGTGTTACTGTCCAGATCCTGGCCGCCTCAGTCGTATGTGCAGCAGAAGATACCTTGAATTAAGCCAGAGCCTCATCAAATCTTGATTAATCGGACGCCATCTCTATAGCGAAGTCTTCGATCGGGCCGACCTTATACCCTAATTAAACGTCAATCAATCGTACGTTGTAGTTAAATCGGATTAGTTGGGGGGGGGGGGGGGGGGGGGGGGCGGGGGGCGGGGGGGGGGCGC
>Ga0307507_10002791_pt1 | contig 35545 bp, 37 predicted proteins | sample 7_EM_MG_FD_207223 | JGI IMG/M metagenome (GOLD analysis project Ga0307507, IMG submission 207223) | Populus trichocarpa ectomycorrhiza microbial communities from riparian zone in the Pacific Northwest, United States - 7_EM | ecosystem: Host-associated > Plants > Roots > Unclassified | place...
CCGGAGAATAGCAGGTCTTAAATACACTTGTCAGGCTAACCGGAGCCTTGTAAACAATAACCATAAAGACTCCCAAAACGGTAGCCTTGAAACGTTACATAAAACATATCAAGTATCAAACGATACCCTGACACAATAACTAAAACATACTGAGTATCAAACGATACTCGAAACCAAACATAAAACATCATGAGTATCAAACTCAATCATAAAACATACTGAGTATCAAACGATACTCGAAACCAAACAGTAACATCATGAGTATCAAACTCAATCATAAAACATACTGAGTATCAAATGATACTCGAAACCAAACAGTAACCTGTACCGGTTACAGGAAGCCTGGCCGAGGCCGGGTTGGCGTTCGGGGGGGCGCAGGCAACTCTGAGGGCAGCGAGACGCCTTCTGTATCTGCAGTAGGAGACAATGGGGGGAAGGCAGGCCTCACGGGACAGGATGGAGGTGGGGGTGGAGAAGAAGTTGTTCGTGGTCCATCTCTGGACCCTGTGCCAGAAGCTGTTCATGCCTCTGAGCGCAGCGTAGTTTGGGGTGAGGAGGTCTGCTCCGTAAGTGAGTATGAGGAGGAGGAGGCCACTGGCAATGCGATGGCAGAGGAAAGGTCTGACGCCGGCCCCTGGGGAGGAGTGGCGTTTGACGAAGGAAAAGATTGCTTGGGCTAGGGAGAGCCTGTGCCTGTAGTGGTGGGCCGTGTTAAGGGTGGGGGTGAACCAGTATCCCAGCCATCTGACTACTTGGGAGGGCCGGAAGAGGTGGTTTTCCAGTTCGATTGGTGCATGCGATGGAGGTGTCCTCTGGCTGGGGGTCTGCCAGTGGACGAGTTCGGTTTTGGGGACCGAGAAGGACACGCCAATGTCCCGGCCTTTTGCAGCTATGGTGGAGAAGAGACTTTGTAGGCGGCGTATGTTGCCTCTGTAGGAGGGGGAGGCCACCGTGATCGAGAAGTCGTCAACGTAAGAGCCCATGAGGCCTCTGGGCACAGACATGTGCAAAGGGGCGACCTAGAGTAGGAAGAGAAGGGGGGAGATGGGGGACCCCTGAGGTGTGCCCACCGAAACTGGGGAGGAAATGTTGGGGGAGCCCTGGAACACTAGGGTGCAAGTTCTTTCTGAGAGAAAGGAGGACACCCAGTCGACCATGTAAGAGGGGACACGGGAGGCTAAGAGTCTGGCTCTAAGGGTGGAGGCGTTGACATTGTCGAAGCCGGCTTTGATGTCTAGGAAAAGGGTGGAGACTTCCAGTCTGGGTCTCTGGAGAGTAGTCTGGGTCTCTGGAGAGTAGTCTGGGTCTCTGGAGAGTCATACGATTATATATTATTGTATACATATTATATACCCCACGACATGCCATGCCAGCCAACCAGAAACTATCCCTCGCTTGGGATCAGGCGGTACGCAACAAGCAAATGTAAAGAAGGTATGTAATATGAACCATACTTACTACTAGCTTCCGGGGGGCGAATCGGTTAGCTAGCCACAATATACGGGATCGCAACTGTAACGGAATGCGAGAGCGGTATCTTACTAGTGCTATAACTCGGGACAATAGAACGCGGAGCTTAGAGCATATAAGTACAGCACTAAGGCACTAACTTGTGACCAAGTAAGAGTGTAAAATAAATTTGGAATATGAAAAAAAGAAAGAAAAAAAGGCAGCAAGGAAGGAAACAAGGGAGAATAAATGTCCGTAGGGAATAATGCTCAGTGTCGTAGTCACGAGTCATCACTCGAGGGCTCTTAGCCAAGTATGATACGATACCCGTCTCTACGATAAGATGGTAACTGGTTAGGTAAGATGTTTCACATGCGCTAAATAATAATACAAAAAGTAGTAATAATAATAAATTAAAATTAAATAATAATAAATCGAGCTTTTCCTTCCTTCCTTCCTTTCTCTTTTTTTTTCAAAAATCCCGTGTAAAGTATAACACGGTTGCCCGGAATTTGGTTCTCAGGATCTCTAAATTCTTACGCCTCATGTGTCCAGAACACTTCATCTTTGAAGTGGATGGAAGAGGTTGTTGGCAACCCTTTTCCTGCGGGCTACCATCTTTGTACCGATCGCACCTAGAAATTCGTGACGCCCGATGCCTTTGCTTGCTACAGTACAGGAGTTGAAGTTGAAAGAATCCTCTACCTTCTACCAGGGACCCCTGTGCGCAAATAGGCCTTCTGGCTTTTTCCCCGCAAGGTTTTGGCCTAGGGTTGTTGGGTGATTGTGGCTCGAAAACCCCATAATTTTACATTTTGGGCTGCGTTGACTACCATCCAATCTTCTCCGTTCCCTTTCCTAGGTCAGATAGGCAGAGTTATTATGATCCAAACAACACTTAAGGACGCCAAGATCTTTTCAATGTAAAATTCGCATTCGTAGCCATCAGACAGGCTCCAGTCCAACCCCCCAATCTCTAAACTACAATATAATCACCAAGCATACATGAGCCGCCCTCTCGAACGTGCAACGAGGGAGTTCTGAGGGTCATTGTCACCACCTATCCACTTAACCAACGTTTGAGAGCATGAAAAAGTATCCTCCCCGGTTCGAGGATCACGACTTGCATTAACTCGATGCCGATGCCCAGGAGCTTCGCAAGTGCCCACATCGCCCAGACCATGAGCAGAATATACCAAATCTTCATCAGAAATAGAGACTCATCCCTCGAAAGCATAACATCGCAGACTTGACGCAAAAAGGGTATGAACCCCGTCAAACCCTTTGTAGGAGGATGCACTTGGAGACTGCTACCAGCTTTTCCGAGAATAGTTTTGGTTTGCTCATCCCCAGAAATATCCTCTCCGCTCCAATCGTGGGGGTCACCGTCAACTGATCGTCCGACACTTGGAGAATATGAACTTCCTGGCGGTGTCGGTGGCATTTGGGCGGCATAATCCATTGCAAATCGTGTTAATCCCTTATGGTCAATTAGAGTTCCTGTGGGAGAGCTTGGGTCACTCAACGGGCTTAGTGCGTCTCTTCTCGGAATTTTGGGGTGGGCGTATGTAGAAGGATTGTGTAGTTTAGTATCCCAGCCCACAAAACCTCTTGCATTCGATACGGCATCAAGTTCCGGGATTCCAGCACTGTTAATGCTCCTAGACGAAGAACCCGGAGCGGGGCTCTCTGGGGTGCTTGAGGCCTTCGGAGGCTGCAGGAAGAGTTCTGAATCTTGACGGAGATGATGCACCCTCAGTGACTTTTCGTTAAACCGGGGGAGATCGTCTGATGAGATTGTCGCGCTCCGAAGGAATGGAAGCGTGAATTGGGGGTTGGGGGCAAGTGTTCCGTCGATGGGAGGACGGATGTATTTGAGAAGAGGGGATGTGGAGGTGGAGGTGGAGGTGCGTAGCCGCTCTTGCATGGTCTTCGCTTCTCCTTCTGGTTTCCATGAGTGTAGCCGTTGGGATACTGATGGTATAAATATCTGATCTTGCTCTGGAACCTCTTCGATAAGACCCTGGGTTCGAGTTTGACAATTCTGGTTGAACTCTTTCAGCGTGTTGAGAGGGCTTTGGCCCGGCAGACGCTGACGCTGCCGTTGGGGGTTTCTCTGGGAGACATAGTTTTTCCATAGCTGACTTTGATAGCTTCCAGGACCTCCAATTTCTAGGCCGCCTGCCCCTAAAAAAGACCCTCCACCTTTTGCCTTCGGAGAAGCAGTATCATTCTCCAAAGCTTCGACTTCCTCAGCAGTCATTCCGGGATTCGTGAAGGGCTGTGGCTCCTTAGCCGAAGGCATTTTCGCCAGCTGGTTCTTCTCTTTCGGCTCCTCGATATAGCAATATTCCTTCAACGAAGCTTCCAGACTGAGCAGTCCCTTGGCCTTGTGAGTCATATTTGGTGATTCGGGTTGGCTATCAGCGTCGACACTGTTAGCTGAAGAGTGGTTACGAGAGTGGACCGCGGTATCAGTCGGGGTGGGTACTCCGGTAAACACGTTCGAATGTTTGGGTAATTTATCTTCATTCTTAACTGGTAATGGTGGCGGTAAAGGTGTCGAAATGTCAGAATTGGGGATGGAGCCAATCCCCGGAACCAAAGACCCAGCTCTCCTTCGAACCACTAATGGAACCCTCTCTCCCTTCTTCTTCTGCTGATGTTTTTGGGATTTGAAAGAGCCGAAAAATCTGGTGTCTTCGTCGAACTTGTCGAGTTTAGCCCGAAGGCTACTGAAAAACTTTGTCTCGGGAAACCTGTTCATCATATTCTTGCGTGACGGCATGGAAAGAGGATTTGTAGAACGGGTCCCCTGAAGGCGGGGATCAAGGTTAAATACGATTGCCATAGGATCATCACTCATGATCCCATCGTAACCAGGAATAGGGATAGGCGGGAGAGGCGGTGGTGGGGGTCTCCTAAAACTCAACTGGGGTAAGAATGAAGAGTTGGAATGTGGAGGGGGCTCCATCGTGAGGCCCCCAGCAAGGGATGGCTGGGTATAATAATAATAATGGCGGGTTGGATAATGAACAGGAATACAATAAGACCACCGTAGGAGGTCAGTAAAACCGGAATGTAAAGGTGGCGGATAGAAAAGTTGAAGAATAGGGAGAAAGGCTGGGAGGTTTGTAGCTTTGATATACGCGTAGAAAGCTTCTGGGTTGCGTCGCCGTTTGCTACGATTAAACCGGGACTTGTCCGTTGGCTTCCTAAGCCTAAGTTAAGTCCGGAATATACACCTACTGTGAGAATGCTACGATCCTATGCATCATGAGGCAGCACTCCCTCCCTATACACCATTAACCTCTCCGCAAACTCACCGTCATACACATCTCCAAGACCACACCGATTGTGATGGGCAAACTTGATGCTCTTGGATGAAGTAAACTAGTTTCCAAACAAGAAATAAAAGGGGGTTGGGCCCATATTGACTTAAATACGGAAATCTCTCGTGGTGGAGGAGGAGGCTATGTAGAATGCAACAAGGCCAGAAAACCACATGGCGAGGTTGGAAAATGTCACTTTAAGGGCAAAAGCGTGGATATCGATTATTAAGAATGCGGATGTTGGAATGTCGTCCCCGCCCCCACGATAACTCGGTAGCTCCCGCCCCTTTTGGCGAAAGCCGTAATCGATAGGCGATAAATCACGATACCGATAGGGCAATTCACGATACAGGTTAATTACCCAGGCTTATCGTTTAGCGTTCGCACAGAGTAGGCGCGGTGACATAGTCACAGAATATCACCACCTTACCATGTCACGAGTTTTTTTTTATGAATCACTTTGTACAGTACAACTTCACAGTTTGATGTCCCTTAAGATAAAATCCTGAAAGAAAAATTGCCAATCAAATCTCGCCACCCTATGGGTATTAAATTCACCACTCAGTGATTTCCTTCTCGAACCCTCTATTGGTCGTTGGAACTTTGGCCGCCGGAATTTTGACTGGCCCATCGCCCCTCTTACGCCTAGCCAGATACCCGCTCCCATCCAGCCAAGGGTACTCGAGGCTTCGCTTCTTCTCAAACTCCTTGATCTTATCATCAATCAACAGAGTCAATCCAATGTCATCAAGCCCATTAACCAAGCAATGCTTAGGGAACTCTTCCACATCAAACTTGGCCAACTCGTTTCCATCACCATCCTTGATAACTTGATTAGGTAAATCAACCTCAACTTCTTTTCCAGCCTCGGCCACCCTAGCAATCCTATCCAGAGCTGCCGGGTCTTCGATGGCAATGGGAAGCATTCCATTCTTGAACGTGTTGTTGAAAAAGATGTCGGCAAACGATGGGGCAATAATACATTTAATGCCAAAATCAAGGAGAGCCCATGGCGCGTGCTCTCTACTACTACCACATCCGAAGTTTGGCCCGGTGACAACAAGAACCTTAGCGTTACGGTATGGCTCCTTGTTAAGAACAAAGTTTGGATTCTCAGTTCCGTCAGGGTTGAATCGGAGAGCAAAGAATAGAGCGGATCCCAGGCCAGTTCGCTTGATAGTTTTAAGAAATTGTTTAGGGATAATAGCGTCGGTGTCGATGTTTGCCATTGGGAGAGGAGCCGCAATACCCTTCAAGGTGAGAAACTTTGGCATGCCGACTCCCCCAGTGGAAGCACTCGAAGTGTCCTCACGAGTGGCAGCATTGACGTTCGTAGCACTTTCACCAGTCGGAATATCATCAATCCTATCTAGGTCCTCATCAGTAACTAGGTCCGGCTGCTCTGCCTCAATTATAGTCTTAGGCACGCCCTCTGCCTTCTCAGGCTCAGCACCCCCAAGAGTGAACTTCCTCACATCTGCCAATTTTCCTGAAATTGCTGCCGAAACCGCCATTGCCGGAGACATCAAATGAGTTCGACCGCCCGCGCCCTGTCTACCCTCAAAGTTGCGGTTGCTCGTGCTAGCGCAGCGTTCCTGTGGAGACAGAATATCCGGGTTCATGCCCAAACACATGCTGCACCCAGCTTCTCTCCACTCGAAACCAGCATCAAGAAAAATCTTGTCCAATCCCTCTCTCTCAGCCTGCTTCTTGATAAGTCCAGAACCGGGAACGACCATTGCTCTCATAATATTGGACGCAATCTTCCTACCCTTCGCAATTTTGGCTGCCGCACGAAGATCTTCAATGCGGGAATTGGTGCAAGAACCAATGAAGACCTTGTCCACAGTAATTTCTTGCATAGGAGTATTAGGCGCCAAACCCATGTACTCCAATGCACGAACAACACGTTGTCTAGCAACGGGATCACTAAATTCGGAAGGGTCCGGAACTACGCCAGTGATGGGAACAACGTCTTGAGGGGATGTACCCCATGAGACGGTTGGTGTAACCTCCCTAGCATCGACATAGACTTCAATATCCCACTTGGCGTCGGGATCAGACTTGAGTGTTCTCCAGTATTTTAACGCACTATTCCACTCCGGCGAATCGTATTTAGGAGCAAGAGGCTTTCCTTTAAGGTATTCGAAAGTGGTTTCGTCTGGTGCAATCAATCCCGCCCTAGCACCACCCTCGATCGACATATTGCACATGGACATTCTCGCTTCCATACTCAATGACCTAATCGTGGACCCAGTGAACTCGATGACTGCACCAGTTCCACCTGCAGTGCCAATCTTCCCAATAATGTGCAGAATAATATCTTTACTAGTAACGCCAGGCAAAAGCGTGCCATTGACTTCAATTTTCATATTCTTCGACTTTTTGTTGATGAGAGTTTGAGTAGCAAGAACATGCTCGACCTCAGAAGTTCCGATACCGAAAGCGAGAGCACCGAAAGCACCATGTGTTGAAGTGTGAGAGTCACCACACACAACCGTAGTACCCGGAAGAGTGAAGCCCTGCTCTGGACCAACGATGTGAACAATTCCTTGACGACTATCACCAAGGCCGAAATAGGTTAAACCGAATGCTTCAACGTTATCTTCTAGTGTCAAACATTGTATGCGGGAGTCTTCTTCTTCAATAAAGGTCTTTGCATTTTTATAGTTTGCGCGGCTCGATGTGGGAATGTTCTGGATGGCCGATGTCAGTTAACGAAGTTAAGAGGTGTAATAAACCGGAACGGTTGGTATGAGCATACATGGTCGACAGTGGCCAAAGTACAATCAGGTCTCCTAACAATTCTACCCGCATTTCTCAAACCTTCAAAAGCTTGCTATTTATTGCAATAATTATTAGCTATGCACAATTAAAGGAAGCAACCAAAACAAATTGTAACAATGAATAACAAAAACTAACAGGTGATGTGACTTCGTGAACGAGATGTCTGCAAGCACAAAGGACATTAGTTTACTTCCTTGTTCATTAAAAATGCAAATCAGTACCTGTCGATATAAATTGTCTGACCATCGACAAGATGATGGGCGTATATCTTGTCGTAGAGGGTAGTGGGACCATTCTCCTGAACAGAAGGCATGATGATGATGATGAGGGTGTGATTTGCAGTAGAAATTGAAGGGGTTTACTACAGCCACTAGGTGATAAGTGCGTGCAAGCGATATAGATGGTGAAGGGGGAGGAGAGAGGGGAAGAAGGAAGGAGGGGAGGGGAGCTTGTGGATGAGATATTTCCCAGACCCGGAGATAGCAAATGGGGTAATGGGTGTGGTTACGAGGGTTTAAGTTATGCCCCTCTATGCAAAAGAAAATATTTCTCAGACATACCGGTAGGCCCTGTTTGGCGCGCAACCAAAATGCCATTTTTCTCACTTAAATATCGCTTTTTTTTCCTCATAATATTATGTTTATAGATAAATAGAGGTGTGTTTGGAATGCCAGTTGAAAATTAATGGTGATTTTTTTTATTTTGGGGTTTGAAATGTACCGTATTAGAAATGTATCATATGATATTAGATGCAGAGGTTAAAGTTAACAATAGCAGTCACTAGACTAAGGGTAAGGAGTTTTAGTCCTAATATTATATTAAAGGATTTTACTTGGATTTTCAACCCTGAAAGAATAAGAGAAGGCACTGTCAAACACCAAAAAATCTTGAAAATGGAATTTGTTTTTTATTTCTTATGATGTATCATACCGCAGTCTGCAGTCCTCACAGATTCCCCCATAGATAGTTTGGCCCAGAAGGGATGGCGGGCAGATATTCCGGGGATTTAGTTGCATCAAACGAATTCAACAACTCTTATTTTATCCCAGTACCGTAATGCTATATCTAGCCTCCACCAAAGAGTTTGTGATATTTTTTACCTTGCCCCTCATTCGCCAGCCATTTGCCAAGACTGTACAGCATGGTGGGTGGGGTCAGCTCCCTTTTCCCCATTTACCGTAAGGTATCCCCTGCCAATTCAATCCATTGAGTGCGAGATAGTCTACCCCACAATGCACTCCGATAGCCTAACTGCAGCAGCCACAACTAGCAATTACAACAATACCCGTTCCTAATTCGATCCTTGAGGCCAGCCTAGACACAACACCGTCTTATCACAGAAATGAGTTCTGATCACTTTGACCTTGACGATGAGGAGCCCCCAGCTCTAGTTTCGACTGAAATTCCCCTCGACCTAGAAGACCTCCAGCTATCAAAGGCACCGATAACAATTGTCACGGGATACTTGGGAGCCGGGAGTGCGTGTGAAACCTTTCCCCCATTTTCTAAGACTTTGTTGCTCATGCTAATTGTGACAGAAACCACTCTCTTAAATTATATCCTCACTGAGCAACATTCAAAGAAGATCGCAGTCATTTTGAATGGTGGGTAGTTTCTTGCTCACGGAACCAGTTACTCCACTACACTGGTCTACCACATTTAGGGCGTTTGCTAATGCTCTATTCACCTAGAATTTGGAAACTGTGAGCCTACTCCCTAATGCGCGATAGAAACCTTTTCGTTGTGGGTCAAGCTTGGGACATTTTGTGAATGATGAAGCCGATTTGACTGGGCGGTTTTGGATAGCAAGTGATATCGAAAAATCGTTAACCGTCCAGAAAGATGGTCAGCAAGTCGAGGAATGGCTGGAGCTCGCAAATGGCTGTAAGCTTACCGAGAATTTCATCTTATCCCCTGAGCATGGCATCTGACGCATAATACAGGTATATGCTGCTCAGTAAAGTAGGCTTCATCCCTACCCCTCTCATAGTCCCTGTTTATCAACACTAGGTTATAGGGACATGGGAGTAGCGGCCATTGAAAAACTCATGGAGCGCCGGGGCAAGTTCGATTACATCCTCCTAGAAACAACCGGGCTTGCAGACCCCGGGAATATAGCACCTATGTTTTGGCTAGATGAAGCCCTTAAATCAACGATATTTTTGGATGGAATTGTCACCCTTGTCGACGCAGCGAACATTATTCGTACCCTCGAAGACCAGGAGGCATTCTCGAGAGATGATGAAGCTGGTGTTGGAATGACTACTGCACACCTACAGATCTCTCACGCGGACGTGGTGGTGATAAACAAGGCGGACCTGGTTACTCGAGAAGAGATCGAGGCTGTTAAGCAGAGGATAGCGGGCATGAACGGACTAGCAAGAATTATTGTTACGGAGAAGGGGAAAGTAGATAATCTTGAGGAATGGCTTTTGGATTTGAAGGCCTACGAAACTGTTGGGGAGTTGAAAACACCAATTAAAACACAGTTAGATGAGGTATGTCGATCATTGCTTGCTTTACTAGCCTCACTTAAAAGCCCTGCTAACTTCTGGTAAAATGTTTCAAGACCATTTCAACTGTTTCTCTTGAGCTCCCAGAACTAGACGAGGAGATGTTGGATTCCCTAGATGCTTGGATCAGGTCTCTGTTATGGGAAGCGGAAGTGCCGAGTCCGCCGAAAGGGCTAGGCGACCGAGTCTCAGGAGACTCAAGCAAACAACCGATCCTCGATATTCACAGATTGAAAGGGAGAGCTATCACAAAAACGGGAAATGCCCTGCTGATACAGGGCGTAAGAGAAACCTTTGAGATATTTGATGCACCGGATCAGAATTCAGCAATAAAAGCCGGAGGAAAGTTGGTTCTGATTGGGAGAGGATTAAGAGATGTGGATGTGAACGAGAGTCTGAAATGGTTCTTGTCTCGCGGAAGAGCTGAATGAGCCGTAGAGCGGTAAATGAATAAAGCAAAGTGTTTGCTATTGTCTTATCGTCATCCACACATCGCAAGTGAACCAAGTCGGGTAGGGTTGTGCGACATCCATCTGAACAATTAAAAAAATTAGCCTCACACACAGGACCAGCCTGTCAAATGTCTGGTTGACCCGCCTCGACTTTTTATGAATCTTTGGATACCGGTACGGTACCGGCATCGTCTCTCCACAAAGCATTATTATATCATATGATGTCCTCTTAAAGTTATTCCAGCAGCTACACTTTTTTTTCTTTTTCGGTTATTAGGGTCCCGAGCAGTGTGACACTCCAGGTGATGTGTATGGCCATCGAGTAGTGGATCTTGCAGGGGCGTGACTGCGGGTGCGGGGCTCTTCGCCCAACGAGCTTTTGGTGAAAGTAATGTATTGTGCGGCACTTTATCGTGCGAACCCCAGGTGCAATATCCGACAAGCTACGATGCCTTGCGAAGGGGCAAAAAAGGAAACAAGGACAAGGCCATTCAAGGAGAGTGAGAATGAGCAAAATCATGCCTCAAAATGCTGGCCAATTTATTGAACAAATCTCCCGTCCCCGTAATTAATTAGATCAGTGTGAACTAAGCCCTCTAGGGACTGAGTTTTTATTGACCCTGACAGCACCACCACTTTCACCACACTTTGTGCATGCCCCTCATGGTGCTTACAGATTGCTCTCTCTTTTTGCTCCTACAATACCACGATGTCCATTAAACTCGGCTGTTTTGCTTGTCCTTATAGGGTTTGTAGTAGTGTAGCAGTAGCTGGAACAATGAGATTTCAAATGGCTTTTTTTTTTTTTGTTAAATCCTTCGATTGTTTAGGGGCACGTACTGTACATGGGTTGAATACAAGTAAGTTATGTAGCTTATCATATCCACAGGACAAGTGAGCCACAGGGCAAGAGAGTGTGGCCACTCGACAGAAAAGACCCATTCCGCCAGGGATTATTATGCCCGCTTCCAGAGCGCCAACTCACACCACCAGAGCTTAGCCAGTTGACCGAAAGTCTCGCAAAGAGTTAAAGTACCGGTAATACAGCACGGTTGTCTGCTCAAGCACAAGGCTTGTGCCGTGCTCGAGTAGGAGAGCATACAAAATGAGTGATATTCAAGATAGAGCAACCGATTCGAGGACACCAGTGCCGTATAGGGATCCGCCGTTCTATCGGCTGGTATAGAATGGTTAACGAGAGGCAACCGAAGGCATAACAGGCACCCTATTTCAAGTCCCTCAATCTTTGGTTCCCTATAGTATGGTACCGTTTAGAATTGTAAATTACAGTATAGTGTCGGGCTGTCGCTTGGAGGCAGCGGACCGCCGCCAGACTCCTCCAACCAACCCACCCCTTCGTCTCATTGCTTTCCGTAGTTTCGGTGTCCTCTGTCTGTCTCTCGGTGCCTGTCTGTATCCACTTGCTTGGCCTTTTGTTCGTCATTCCATTTCCCTCATTCCCACTTTCCCGTTCAGTCGGTCAGCCAGGTTTCCTCGACCCCAAATTAAAAAATCAGAAATTCGAGTTGCTCGTGCTCGAAGAGAGCCAATCAGGTAAGCTCATTCAACCCCTCCGTTTCTATCCCTTTGATTATCCCTCTGTCCGCTTGCCAACGCCTACTTTTGTTGCTGCAGCCTACGTTGTACGTGCTTGACTTCCGCTACAATTGCGTCCGGCAACTCATTTCGTCTTACAAGTCCCTCTTCAGATAACTTACGGTGGAGATATCGAGGAAATCCCGGACGGTAGAAAAAGGAAAGACGAAGAAAATTGGATAGAGGAAAAAGGAGAAATCAAAAACCTAACTGCCGTACCCTAAAGTATGTATCCGCCGGGTCTCGAGGGAACTTGATTGTTATCGAAAGAATAGGTCTAAAAATCAAAAGCCCACAGATCTCCTTAGAATCCTCAAGTTTCCTGTGCTCTGCTTCAACAAGGAGCCTTGTGGCCGTCACTATTTCTTAACTGAGCCGGCCCACCCTCTAACGCCGCACTGCAACCATTTTTCCCCTCTCAGCCGCCTCACACCCGGCTACTTATCTTTCATCAGACCAACTAACTACCACCTCTCCTCTCCTAACCACCCCTCTTTCGTGGTTTCATCTACCCACGCGCAACACATCCTCACCTGACATAGGCGCGACTTGAGATTTCTTTGGCCTTTCCCTTCAAACATTTATCCTCTACCGACCCTACCACCACCACCACCCCTCATCAGTTTCGATTTATTTCCCTGAATTCGGGCAAGGGTTACTGCAAGACTTCAATTGCAGGCTATCACCGTGGACTACAGTTTACGTACAAACCACTTATTATCTATACCACATTCAAACAAACCACCCACCCTCTCTGGTCTTCCAGAATATTTCACAAATGACGAACAGCGGAGTCGCAACAGATGATCGGGGAGCCAAGTCCCCCTCGCAAACACCCCTTCAGTCGATTGCCCGGGAAAGTGACAAGGACGATAATAGCGTTATCCACGAACAAGATATGGACTCTCTTGAGCCCGCACACACGGGGTCGGAAGCTGCGGATGATGAAGATTCAGGGTCTCTCTCAGGGTCTAGTGACAACGAGCGGGTTCGGGAAAAGCTTAAAAAAACGTATATTGCGAATGAACGACCCGAGTCTGCAGCAGCTAGCGAGAGTCAAAAAGAGGATGGAGAACTGAGAGCTACTGACAGTGCCGCTGTCTCTGAAACTGACCAAGAGATGGGGGAAGAAAAACCCCGACGGCCAAGGAAACGAAGCATTGGGGAAACGGATCCTAGTGAGGATGTCAATATGGGGAATGAAGGGCATGGGAAAGAAGCAGATTCAAGGCATAGGGTTCATGAGAGAAAGAGGAGCAGGGAAATTTCGGATGACGATATGGCAAAGGCTGCCAGAGCTCTCAGCAGAGTGAAAACGCCACCAACTCATCCCGAAGAAGACGAGATTATGGGCCATAACGATGGCTTACATTCTGCAAGCTCGGCCATGACTAGCCCGCGGAAATTGGAGCGAAAGAGGAGCAGAAATAGGTTCGATGAGGACGATAAGGACAAAGATGCCGATCGTAGGAAAAAGATGGTGGCAGAGCGTAAAGGGGAGAGGGATTCCGGGATGGGTGCAGATACTGCTACACCAGCGAGTGAGTTGACTAACGGCAAAGCCTTCGGCAAGCCAGAGGTCGCCAGAATAAGTTCTACTGAAGCTGATACAAAATCTGAACCCAAGGTATTTATATATCGCAAATCTACCTCTACCATTTTGTCCTACTCATACTGACCTATCTCTAAAGATTTTAGCAAGCAGTGGGTTCGGTAACACATCTACCAAATCACCCTTCGCTACAACCTCCGTAGGCTCTAAACCATTATTCGGGGGCCCGGGGTCATCTGATACGTTCAAAAAGTCAGCCTTCGGGGCAATGTCCGGCTCGGCAGCATCTCCCTTCGCTACCCTTGGGTCTACATCTCATCCGTCGAGTCCATTTGGCGCCTTGGGCAGTACCACTACGAAGCCCCCGGCATTTTCGTCTGGCTTTGGTAGTTCCTATGGTCCTTCTGGGTTCGGATCTCTGGGTGGTAAAGCTGGGGATGTTATTTCCTCAGCTCCTAAGCTCTCGGGGCCTATCGGTGGGACAGCGGCAAAGCCATTTGGGGCCCCAGACGATGACGATGAGAAGACGGATGACGAAAACGGTGAGGGCAGTGGTGTAGAGGCACATAAAGAGACCTCTTCCGGAAAAGAGACCTTCACGCAGCAAGAAAGTACGTTCATTATTCAACGCCCTCTATCACACTGTCTCCCCGTCTGCTACTTTGTTACATCCACCCACGGTTACAGGTTTCTGTTCAATACTAACTCGCAAATAGTCGCCACTGGGGAGGAGGGTGAAATCACAGTTTTCAAATGTCCGGGAAAAATCTTTTCATTTGATAAGGAAAACAAAGTGTGGAAGGAACGGGGGAAGGGCACCTTCAAACTCAACACCAAAGGTTCAAAGTCTCCCATATCGGCGAGTGCATTTGGATTAGATGATGCCCCCTCCGTTTCCGTGACTGAGGGGAAGAAGAGTGCAAGGATACTTATGAGAACCGATGGGACTTACACTTTGATTCTTAATGTGCCCATCTTCAAAGGAATGATATTTGGGGACCATGCCGGGAACAAGCCTACAAGCAACCAGTTCCTTCTCTTGATTCCAAATTCAAATGGAGGCTTGGACTCTATGACATTAAAGGTACTCCCAACCCCTCGATCAATTGTTGGCGCCCTCTGATTTACTCCATGAATAGCTTAAATCGGCTGCACACGCAAAAGAACTTTACGATCACGTGAGAAATCTACACGAAGAGCTTTTCTCGTGAGACCATTACACGGTCACTTCGTCAAATCCAAAGTCAGCAATTCCACAAACCATAGGACCTGCATGCCACGTTCTTTGAGGATTAGAGATCGTATGATGGAGGATTTAAACTCTTCAATTTCAGTCATGTGCGGTTGTTCCTATTTTTTTTTCATTTATTCTTCATTCCCCTTGTTTCATCTCTTTCCTCCTTGGCTCTTCTTGTGTGGGAAAGCTTTCTTTTTATATCTCTTCCTGATAGTTATTATTTTACCCCTTGTATACCTCATACCATTTGTCTTGGGTATGAGTAGTACATACTTTCACTACTACTGCTTTCTCTTGCCTTGGGGGAGATATAGACGGAAGGAGGAGGGTGTGATTGTGGAGTCTGTCGGGCCAACGGAAAAGGGGCTACCGGGGGGGGGCAAAATTCTCACTGGTTGATTTCCACATCATTCTCGTATGACTTATTTTTCTTCATCTTTACTCTCCTCTTCATTCCCCTCTTCACCCTCTACTTCTCCATCTCCTTGACTTGCTCTCCCTTTCTCATCTTTGCTCAGAGACTTATCCTGCCAACTCGATTCCCATCCTCCATCCATCCATCCATCCATTCCATAAGGACCGGACTGAGTTCATGTTTGAGTAGTCCCGAAGATGTTTTAATCTCTCCTACCGTACCTGCCTACTCTTTTTAACTCCTCCCCTTGCTTTACTTTACCTACCTACCACTTGCATATCATTTAAAAATTCCCTTTATTTTCCCTTTCCTTTCCCTCAAAAAGAGTTTCCACTGGGGGAGGGGGTGGATGGGTTTTTGTTAGAATCATGTGCTTACTTGCTCGCTTGGCTTCGTCTCGATGAATTGGGTTGGGAATTAAAAATATGAAAAAACCTCCATCATGTGGGAGGTGGAATTGCTAGGAGGGACCTGAATGGAAGTTTGGTTTTGCAAATGTTGGGTGGTATCATTGTCATTGAGAAAACGTTTATAAATCTCGTCTCCCTTTTTCGTTCGCCTCCTCCAGGCTATGATACTTCCCTTTTTCCGTTGAACGGGAAAAAAAAAACGTTTAGTTTAGTTCGTATCTTCGCTCTTCCATGGTAACTGGTAATCTGCATGCATGCATGCATCCTCATATATCATTCTTTTGTTTGTCTCGCTTCTGCTCCTTTCATCTCCCTTGCTCTCCCGATTCCCAACTGATTGGTTGATTCACTTCACCCGACCTATGATAGGTACTTTAGTGTGAGGCGAGGCGAATAACTTAGATTATTAGGCCTTCTTTCCAAAAAAAAAAAAAAAAAAGTTTGATGTGGGAATTGTAAAGCATAGTTTTAGTTCCGGAGTTGTATGTGATCACAGGATGTCACTCGGGATGATTACCATAGCGGTGAGTAGAAGTAGTGGCGATTAGATTAGATGCATTTAGTCCTAGGGTTGGAAACTACTTAGGCAAGTTCTTTTTCGAGTTGAAGGACCTTGGTGTGTGTAACGCCCTTTCTGCATGCAAAATTTCCATGTATTTGAGGGACTCGTTTATCCCACCTAGAAAGCCGCTCGTGCCAGTATAATATGATACGCTTTTGTCTTCTATTTACGGTATGATACCTCGGCTTACAACGAACTGTGTATGGTGGGGTTAAGCCGGCGGAGAGTAGGGGGGTGTAGAAGAAGGGGTTTCGTGACAATGCTTGCCCACACTTTATAGAGTCAGAAGAGAGTGTTGTGTATCGCCACCTCTTGATATACCGAGGGCTTATCAAAGCCCTTTTTATTATTATTATTTGACTGGGCATTTAGGGATAAGAACGCCCTCTTTGAAAAATCTCTGGATATGAGAGCTTTCACCATAATATTATGCTGTATCCCTAATGCATATAAAATCCGCTCTCACCCACTCACACTAACCACTAGTTAATTAGCTATGGCTTACTTATGTTGATATCGAGAGCACAAGGCTGTCCCTCTCAACAGTCCTAGTTAACTCTATAAAACTTGATCTAGCTTGGCCAAAGAGTTGGCCAACCATACTATCTCGTGTGGGCCCGGGTTTTTAAGTGATGGGAATGGTCAGGATAGATGTGATTCTAGTATCAGGTCCAAGACGAAATCTTAGCCGAAAGTTTAGATAGTGCTAGCACCGGAGTATATTAATTTACAAGAATCACTACCATGACACCATAGCCCGCTACGTACCCACCCACAGAGCAGAACAGGGCAGTCGGGGCATTCCCGTGTAAATACCTTTTTTATATTTTTTTTATATTTTTTTTACCTCGACAACAAACTTAAAACGGACGAACTCTGTGACTTCAAGTTGGTTACCTTAAGTTAAGGTTTAAGGTTGATTTTTCCGGCTAGCGCGCCCAAGCAGATCAAAAACGTTGTGCTCGGCTAACTTAAAGGGGATGCCGTCATCGTGCATGATCCAGGGACAATATCATTGGCCGTCTTAATTCTAGAGGTATGATAATTTAGAAAGCGGTTTAGTGTGATATTCACCTATTTTTATTTTATTTTCCTACTTCGTCTTCCTCTATTTGCGCTTGCGTACACTCTATCGTGTTCCTGGATTATGGGTTATACGAGCGGTATACACGCGTATATGGCATGTCTGGGATTACGGTGCTATTCGTGATGTGTTTGCCCATTATAAGAGCTGTATCTCCTCCACGATCTCCCACGTCCCCCAGTTAGGTCCCTACTTCCGCACCCCTTAATTATATTCCAACCTCTCAAACTTCTTGATTTTGCCCTCGAGATCTCACTGAACTTCTACTGAAGAAGGGAAGACCACAACTATGTCTCGGGATACTGATGCTGCCCCTCCACCCGTCATCCCTGTTTCGGATGGACAGGCGGAAGAAGTGGTCAACAATGGTGCCCTTCCTCCCCCTTGAGGAGCTATTAGAGAGCGGTAGTATACCTAACACCGAGTAGGCCCCAGGCCTGCCACTGCCCCCGCTCTTTCCGCTCTTGCCTAGTACAACCCTCCGTCTATCGGCGAGCAGCGTGCCCCAATAATAGGAGTACCGCTACTAGATCCGGTGCCTGAGGCACTTGAAGATTGGTTCCACTTCCCGGATGAGGCTCGGGATTCCTGGGAAATGTGGGTGGTGAGTAGCCCCTGGATAGCATATTCACACGCGAAATCACTAATCAGAGCGCTGACTATTTCGGATAGTATATTATTTTCGTTATTGGATTTGGGATTTTAAGCATAATATTATATGCTATAACTCGGTGGTTAGAAACACTAGAGTTTCAAGGTAGGGGCATATACGGCAGCCGCAATGATTAAGGGCCGTCAACGAGCACAATGATTTTGTTCGTTTTTGTCCTTAACTGCCGCACGATATTCTCTGTGGTATACTTTATTGCTCTTAGAGCTTTCACAAAGCAGGCTGTATGGTTTGCTTCTACTGCCAAGTATGTTGTTACCTAACCCGATCACAACCCAATAATAGCTAAGACTTACCACATATGCATTTTAGTATAGGCGCGGGCCTAGGCAGTGCTAGTTATTACCTTTCGGCGGGCGAAACCCTTGCTGGGGTGGGACATCTTCTCTTCGGGGCATTTTATATATGCTGTTTCTGGGACTGGAAAGACCGACTCCGTTTTCCAATAACAATGATAGAAACCATGGATATTGCAAATCAGTTTGGTCATGTTTTCAGCGTTTCAGCCACCGGTAGAGCTATGGCTTTTTGTTTCACGGTATGGTTTGCCATTACATTTGTTGCTGTGTACATCAGGTATAAACCAGATCCAAATAACCCGGCCTGTGAAGGCCTCCCCGGAGGGCCATGTTCCAGTGCTAGACTCATCGGGTTGTTGGCATATGTTGTGTTTAGTGGATACTAGATTTCAGAGGTATCGTAATCAAGAACATTATCCACGTTAGTGTTTCCGGTGGTAAGTTTTCACGCTTTCCCTTTTCTTTTTAAGTATATTAGAGAGTCCCTAGTTAACTCCCCAGTATTTGGGTCATGGTAAGTGAAACAAAGGCGCAGAAAGTAGGTCTTAAGCGGGCCATTACTAATCTTAGCTTGAATAAGTATTTCCTTTCACATGATCTTGAAGGGATGCCAAAGGAGCCCACTTTCCTAGCTATCAGGAGAGCGCTCTAGTACTCTTTTGGCTCAATAGCCTATGGCTCCTTGGCCTCATCCATCGTGCAGAGAGAACAGCTTTTATGAAGGGTTTCCAGGTGCCATTTATGTTATAGAATGGCCTGGGAATTGGCTCCTCAATTCTTTAATGTGAAGGCTTCCCCATCACTTCAGAGCTTGGTTCCGGAACCAATGTCACTGACTCAGACAGCATTACGCTTATCCACGCATGGCTTTTGACAGCCTGTATACCAGGAGCGTAAAGAAGATTTTGAGACTGCTAACGGAACGCGAAATTGACATGTTGGTAGATAATAACTTGGTATGGCCCCTCTTATTCTTTCGTGCAGGTCAAGGGAGAGTCGAATAATTCCATGATATAGGTCGACCCGGTTTTGACTGCGGGCGCCGCATTCTCGGGATATCTTTGCGCTACTCTCTCATATCTGTACTTGATGAGCACAGACCCTCCCTATAATAGCAATGGGAAATTCACTCTCATCGTGATGGCGGTATCCTTCTTGATCGGTTTGCAGATTTTCAATATTTGTCTAGTGCCTATAAAGGTAACTTCCACTTCCCTCCTCTTAAAGTATAACCAACCGCTATCTTTAGGCTAATACTGGGGTTTGCTGGAAGTCTGGCATAACTACAATTTGCACTTCCATAGCAGTCGATCCGATTATACTCAGGAGAGACCATCACCAGTTCTATTCCGCAATGGGAGGAGCTTGCCCTAAAGTTTCTGAGATGCCCAGCCTCCAAATTCCGAACATTCTTTAGGTCAACACCAATTGTGCTAGGTTTGATTGATAGAAAGAGTTATTCTTTGTAACATGAGTACTTTGGAAAATGCAGGGTATCCGTGGCTCTTACAACACGCTATTGCACTATTTTCATACTTGCAATGTACAATACAGTACCGTGCTCAACTTAGGTGTTGTTGGGAAAATAACTTAACCTCTTTTAAGTCTACTTTGCTACTCACACTACAGCGACCAGTAGCTGCTATTCTTGGGAATTTACACTATAATAATATTATGATACACCAAATTTCCGAAGCTACAATACAAGATTAATATCATACTATACTAGAGTGATGATGGAGGTTTTAGGGTTAGGGGCTGGTTACCGTGCAGCAGATTTAAGATTCAATGAAACCCGCTAAACGCCAAGGCGGAAGCTCAAACAGATTGGCAGCTCTGTCCCACCGCCACTAAGCTTAACTCTACATCACGCAGACTCCATGGGCAGAATTCCCAACGACAGACTACGAATCGCCCAATCTCCACCAGAGATGCACAGTACCCAGCCGGCTCCCTTGCGGAGTCCGACATCACCGAGCTCCACTCATTCACAAAACTTTAGCAACACCTACATTCAACGATCACGACCATATCTAACAGATCAGCAGATCGAAGAACGTTCACAAAAGGACTCGCAAACAGAGGCGAAGGAAATCAGCACACGGTTAAATGCCTGTGCCTGGATCATGCAAATTGGGCATGCCCTGCAGTTGTGAGTTTTTTGTGCTCGCTCTCTCAGTAAACATGTCAACAGCTAACGATTGTCGGGTCGTGACCGGCAATGCAGTCCCATCCGAACAATGGCTACAGCTATGATATTGTACCACCGGTCGCGGTTATTTTCCCGAAATCCTTACTCTGAGCAGCAGTACGTGGTATGTGTTCAGCTCTGGGGCTGTAGCGGGTAGTAGACGGGTGCTGATTAAAGAACGCAGGACGTGGCGGCAGCAGCGCTCTTCGTGGCATGCAAGATCGAGGATACATTGAAGAAGTCAAGGGAGATCCTTGCTACTAGTTATAATATACGGCATCCACAGCTTGAGCCGATTAATTCTGACTCCTCGGTGAATATCTCATTTTCCTTTCGCCACCTGCAGTTGGGTGATCACTAATGAGGGGGATGAGTGTAGATTTTGGACGACACGGTAAAGCGTATCATCGGGATTGAGCGCGTTATTCTTGAGTCCTCGTCTTTTGACTTCCGATACAGACACGCTCAGCCCTTTCTCATCAAGTTTGCCAAGAAGTTTGGATGCTCAAAGGCACTCACGCAGTTAGCATGGGACATATCCGTGGACGTGTACAAGACGCTCTCGCCGCTGAAAGCCACTCCGCACGTTCTTGCTCTCGCCTCGTTGGATCTTGCGATGAGGTTGGAAGATCAGAGGGTCGAGATTAAGTACGAGCAGTTCGAGGCGAGTCGGGAGGTCGTGCTCTGTGAGTTTCCCAACCCCCGGTACGCATGGGGTTTGAACAAGAAGCAAAGAACTAATATAATATAAAAATTAAAAAAAAACAGCCGTAATCGATGACCTCCTCGAGCTATACACCAGCCATAAGATCCAAACTATTGTCGGATTGAATTATGATAGCAACGTCTACCTCACCCAGCGTATTCAGCTGAACAAGGAACGAACGCCCTACACAAACGGCCACGCAAGTCAGAATGGAACAAGGTCCAATAGCAACAGCCAAAACAACAATAACAGCAATCACTACATCCACCCAAGCCGAGACTTCTTAAACACCTCTCCGGCAGAACCCACCCCACCCTCCGCCATATCCCTCGAGCGTGGAACCTATGGCACCATCCGTTTCATGATCGACCCTACAAGGGAAAGGACCGAGAAGGAACAAATGAATGGCTCGAGCAGATCTAAAGAGCTCACACCGCCAAATGGGGTGGTTGTTAGCCCTTGGAGCGGGAGGTCCTAGGAAAGATCAGAATTCCCACTGCTCTTTAAAAAAGAAAGTTTTTTTCTTCCCTTTTCCTTTTCCTCTTTTTTTTCCAATCCCCTTCCTTTTTGGCATTAACTTTGGGAATAATAATGGAGTACCATAACCCAAATATTGTTTATATATATATTCTCTGTTGTTCGTTTGTTTACTTCATAAGTTCTGAAAATTCTTTCCCCGCAACAATAGCTTCAGGAGGGGCGGGCGGAGGGTTTTACTCTGATTCTGCACTTTTTATTTTATTTTGTGTCATAGGAAATTCGTGTCATCTAGGGGAGAAGAGGTGGAGGACGGTATGGAGCTCATAAACAAGAATTTTAGCCAGTCTACGCATCTGGATGTTGATGAATACTGTCCGCCGGGTGCTGGATGGCCTGCTTGAATCATAATACGGCTGCGCTGTCTGCCAGCGCGGATGTCTTTGTGAGCTGGTGAAGTTACCACCGATAATAATATCATACTTTCATCCACTCCCATAAACCAGAGCAAAGGAGAAACAAGTATACAAATATGAGCGGCAGTAGCGACTTTCGCGATTCCCTTGGAGGGATCAACAGGTTCCTTAAATAGATGAAAACCCTCTTTCAGATGTCGTACTACGTTTATACATCTCTCTGATGTAACTTATGGTGTTATAGGCTGGATAACGACATCTAAGGTCAGCGATTCACGGAAATTTGGAAATGAGTGATAACACATGACGCGCCTCACTACCGTATTCATCCATCCACCCATCCGGCGACTCATCGGTTCAAGCCAGAGATGGTACATAAGTATGCCCCTGCCGGTAAGCGGGGGTGGGGCAATGGGCAGTAGGTGCAGGTGTGCCACCATGGCACACCCATCCATTTCACCCATGCGACTCAAACACCACCACATCTCAACCAACCAACCGCAAAACAATAATTATCATCATCATCACCAGCGGCACTTGACTTAATCAAACATGTCTTCTTCTTCTTCTTCCAAAAGACTATTAACAACTCTCCTACCGGTATTACCGAGACTCTCAACAACCGCGGGTATTTCAATAACTAGAGGAGGAGGAATAGGAAGAAGAAGCGCAATCACTCCACCCTTCCACTTCCACACGACACTCCGACAATCAGCACTGTCAAAGAAATACTCCACCACCGCCACTACCACCACCGCACAATCGCCAAATACAAAAGTCTACAATTATGAAGCTGTACTCTTCTCTTCCCCCTCACCTCCCCCTCTCCCGAACTGACCCTCCGCAGATAAAGTCCCTAACAAAAACCTATCCGCCAACAGGTAGGCTAATTGACGTCCGCGAGCCAGCGGAATTCGCCGCGGGGGCTATACCGACGGCGGTTAATATTCCCATCGGGTCATCGCCCGATGCGCTTACTCTGTCGCCGGAGGAGTTCGAGGATCGGTTTGGGTTTGCGAAGCCCGGGTTGGAGGAGGAGGTTGTGTTTTATTGTAAGGCTGGGATTAGGAGTTCTGCTGCGGCGCAGGTTGCGGTTACGGTTGGGTATAGGCGGGTTGGGGAGTATAGGGGGAGTTGGCTTGATTGGGAGAAGAGGGAGAAGGGGGTTTGAGGGATGAGGTTGGTTAGTTGGGTTTCTTGGGGAGGGGAGTGTGGTTGTCAGGTCTGGGATGGGTGTGATGGGAACGTATAGTTTGGATCATTGGCTGGAAGATGTTACGATAGCTGATGTCATTTCTAATGATTGGTCCCCAATACAGCACCATCATATCCTAGCAAGTTTCCATGCTTTGCTCACTTGCTTAGATAAGATTGTCGTCTGGCCGATCATATATAGAGAGCCCAAGGAAAAAGAGAAGAAGAAAAGAACTCCAGGTATTGCACCCCGAACTTCGCATATGCCGAATTACGCACGACGGAAGAGCCTATACCACTGGAAGAGGAACCGCCCAGTAACTTTCACCCAACCTGTTTTTACTTTTAGATTCCCTGTATGATAACAAAAAGGAAAGAGAAAAAAACTCCAGAACGACCCATTTAAGCATCAGTGGTAACCCTTCCCTTAGGATTAGTGACCTTGACTCCCAGTGTCTTAGCCTTAGCAATAATCTCGATGCGCTTCCGGGATGAAACAGCATGGCCGATCCTAGGTATTAGTTAGCTCTGTATGTTATGATCGAGTTCCAGAGGCTTCGTACTCAGCAGCATATGTCTTGTTGTGCATAAGGAGAAGGTCGAGGTCGGAGGTGTTCTGGACGAGGAATGCCTTGTGCCCAGAAGGCATCATGTGGCGGGTCTTCTTGTTAGATCCAAAACCGATCTATAACCCTCCCCCAATATCCAACAATCGTCAGACAGCCAATTCCAACCATAGCTTCATACTCCAACCATCCCTGGGTTCCTCAGCCTTCCTTCCGAGGGTTTGAACGTACCGAGGGCATGACAGCTTGCCCCTTGAAGCGTCTTCTAACTCTGTTATCGATACCCTTGGGTTTCCTCCATGCCGCCTTGACAGTCTTGTAGCGGTCGCTCTGATGACTATCATTTTCGTAATAGCGTCAGTTTCGTGCCCATTCTCTCTCTCTCTCTTTTTTTTTTTTTACCCCTTCTCATAGCCGGAGTTTAAATCGTAGGAGCGGGCGGAGAGAGATCCTTACCGATTGAACCTCTTGGTCCGCTTCTTGACGATCGGGATATGCTTTTTGGCGGCGGTCATCTTGATAGCATGAAGGGGAAAAATTAGTCAGAATAATAGCACTTTGGAGAGAGTTTCCCCCGCGCGCTATGGATGCTCACCTTGTCGACAAATCGGAGGTTAGTAGAAAAAGGGGTGTTGTTGTCAGTCGGTTGTCGTCGTAAATTGCTAGACAAGCTCTGAGAATTCAAGTTATTCAACCCACCAAACAATTTTGGTGGAATAGTGTTGTGTGCGGATTTGAGAGTGACTGTCTTCTTACCCTGCTTTGGTAAAAACCCTGTGACCCAGTCATGTGAGTCTTGGGAGCAACAGGTGGGGGAGATTACTAAGCCCCACTAATGAAAAGAGGTTACTTGATGCACGTGCTAGCGCGCGACGGAAAACAGCCAAAACAAATCCTTATACACAAAAACAAACTCGATCGACCTGGACTACTGCTCCTCCCCCTCCATTCTCACGACTGACCAACATGAGGGTCGTTGAAATTATTATCGATGCAGGTATTCCCAAATGAAGAGCGTACTATTATGACGACTAATACTGTTATTCTAGGGCTTCAAATCCTACGCTGTCCGAACAGTGATTACCGGATGGTGAGTCCCTTCGCTTTGCTCAGCTGAAATTTTTTCAAGCTAAATGCTCTCGTAGGGATGAGAGCTTCAATTCGATCACCGGCCTCAACGGTAGCGGTAAATCGAACATCTTGGATGCGATATGCTTTGTCCTAGGGATTACAAACATGACAACCGTTCGTGCACAGAATCTCCAGGTGTGTAACTGCGCTCACTCTTCCAGCTCCCCAAGCCGCTAACTTGGTTATAGGATCTAATCTACAAACGTGGGCAAGCTGGCGTGACGAAAGCGAGTGTTACTATAGTCTTTGATAATTCAGACAAAGCAAAGAGTCCCATAAATTACCAAGATTTCGCACAAATAAGTGTTACTCGACAGGTATGATCCTCGACTAGTGCTCAGGGCCGTTTGGAAGTGGTGCTGAATTTTTGAGCAGATTGTATTAGGGGGGACGAGCAAGTACCTCATCAATGGCTCCCGAACCCAGCAGCATGTTGTCCAGACACTGTTCCAGAGCGTCCAGCTCAACATCAATAACCCGAATTTCCTTATTATGCAAGGTCGAATCACCAAGGTGCTAAACATGAAGCCTACCGAAATTCTATCGATGATCGAAGAAGCTGCGGGGACTCGAATGTTTGAGGATCGAAGAGATAAGGCATTAAAAACTATGTCAAAGAAGGATAAGAAGGTTGAGGAGATTAACGAACTTCTAAAGGAGGAGATTGAGCCCAAGTTGGATAAACTAAAAATGGATAAGAGAGCATTCTTAGACTTCCAACAAGCGCAGAGTGATTTAGAACGGCTGACGAAGATCGTTGTTGCGCACGACTATCTTAAGAACCAGGCAAGCTTCCCCTCTGTTGGAGTGTAGGGTTGGTCCTGACTACTTAATAGGAGAAAGTCAACCGCTCAGCAGCAGATCTAGAGGCAAAGAAGCAACGCGGGAAGGACATAGACGATTCCGCAAAGCGACTGAAATTCGAAATAGAAAATCTCGCCGAAGACATTAAGAGAGTCAAGCAGCAGCGGGAGAGGGAACTCAGGAAGGGGGGGAAATTTCAGGCGCTTGAAGATGAAGTGAAGGAAATGTCTCATGAGGCTGTTCGACTTACAACTGTACTCGACCTAAAATCGAGTAGTATAAATGAGGAGAAAAAGAAGCGGAAGGAGATTGAAAAGAGTGTTAAGGAAATGGAAAAATCGTTGGCGGATAAGACGAGAATATATGATCAACTGAAGGGGGAATACGATGCAGCGAAGGCTGAATTCGATGCGTTGAGTGGAGAGGCTGAGAAAAAGGAGGAGCTTCTGCAGACCCTATTGACAGGAGTGGCTTCGAAAGAGGGTCAAGAAAGCGGCTATCAAAATCAGTTGCAAGGTTAGAGAGCCAACTCTATTCCAGAGACATAAGGGCTAATAGCGTGCAGAGGCAAAGCTACGAGTTAGCGCAGCGGCAACAGAGCAAGAACAGGCTAAGCTGAAGATATCCCATTTTGAGAAGAGGATCAAAGAAGAGGAACCAAGAGCGAAGAAGGCCAAAGAACAGAACGCGACGCTTTACAAGGAGTTGGATGGTCTACGAGCAGCTGCAAAGAAGCTCGAGGCTGACTTGAGCAAGCTTGGTTATGAGGGCGGGAAGGAGGAAGGCATGCATGAGCAAGAAGCAACTCTGCAGGCCAAGATCAGAGAGCTTCAGGAACAAGCCGATGGCCTAAAACGGCGAGTCGCTAACATTGACTTCAATTATTCGGATCCTACTCCGAACTTTGATAGGTCGAAAGTCAAGGGTTTGGTCGCACAATTGTTCACTCTTGACGAGGATAGGGCGGAGGCGGGGACTGCTTTGGAGATTACTGCTGGGGGAAGGCTGTATAATGTTGTTGTCGATACACAGGTCACCGGTACCCAACTGCTAGAGAATGGACGGTTAAGAAAGCGGGTTACAATCATCCCCCTCAATAAGATTGCGGCATTCAAAGCTTCTGCCGAGGTAACTAAAATTTGTGATTACCAATGGCTGGGACTGGGCTAACTTGCCGACAGAAAATCGCAACTGCTAAACGCCTCGCTCCTGGAAAAGTTCATCTGGCCCTCTCGTTGATAGGCTATGATGAAGAAATATCTGCGGCAATGGAGTTCGTCTTTGGATCTACACTTATCTGTGCGGATTCTGAGACAGCTAAGACAGTCACCTTTGACCCCAATGTTCGGATGAGATCGGTGACTCTTGAGGGTGATGTCTATGACCCTTCCGGAACTTTGTCTGGAGGGTCTGCGCCGAACTCTAGTGGAGTTTTGGTCACCCTCCAGAAACTCAATGGCCTGAATCGACGAATCGAACAGCACCGCATGGAGCTGCAGGAGCTGCAACAGATAATGGCTAGAGAGAAAAAGAAGATGGATATGATTAAGAAGGTTAAGCAAGAACTAGACTTAAAGAATCACGAGATCGGCTTGACCGAAGAACAGATTAACAGCAATTCTTCATCTAACGTGTGTTTCCGATTTCGCGTTTGCTTTATCTTGCGAACGGCCATAGCTAACTATTTTTGATAGATCATCCAAGGTGTCGAGGAGATGAAAGAGAACACTGTGCACTTGAAAAAAGAAATCGTCGAGGCAAAGGCACGGCAAGCCCAGGCCAAAACCGATGTGAAGAATATCGAGCGAGATATGAATGAGTTTAAGAATAATAAAGGTGGCAAGCTTGCTGAGCTCCGAACTTCAGTTGAAGCCCTGAAGAAGCAGGTCAGCGAACAATCACAGACAATGAAAGCTGTGCAAAAGGAGTATCAGAGCGCACAGCTTGAAAGAGGTAACCTTCAATTCGGGATTTTTGGTACATTTCTAATCTCTTGTTTTAGAGCAAGTTGGAGGTGATCTTGCAGCTTCCCGAGAGCAGCTCGAGGAGGCAGATATGGCGCTTAAGGCTATGCAGGGCGAAGTCGCCGAACTCGAAAAAGAGCAGGCCAAGATCAAGGATCTTCATGATATAGCACTCGCGCGACTCGAAGATGAGCAAGCCAAGCTCACGGGTTTCGACGAAGAGCTTAGAGAGCTTGAGAATGCTACCCGCTCCAAAAATGCGCGCATCGCTGAAGATTCACTAGAGAAGCAAAAGCTTGGTCACGAAATCGAAAGATTCCACAAAGATCAGCAGACCGCTACAGAGCTGGTAGCCAGGATGGAGCGTGAGCACGAGTGGATCGAGGACGAGAAGGAGCAATTCGGCCGCCCAGGGACACCCTACGACTTCAAAGGCCAAAACATCAGCGAGTGCCGTTCCTCGCTCAAGAAACTAACTGAGAGGTCCCAGAACATGAAGAAGAAGATCAATCCCAAGGTCATGAACATGATTGACTCTGTCGAGAAGAAAGAGCTGGCTCTCAAGAATATGTTGCGGACCGTCATCAAGGACAAGAAGAAGATCGAGGATACCATCCTCAGTCTGGACAAGTACAAAAAAGAGGCGCTTGAGAAGACCTGGAAGAAGGTTACGGGAGACTTTGGCCAGATATTCGCAGAACTTCTGCCAGGCAGTTTCGCAAAATTAGAGCCACCAGAGGGGAAAGATGTCTCTGCCGGCCTCGAAGTCAAGGTGTCCCTCGGAAAGGTCTGGAAACAGAGCTTGACAGAACTGAGTGGTGGGCAACGGTTAGTCTGCCATCTCCCCCCCACCCTCTCATTCACTAACACAACGAAAAAACCACCAGATCCCTGATAGCCCTGTCCTTGATCATGGCCCTCCTCCAATTCAAGCCAGCTCCCATGTACATCCTCGACGAAGTAGACGCAGCGCTAGACCTCTCGCACACCCAGAATATAGGAAGGCTGATCAAGACGCGCTTCAAGGGGTCGCAGTTCATCGTGGTCAGTTTGAAGGACGGCATGTTCCAGAATGCGAATCGCGTGTTTAGGACCAGGTTCGTCGATGGGACTTCGGTTGTTCAGACTATGTAGTGCTGATGGTTCCGTTCTTGTTCCTTGCTTGCTTTTTTGTTTGTTCTCGACTTTGTAGAGATTTTATGATGAGTGATACCGGAGCTCGTGACTTCCGTACTTGGCTCTTTTCCTTTTATTTTTTTCCCCTTGGGTGGGTTATGATGAGGTTTCTGGGTACAATAGTGCGTAGCGGGAGTTTTGTGTCGTATGCTTGCTTTTGGTTGGCTTGTGATGATTGAACGACATGTAACATTTGTTCCCTAGAATAATATTATGGGTTGACAAAAATATGCGTTTCTTGATTGCTATATCTCTGAATGCGAGACTCGATAGGTGCTGTACGAGTAGACTAGAGATATAATAGCTAAGACATGATGAACAATCCTCAAGTCGTGGTGGAATCACGCAATTTCCTGCCCCACTGTTTTCCTGACCTCCCCTCGCTCAAGACGCAGCGATAATTTCTTTAACCCATTCATACATCTCATGGATCATCAAGGTAATAATAATATAAAACAAATTCTAACTTAATGAAAGAAGGAAAAAGAAAACCCGAAAATCAAACTCCCATCCACCCATCCGCCCCTCCCCAAAAAAACAAAAAAACGCCTTTAAGGTGGAAAAGGAAAAAAAGGAAAAAGAGTGTGATACTATCAAGGGTATCAGGAATTGAGAGAAAGCAAAGCTATACACATACCCGCTCCCGCAAAGTCAACCAGAAAGTTAAGTACGAACCAGCCCTTTCATGCCCCAATAGCTAAACACTCATCCAACAATCCCTTTAATTGCTTCCGATCCTCGACTGCAGCGCCCTCCCAGCCGTCCACATCCACCTCATCAGGAAAGACGATTTCGCTCTCAACCTCGTAATCCCTCTCGAACCAGCCTCCTGCCATAATCCTCTTCTGACTCAAGGGCAGTTGCGCGAGTAGGTTATCGCCGAGAGTGAGACTTAGCCTGACGTCGTGCATGCCTAATAGTGGGCGTTCGTTGGAGGGAGACCAGCGGCCCTTCGGATGGAGTTTGCGGTACTTGTCGGTCTGGATGTAGTTGGGGCCATTAGAGCGGACGCGGGAGATGATTGTTGAGAGGACTTCCTTGACGAAGGTCTCCGCTGCTACATTCATAAAGTTTGCGGCCTCGGGGGTACAGCCACCGGGGACGCCTTCCTCGTAGCAGATTGGAAGCATGCGCTGGCGGATGTTCTCGACGTCTGGGAATTCGCCAGATTCGCTCGAGAGGGTCATTGTGTAGCGGCTTTTGATTTCGGACTCCCAGTCTTTAAAAGGAGAAATGTCAGCTAGTAGTAAGAACGGATAAGAGGGAGGAATACTTGTTTTAAGACTCGCACTCATCGGGGGAGGAGCTTCGGGGATCTTGACTTGCTTTGCCAAATGATAATCTTGCAGCATACTACCGAGCATATCTTCGACATCTCCCAGCTGTTTATGGTCAATAATTGCCCCCATGGACATCTGGAACTAGGGTAGAAACAAACCGGCATAGGGACCTCCTTAATCCTCCTCCTCTCCCTTGCCGAAATTGCCATAACCTCTTTCTTCAGCCTCTTCTCATTGACATCCCCAGCCGGCATCTTTGAAAGCGCACTTGGCTTATCTGTAGCAGACACCCACGCCGCAACATCTGTTGGCGGCAAATCCCTTGACGAATTTCCATACATGGCTAACAGCAGTTGGTTGTGCATCCGAATGGTGGGTCCTTTGATGAAGCTTGAGATGCGCGAGGTTAACTCCTCACGATTGAGGCGGCCTAGCGGACGTAGGGCATGTATGTAAGCTCCCATTCTCATCGTCATACCCTAACACGCAGCCCCCAAGCGCAATTTACTTAAGGGCAAATGAGAAGGGCAAACCAGTTAAAAAGCCCCCAAGGGCTTCCTTATATATCAGCCAATTCTCCAACCCGACATGGGTCTTGAGGGCTTCATAGAGCGGCTTTTCATCGATGCGAGGCGCCACTGGAGGCCCTCGGGGAGCGGCCGATTTGGCGGTCGTTTTTGTGGCCGTTGAAGATCCGGTTGATTTCCCAGCAGTCGGCGGGTGTGTGTTTGAGCTTGAGGTCGGACGGCTTGTAGGTGTAGTTGCGTCCATTGTGCGATGCAGTTTATCAAGGGTTATTAGTTATAGTAGCGAGTGAGAATGACCAAGTCGCGTTTTACTGTAAGAGCTCAGGGCTAGGATTGGTGCGGGTAAGGAGAGTTAGGGCTGTTTATAGTGGGTGGTGAGGGTTTCCTTTCGTAGAAGGGAAATATTTCGTGCACACAGCAGAGGTCACGGGCTACTAGGCATGGTGCCGGCAGGGAATGATGGAACCAGTACGATACGGGAGACCTAAGAGCCTGAGGCTGGGAATTGCGGTCGAATTAAGGTTTAGTTACCCGGCGGTTGGACAAGATGAGAAGCAGAGCTGCTCTCCTAGACCGGCATGCCTCCCCCAGCTTCCATAATATTATTGCATTGTAATTTATCGATCATGACAGAATTTCATAATATCATTATACAATAAAATAATAAAATCTGACTGGATCATAGCTAAATTTCTATAGAAAGTAACTCATTATTGTTGAATTTTTTATACGAAAAAAGAGATACCAGTAACCCGAACACAGAACGCACTACAATCAGGCCAGTTTACTGGTAACGTAGTAACAGCAAAGTGACTAGACAAAGATGCCCCTATACGAGTATGATATTGACAGGAAAACCCCCAAAGCCGGTGCCCAAATAACGGAATCTCGCGCCTAACAAGCCAAAAGGAAAATGAATAGTAATGAAAAAGGAAAAAAGGAAAGAAATGGCTGTCACTTGGACAACTCTAACAGAGGATAAAATTGAGTTTTTTTTTATGATTATGCTTGCCCTTTGGCGGCAGCTTGCTTTCGATCCATCTCCTCCATCCTACGACGAGCTGCCAGGATCATTTCATCCCGCTTGTTCTGATGCGCTAGCTGTCTATCTGACCTAGTTTGAGGAGATTTACCCTTCCCCGAGAGAGTGGACGACGAAGAGGCATCCCCTTCGTGAAGGCGGCCGTGAAGGTTGTACCTAGTGATTAAATCTTGATATCCCCCAACTCGAGAAGACGAAGCTCCCGAGGTGTTGTGGGCAGCTGTACGATTTATAGTAGCTGCAAGCGCAGTTCTGGCGGCGGAAGAATCTAAGGGGGCAGCGACTGGGGCCGGAGGCTAACAGAAACATCAAGGTTAGCTTCTGCCCTAGCAAGTATCTTTTAAGAAAAAGAAACCAATTACCTCAGGAAGTCCTCCGACAGCTAGAATCTTCTCCGTCGCGATCTCAATGTTTCCACCGTTCCGTATGAGCTCGGCTTGTGCGGCGGCCATAGACACTTGAGGGAACATTCCTGTCAAGAGGAGGGACTGCTCTTGTAACCTTCGCTGGTCGACAACCGGCGATCGAGTTGGCGAAACGCTGCTGGGATCCGAAGATTTGAAGAACCATCTGAAAACAAAGTATCCTACTAAGAGACAGGCCGCGACCTGAGGCAAGCCGAGATTGTCAGACTGAGACATTTAATTGTTTTACTGAATTGTTCTCGTCGTATGTATAAGAAGCTCGTAGTGGGCGGTGGGGTTGAGCCCAAGAGAGGGGGGCGGGAAAGAAGGAGGTAAAGGTTGGCTGGCTGTAGTCTACAGGCCAAAGGGAGTTGGATTCGAGGAAACGAGAGTGGCGAGGCCGATGTCCTTGGTGACAGGCAAGCTAAGCCTCGATTGATAAATTTACGGCACAAAACAAACTCAAAGGCCAACTCGAGAACTTTCTACGTAATCAATACCACGTGATATAAAGAATTTTCTCTGCTGAGTCATCCATGTGATTTTTTTCTTTTTTTCTTCTCGAAATTCAAGTTCTACTCTCCCACCTTTGCCCCCCACCAACCAAACCGTGAAACCTCAGAACCTTTTCTACCGGTATTCGAGACGTTCAATTGGTACACTTACAGGTGCTCGTGGTGAACGATAGTCATGAGTTTCATCCCTCCGGTATTACCAAGAGCTGTCCGTGTCCTGCGGGCATCCTCAAATCCTATCTCAAATTTCAGATGTTTCCATACTCCGACACTCCCGAGGCCAATACCGGTCCCGAGAGACTCCAATCACTCGCAAAGAAGAGTGAGTATTTCCCTACACAGTTGCTAATAGAATGGCTGTAATTGATTAATCATATCTTCTCTGCAGCCCTTTCATAGCACTCCAAGATCCCAAGCAGCGGTAAAGAATCCTTACTCCGTCCTCGGCGTTGGTAAAACAGCATCCACCTCCGAGATCAAGAAGGCGTACTACTCATTGGCGAAGAAATGGCATCCGGACCAGAACAAGGACCCCTCGGCGAGGGAAAAATTCCATGAACTCACAGCAGCATATGAGATCCTCTCGGACCCGGCGAAGAAGGAACAGTTCGACCAATTTGGCGAAGCGGCGTTCAATCCGAGTGCCGGATTCAATCCTGGCGCCGGAGCTGGGTTCGGTCAGGGAGGATTTAGTGGATTTAGCGGGGGCTTCTCATCAGACTTCTCGTTCGAGGACTTGTTTGGTGCATTTGGTGGTGGTAGTAGGCGGGGTTCCACGGAGGGTATAATTCTGGGTGATAATATTGAAGTAAGTTATGGAAGAACCATTTCCCCCGCTGCTAACGCCATGTGATAGAATGGTTGACTGAGAAAAAAACAGGTCGAAACAACAATCTCATTCGCGGAAGCTGCAAAGGGAACTTCGAAGGACATTCGCATTCACCCACTCGTACCGTGCAAAACCTGCCTGGGTACGGGGATGAAATCCGGCGCCCAGAAGCAGAACTGCGGTCGCTGCAATGGAACAGGTACCCGCGTACACTTTATGCAGGGCGGTTTCCAAATGGCCTCGACCTGCAATACTTGCAGTGGAACTGGGGTAATCACTCCTCCAGGCTCGGAGTGTAGAACCTGCAGTGGATCTGGCGTGACGAAGGAGGCCCGAACAATCACAATCGACATACCCGCCGGCGTGGACACCGGTATGAAGATGAGGGTGGACGGAGAGGGCGATGCCCCGCAGGCGAGTGCCTCCGGCGCTTCGTTCAGGACCCGGAGGGGAGACTTGTTCGTTCATATTCGGGTTACACCGCATAAGGACTTTAAGAGGAGGGGTTTGGACGTCTACTATACTGCCACAATACCATTGACTACTGCCCTCTTGGGAGGCCGGGTCAAGGTCCCGACGTTAGACGGTGAAGTAGACATTAAGGTCCCCCTTGGCACAAACACCGGAGACATGATAGCCATCAGTGGAAGGGGTATGCGAGGGCTTAATTCTTCCAGACACATTGGAGATCTGAAAGTTGAATTTAAGCTCGATCTTCCAAAGTAGGCCCTCAACCCTTGCAATCTCTTCTCCCACCAGAACTAACAAACCTCCCCCAGAGCCTTAACAACCCGCCAGAGAACCCTTCTAGAAATGCTCGCCGACGAATTCGATGACAAGACGGCTAGAAGGACAATGAGTTTTAGAAGTGAAAAGTATAACCCTACCACCGTCGCCACCGACTCCAACCGCTCAGGTAATTATATTAACCAAACATCAATATCCAGAGACGGACCTTCTTCCTCCGAAGCGCACAAGGATGAAGGCCTCCTAAAACGTGCCTGGCACAACCTCACTCACCAGCACGACGACATTCCAAAAGACGATGACGACCAGAAGAAGGCTTCTGGATCTGGCTAGGCCATAGCAGTGTTCAGCGAGCGGAAGGCGGGGGGGTATAACAACCAAGACAAACCAACCACCTAAAAAGAGGGAGGGTTTCTATGGGGTTTTTCCTCTCCTCCCTTATTTTACGAATCTTTCTATCTCTATCACGCTCATATGTATTCCCCCCCCCCCTCTTCCCCTTTGACGGTCGCAGCAGGGATGATAATAATGATCACGAGGTCTTCACATTATAACTTTGAATCTTCTTTCATTCCGTTGCTATCAAATCCCCGTAGCATACGAACTTGTATAGTTTACTCAACTACTTTTGGCTTAGCTTATGTATTAGTCTGTTTGTACCATAGGGGAGGGGGGGTTCTTCCCGTTTATTTGTACTCGCAGTAGGTCTTTACTCCTACCGTGGGAGTCTTTAGCTATTAGATTAAATTGTGTGGATTGCACGGTATTGCCGTATCATGACGTTGTGGACGAGGTTTCTTGTACGGCACTACTTACATACTTTGCTAAACTATGAGAGAATACAGCACGGTAGACTATTACTCGAGGGTCGTTAAAAAGCGGAAAACACAACCCTTGTCTCTACGAGTATAAAGAATTACTATAGATGGGATCAGCAGAAATATTTTTCCGGTTTTCAATAACCCCCTCCGGGTATTATATCATGCTTAATAGGGTGCCGACCTGGCTATGGCAGCATGCACCACCGTCTCCTCCCTCGGAGGAGACATTATACGCATTAAATTTAGAACATAACCTGAGTTTAAAACGTTAATGCATTCACTACCCCACCGGTACGGTATCCTGCTCAGGTGGGAACCCAATCAACCAGTCTATATCCAATATTTCCGGCAATCGGAAATCTCCTCTAAATTATTATATATTCCGGGAGTGAACTAC
>Ga0307507_10002792_pt1 | contig 35521 bp, 12 predicted proteins | sample 7_EM_MG_FD_207223 | JGI IMG/M metagenome (GOLD analysis project Ga0307507, IMG submission 207223) | Populus trichocarpa ectomycorrhiza microbial communities from riparian zone in the Pacific Northwest, United States - 7_EM | ecosystem: Host-associated > Plants > Roots > Unclassified | place...
TACTGTAGAGTTATTAAGGGGCGCCTAGTACTCGCCCCTTTGCCTTTTATTACTATTTCCTTTATAACCCGGAACTGGTCTAGTACATTTTAGCTAATAAGCCACTGGGTAACCGCCTTAAGACCTTTTTATATTAAGAGTAGTATATTATAGTTCTCTATGCCAGCTACTAAGAGCATTGCTTCTTGGTTAGTGCGTAGGGGGCATAGCAGTATTACGTATTTTAGTGTCTGTCTTGGCCAGCTATATTTACATCTTAGGTTACCTACTAGGACACCCACCTAGTAGAGCCAATCTTTTAGTCCTATTATTCCTGTTCTTAAGAGTGTTGCTATTGTGTTTTCCACCTTTATTAGGCCTTTTTAGAGCCCTTAAGTATTTACCCCCTATGGCGTTAACTATGCTACGGCTTAGGTTCCTCTTGCCTAGGACAGCCTCTATACCTTTAACTCCTATGCGCCTCTCCAGTGTTGGTCTAACTAGTATTGTGTTACGGTAGATGGTTTTCTGGTGCTCTTTTATGCTCTACTTTAGCTCCTTTCTCTTTTTTACTATTGTCTTTGCTAATCTCTTACGCGTCTCCCTTCCTCCTCTATATAGGCCTGGGCCCTAATACGGCACTATTCTTCTTCTGCTTTCTTTACCTGTTTCTCTAACATATCTTCCCTACTTTAGGGTTATTGGTTTGTTCTCCTATGGGGCACCCTAAGGTTACTCCATAGTTTATTTAGGCGTGTCTTAATATACTTTATAATATTAGAGTTGCGCTCCCTTTGCACCCTTTGTATTACAGCGGCTTTAATATATAATTATAGGGGGGGGATATTAGCTTCCTTCTTAAGCAGTACTATAGCCGTTCGCTTATACCCGCCTATTATGCTCTAGAGACAAGCTGTTTAGACCTTTTAGAGTAATTTAAGGAGTAATTTAGGGGGGCCTTTCTTAGACTCTCCTATAGCCTAAATACTAGATCTATACGTTATGGTTAGCCGGACAACTGCTGTATATAGTAGGCGTGACCTCTGGAAGCATGGACCCTATATAGAATTAACAATCCTGGACATTGCAATATACTATACTTGGCCCTTACGGGCTGCTTATAACGCATGTGCGCTCTATTAGAGCTTACTGTCTACCTATACTCCTAATACCCTTAGGCCTTGAACTGGTTAACCCCTAAAGCCTTAAATATAAATTGCATGCTAGAGATCTGCAGATTGGTTGCGTTTTCTTATAAAGTAGATTAGCTAGTATTTCTCTAGTAAGAATTAGACTCCGTATCATCTTGCCTATTCTATATAGGTATTACAGGCTTTCTCTAGTGTTCTGCAATTCTCTGCGGCTATTAGGCCGTATGTAATTAGGTTTATATTATTAACAAAGCCTATCCCCTAGGTCGCCCCTTCCTTAAAGGAGTTAAGTAGGTTGCTTACAAAGAAAAGGAAGAGTATAGGCAAGAGGGGTGATCCTTATAGTATTCCTATTATAACTGCAATGGGGGGGCTCTGGTATCTACTAAAGACTAGTAATGTTTCTTTCTGGCCTATAAACCCTTAAATAAACTATATAATCTATTCTGGAAAGCCCTTTACCCTAAGGATATATAGGAGGCGCTTATAGGGTATATTATTATAGGCACCACTAATATCTAAGCTAAGCATTAATACTATAAAGTCCCTTCGCATCGCCCATGCAGACTTAATGGTGGTAGTGAGTAGTGTAAGTGCTAATAGTGTTAAGCGGTTCTTTCTTGCCCCCATTTAACTTTATAGTAATAGGGCGTGTTCCTTGGCCGTGTCTGCTATATAGTCTGCTATTACCCTTTCTAAGACTTTGCTAAGGGTGTTTTCTAAGGCAATAGGGCGGTAGCTTCCTGGGATTAAGTAATCTACTTTACCTTCTTTTTATAGAATAACTGTTGTCATAGATCTTCCGAGTTATAGGTAGTAGCCTATAGTAAAGCATACTTTGGCTATATCTGCAAGCCAAGGTGCTATAAGTGGTCCATAGGTTTTTAAGGCCTTATTTAGAATTCCATCTGGTCCTAGTGCTGTATTATTTAAAAGGCGGCTAATAGTTCTGGCCATTTCCTCTATTGTCATGTCGCTGTCGACCTATAGGCGAGTCACCGGTGTTTTACCCGTAATGTTACTAAGGTCTGCTGAAGCTGGTTAGAGGAAGAACCTTTCTATAAGGATCTTTACCTTCTTATTATTGTTATTAGTGGCCTGTGTTTCCCCTACTCTTTATAGGGGTAGTAGGTATGGGTCTTCTGCTAGGCGCCCTACCTTTTTCTTTAACCATTTCGCCATGGCCCAAAGGCCCTTGTTATAGGGGAGGCTTAGGTTAGAAGTGTGCTTATTTATAAACTGTCTCCAGTTATTCCTTGCTTCTTTTTTTAGGGTATTCTTTAACTGGTTTCTTGTGTCTTTGTATTATCTTTTATCTTTAGGGTTATGGCTGCTTGTATATTTCCTTCTTACTCGTTATTAGCTAGTAATAAGAACCGCGCATTATATAGACTACGCGTATTATACGTAGGGGCCCAGTTTTAAGACTAGGCAGTGCTCTTCTAGCCTATTTTTAATTGCTGCCTAGATCCTTTCTAGTCTTTAGTTAATTTCCTTAGGGGTAGCTAATAAGCCTTACTTGTTTAGTACTAGGTGGATTTCTTCTAGGTCTTAAAGTTGTTATTTAACTATACTAAGGAAACTGTCTGTCTTAAGCTTCCTTATTACGTATCTTTTACTATTTGGTTGCGCCTTAATATCCAGATCTAGTTATATCTGGATAGGGATATGGTCTAAGGCAAGTGCCTATTCTTCTTTAGGGTTGCACCTTTTAAGTCTCTAGTATAGGCCTTCGTCTATAAATATAAGGTTAATTGTACTTCTAGCGGTGCCTTATTGCCATATAATTACTCCTAGGGGGGTGGCCAGCTTAAGGCCCCAGATGTCTATAGCTCTTAGTAGGCACTCTACCTATTAGTTAGTAGCAATATAGATACCTCCCTACCGCAGGTAGTAGAGGTTTATATCTCCTAATAGAATAGACTCTGTGTCTTTGGTTTCCAGTAAGCTTATTACCAGTATAATATTCTCTGTTTATGGGACGCCTTTGACCCTAGGGTTATACACATTGATAATTTATACCGGTCCCTTATATATCTAGATTGTTATAACTATAATATCTAGGTTAATTGCCTGCTATAACTATAAGGACAGGCTGATAGCCTTACTAATTATAAAGCACACTTATATAGCTGCTTTTGGTTTGTACAGGAGCTGGAATCCTTGGGGGCAGTATGTTAATTATATATAGGTATTATAATACGGCTCTTATATAGTAAGGATATAGTATTTCTCTAGGTCTAGACTGTCTAGTAGGGGCCTTGCAAGACGGTGGTTTGTATTGCCGCAGTTATACTATATAATGGATAGGTGGTAGACCCCTGGCGAGGGTCCTTTATCTCTCCTTTATTTCTTACTTCTTCTATTTCCACTTTCTCTGGGATATTTAGAGCTTCTATCTCTTATATCTACACCCTGGTCGCTACTTATTTTATATAAAGCTTTCTATTTCCGTGTCTTGTATTCCTACTAGCGCTTCTATATCTAAATCTGTTATTATCTCTAGTTCTTCCCCTAATCTTACTAGTCAGCTATATGCTCTTTATGGGTTAGCTGCGAATATTATATTTACCGCGTTAAGTCTAATTCTTAATTATCCTGGTCTTAAGCTTGCTATGGATGTCCATAGGGGTCTTCCTACGGGGCGTCCTCTCCCTTGTGTACCCTGTGACCCTTGTGTCCCCTATAACCCTTATATCCCTATTCGGTCTAGTAATATCGCGTAGCGCCGCTTCTGGCCTGTTAAGGCTTAGGATGGCTGGCCTAGCCCCCTATTACTAAAGGTAGGAAATACTGGGAAGGCACCTGTGTCCCCCTAGCTTATCGCCTATTGTTTCCATTTGTATAACCTAGTGTGTAGTTGTTCCTGTAGCTGTTAAGCCCTTGCCTTCCGTCTCCTGTATTTAATGTAGTCTTCTCTCTCCTACGCCTTGTGTGTGCTTCGGTGGCAGTTTGCGCATTTTATTTAGTCTTGGTTTAAGTAGTGTCTTGTATTATAGGGGCCTATATAGTGGCCGCAGCACACCTATGCTGCGTATATAGTTTAGGTGTGTCCCTATTATGCGCAGCGATAGTATCGTTCTAGGCGTAGTCTATGGTTGTAGAGTCTTGTATTGTATATAAGGCCATTTATAATTATTTCTTTTTGGATAAGGAGTTTTTGCATTCCTAGTGTATATGTGCTGACAATAAGGGAGCTATGTGTTCGTCTAGTATCTCCCTAGTAAGTCTCTAGCGACCCTTATGTCCTCTTATTGTTCTCGTTATATGCTTGGTTTGCATTTTCCTATTAAAGCCATTAGATTTGGGTGATCTTAAGTCCTGGAATAAGGCGTTCTATTTGTCTTACTATCTCCTATATAATTGCTGTATTATCCGCCTGGCGTCCCTTTTCTACCCTAAGGCTTATGGGAACCGCTAGGACTTCAACTAGGTAATCCTTACGGAGTACTTTTATGCTAATATGTTCACCTAGCCTGTCCCCTGCCCTTATAGCTCGTTCCTTTGCCTATTGGTTCTTTAGGGTAACTCTAATATCTCCACTCCTAAGGTGTCGGACTGTGATAGTGTTGTGGACCTCTTTATAAATCTTTATAAGGACTTCTATTTCTAATTATCCCCTAAGCCCCTCTGCTTTTTCTGTGTTTGGTTATATTGTGATTATATACCCAGTTGTTGTCTTATAGGGGGTAGGTTCCCTGTGCTGTAAAAGCGCAGCTATAGCGGCCTAAGTGCGGTTCGCCGGTAAAGGGGGGTTTTATTTGTTTTTAATTTTGCTTAGCCGTTAGAGGATTTAATTAAGGATTTGCTAGAGGGGCGCCTAAGGTTTACTAGACTAGCGGAGCTATTCTGCTAGCTGCGTTAGTTTGTTATGGCTAACGGTTACTCCCCTATAATTCTGGATACTAGACGTATTTAATAGGCTTTGTATTTTATCAAATACTTTCTTAATAGAGGTATTTCTACTTTATAGTGTAGTATTCGCCCGTCTTTGTTATGGAGGGCCATTGCTAGGCGTGGTTCTGGCGGTCGCGCGCGAGTGCGAACCACCGTCGTTCGACGTGTGCCTCCCCTGCGATGTATGCATCTCAGGGGGATTCTCTGGGTGATTTTTAGGGTTCTTTTGGTTAGTTTTGGTCTTTTTGGGCCGGGTGCAGCAAGAGCTCCTTTTTTTTGGCCTAAAGTATTTAATTTAGGTATAGACGTGCGTATATCTAATTACTTAATTAATTAGTTCTCTTAGAGTATCTATATCTTTTATTAAAATAATTATATCCTAGACTTTTACTTTTAGTCCCTATTTATACTATACTATAAGCGCCTTATTATTCTATTTAACTTATATAGTAAGTGTTTAAAACTATATTATATGTAACGGAGCCTTATAGCAGTAACTACGGTGGACTTATTATTAGGCTGGGTATATAGGTATAAATAATAAGTTAACAACGAATAATAACTGGTGGAGTAGTTGCCCAACAAATTAACTCTAATTGTATTCTGAGATTTACTATAAAGAGAGAACTATCTAGGTAGGGACTATGGTCCTTTAAATATATAACCGTACGCCTAAGAAATCCCTTTGCTCTATAAGGTATGTGTGCTCTGTTTACTCCGTCCTATAGATTATATAGATTATATAGATTATATAGATCATATTACATAACCTTGGCTACTATTTCTTGTTATATAGTTCCACCGGATCCATTCTAGACCATGCCTATATTAACCAACTAGCTTCTACCAACTCTTCTCTAAGTAGTTGTAATATTATACTTAAACTGTCCGTAATACTATCTCCCTCCTCTTTATTTTTGTTCTTAAAGATTCCTAACATCTCCAAGTTATCCACTAGAGGTGTGATGTCCGTTTAATTAATTTGGTTAATATCCTTACTTATTATGCCTTCTAAGGTCTCTAAACCTTTAGCCTTTTCTTCCATAGTTTTTTGGACTTATACCGTTGCTGCAATACTGTCTCTTGGTGAGATTATGCCGTCTCTATACTCTTATTGTGTAAAAGAGGGGTTAGTTTGTATTGCAATTGCAGCTCCTTTAGTTGCCAACCTTCCTCTTGTTCTAAGTGTACCAAATCAAACATGCGGTTACTTTGCGACGTTCGCTCTATTTCTGACGCTAAGTATACGCGTCCTATAACTCTTAACAGTCTTTAAGTTCCCTAAGTAACTTGTTATAGGGTCTTATGTTTAATCTACCGCTGCGAAGCTTAATGGTAAGCTCTTAAGTGCCTTAGGTAAGATTTGTTGTCTTTAAGATAAAGACTATGCTTATGCTAAGCGAGTAAGGGACGAGGAGCGGCATACCCTTGAAGCCCGCGCCTCTGCCTATGCTTGACTGCTTCGTCTTAAGTATATTTGTAAGAAGGTTTATTCTAAAGAGTGGAAACTTATTTAATAGGGTTTATCTAAGCTAGGTAATAAGAAAGTAGCGTCTTTAGAGAAGAAAACAACTCTAAGTAATATAGAAGTTACTCTTCCTGGGTCCCCCTTAGGTAACTCATCCTTTAGTAATCCTTTTTTAATACTCCTTAACCTGCTTTCTTCTGATACTTCTATACCTTTCCTATAGCGTTCTCTAAGTTACTTAGTGGTTCCTAGGTAGTCTTACTATAGCCTATCTACTTTACTTTATACTATATTTCATCATCTACGTCCTTATAGCTAATAATCTTTAAAACTTACCACTTATCTTCTTCCTGCCCTCTATATATGTCTACCTTATAAACTGGTGGCTTAATATTCCCATATATTGGTTCTAGTATTATAATATGCTATATAGGGTAGATTTTTATTTTAGCTGGTAGGTTTAACTTATATATAACTAATAAAATTCTCTACCTAATTTTAAAAGGTTCTAGTCTAATATAGTCTAACTTCTTGCTTAGTCGTTGACTCTTAAAATTTTTATATAGTAGCCACACTTTATCTCCCTCCTTAAGATCTGGTCCCTTAGATCTCTTAGCGTTATAGTACTTTTTTATTCTCTACTATACTAGTTTAGCTGTTTCCTTAAGGTCTGCATAAAGATTTATTAACGTCTCCATTCTTTCTTTAGCTATACTACTCGTCTTTTTTGCTTAATGTGGTAATAATGATGATCTTGGCTTGTACCCGTAATTCGCCTTAAATAGTGATATTCCCATTTCTTTTTATGGTGTTGTATTGTATATAAACTATATAACTAGTAACAACGATATCCAATTATTCTGTATGTAATTAATATAGTGCCTTAGATACTATTCTAGTGTCTAGTTTAGTCTTTTTATTTGTCTATTTATTTGCGGATAATACGCTATTAAGGTTGCCGCGCGAACTCCTTATTCCACTAAGAATACCTCCTAGAATACTGCTATAAATCTTAAATCTCTGTCCAATATAATCTTATCTAGTGCTCCATGTCTTATAAATACTTCTTTAATATAGATTCTAGCGATATCTTCTACTAATATCTCTTCTATGCACGCTATAAAGTACCCCTACTTTATAAGCTTATCTACTATTACTAAGATTACGTTATAATCTTGTCCTGTAATAGGATTTCTTAACTTTAGTAACTTAATAATAAAGTCCTATAATATAACTTCCTATAGTCTTTCTAGTGTTTTAATAGGTTGTAGCTCTCTATACGGCTTATGCCTTATTAGTTTATTTCTCTGACAATCTAGACATTTCTTTATAACTTGTCTTGCTAGTCCCTAGATTCCTTAAATAATATACTCCTCTTAAAGTCTTAATACTAAGCCTATAGCTCCACTATGTCCTTAAGTTAGTCCTCTATAAAATAACTTAATAGACTCTTTTGTAATAGACCTTAGAACATAAGTTGCTTCTCTATTTTTATACTACTCCGTGTCTAAATCCTCTACCTATACCTCTTAGATCTTCTATGTCCATTTACTCTCTAGTGACTTATAGACCTAACTTTCTTTAGTTGCTGCGATCTTTGGATAATTATACCTAATTAATCCGTCTTAATCCTTTTATAGTAAAGCCCCTAATGGCTTTTTATTATTTTATAGTTTAGCCTTTCTACTTAAAGTATCTGCTTGTGTATTATTAGTACCCTTAGTATACTGAATCTTAAAATAGTATTTTATAAGCATTTCCACCTATCTAACCTGTCTTTGGTTAAGTTCCTTTATTATTAGAAATCCTATAAGATTCTTATGGTCCGTTTTAACTATAAATAGTTTCTCTATGCCTTGTAAGAATGCCCTCCATTTCTTAAGTGCTGCAACTATACCTAATAACTCCTTATTATAAATGTCATAGTTTAACTCTAGTAGTATTATCTTTTAACTATAGTATACTACTAGATGCTATGCGTCCTAATGCTTCTATAGCAAATATACTCCTAGTATAAAGTCTAATGCATCTATCTTAACAACCATCTCTAGCTTTAGTTGGTAGATCTTAAGGATTGGTTCCTAGGTAAACAACTCTTTTAGTTCCTTAAATAACCTCTTTTACTCTTTTACCTAAACCTATAGTTCCTTTTTCTTTATTAGCCTTATAAACGGCTTAATACTCTTTAACCACTATACTATAAACCTCCTATAGTAATTGCAAACCCCTAAAAATAACCTTAACTATATAACGTTCTCTAGTTCCTACTAACTTACTATAGCTTTAACTTTCTTTAGGTCTATGCTAATCCTTCCTAATTTAATAATAAATCCTATAAAATCGGTCTTCCTTATAAAGAACTTGCATTTCTTAATTGCTACTAGCATCTGTTCTTCCTATAGTCTCTTTAAAACCTACTTAATATATTTTCCGTGTTCTTTCTTACTTGCTAAGTAGATAATATTATTATTAAGGTATGTCATAATAAACTTATTAAAGTGTTCTCCTAACACACTATTAATTCGCTTTAGAACGTTACTAGTGCGTTTATAAGCCTAAACTATATAACTAATGGTTTATATAGTCCTTTCTTTAACCTAAAAGCTGCCTTCCATTTATCGCCTTCCTTAATCCTAATCTAATGGTATGCCTACCTTAAGTCTATCTTTATAAAGATCTTTACGTTGCCTATCCTATCTTAGATTTTGCTAATTAAGGGTAAAGGATACCTATCCTTCCTAGTAATACTGTTTAGCTGTTTGTAGTCTATATATATCCTAAGTTTTCCGTTTTTCTTTAGGATAAACAGTACTGGATATCCTACTAATAACTGCAATGGTCTAATATATCCCTTTTATAAGTTCTCCTAGACAAACTCCTTAAGCGCTACTAACTTAGTTTTAGTAAGCTTATAGATTAGAAAGAACTTTAGACTAGTTCTAGATTCCAATTCTATCTTATAGTCCTATGCTGTATACTCTAACAGCTTTTTACTTTCTAGTGACCATAACTTTTTGCTATACTTATGGTATTTCTTTGGTATATAACTTAAGCCTTGCTTAGTCTCTTTGTAAGTTACTCTGACCTAGTACTATACTAACTTGGTTTACTGTTATACCTTATATTATTAAGTATCTCTAATATTGACCTAACCTATAACCCAATTAATCCTTAGATTATATTCCTATAACTAAGGTATTCCTAGTATTGCCTTGTCCTTTCCTAACAGTAGGATATTAAAAGACATTCTAACTTGTCTCCCTTTAATAGTTAACTAAATAGGTCCTATTTTAAGGTTAATAATACCTCCTCTATAGGCTATCTGATCTCCTGAAATTGTTATAAGTGAATATAGGTGTTCCTTTTATCTATATAGTAACCCCATTCTTTCTACTACTACTAGTGATATATAGTTCCTTATTGCTCTATTATCTATTAACGCTTTAAACTGCTAATCTTGCCATTGGATTTATAAATTTAGGTGTTATCCTTAAACTCCCTTAAGGGTCTAAGGCCTTACTACTGGTTCCCTCTAGTCCTATAGGCCTCTCCTTTTCCTAACTAATAGCTACTAGATCCTGTTTATACTTGGTCCTCCTTAGGCTAATACTTAGTTCGTTTCTTTTCATCTATATACTATAAATAAGTATTCTCTAGACAATTCCACCACTGTCTTTTATCTAGGCATTTTTCCGTAAGAAATCTTCCTGGTTAAAGTATTAGGTCCCCTTAACTCTATACTTCTACTAGGTGCCATTTATATATATACTTGGCATCTCTAAACCGTTTTTCTTTTAGTGCCTAATATATCCTTCTTAGGTACTTTTGGTTCTTATCCTTGGGTACTCTATATATGTTGTATGTGTTATCTATATAAGCTATCCACGATAGTGTATAATACGCTAGGTGCTTTGGGTTAACTCTTGGCTTGTTTTTACTACTGAGTTTAAACCTATACTGTGTCAGTCTAACTACTGGTATTTCTTCTGCGGGTATTAAGATTTGTCACTTGCTTCTCTAGTCCCTGGATCCTTCTTCTAGGTTCCTTGATATTATAATTAACGCTTCTTTAATATGGTTTATGCGTTTCTCTATAATGGGTTGGTCTTAGACAACTTTTTCGTCCGCCACATATAAAAGTCTTCCCATTTATTGTTATGTCATTGCCTTGTTATCGCTGCGTTGTGACATCCTTTGGTATGTCTTTCCTTAAACCTGGTTGGAATTCCTAGATCCTCTTCTTATTCCAGTTTATTTAACCACTTTACTCTAGGCGTCCCTGCCTTAGGCCTATTAGTAACTCTTTATACAGGTGCTCTGTCCCTTATATAACCTATTACGCTAGATCTCTAGTCTAGTTTTTGCTCTTGCTATATAATAATTCTTGCTTTAAACTTATCTATAGTCTCTTGCTTCCTGCATCTTATAGCTAGATCTTTAAAGTCGTCTTGCTTCTTAATCTTAGTATTAACTTTTTAATTTTTAGGCTAAATACTGTGTTTCCCTAGAACAGACGTTCTTACTTATTCCCTAAACTTGTAGTTCTTAAACTTACGTCCTATACTTATTCGTTTATCTTTAAACTGAGCCGTTACTCTTTCCTATTGGTTTTCGTCCATTATAGGTATTTAAGCCTTCCTTATTACGTCTTATAAGTTTTAGGTTTGTTTTATCTTGTCCTAAGAATCTTAAGTATCTCACATCTCTTCCTAAGAATCTTGAGCCTATGGCCTTTTACCTTTTATAAGTGGTAAGCTAGCACTAGCAGTTATTTACTTACTTAATTGTCTTTAGATGTTACTCCTTCTATCTTGCGAAGTGATAGATGTCGTATTTAATGGTGTTATAATATCCGTTACTAATCCGTGTTCTATAGTAGTTTCAGTCTCTACTTCTATTGCGTTATTAAGGTTTAAGTGCTCCTAGTTAGCCTTCTGTTCTTCCTTATTACTATTAATTAATAAGTACTCCAACTCCATTATTATTATTGCTAATCTTTATCTGTATATTACTGTAACATCTTAATCCAGCTTATAGAGTTAATCTTGTTCTTTATCTAACTCTCTAGTTCCTCTAAGTTCTCTTAACTCTGGCTCTTATAGCTAATAGCTTGCGCCATACTTAGCGTCCTTATGAATTTGGTATACATTGTTGTAATAAAATATAAAGTGTTTAATTAAACACTCCTTAGTCCTACGCAATATACCTATATCTATACTATTATACTCTAACGACCTAGTGCCCTTTACCGCGTGGTTACTTTAACCACCTCTATAGTCTCTAGTAAAATAACCTTGTTTTCTATAATTTATACAAGCTCCATTCTTAAACTATTTTTCTTGCTGTAAAGTCTGCCTAAACGTCTTCTACTATTAAGATCCCTGGTTTGGCCTCTGCCCCTTAGTTCTATAATTACTTAATCCTTAACCTCTGGGTTTCTATGGTTTCTTTATCTATCTCTTAAATTCTTTAGTACTGCTTAGGTCTATTAGCTCTGCGCCATTCCATAGTTTTTAACTCTATGTTTGTTGCTGCGTATTCTGCGCCTTATACAACTATAGAACTCTATCTTGCCCTTTTTTAGCTTGTTCCCTTTGGTAGATCCTATTATTAATCTTTATTAATTAATCTATTAAGTCTCTTAGACTTTCCGCATCTTCTATTAGGATAATTACGTCCTAGACTTTGGCCTTAAGTCCCTACTTATACTGTGCTATAAGCGCCTTGTTATTCCACTCGACCTATATTACAAGTGTTTAAAACTATATTGTATACTTAATTGCTGAAGAACGTTATACTAGGTTCTATAACTTTTGTTCTGCTATAGTTACTGCTTCTAGGTCTCTAAATATCTGCGTTAGTCTTTCTATAAACCCGTTCCAACTGGTAAATATAAACCATACATCTTGGTTAGTAGTTATTATACCATTCACTTATATCTTAGTGAGGTAAGGTTTAAACCACTTAAATGCTCTTCCTGTTAAGAACAGTCTTGTATACGCCACTTAGTTTATAGGTATTACTAACTTTACTCCCTCTTGCATAACCTTAAAGTGCATTTACGTAAGGAACCCCTTAAGTTTTAACCTTTCTCCTAAGAACCGTTTAATTAATAGTAACTTGACCTTTACTGCTCTAATTCTATTAATGCGTTTTTTAAGTATCCTATTATTGTCCTATAAGTGATTAACCATTTCTTATAACTAACCTTGTGTGACCACCTATAAGTCTATATCTGCTATACTAGTGTCTCCTAACCTTAAGGTAGTTGCTGCCGTGGTTATAACTAATACTTTTAGTAGCATATTGTTTAACTTCTCTTATATTTTAATACTGTAACCTTGGTAGTAAATGTGTAACGGAGCCTTATAGTAGTAACTACGGTAGACTTGTTATTGGGCTAGGTATATAGGTATAAACAATAAGTTAACAATAAATAATAACTAGTAGAGTAGTTGTCTAATAGATTAACTCTAATTATATTCTAAGATTCACTATAAAGAGAGAACTATCTGGGTAGGGACTGTGGTCCTTTAAATACATAACCATACACCTAAGAAATCCCTTTGCTTTGTAAGGTATGTATACTCTATCTACTCCATTCCATAGATTACATAGATTACACAGATTATATAGATTATATTACGTGACCTTAGCTACCATTCCTCATTATATAGTTCCACCGGATCCATCCTAGACTATGCCTATATTAACTAACTAGCTTCCGCCGACTCTTCTCCAAGTAGTTATAATATCGTACTTAAACTGTCCGTAATATTATATACTTAATTACTAACGTGCATTATACTAAGTTTTAAAGTTTTTGTTCTGCTATAGTTATTACCTCTAGATCTTTAAATATTTGCGTAAATTAGTTTATAAATCCTTACTAGCTTAAGAATATATACTTAACCTCTTAGTTAATAGTTATATCTCTATATTTTTATATCTTAGTAAGGTAAGATTTAAACCACTCTAGTACTCTCCATATTAAGAATAATCCTATATAGACTATTTAGTCTATTAGTATAGCAAGCTTTATACCTTCTTATACTACCTTAAAGCATATTTATATTAAGAATTCTTTAAGTTTTAACTTTTCCCTTAAGAATTATATAACTAATAATAACTTAACCTTTACTGCCCTAATCCCATTAATTCTGTCTTTAAGTATCCTATTATTATCCATTAATTAATTAACCATTTAACTATAACTATTTAACCATAACTAATTATAAGTTAGTATCCCTTATCCCTTAACCCGCCGACGTCCACTAAGTATATAGTCTGTGCGGGAACACTAGAATCAGAAGTACGCGTATAACCTATATAGATTTCATTAATACAATACTATCAACTATGCCTTCTAATCGTACTTCCAATGATATAGTCCTTGTTTAGACGGCTCAATATAATATTTAGCCAAATCGGGTCGCTAAAAACTCACCACTAGAGCCGTGGCCGCTGCCCGATTTTACAACGGCTTTATATTTCTCATCACGACAATTTAATCGCATTGATCTTATTAGTTAGTTCTTATCAATACCAAGTAGACGAATTTCGGCGGGTTAAGGGATACTAGTATTATTACTAATATCTCAGTTACCCCTTATCCTATAGTTTAACTAGTTCCAACGCCTCCCGCGCTTCCACTACTAGTCTATTTATATCTTCCCTAAGTAGCCGTACTACTGCTAATATAAGGTCCGTAATACCATACCCCTATATATCCCTTCGCCCGTCAAGTTATATCCAACGTTATCGATAAGATTTTAGCCAATGAGGAACCCTAAATTAACAAACTTTTAGTGATGTATGCACGGACCCATTATCTTATTAATAAGGTAGGACGTTAACGGGCGAAGGGATAGTGTATATAGCGGTGTCGTTAACTAAGCTTAAGGGAGGGTGTTGGCAAACAAGCTCACAACGATATCACGTAATGAGGCTTGGCGCTAGATTAGGACGAACCGGGCTCGCAGCTCGGCGTGGTCATAGAAAAACTCGGCGTGGTCAGAAAGTTCAACATGGTCAGAACTTTAAGTTTAACTTTATGACCATACTTAACTTCTAACCACGCTTAGCTTGTGCATATGCAGCGCATATACAAATAAATTTTAATATAGAATTTGAAGTATTTAATAAATAAAGAATATAATATAACGCTTAGTATGCATATGTAGGGCATATACATCCCACTAGCGGCAGTATAAAATAAGCGAGCTAAGTCGTTAAAATATGGCCCGTGCATACGCGTCACATATCCACAACAACAGCAGTCGCACTATAACTTCTCTATAACACCATAGCGCACACACCACGGGTATATACTGCATAACCTATACATAAGCGTTGCATATGCTAACAGAGGCTAGAGCAAAATTAACTCCTAAATTTTACACTCGTATATGCTATGCCTATACTTACCATAAGTAACCTTATAATTGCAGACTTTGTTAATCCGCAGGTGGCCAGTGCTACTAACCCTAGCAACTTCGGCCACTATTATAGTAAGCATATGCTTTATATATGCCTATAAAAAGCGTATACTAATAAAAGCATATAGGCCCGATCCCTAACCCTAATCCTAATTAGGTGACACCAGGTTAGTTATAAAAAACGCATATATAAGGCATATGCTTATAATAGATAAAGCACGCGCCGCAGCTGTCACGAAGTTCGTGTAGATAAGTTCATTGATGAAATGGGTTGATGGATTGATGATCTTGTATCGTGTCTTTTTGACCTTGATCTGACGTGTCTTCAGTGACGTGTCTTCGTGCACGTGACTCGTGCACGTGACCCACGCCTTTAGAGAATACAGATTATCTGACAGCAGCAGCAGTTATAGGTAGAAAACGTAAGTAAACTTAGTACCGCATATCTATAGCATATACTAATATTATGCAGCCCTAGCTATAACGGTCTAGGATAACGCTAGTAGGTGCCAAAAAGAGCTCCATATAAAGAGTGTGCATATACTAAGTATAAACTAAATCTACCTAATCCTGCCTCTATCCTATCTACCGTTAACTCTATAGTATAGGTCGCATATCCACACCTTATACACAGCATATGCTGATAATAAACATAGCTGCGATATTACTGTGAATAGCACGCAGATATACGGCTAGGTGTTTACTGCCTAGCTAAGCGTATATTTCGTATATACACAGCATCTGCGTCTCCACTAATATAGTTACAGTACCGCCGCTATATCCGCAATAAACACAGCGGTGCCCATATATACTACTATATAGTTATAGCTAAGGCATATACTTACTATATACAGTAACCAACCCTCCCACTAATAACACATTGGCTGCGGAGTTAATTGCAGAGGAGAAGTATATACCCAGTATATGCTACGTATATGCAACGCTAATATAACATAGCGCTCTAAAGCGTTTTGTTCTTTCTAGCGGCTAGCGGGATACTAGGTACCTATATAAGCCCGGGTAGGTTATATATATATAATATATATATAGTACTAATACTATATATAGCCGTGGCCCTTTAGGGTTAAGGATTACAAAGTATATAAACGCCTACACTTTAATTGTATATGCTCACTCTATACCTAGCATATATTTAGCCTAAGCTAATTAGATACAGTGCTTAAGACTAGGGGTTTACCACCTAATTTAGCAGGCAATTTTATTATAAGGTAAGAGTACTAGCGTTGCTTCTATATATACGCACTATATCCCAATATATCTATATATCTATATATCTATATACTTATTCCCCCTAAGTTTAATTTTAGACCTAAGGGTACTTATAGGCCTAAGGGTAGTATATACAAGGGATAAGCACGGCCACCACTAGAGCTACTGCCTAATTCGGAAACAAACGCTCGTCTCTATATCTAGGATACTAGCAAAGTCGGACTTTATATAGGCCCTATATATATATCACTAACACTACTACTTGGTTATATTGCTAGCTCATATACGCATACACTACGCATATATAAACCCCTAATATCTTCCACTAACCATAGATTAACACATGCTTATACTAGGCGTATGCTAATATAAGAGAAACAGTATATTAGCCCATCTACTCCCTCTACCAGCTTAAAGCGCAGGGTTAGTATTTTACCTACATATATTTAGCATATACTAACTATATATATAGCGCGGCCTAACCCCGCTAGGCGACTATAAGGAGTCCCCCTTGCCGTCCACCTGCTACTAAAAGGGCAAGTCTGCCTTGCATATACCCTACATATACACCACTAACGTTTTATAGTAGGGAGTAAAAGAGTAATGGGCCGTTATAGTAGTAGCAAGAGCTCTAGTAAGTTTAGTTCCTTCCATTACATATATTATGCTTATGCTCTGTATGAATCATAGGCAGGACCCACTAATTATCTCGCCTCTCCCGCACGGTATAACAAGCTAGTTTTAAACTTTAAGTCCCAGCATATACTGGGCCTGCACACTACATACGCAGTATATGGTTTGCATAGTTGGGGTATATAGTTAGAGTTTTAGTGGAGTTTGTCCGGCAGATACACTAGGCATATACCCAATATAGGGCGCGGGGCAATAAGCCCACATTAATTAATTCTTTACTTATGGTAATAGTACTCTACGTAACACTTGCTATACATATACCGTGTATATACGCCTATATACTAACACTATACTCCTACGCCTACTTCTTAAGCTCTGCTAGTTCCTTTGCTTTATTATATATATCTTTAGCCTGTTTTAATTCGTTAATTCGTCGCTCTATATTTTCTATATATAGTATATATGCCTCCTTTTCTAGCTCCTTTATAGATAGGTAAGACCTATACCTCTTACCCGCAGTCTAGGGTGTTTAACTTTAAGATAGTGGTGGTAGCATCTCCGCTATATATATGGTAGATATACGCGACGTATCCAATACTAATATAATATTATTATCTGCTGTACTTATCTGCGATATAATCTGTCTACTAAATATAGTAGGCTTAGGGGTATTAAATAGGTTACAAGGATTCTAGGGAAGATTTAGCCTAGGATTTCTAGCTCGCCGCTTAGCTACTTTTCGCTATTTCTGCGCTGCTTAAGCTTAGCATATACTTTATATTTACAGCGCATATACATACATTATTTCCGTAGCTGCACTACTATCCGCTTTAAGTTACTATGATTTTTCTATATATTATCTATTCCCGTCTCTTTATATAGCTCTTATAGATCAAACATTTCTTATATATAGAGTTTAAGCCTATACTAAAATATTAGAATATATAGTGTATATATAAAGCGTATATATTTACCGTAGTACTATAGCAAGCACGCATAATTTTTAACCGGTAAAGTTATTATCTTAAAAGTGACTACTTTTACTAATTCCAGTATGCTTCTATACATATACCCACCACTTATAAAGGACCTTTAACTTTTCCTTTATAAGCCTAGCTAGTATCCATATTTTCTTCTTATTATTTATCCAAGATATAAGCTCCGGATATAGCGTGCATATATTTTATATACGTGCTATTAGTTTCTGCTCTGTCTCTACCTCCTATATCTACTCTATAATATATCTTGCTTTATAAGTTGGAAAGCGCTTTATAAAGTTTTGTTTAATATATACTAGGCAGAATATAAGCATATACTAAAGGTATTCATCCTATTTACGGGATAAGTTAATTATATATAGGTAATCTCCAAAGCCTATATATTATCAGCATATGCTAGGCATATACTAAGCGTATACTCACCACCAGCTTATTTCTTACATATATTAACTATAGCAGTGCGAAGTCTAGTTCCGTGAATATATATAAATTATATAGATAATCGAGCGGTATTACCCAAAACCTTAAATACTAGCTAAAACATTTTTATGTATACAGCACGTATTTCTAAGTTAAGAAAGGTATATACCCACACCTTAATTCCTATTATAGTTATTAGCCTATACATAGCATATACATAGCATAGGATATACATACGTTTAAAATTCTCGTCCCATCCTATAATTAAGAATAGATTTGTTTTACCTTAAACCATCTTAAATAATAGGTCCATTTCGATACATATTACACATTAGAATGCCTTAGCTTGCGTGTACATACAGTATATAATAAGGAAATGCTCGTTATTAAAGTTATAAATTACCCAAATCCATTGCTTAGTATTCTCTTTATGTTAATTAATAGAGAACTCGCGTAGTACACCTACTCTACTTAGGCTCTATATATACTTAGCATATATCTAACCTATACTTACCTATATATACCGTCCCCTCTGGGAATTATAGCATCCTTTCCTTTCTAATTAAAGCAGTAATTTAATCCTTAATATTAAGACTACTATACACTGCACGTAGTGTATATGTCCTATACTTCCTGCATAAAATATAGTACTGTGGCAATAGGATAAATCGACCTATATAATGGTAAGTAGTTTTATTAGCATATGCTATGCATATATAGGGCATACGCGTAGTAAGGCTTAGGACTTCCCCCTACTTTATTACCTTAACTATATTATTAGGAAGATCAATTAGTAGCTTTATTAGGTATAGTGGATAATATATATAAGAATTCCGCGTAATAAGGCAAATGTAAGAATACTGTGCTATATTAACAGGAATATAGCAATCTAACTATACACCGCATGTTTGGCCTACTACCCTACCTTAACCTTAGGGGTGGTTAAAACCTATATATACTTAGCATATACATAGCGCATATATAATATATATTACCTACCATAATATTTTCGCTTTAATATTACATATTTGATATAGGTATATTCTTATTTAAGTTCCTAAACTCTATATTTAACAAGTAGATAAAGGTATTAAATATCTACCTAGGCTGTCGTCAATAATAAAGGCCAAGCAGTATACTATGGTTTAGTATTACTGCTGCTAGAATAACCGATAAACTCTAGCTGTATATAGTTAGTATATATCGCGCATATACTGGCCATATACCTACTCCATGCCGATAAAACATTATTAGTCTGCTTTTACTACATATACGTTCTTATATACTAGGGTGGATACACTACTACCATAATTATAGAATACTGTGGTAGTAGCTGCATATTATAAGCATATGCCTATTATATATAGACAATGCTTACTTCTCTATACTTTACTTTAGCTTTTCATTAATATCTGCCTAATATGGACGACTACTACGCTTTTAGAGGTCGTTAATTAATTTAAGCTTAACCCTATTATATATAGAGCATATACAGAGCATATCCTTATAGGCGTACTCACAGTATCTAATACCGCTGCATTTAAACGCTTAATAAAATGCTTTTCCACTCTCCCAATTATTATTTTCTCCTAGGAGTTATAGTTGTGTAATCTTAGGGTCACCAGTTTTACAGAATAAGAATTAAATCTACTAGAGATATAAATACGGCATATACCTAGTATGTGCATTACTTACCTTTAACATATACTGCTTAATAACCTTATATACTATTTCTTTATCTGCATCTATAGACAGTAGAGGTATTGCTTTATGGATAAAATATACAATTCCTTCTTTTTTAATTACTGGATATTCTGGCATTATAATATAGTCTATTGCCTCTTAGACAATAACTTAATGCTTACCATTAGAGCTAATAAGTGCTCTATAGTCTTAGAGTGTGCTCTAATTATGCTAAGCATATATATAGCCTATGCATAGAGCCGTACGTAATCTTACCTTAGAGAGACCCATATAAAATAGAACCCGCTATTATATACTATCTTAGCCCTTACCCTCCTTATCCTTATCCTTATCCTTAATATTCTCTCTGCTAATTATATTATTTTAAGAACTATTATCTTCGTGTTTAATGTTAGGTACGCTATAGACTACCTATATATACTTAGCATATGCGTAGCATATGGGTATTTATACTAACTGGTAGGCCGTTTAGCCACCCTACTATACTCTTGCTTGCTTTAGTATAGTTTTCGCTTGCCATTGGTATAATAAGGCACGTATAAATACGCGTATATATATATGTGTATATATATATGCGTATATGTATATATCTGTATGTCTATATATATATGCGTAGCATATGCTCTAGATATTTTGGTTTATATAGTCACTTAATTTAAATATGGCTACCAATGCGTATTCTGTATGGGCAAAAGTATAACCACGCCGACCTTTTGCCGGCGGTTCCATCGGTAACCACGCTCAACTTTCGCCGACCCCCATCGGTGACCACGTTCAACTTTTCCGTGACCACGCTCAGCTGCACCCCGGGACGAACCTCATCCACCACCTATATCCCTTCCAACGGTACAATTCGTCCTACAGTTATCGATAACTGTAGGACGAATTGTACCGTTGGAAGGGATAGAAAATAAGCAATATACAGAGCTTTAGCCTCACAACCTGCCAAATCAATACCTTATGCTATCTACATGGCTCCGACGTGCCATGCGACGGCTTTGTAGCTTCTGATAACGATTTAACTCACTTTGTCCGGTGTTACAACATCCGGTAATGACGTAATTGACGCGGGTGCTGCTCGGGTAGGAGAGTTTCTTCAGCTCGTGCGAGTCTTGGAGCTTTCGTCAGTCCCGAGGATCAAGGTAGCTATTATGAAGCGGATGGGTCAGAGGAGCCATACTATATGTAGTGTCAAACCTATTAGTGTAGCTTTCTCAGAACTTCTAGTTCTAAAGGTATTTTATTAGATCGTATTAATAGAGGACTGTTCTGCAGGCAATTGTCATCGACGTTTCGTCAATGTGAGGCTTCAATGAATTACTTATTACTAAAAGCTGAAGCCGTTTTATGCGCCATTGCACCACTACTTTTTCTGATATACCCTAGTCATGACATTATCGAGCACAGTACCAAACAGCAATCCAGGCTCGGTCTGGAACTCCACCTTGCGCAGATTCGTAAACGTAGTGTCAAACTTCCCAGGGCTCATCTGCTGGCTTATCCCGTGTCCCCATTCATACGTAAACGATTGGCGCGCGATCACATCACCGGCCAAATTGTATCCAGTGGCGGTGATGGTGCAGGTTGCAGGCAAAGCGATATCGCTATCTGGGTCTGTGACACAGCCATACCAGAAAGAAATAGGCTTTTCGGGGATGTAAAGGTCGAAGTGGTCGATTGTGGAGGTCTGATAGTCGCAAGAGATATACGGCGTGCCGTTCTCAAGCTCTGAGCGGATTGCCCAGCCGGCGATGTTAGGTGGTGAATGAGGGACGACGGAAATAAGCTCGGTATTCTGTCGTTCGACGACATTGTCAGCTTTGCGGGCCATCTTGGCTTTGCGCTTGATCTGTGCGTCGCCGCCAATCATATTCCCTGTGTGCACTGATTAGTTCCAACGTTGCAAATAAAATCTGAGACGGCTCATAGCGCACAGAAGAGCGAATTGTAGACTCCAATAGGCCCGAGCGTGCCAAGGACAGGGTAGGCATTCTCGTCTGTCTCGAACTGACCAAAGCGTTAGCTCAGTTTACATGGTAGATCATGGGTCCACGGACATTATTGTCGATGGTGAAAATCTCATACTGATCGTTTGATTGCACTGGTGGTCCTGATGGCCCTGACGGCCCTGAACGTCCCGGTAGTCCCGGAAGTCCTGGACGTGCGGGTAGTCCTCGCGGGAATTTGTGAAGTGCGAGGGTAAAGGAGAAAAGGGCAACTAAAGGTATAAGGAACGAAATTCTGTGCGATAAAGCCATGATACGATTTATTAAAATGAGCGACTTGAGTTGGTAGCGACAAATGAATGTGGGTCGTATGGCCTGTTAAATGACGAGATGAAAAAGCTGCTTTATACTGGCAGAAAGACACTGGGCAACATGAACCAATATTCAATCCGTATGAATATCATTCTGGACTTCTTATTTGGATCTACATTTGAGACATATACTAAAGCCCCGATAAAGTAAGATATGAGAACAGATAAGGATGGTGAAGCAGATGTCTTGGAGTGATCTTATTCTACCCTAGCTAGACCCAAGGCAGTATAGCAATACGCTACTCGGGCTAAAGCTTTGGCGTAAGTCCGCGCATTGCTTCCTACAATTAAGCATTAAATTGCGCTAAAGAAAGGCGCACTGAGAGAAGAGTCTAGCGATAAAGCGAAGAGAGCTTGACTGGCAAGAAAAGTGTGTAGCCCAGGATGTGCTGGTATGACAGTTCGAGGTCGATATAGAGGAAGGGGAAGGGCTGAACAACAGCAGCAGAAGTGTTTTCTTGATTCAGAGCGATTGCGCACGAACTGGTAGAGGATTGAAAACCAAGCCACCAACACAAAAATGTCCCGACACTATTGACCGAAAGCGCGGAAGTTGGGCTTCTCTGCCAATCGGCCTATTCAGGGGGAAAATGTGCGGCTCTTTGCCGTAAATGTTTGGGGCGCATTATCGATAACTGCTACCCGGCAATGATCCGCACGCCCCCCACCCTCCGAGGCGCCGCCGTTCCAAAAAAACCAATTACACCATCCTAGCGCATCTCGCTGTACAAGTAAGTGCCTTATTAGCGCTGCCGATCATCCGGAGAACACCGTCTCATTTACTAGGTAAAATGGGGTTAGTCTCCGACGGGTCAGCATGCTTATCCCTTCGTCTGGTGGGTTTTGCCTACGCTAGCAGAGGGTGGTGCGCTCGGACAGCAGAGCATAATTATTAAGTACAATTGCATTCAAATTTATTAGTAATCTACATTATTCGAATGGAATCGCGTCCAGCAGTCCCTCCTTATTCTGTAAAGTCGCGGTTTGTAAGGAGGGGGACTGCTAGACGCGATTCCATTCAAATAATGTAGATAAATTTGTATGCAATTGTACTTAATAATTATGCTCTACTGTCCGAGCGCACACCCCCTGCTAGCGTAGGCAAAACCCACCAGACGAAGGGATAAAAACGCCCATATCAAAATCAAATGAAGCTTTTCCAATCAAACGATTGTAAGTGATTTTGCCTATATACTGATCTCCATAGAGGAGCAATTAAGCGATCGTCAAATTGCTAAACGAGTATCCAATTCCTTCCTTTAAGCGCCGCCTCTGGCTTTAATTACGTCGCGTGCGCGTTACCTTAGAGATGCGATAAGGCGGTATAGATCTTCTTCTATAATTTTGCCCCACTCTTCCTAAATTACCTGTCACATTTGCTGCTCCATAAGGCCTATTGCAACGTTTAGTAATTTACTCCTTTATCTTCTTCTAAAGTGCTTTAATTAGATTAAGATTAGGACTATTTGCGGGTTAATTAAGTATTTAAATCCGGTCAGTTGTGTGGCTCTAGTAGATTATACTGTGTGTGCGGTAGCGCCGTCCATGTATGTAATAGATGGGGTAGGATTAAACGGCACGATCACGAGTGGAGGTTGTTCGGATTTTTCCATTTGATATTGGCGATCAATCTACATACGGCTAGTGGAAGGATTGATCGACACGCACTTATAACGAGATGTGACAAGGTGGTGTACAACTCCCTCCCCTGTACGGATTGCTAGCGTCTAGGCACATTTTGTATGGAAAGCGTAAATGTTCTTCTCATATGTTCTACTATGGTATCCGGCCTAACTTTTGTAAATGTGGCGTCAGCAGCAGGGGCTCCCTGCAGCGCATTGACAATTTAATACACCAATCAACGTACTAGTTTATATACAATATAATGTACTTTCTTTTGACCTTCCTTCTCTTACCCCGTCCTATTACGACAGATTAACTTAATTTACTAATAGATAGTATAAAGGAGCGCTGTAAGGCCGTAATAACTGCTTAAGGGGGGCATATGTGATGGTTCGTCTATATAGCTACCATTAAGGCGTCGTTGGTCACGGATCAACGTTGCCCTAATGTTGCCCCGACGACTAAACATGTACATAGTTGTCTACCGCGCCCCTTTCTTCGAGCCCTTACCTTAGTCTATTTATAATATAGCCCCTTATTATTGCTTAATCTATCAGACCGCTCCCACAGGAAGCTAGCCGTGACATTAGACTAAGGTCTACCCCAATTGGCCTATAGAGGCGACATAATACTAGGTCTAACGGTTAAATGCGTAGCTAGTTCTACCACTATAACTACAGACCAACTAACCCACTAAGCCCTGCTTGAGGCAGGTAATTGCAACAGCAGATTAAGCAGCTAAAAAAAGAGACTGCAGTAATTAGATTAAAAGGATTACCCTTGTTATAATCTCAGTGGCAAGAGTTGCCTAAGAAAGTAAAAGAGACACTATGGCAAAAAGGAGTGTGTTAAGGCCTAGCGCGCTAGAGATAGCTACTGACCTAATGCTAGTAGCACGTGAGGAACCTGTAGACGCGTCACTTAAGCCGCTGGAGCTCCAACTGTACTATAATAAGATAGAGCTTTTAGATAATATAAAGAGCAAATAGGACCGCCTTATAATATAGTTAGAAGATGACGAGAACCCTATATACTTTAAGATGGAGACTAAGAGGGAGTTTATAGCCGTAACTACCTAGAGCCTAGCTAAGATACCTATAACCAAACTTATAGAGGAGCTAAGGCTCCAGGGAATATAAAGGAAGGCGTTGGAACAGCAGGTTGCTATGCTATAGCGTCTTATAAATAACTACGCGCATAAGGCCCTAGATGGAAAAGAGGAGGCTAAGGTAAAGATAGTGGAGCTTAAGAAGCACCTAGATAATAGGATAGATGAGCTCCGCAAGGCTAATTAGAAGATATTAAGGATGGGCCGCAAGGTTACTATATAAGCCCTAGATTGGGAAGACAGCGAGTAAGGAAGTATACCGTTACGGATGATATAAGAAGGGACACCACTCTCTTAGATGAGTAGTATTATGGGTTTAGGATGTATAGCAAAGTTTCTAGACCCACCTACGCTAATAGATGGGAAAGAGCCTACCTATTATACCTGGAGCGGCCATATATGAAATAAGCTTTAATCTAATATAGACTGGTTCTATTAAGACAACCTAGATTAGGAAGAGGATGCAAAAGTAGCGTATATTGAGATATGTGTAAGAGGCAAAGCTTATAACTACCTCTTACCCTACTTAGAGGCAGAGCGCGATGCGGAATATAACCCTACTAGTAAAGAAGTACTTGAGTTCCTGGAGAATGTCTTTAAGGACCTAGATTGCCGCATTAAGGCCTAGCAGGAGCTTAAAAGCCTTAAGATGCTATACCTAGGAGACTTTAACAATTTCTAATCTAACTTTATATGGCTAGTAAATATCTTAAGGATGCTATAAGATTAGTGGAAAGAGGAGCTTTATAATAAGCTTTATGATAGCCTATGCGTCTAAATAGAAGTTAAGGTGGCAGATAAAGACTGTAGCTTCTAGGCCTATTGCAAAACTGCTTAATAGTACGCCTGAGGTCTAAAGTAGATAGGCAAAAAATAAAGTGACCGCAGAGCAGCCTAGGCTAGTAAGAGAGCTTCTACTAGGGGCGCTGAAGAGACTAAAGGTCCCCCCTCTTCCTAGCAGCCTCTAACTTTAGCACCAGCTATAAAAGCGCTAGTTACCTACTTTAACTATAGTAAGTAAGGACACTACTCTAATAACTGTATAGCGCTAAAGAAGACGGAAGCTAAAGCAATTAACTAAAGTGAAGAATATGAGATAGTTACTAACTTGGTGGAGTTGGAAAATAAGCAGCTCTAGGAGAAGTCTCCTGCCTAGAGCAGATTGGAGTAATTAATATAGCGCCTATATAGCTAAAGGAGATCTTAGGAGGCGCAGCCCTTATAATACTATACAGGATCGCGCTAGGTGGTGTAGCTCTTAATATGGTAAGCCTGCTTAACTCTAGCACGGGCGGAGAAGCCTTTATATACTATAAGCTACGGCTAATTATTAAGCAATGATTATAACTAAAGTTCTATAGGATTAAGGGACAAGGAGTTGCCGTATCTAGCTATAACAATTAGCAGATAGATATAATTAGATAGCTCTTTAGGGCTAACCTAGTTATGGATAGCCGATGAGTCCCTATATAGTTCCTATTCTGTAATATGGGCCGCTATAATCTTCTTATTGGTTATAGGTGGTTTAAGAAGACTGGGGCCCTTATTAATTGCAAGTGCTAGGCCTTAGTATAGCAAACTAAGAGGAACTACTATGGTAGGCAGGATATAATTATATTAAGAAAGGAGCTCCTACTTCCGCTAATTAATGAGGATTACTAGAGAGACGCAGATTAAAGAGATGCACTGCTAGATTAAGAGTCCAAGTCTACCCCCTAACGCATCCTTAAATATATAGTTGTGATTAGTGAACTTTAAGAGAAGAAGTCCTCTACTAAAATTAAGCTGGAGGGATAGGCTAAGCTAAAGCAAGCTAAGTGGACCTTGTACAACTATAGGTATACTTAAAAGATTAATACCTAAGATGCGATTAGGAAAATGGAAGACCAGCTTTACCCTAGGCTAGCTTTACTATTAAAGCTAAGAGTAAGGAGGCCTTTATCTGCTAGGGAGTTTAGAGCAGTAGATATCGCGTTACTTAAGGCGAGGAACTTCCTATAAGGAGCGAAGCGTAAGGACGTAGTAATTGGATATACTAGCCTCTATAAAATAGACCAATTAATGGAGGATAAGAAGGGACAGGACGCGCTACTAGATAACAAGGAAGAACTCCGCCGGCTTATCTATAAAAAGCTACTATAGCCCTATTAAGAGTACGCTGACGGTTTCTTAAAAGCTACCTCTAATATGCTACCACTGCATCGCGAGGGGGTGGACTATAATATTGTTCTTAAAAGCAGCAGCAGAGAACTAGCCCCTAGCCCACTGTATAATATATTATTAGAATAGCTAGAGCTAGTTAAGGCCTACCTATAGGAGTACCTATAGAAGGGGTTTATTGTACTAAGCAATGCACCCTTTATAGCTTTAGTCCTATTTGCTAAAAAGCCAAGAGGGGGGTAGCGATTCTACGTTGACTTTTAAAAGCTTAATGTAATTACTAAGAAGGACTACTACCCGCTGCTATTAATTAAGGAGATGTTAACTAGGCTATTAAGAGCTAAGATCTTTACTAAGCTAGACATTTAGTAGGCCTTCTACTATATATAGCTAAAGGAAGAGGTAGAGGAGTTAACTACCTTCCGTATAAGGTACGGATTATATAAGTACTGTGTTATACCCTTTAGACTGTATAACGGCCCTACGTCCTTCCAGAGATTTATTAATAATATCCTTTTTAACTACCTGGACGATTTCTGTACAGCCTATATAAACAACATCCTAATCTATTTAGACAACCCGCTAGAGTATAAGGTCTATATTAAGAAGGTCCTATAGAAGCTTTAAGAGGCAGGCTTATAAGCGGATATTAAAAAGAGCGAGTTTAACGTTACTAAGATGAAGTTCCTAGGCTTCATTATTGGTACTGATAGGGTCGCTATAGACACTAATAAGCTATCTATAATTAAGGATTGGGAACCCCCTACCTCTGTAAAAGGGGTACAATCCTTCCTAGGATTCTATAACTTCTACTAGGCCTTCTTAAAGGATTACGGCCAAGTTATACAACCGCTTAGTAAGCTTATAAAGAAGGGAGTATGGCACCTACTAGGGGAGGAAGAGCTTAAAGCCTTTAAGTAAGTCAAGGCCCTTATGCTATCTGGCAGCGTAATTAAGTACTACTTACCGTTCTAAGACACCTATATAGAGACGGACGCGAGTGATGGAGTAGTAGCTGGGGTACTGAACTAGCTGCAAGACAATGGGACTTGGAAGCCAGTAGCCTTCTTCTTAAAGATAATGTCCCCTATAGAGATGCGGTACAAGATCTATAATAAGGAGATGCTAGCAGTGATAAGAGGCCTATAGGAATAGCGAGGTCACCTTATTAGCCTCTAATATACACCCTTTATAGTAATCACAGATTATTAAGCCCTTAAATACTTTACAACTAAAAGGCTGCTAAGTCCACAGCAAGCCTACTAGGTAGACCTACTAGCTAATTTCTACATGCAGATTATATATAGGCTAGGCACGGTAAATATAGTGGCTAATACCCTATTATGAAAGCAAGAGGACCTAAAGATATAGAAAGAGAAGGATGTAGCCACACGCACTATGTACCTAATTAACCCCGCCCTTACAATTGCTACACTAAAGTTAACCTTTAAGGACCCCCTAACTGCAGTAAATTATAAATAGGAACTATATAAGCTAGTTGACCAGATTCTCTAGGCTAATTAAACTAGTGAGTCGCTAGTAGGGCTACATCAGCTAGCTAAGCAAGACCAAAGGGGCTAAAAACTCTAAGGAGGACTACTAACCCGCTTTAGTAAGCTAATGGTCCCTAATACTAACTACCTCCATACCTACCTTATTGCAGAGGTATACTCCCGCTAGGTAACTGCTTATCTAGGTAAGATAAAGACTAGGAAACTTATAGCAGACCAATACTATTAGCTAGGGCTACCCTTAGACTGCAATACCTATGTAAGAAACTGCAGGACCTGTAGGAGGACCCATATACCCCATAATAAAACCCTAGGCCTACTACACCCCCTACCAATTAGTAAACGCTACTGGCAGCACATCTTTTTTAATTTTAAGTCCTTCTTAACAGATAAAAAGGGCTTTAACAACGTCTTTATGGTTGTTAATTAACTAGGCAAGAGAGCCTTTTTACTACCCTGCTATAAAACTGCTACCGCAGCTGATGCAGCAAACCTATACTACCAACACGTCTGGCGCGTGTATGGCCTTTTAGAGACAGTTATATTAGATTAAGAACCCTAATTCATTTTAGCCTTTATAGATAAGCTATATAAACTAACCGGTGTTAAGTAAAAGCTCTTTATATCTGGTTATCTATAAACTAATGGTAATACGGAAGTACTAAACTAGTACATTAACCAACGCTTAAGGCCCTTTATTAACCACTATTAGGATAATTAGTTAGAGCTCCTCCCCTATATGGACTTTGCATAAGCAATCTTACTGCATAAGTCTACCAGCTTTGCACTATATAAGCTAGAGCTAGGATTTAAGCTAAGGCTCTACTTTAACTGGGAGGAACGTATATAAGTAGCCTTAACGCCTTATGAGAAGCTGATACAATAAGAAGCTTAAGTTTTTGCATATAGGACCTGGGACGCAGTTAAATGGGTAAAAGACAATCTGGTTAAGGCCTAAGAGCGGCAGACAAGGTAAGCTAATAGGCACTGTCGCAAACCAGACTTTAGAATAGGTAATTGAGTATATATTACTAGGAAGGGCTGGGCTACTAACTAACCAAGTACCAAGCTAGACAGATAGCTTATAGGGTCCTATAAGATTCTAAGCATAAAAGGACACTTATATATTATTGACCTACCCCCAAATATAAAGATGTTAAACGTCTTCCATACTAATTAACTGTAAAAGGACCCAGATAACCCCCTGCTGGGCTAAAATAGGGAGCTAAAGGAGCCAATCCTAATTAATGGCAAGCCGGAGTATAAGATTGATAAGATCCTTGCTAGTAGAACCTACTACGGAAGGCTATAGTATAAGGTTAACTGGGTAGGCTATAACCTAGACAACACCTAATATAACACAGACGGCTTTATTGGCGCCCCCTATAAGATCAAGGCGTTCTATAATGAGAGACCCTATAATGCTGGACCACCCGTATAGCTAATGCAATGGCTAGAGGTGTATTATAAGGACGTAGATTTAGAGCCCTTAGAGGAAGATAATAAAGCAGAGAAGGATGGAAGGGTAAGACGGACAAGGAGAGCCTAACTATGAGGATTAAGGGCGATCCTCCTGGCTTAAAGGGGGGTGATGTAATGGTTCGTCTACATAGCTACTATTAAGGCGTTGTTGGTTACGGATCAACGTTGCCCTAATATTGCCCCGACGACTGAATATGTACATAGTCATCTACCGCGCCCCTTTCTTCGAGCCCTTACCTTAGTCTATTTATAATATAGCCCCTCATTGTTGCTTAATCTATTGGACTGCTCCTATAGGAAGCTAGCCGTGACAGCATACAAAGTTTTAAAATGTAATGTATTCCGCAAGCAAAGTATTAATATAAGCAAGTTATTGAAACCAATTCCTTACTAAAATCTATAAAATTCACAACGAAATATCTCAATAATAACAAAATAAAAAAACTCTAAAATTTTAAAATTGAGCTTTTATATATACTTTAAAGCCTATATTAAAATATTAAAATTAATAAAATTGCTAGTTATTAAGATATAATAATTTATTTAAATTTAAAGACAAAAACTTAATGTTTTAATAATTATAAGCTTTTATCTTATAAAAATTTAATAATTACTTTTTCTAATTAATATTTATAATCTATTAAATTTTTAAAGTTTTTTATTTTGTTGTTATTAAGATATTTCGTTATAAATTTTATAGATTTTGGTGAGGAATTGGTTTCGATAACTCGCTTATATCAATACTTCGCTTATGGAATACGTTATATTACCTTTTTTTTTTACAAAGCCACCGCACAGTCTGACACGCACGGTGCAGTTACAAAAGTTCGGCCTGATACCATAGTATACCAAGCCGCTAGCAATCCACACAGGACAGGGGGGGATTCCCGAGCTCGCCCCCTAGCTCATAATTGTTCCAAGGTTACATTGCGGGGTGCAGCTGAGCTGGTCACCGATGGAGCCACCGGAAGAAGGTCAGCGGTACCTAACTTTTACCCATATAGAACGTGGTGGATGCAGGTCGTTCTTACCACGCTAAAGGGTGGGTCTACCGTAAGCGCTAATGCACAATCCCTGCATGGGGCAGCCTAAGATTACGTAGTTAACCGAGCCGAAATTGCTTATCCTACTATACAAGGGGGCAACATGAACGGGTCGGATGGCCCACCCTACTAGTACAGTAACAAAATAAGCGAGTCCGAAGTGACATAGCGGGACTAGGTTATTTTGTTACTGTACTACAGCTATGTTCATGACCAGCTTCCACCCCCCCCCTCAAGGCGAGCTGCGATTTTTGTACGCCATTTAATTTCGCTTGATCGCCACCAACTGTACATAGCAATCGTAGCGAACGCCCATGCCTGGCTGTAAGAACTTCAAGCTGTTTACGCTCCACAGTAACTATCGTCATCTTTGTCAAATACCGTGAAGTTTCCACCCCTACGATAATGACAAAGTTGAGCGCTGTATTCGCGTTTTGGCAGCTGTTGTAAGTCCACAACGTAGGCGTAGGCATAGGCAAAAGGGGAAGGAAAGAAACTTCAACAAGTCGTTAAAAGAGAGGAGTCGACAGTTCTCCCAGACAACCAAAATGGCCCTTACGTTCAGCCATAGGCGTTCGCTACAATTACTATGTACAGTTGGTGGCGATCAAGCGAAATTAAATGGCGTACAAAAATCGCTGCTCGCCTTAAGGGGGGGTGGAAGCTGGTCGTGAACATAGCTATAGCAGGGTGGGCTATCTGACCCGTTTATATTACCCCCTTGTATAACTTACCTCCTAGCTCTAAAACAGAACTAACTATTATAAGTAACTAGTTATATAAGTAAAACTCCTTAGTATAATATGGCTTCTTCTCGGATGGTAACCGTCCAGGCGCGGACGGTCGGGGCGCCAAGCCCAAAACGGCCTAGCATACGCGAGGTCTTGGCGCCCAAGATAACTTCACTCTTAATTGACCACGTCGACCTTTAATACCCCATTGCTTAATTAATGAGCGAGTATCTAGTAAGCTAGAGCTTTATATTAGCTATATACGTTATATGCTAACTTATATACTAGATTTTTAATCTAACTGCTCTTATAGAGCATCCAACATGCCTCCTAGGTAAGTGATTTTTCAAGTTATATAATTTTCATGTATTTTCAGAAAAAAAAGGCCTCTGGAACTATATTTTTGAATTTATAGAGATCTATTTTTTCTTTTCTTGGTTTTATATTATACCGCTCACCAGTTTCTTAGTTATTTTGATATATTGGCTTTAAATTAACGATTTAAAATTTTAAAATTTTTTGGGAAATTTGGTTCTCGGTTTTATGTTATACCGCTTACTAATTTCTCGCTTATTCTAACATATTGGCTTTGAATTAACGTTTCGAATTTTTAAAACTTTTTAGGAAATTTGTTTCTTGGTTTTCTACCCTAGTGATTACTTAATTATTGGATTTTCTAACATCCTAGGCTTCCTTTCTTGCTAGGAAGAATTATTTAATATGCAGCCTATTGCTTTATTTACTAATATTTTTTCTCTTTATTTTTTATTTTTTCTTGTTTTTGTGACGGTGCTGGGGCACCGCCCCTGCAAGATATCGTGGCACCGTTATATGCAACCTAGACAGGGCCCCTAGTCAGGGGTATCTTGGCGCTATGTATATAGACATGTCCTTTCCTCGACCTTCTCCTGCTCCTTAGCTTAGTATCTTCATTAGATAGCAATCCACAAGCTCCGGTTCAGGGGCATTTATACGAGCCGTCACATTATACTAAGCTTACCCACCTGGGGGGGACTTCATTCGTTTGGAGCTCCCTCTTTACATCGCCTGGGAAGGCCTGGATAATCTCCCACCCCCATTCCGCGTGTTCTCGGAGAACTCGCGTCAAACACCCCTAGCTGCGCGTCGTCGACGCGTCGAGTCGCTATCATTGATACTGGGAGCCGGTATTTAAGCAGCTAGAAGGTCTCCTGTGGATAAGGACGACTGCCTGGGAAGGCAATAATATCTCACCCCCGTTCCAACCTTTTTGACTGATACGGAGTTGTACGAGCTGCAGAGACGACCTCGGTTGAGACTCAGCCTAGGGCTACGAGGAACGAACCTGGAACTAATCCCGCAGTGTTGGCTAAGACAAGCCGAGACATGACCCGCGCCATGCCATTAGGCGGTAGGTGCATGTTGTCCGCGAAGTCCTCTGGTATACATTAGGTTCGGGCTATCCGTTCTCTGGCTACTACTACTGCGATAACTACCCCGATTGATACTAAGCCGTACAAGGAGAGACGAAATCGATTAGAAAGGACCTAACGCTTGCACTATACTGCTACCCCAAACCCCCAAACCCGATAACCTGTCGCGCCGATATGCCTGCGACACGACTTTCCGACTTGTCTATGAACGCCTTTATAGACACCCGTCGAGTTCTTATTAACAACCACCGTATCTGATTAACCCGAACATCACTATCGACCTAGATAGTCCCTTAATCTTACAGCCGAATACATCTGCAAGCATTACAATCCTACGTACAGGGGTACTAGGAATTTAGGGGAGAATTTAAGCGATTTATAGCACTCTTGATTAGGAGAACAGATCAGGAGAATTATTCCAATTCATGGCACTCTCCAACAGCTCTACAGATAAGCCTATTTCTACGACCTCTTACGAACTACCAACGCGTTTCTCTTGATAGCCTTTCATACGACCTTCTACGAACGAGACAGCCTACCGTTATGAAAGCATGTCTTGCTAGTTGTGACAAGAATCGAAATATCAATACGTACCTCTTAATACCTCTTTCAATACCTCTCTGACAACGATTCGATATGCCAAGTTACAACGGCATTCCTACAAGTCCTCAATCAACCCTAGATATCTGCTACTCACAATAATATCCTTAGTCGAATATAAGTATTCGAATACGGCTGCCAACCCTACAGCGTACCTTCGAATCTCCTGACAATACTTAAACACGTCTACCATTTTACAACGACCTGTTCTGAGAATTACAAGAATATTAACAGACTGTACACCGATACCTTAATCGAATACCTTAACGAGAATCAACCTATCGGCGCGTCTCCCTTAATACCCTACTCGTATGACAACTGGTTAAATATGCTGCGATTAACAGCATACCTTATACCAATCGATTAACTGTGGCTAGTAATACGATAGCATCTCTACTAGTTAACGGCATATTAATTGATCGAATAATCGCTAATGTCTCAAACTACCTACCAATTAACGGTAGACCTCGAGAAACCGACAGACTGATCGTGCCGTTACGCCTGCGATCCGAATGCGATCCGAACGCGACCCGAACGCGATTTGAACGCGAACCCGACTAACCGTCGTGCCGATATGCCTACGACACGAACTACAACTTTGACAACAACTGTATAAGTTCATCGACGATCGACTGCTCCCTTACCAATTCGATTGTCTTCTTCTTAACCTACGGTAATCCTTTTTGACTGACACTAAGCTACGCATACTGAGGAACGACCACGGTTGATACTGAGTTATACAAGCTTACCTTTAGGCAGTTGTACACTTCGACAACGAGGTTAATACTAAGCTATATAAGCTTCGACAACGAAATTGATTTGGACGAACTGGATAATAATCGCGCCGTTATGCCTGCGATCCGAATGCGATTCAAACACAATTTAAATGCAAACCGATTAACTAATCATGCCGTTATGCCTACAATCCACCAACCGAATGATCGCGCTAATACGCCTGCGATTAATTAACCAACAATAGCGCCGATACGCCTACTATCTACCATCTGACGCTGGTACCCACCATAATCGACTTCTACTGCTCTACCAGCAGCACCCTAATCGACCTTTGCTGCTCTGCCTACAGCCGACCTACCCTTGCTACTTAACTGTAGCCAACTGACACCTGCTGCTCTGCCTGCAGCTAAACAAATAGACCCTTGCTGCTCTGCCTGCAGCACCACTACTAACTTCTACTGCTCCGCCTGCAGTAATAACTGTATACAAGGGAGAGCTTTGCTCCCTGGAATACAGCCCGTCGCTAGCACCGTACTGCTATAATCCTGATAAGTTACCGCGCTAATACGCCTGCGGCCTAAATGCGATTCGAACGCGACCCGATAGTAATTCAAACGCAATCTGCTAACAAGATTCCGTGCTAATCTGCTTACGGAATATGACCCCGTTGCTGGCATTATACTGCCACCCGAACGACCCCGTCGCTGGCACCATACTGCTACTAAACGGATAAGAGCTCGTACCAATATGTATGCGAGCTACAACTCCCTAACCCTCCCACCCTTATTAAAACTTTCTTACCTACCTTTTTATAAGAGGGGGACTAGGGGGGCTTTTTTTTATGGCTCGGGGCGCGCCATATTAAAGGAGGGGGTATAGTA
>Ga0307507_10002793_pt1 | contig 35514 bp, 10 predicted proteins | sample 7_EM_MG_FD_207223 | JGI IMG/M metagenome (GOLD analysis project Ga0307507, IMG submission 207223) | Populus trichocarpa ectomycorrhiza microbial communities from riparian zone in the Pacific Northwest, United States - 7_EM | ecosystem: Host-associated > Plants > Roots > Unclassified | place...
TCCTTTCTACCTTTTTATTTATACTTCTCTTTATATAAAATACTATAAAATAAAATAAAAATAGGAAAAAAGAGAGGAGACCCAGCAGTTTAAATTTAGTAACTTTTATCTACTCCTTATTATCCTCCAGCTCCATAATCCGATCCTCACCCTCCAGTGCTCCCGCTGCCGCCACTATAGGCTGAGAATTTATATCGTACGACGAACATCGAGCCCCATAATCCCGCCACTTGCAATTTCCATAGCACCCACCACAGAACCCTGGGAGACTCTGACATTCAGTAAAGGGGCAAGGGCCCACTAGACAACGTAGAGTCGCCGTACAAGCCTCGCAAGGCTAGTATTAATTAGCTCTCTACCTCGTACGAGTAATATAGGTTACCTATAGTTGTATTTAGAGACCCACGGCTCTGAATCAGAATTGCATTTATATATAAGGGCCTCCCTGTCCGCACCTGCCTCTCCGATACACCCCCCACCCAAGCCTCCACATTAATCGCTGGCAAAGCTTCCACCCTCTCCTGCTCATCCTAAGAGTAGTTAGTTATATAGGTATATCGTATAAAGAGGAGAGTTTACTTACAGTATAGTAATATTACCGGAGAATCTCTTGTATAGCAGGACGGGAAGTATACCAGATAATTATATTTCCCAATTCCTAATAAAGGACGACGTCAGTGGGATTTAAACTTATGATCTATTAAGTTTAAAGTTAGCATATATTTACCTACGCCACCTACGCGCCTTTAGTGGTTACCTTTTGCCTAAAATTATTTTATTTATATACCCCCCTTCCCCCCTTTAGTGTTGTATAATATACCCCTTATATACTTTCCCTCGTACGACTATAAGAGAATACTTAGAATCTTATAAGCTGTCCAGTCCTTCGCGCATTCTGATGCTTCAAGTATTTATGGAGTAGTACTCGTACAATCCCATGGAACGCGACGTCGAGAACCTAAAAATACTCTCTCTAGCTTATCGCTTATTCTAGGTATTAAGAGAACTTTAATTGCAAGCTGTGAGAGTCGTGGAAATCTTGTATACTAAAGAGGCTGGTTCCACCATTGAATAGCTGTTGTATGACTATCAAGCGGAATTGGATTCTCGTTAATATAGCTATCAAACTCATCTAGACTCTGCGGACGAGTATATTTTAAACGATACTAAAGACGAGCCTTATGGAAGGCAGAGAGGTTTTCTTCAGACTCTAAAGGCGACTTTTGAGTTTTCTTAGTTGCGTACGATACAGTTAAACCTAAAAGTATTGCTTTCTCGCGGAATCTCTCCCAGAGCTTTTATACGCTAAAAAGCTTCTTTTCTCCTTTAACGGTGATACAATCGTTCTAATCTTTTAAGAAAGCCGTACAACACTCTGGGTCAAGAACTCGTGCCGCGAGATAGTAGGGAGAATTATCTAGCTTCTTAACGTACTTTGCAAGCTTTTCCTTAGCACGTTAGAGTTAAGGAGTCATAAACTTATCCTTAGCCTTAGTAGCTATTACCTGTAGGAAAGTTAGCTAAAGAAATATTAAGAGTATTGTATAATATACTAATGCGGTCTGTATTATATCCTTAAAAATATCAACTAATTCTAGAACCCTTTCCAGTGTCATACAATCTCCTTAAAGAAATAGAGTTGCTTTATGGAAAGACTAAAGGAAATCACGAATTGTATAAAGATGTATCTATTCGCTTATTAAGAGGATATCATCTTTTAAGTCATCCTTATAGTGCTCCACGTAGAGTTAAAGCCCAGCCTTTACCTTATCCTCTAAAGCTATATATAGCATAAGAAACCAGCTATTCCATCTCGTACGATTATTAAGAGGAACCATTTTACTAGTACGTTTAATAAACCATGTCGTACGGTTAGCTAAGCTGCGGATATGAATAATATAGTTATAAAGCTTTCCCATTGGCCCCATAATATTTTAAATATTTTTACCTCTTTCACGCTTTTTGTCTAATGCTAGCTCTAATTCTTCATCCTTCTTTTTCTTTCTTTTAACTAGCGGTAGTACTTGTTATATAACTTCTTCTTCTTCTTCCTCTTCTTCTTCGTCCTGTTTCTTATCCTCTTTATTATACAAGTTTATAAGCTTCTCATCCTTTTTTAAACTGAATAGAAAGGCTTAAATGATAAGATTAATAACATGCCCCTAATAGCGAATTCTTTAATGCGTTGCAATCCAGTTGATTTTATACTTAAGGCTAAGCCATTAGCCAATTGTATAACAGAGAACATTATTTAATCCGGCATTATCGCCAACAAGAGCTCCAATCTTTGTTTTAATGCCATACTTAATAAGAACCGGACGAAGCGCCTTCCATTAATCTATACCACTCTGACTAGATACCGTACGAAGGGCAATTAAGGGGTTCCGGTATTCATCCTGGATATTAACAAAGCTAGCACAGATTCCAAGAAAAAGGGAATGGCTTAGAGAGGTCCAGATATCCATAGCAAGGTGAATATTTGTTTTTGCAGATTAAAGTACTTTTCGTATAATATCTTAACTCTTAGTAAAGTGTTAAAGAATCCAGGCTGTAATCGTTAAGTGGTGTATAGGGATAATTAAGGGTACTTCTTAATTCAATGCTTTTACAAAAGCATGAAACTCTGGCCATTCCACACATGAGAAGGGAAGCCGTCGTACGATAATTAGATCTAGAAGTGCTTGCTTTACAGTATTTCGATATACTATACGCTTTAGAACCTCACCCTCAAGACCTTAAACTTCTCCTCTTGCTAAAAGCTTTTAATATAGTTCTAAAAGAGATCTCTCCCCCCAATCTTTTACTGTCGTACGCTTCTGATTCTCTGCTGGATCCTATTTAATATTATATTTTTTAAGATGGCCTTGTAATCCAACGGTTAAGGAATGGTGTCCTTTTGGGTCTTAAGGAGGACAGTATTTACAAAAGTAGCGTTTCTTTATATGAGCCTTTTCTTCCTTTATTGCCGTACGAGTATGTTTATAAATTGAGGAGACTTGTCTTGAGATCTGTGTTGTATAAGTAGTTAGGATTAAACCAGTATTAGCTTTAGTCTCAACGCCGCTTAAAAGGGCAGAAAGTGTGTCGACTTTAAAGGAATTATTATCGTCAAAGTTTTCGGGGTGAATTTTACTAGTACCAGCCATATTTATAGCGTCGTACGATAGGGGGTAAAGGTTTAGTTTTATAGTTAAAATTTTGCGGATATCCAGATATTATCCGGATATTATCCGATATCCGAGCTATCCTCGGATAGGATTATTATCCGCCCGACCGGATAGGATAATTTATCCTCCGCAGGTCTGGGCCACCCACCCAAGACAGTGCACGGGCCTCCTACGAAAATCAAAACATCAAAACATCAAAATACTCCTTTACTACACCACCACTATATCCTCTACTACCCCTTAATTGCTGTTGCTTGACCAAGAAGATCGAATGCAAATTGTTCTTTAATTATTGGAAGCCAATTCTAATTAATCTGGCCGTTTGCTTGCCCGAATATACGGTCTATGTTACGGACGCTTTAAGTACAATGTTACGACTACTTGGAGAAGAGTCGGAGGAAGCTAGTTGGTTAATAAGAGCACGGTCCAAGATGGAACCCGTAGAACTATGTGACGAGGAATGGTAACCAAGGTCACGTGGTGAGCTCTGTGAGCTCTATAAAGTCTGTAAGGAACGTTACATACCTTACATACCTCACGTACCTCACGTAGTAAAGGGATTTCTTAGGCGTACAGTTGTGTATTTAAAGGACCACAGTCCCTACCCAGATAGTCCTCTCTTTATAGTAAATCTCAGAATACAATTAGAGTTAATCTATTAGGCAACCACTCTACCAGTTATTACTGTTACATTATTAACTTCTTATTTACCTACACACTTAGCCTATTAACAAGTCCACCGTGGTACCTATTACAAGGCTCCGTTACACATTTACTACCTAGTTACAGTATAAATAAAGTTAAACAATATGCCACCTAAAGCACCAGTTACGACTTAGTTAACGGCAGCTACAACCTTAGGGCCAGAAGACACCAGTATAAGGGACATAGATTCGCAGCTAGTCACAACGGGTTAGTTATAGGAAATGGTTAATTAATTAACAGACAACAATAGGATACTTAAGGATTATATTAATGGAATTGGAGCAGCTAAGGTTAAGTTACCGTCGATTAAACGATTCTTAGGAAAGAGATTAAAACTTAAAGGGTTCCTAACGTAAATGCACTTTAAGGTTATGCAAGAGGGAGCGAAGTTAGCAATACCTATAGACCAAGTAGCGTATACAGGACTATTCTTAACAGGAAAGGCACTTAAGTGGTTTAAATCTTACCTTACCAAGATCCAAGTTAATAGAGTAACAACTGCTAACTAAGAAGTATAGTATATATTTACTAGTTGGAACGGGTTCTTAGAGAGACTAATACAGATGTTTAAAGACCTAGAAGTAGCAACTATAGCAGAACGGAAACTTTAAACCTTAGTACAGTAAACCTTAGCAATTAAGTACATAATATAGTTTCAGATACTTGTAATATAGGTTAAGTGGAATAACAAGGCGCTTATGGCATAGTATAAATAGGGACTTAAGGCTAAAGTCTAGGACGCAATTATCCTAATGGAAGATGTGGACACTCTATAAGAGTTAATAGATTAGTTAATAAAGATTAATAATAGGATCTATTAAAGGGAACAAGCTAAGAAAGGGTAAGATAGAGTTCCACAGTTATATAAGGCGTAGGGCACGCATTAATAAAGCTAAAGTTAGAAACTATGGAGTGGCGCAAAGCTAATAGACCTAAGTGGTACCAAAGAATCTAGATAATGGAGTAAGAACCCATGGAAACCTAGAGGTTAAGAATTAAGTAATTATAGAATTAAGGAGTAGAGGCTAAACCAGGGATCTTAGCAGCAGAAGACGTTTAGGCGGACTCCACAATAAGAAGAATGGTTTAAAGAAGGAGCTTGCATAAACTATAGAAAGAAAGGTTATTTCGCCAGAGACTGTAGAGGTGGTTAGAGTAACTACGTAGTAAAGGGCACTAGGTTGTTAGAGTATAATAACGCGGACAAAGGTATATTGTGCGGGACTAAGGAATACTCAATTAAGCATTTCGCGTTTTGTTATAATAACGCATGCCAAATTTATAAGGACGCTAAGTATAGTATAAGCTATTGGCCACAAGAGCTAGAGTTAAGAGGACTTAAAGGAACTAGAGAGTTAGATAAAGAGCAAGATTAACTCTATAAGCTGGATTAAGATATTACAGCAATATATAGACAAATATTAGTAATAATGACAATAGAGTTAGAGTACTTATTAGTTAATAGCAATAAGGAAGAAAAAGAGGCTAACTAGGAGCACTTAAACCTTAATAACGTAATAGAAGCAGAGACTAAGACCACTATAGAACGCGGATTAGTAACGGGCATTATAACACCGTTAGATATGGAATCCATTACTTTATAAGATAAAAGGAGTAATATCTAAAGAAGATTAAGCAAGTAGATAACTACTAGTGCGAGCTTACCACTTAATAAAGGCAAAAGGCTATAGGCTTAAGAATCTTAAGAAGAGATAAGAGACGCTTAAGATTCTTAAAGTGAGATAAGACACCTATAATGGACGAAAACTAATAGGGAAGAGCAGCGGCTTAGTTTAAAAAGTACTATATAAGTATAGGACGTAAGTTTAGGAACTATAAGTTTAGAGAATAAGTAAGAATGTTAATTCTAGGTAAACGTAGTATTCAGCCTAAAGATTAAAAAGTTAATACAGAGATTAAGAAGTAAGATAACTTTAAGGATCTAGCTGCAAGACGTAGAAAATAAGAAACTATGGATAAGTTTAGGCAAAGAATTATTATATAGCAAGAGTAAAAGCTAGATAAGAGATTAGCTATACTAGGATATACAAGGGATAGAGCACCTGTACGAAGAATTACTAATAGGCCTAAGGCAGGGACGCCTAGAGCAAAGTAGTTAAATAAACTAGAACAAGAAGAGGATCTAGGGATTCCAACTAGATTTAAAGAAAAATATACCAAAGGATATTATAACACAGCGATGATAAGGTACTTTCTTATAGATAGACTATATACACTAAACCAGTTATATAGAAAGTGGTATAGGCAACGATACAACAATAAATGGGAAGATTTCTATATGTGGCTAGATAAAAAAGTTGTCTAAGACTAACCCATTACAGAGAAACGCATAAGTTACATTAAAGGAGTATTAATTATAATATTAAGGAACCTAGAAAAAGGATCTAGGGACTAGAGAAGTAAATAATAAATCTTAGTACCTGCAAATAAAAGACTAACAGTTAGATTAGCTAGATAGAGGTTTAAACTTAAGGATAAAGATAAGTTAAGAGTTAACCTAAGTTACTTAGCATATTATACACTATTATAGATAGCTTGTGTAGATAACACGTATAATATATATAGAGCACTAAAAGATAAAGCTTAAAAGTACCTAATAAGGATATATTGGGCACTAGATAAAAAAAAGTATAGAGACGCTAATTATATATATAAATGGCACCTAGTAGAAGTATAGAGTTAAGGGAACCTAATACTTTAGCCAGGAAGATTCCTTATAGAAGAATACCTAGATGGATAATAGTAGTAGAATTGTCTAAAGAACACTTATCTATGGTATGTAGAGGAAAAGAAATAAACTAAGTATTGGCCTAAGACGGACTAAGTACAGATAGGGTCTAGTAGCCAACAGTTGGGAAAAGGGGAGGCCTATAGGACCAGAGGGAACCAGTAGTAGAGCCTTAGACCCTTAAGGGAATTTAAGGATAACACCTAAATTTATAAGTTAAGTGGTAAGATTAACAGTTCGAAGCGTTAATAGATAGTAGAATAATAAGGAACTATATATCACCAGTAGCAGTACAAAGGATAGGGTTACCGTATAGACAAAAGGAATACCTATATCCACTAATAATAACCTTAAGAGATTAGATAGCCTATGGAGGAGGTATTATTAATCTTAAAATAGGACCTATTTAGTTAACTATTAAAGGAAGGCAAGTTAAGATATCTTTTAATATCCTACTATTAGGAAAGGACAAGGTAATACTAGGAATGCCTTGGTTATAGGAATACAATCTAAGGATTAATTGGGTTATAGGTTAGGTTAATATTAGGGATACTTAATGATGCAAGATGTAATAGCAAACTAAGTTAGTATGGTACTAAGTTGGAGCGATATATAAAGAGACTGAGCGAGGCTTAAGTTATATACTAAAAAGATACCATAAGTATGGCAAAAAGTTATAGTTACTAGAAAGTGAAAAGCTGTTAGAATATATAGCATGGGACTATAAGATAGAATTAGAGCCAGGAACTAGTCTAAAGTTCTTTCTAATTTATAAGCTTACTAAAACTAAGTTAGTAGCGTTTAAGGAGTTTGTCTAGGAGAACTTACAGAAGGGATATATTAGACTGTTATAGTTATTAGCTAGATATCTAGTACTGTTCATCCCAAAGAAAAATGGAAAACTAGGATGTGCATTAACTATAGACAGTTAAACAGCATTACTAGAAAGGATAGGTATCCTTTACCCTTAATTAGCGAAATTTAAGATAGGATAGGTAACGCGAAGATCTTTATAAAGATAGATCTGAGATAGGTATACTATTAGATTAGGATTAAGGAAGGCGATAAATAGAAGGCAGCCTTTAGGTTAAAGAAAGGACTATATAAGCTATTAGTTATATAATTCGGGCTTATAAACGCACTAGCAACGTTCTAGAAGTGAATTAATAGTATGTTAAAAGAATACCTTAATGAATTTGTTATAGTATATCTTGATAATATTATTATCTACTTAATAAGCAAGGAAGAACATAGAGAATATGTTAAGTGGGTCTTAAAGAGACTATAAGAAGAACAGATACCAGTAGCAATTAAGAAATGTAAGTTCTTTACTAGGAAGACTAATTTTATTAGATTTATTATTGAACTAGGAAAAATTAGTATAGACCCAAAGAAAGTTAAAGCTATAGTGAGTTGGTAAGAACTAGAGAATGTTATACAGTTAAGATTGTTTCTAGGGTTTTGCAACTACTATAGGAGGTTCATAGCATAATGGTTAAAGAGTATTAAGCTATTTATAAGACTGATAAAAAAAGAGGAACCGTAGGTATGGGGAAATAAGTAAAGGAAATTGTTTAAAGAACTTAAGGAGTTGTTTACCTAGGAACTAATCCTTAAGATCTACTAACCAAAGTTAGAAACGGTTATAGAAATAAATGCATTAGACTTTGCACTAGGAGTATATTCGCTATAGAAGCATTAGGACGTATAGTATCCAGTAGTATACTATAGTCGGAAGATGACACCACTAGAGTTAAACTATGATATCTATAACAAGGAGTTGTTAGGTATAATTATAGCACTTAAAAAATAGAGAGCATTCTTATAAGGTATAGAGAAACCATTTATAGTTAAAACGGACTATAAGAACCTTATAGGGTTCCTAACGACAAAGGAACTAAACTAAAGATAGGTTAGATAGGCGGAAATGCTTATAGAATATTATTTTGAAATTTAGTATACTAAGGGTACAGATAATATAAGAGCAGATGCTTTAAGCAGAAAGGCTAAACTATAGAATGATAAAAAGCCGTTAGGGGCTTTACTGCGAAAGGATTAAGATAGAGTAATTAGGTATAATTATCTAAAAATTGCAGCGACTAGAGAAGGTCAGGTTTATAAATTACTAAAAAGTAATTAGATATAAAAGATCCTAGAGGTATAGGTAGAGGATTTAGACTTAGAGTAATATAAGAATAGAGAAGCAACCTATATTCTAAAGGCAGTAGTAGAAGAATTTATAAAAGAGTTTTATAAAGGAATGATATAAGGACACAACGGAGCTACAGGCTTAGTATTAAGACTTTAAGAGGAGTATATTATTTAAGGAATCTAGGGACTAGCAAGATAAGTTATAAAGGAATGTCTAGATTGCTAAAGAAATAAACTAATAAGGCATAAGCCGTATGGAGGGCTATAACCTATTAAAATACCAGAAAGACTATAGGAAGTTATATTATAGGACTTTATTATTAAGTTACTAAAGTTAAAAGATCCTATTACCGGACAAGATTATAATGTAATCTTAGTAATAGTGGATAAGCTAATAAAGTGGAGATACTTTATAGCGTATATAGAGGAAATATCCGTAGAAGATATGGCTAGAATCTATATTAAAGAAGTGTTTATAAGATATGGAGCACTAATAAAGGTTATATTGGACAGAGATCTAAGATTTATAGCAGCATTCTAGGAAGTGTTTTTAGCAGAACAAGGGGTTTAAGCAGTAATATTAACTGCATATTACCCATAGATAGATGGTTAAATGGAAAGACTAAACTAGACACTGGAATAGTATCTAAGGTATTATATTAATTACGCACAGAACAATTAGGTATTATTATTACTAGTTATATAGTTTGCATATAATGCAATACCATAGAAAGGGATAGGTATATTACCTTTTAAGGCAAATTACGGATATAAGCTAAGAATGTCATTAACACTATAATAAGTAAAGAAAATAAGTAGTATAGCTAAAGAAAGAATAGAGACGTTAATAAGTCTTTATAATCACCTTAAAGAAACAGTTAAACTAGTATAAAAATAAATGAAAAAGTACTACGACGCTAGGAGATCCGAGGGACCAGATCTTAAGGAGGGGGACAAAGTATAGCTACTATACAAAAATTTCAAGAGTTAATAATTAAGCAAGAAGTTGGACTATATTAGACTAGGACCATTTATAGTTAAAGCAAAAATCTTAGAGGTTACGTATAGACTTAACTTACTAGAGAAAATGAAGATTTACCCTATATAGCATATTGTAATACTAGAGCCAGTATATAGAAATATTAAGCCACTAGTTTATAAAGTAGATATGTATAGAGGACAGGAAGAGGATAAATAGTAGATTTTAAAGATTATTAGTTATGAGGACGTAAATAATAAAATATAGTATAAAGTAAAGTGGATAGGCTATACTAAGACTACCTAGGAACCACTAAGTAACCTAGAAAATGCTCTAGGAAAGGTATAGGAGTATTAGAAGAAAGTAAGTTAAGGAGCATTAAAAAAGGATTGCTAAAAGATAAGTTACCTAAGGGGGACCTAGGAAGAGTAACTACTATATTACTTAGAGTTGTTTCCTTCTTTAGAGATACTACTCTCTTATTACCTAGCTTAGACAGGCCCTATTAAACAAGTTTCTACTCCTTAGAATAAACCTTCTTATAAACTTTCTTAAGACGTAGCAACTGAGTAAAGGCAGAAAGGTAAGTGTTAAGAGCACGCTGTTGAGTAGCAGAGGCCTCTAGCTCCGCCTCTTAAGATTGGCGCACCTTGTTAAGGGTACTTATAAGCTCACCATTAAGCTTCACAGCAGTAGATTAAATATAAGACCCTAAGGGTGATTAACAAGGGAACTAGAAGATTACTACGAGTAATAGGACGCGTATACTTAGCGTTAGAAATAACGCGCACGTTACAGGACAACCGTATATTGGACTTTGTACACTTAGAATAAGAGGACGGTTGGTGACTGGAAGGAGCCGTGATCGTAATATAAGGTAACCCCTCTTTCGCATAATAAGAACATAAAGGAGACATAACTTTACTAAGCGATAGTATGGCAGCTATTATACAAGTACGTCGTTGGAATAAAGAAGAAGAAGGAACTTTAGGTATAATAAGTAAGGATATTAACCAAATTAATTAAACGGACATTATACCTCTAGTAGACGACTTAGAGATGTTAGGAATCTTTAAGGATAAAGATAAAAAGAAGGGAGATAGTGTTACGGACGCTTTAAGTATAATGTTACAACTACTTAGAGAAGAGTTGGAGGAAGCTAGTTGGTTAATAAGAGCACGGTCTAGGATGGAACCTATAGAACTATGTGACGAGGAATGGTAACTAAGGTTATATGGTAAGCTCTGTGAGCTCTGTAAAGTCTATAAGGAATGTCATGTATCTTATATATCTTACGTACCTCACGTAGCGAAGGGATTTCTTAGGCGTATGGTTGTGTATTTAAAGGACCACAGTCCCTACCCAGATAGTTCTCTCTTTGTAGTGAATCTTAGAATACAATTGGAGTTAATCTGTTGGGCAACCACTCTACTAGTTGTTACTATTACATTTTTAACTTCTTGTTTACCTACATACCTAGCCTATTGACGAGTCTACTGTAGTACCTACTACAAGGCTCCGTTACAGTCTATTATCTTCTTCTATTTACCATTATTATAACAGCCGCTGATTAAGTAAGGAGTATCACTAAAAGCTTTAAAAGCTCTTAGTTATTAAGGAGGACTTCCTAGTTAAATGGATTAATATAATAGAAGCCTAGGGTTAGCTACCTTAAATCTATAGCTAAAAGTATCCTATTATAAAGAAGCGTCCTTTAGAGCTTGGCCAATACTAGTATAAAAACTTTCTTACCTAACACCTAGAGCTTAAAGTTTAATTCACCTAAGGCCTTAATTAAAAGCAAAAGAATACTAAGGATCTAGAGATTATTAAAGAGTGGTTTAATCTCTATAAAGCTACTATTACTAAGTATGCAATCCCCCTAGGTAATTAATATAATATAAATAAGAAAGGAATTATAATAGGGTTAGGCAATAAGGTTAAGGTACTTATTCCTTAATTAGAGGCTTAAGCCTTTATTATAGAGCCGGGCAATTATAATTAGGTATCTATTATTAAGTATATATTAGTGTCACGAGACGAGGTCAAGGAGGCTCTGAGAAGTCGTAGCATTGACTAGGTACACGACAGGATGTTGTATGAAGGTGTAAGAGGTGCGTAGGCACCGTGGCTCTATATACTGTGGGTGCCAAGGCGAGCCTATGGCGAGCCCTTGGCGGTGCTACAGCCGGAATCCGTAACAATTAGGAAGTTAATATTAATTACCTCCCTATTTTATCTTTTAGGGGAAGCAAATATAATAATCTTAGATATTACCTAGACTTAATCGCAAGACAGTAATTTAAGTAAGCGACTTAGGGTAGATAAATTTGGATATTATAGTTAATTAGTTAAAACACTTTATCTAATATATAGAGCTATGCCTTTAAGGAATCTATTACTTATTAATTCTTAACGGACATAAGAGCTACGTGTTAATGCAGTTTATTAAGTATTGCAAGGCTTATAAGATTATCCCTCTCTATCTACTACCTTATTTAATATACCTACTCTAACCCCTAGATATTAATATATTTAGCCCCTTATTAAAAGCCTATTAAAAGCGCCTTTATAACTTCGCCTTTTATAGAGCTGTTAATATTACTAAGCCTAAGTTCCTTAAGTATTACTAAGCTGCACGATATAAAGCTATATCATTAACTAATATAGCAAGTGTATAGCGGGCAACGGCCTTCTACTATTTAATCCTTTAGTTATTTTAGAAAAGATTTAGCTAGCGACTTCTTCCTATATAAGCTTTATAGACAAGAACGGCCACCAATTTAGTATACCCGTGTCTCCTTCCGTAAAGGAGAGACTTACTAAAATATTTGGGCAGCTCTTACAAGGTGCATTACCCCTACGTTCTTAAGCTATGTATAATATTTAGCAGTTTATATTAAGTACGGTAGCTAATAATATAATCCTTAAGCAAACAAATTAGGAGCTTCTTAAGAGATAGAAGAAAGAGCGTATTAGTAAAACAAAAGCTGCCTATGGAAGGCACGAGTTTTATTAGTAGTAGAGGCACAAAAGAAGAACGAGGAAAAGCTTTAGAAGGAGCAGGAAGAGAAGAGGGTAAAGGAAAGGAAGGCTGTATTATGGGGGGTTATTACCTTTACAAAGAAGGTTTGGAAGGAACTACTAATGGGTTATAGTGTATTTATATAGTAGGGTAGATTTGGGTAGATTTGGGTAGATTTTAGGGTTGATTTTGATGTCAAATTGATTTTAATTTTCCTAGGAGGCCCGTGCACTGTCTCGGGTGGGTGGCTGTCTCGTCTGGGTGGCTAAGACGTTATAGTGCACGGCTTTAAAGTAGTAGCGGTGCTATATTAGTACCTTATCCTAAATAAGTAGAGAGGTATAGCGTAGAAGCTTAGCCAGATTTAAGCTTTTAGAGACATTATAAGTAGAGTTTTTATATAGATTAATAGGTATCTAAAAATAGGAGTGGGTAATATAGCCGCTAGGTAGTTATTAGCGACTCGGTCAATCGAGGCACGAGCACGGCAAGAGGGTCGCGCAAGCCTATACGATTGGATTGTCTATAAACGAGGATCCAAAGCTAAAGAAAGGAAAGGGGAAGAACGGAAGCACCGCTCGAAGCTATATACAATCCTCTGGTCATGTAATGGCAACTTGCCATTATATAACGGCAAGTTGCGGCAATCTGACGGTAATTTGCCAGTACCGTTTTCCACTAACGCCGTAATATTACCCCCCCCCCCCCCCCTTTTCCAAAAAAGCCTGCCCTTAGGCTTTATATATCCGTATTATATCCGTGGGGTGTTCTTATCTATATGCTTAATAGGTGGCTTATTATCTTTACTATACTAGCACTCTATCTACTTGTCTAGATACTTTAGGGGTCCTAGCTTGTTAGGGTATTAGTTATAGAATTCTTTAAGCTTCTAGGGGCAACCTATAAAGTTCCAGGCGGGGTACTAGGTTAGGTCTAGATTATAACCTTTCTATTAGATACGGTATTTTAGCGTTCCTTGTACTAGTTTACAGGCTAGTATTTCATTAACTTCCTATTCATTGTCGCCATTAACTTAAATTGGTAGTAGAGGCTTATTCTTTTATCTAGGTAGTGGGTTATTTGTAGCTTTTTATAGCTTATCTAATAAGAAAACAGGGTGGACTTTAATTAAGTCTGGAAGTTTAACCTTGTATAAATTACCTTCTTTATTAAGGATCTTATACGGTCCTGCCATCTTATAGTCTAGCTTATGGCTAGGCCGTTTTATCTTCTAGTTCTTTGTTATAACCTAGACCTTATCGCCTATAGTAAAGTCAGGCTCACGCCTATACTTATTTACCTACTATTCTATTAATTTTTGGGCCTTCTCTAGGTTCTTATAGGCTACTATCCATACTTCTTCTAAGCGTCTAGCATACTACTGTGCTTCCTTATAAGATAGTTTTTCGCGCACGGTCTGTGGTCCTTCTGGTCTCTCCCAGTCGAAGCTTATACGGGGTAAGTATCCTATTTCTAGCTAAATAGGTGCAAACCCTATAGAGTTATAGGGTAGGGTTGCCTGGGCGTAGTCTATTATAGGTAGTAGTTCGCTCTAGCTATCCTAAAAGTAATTAATAAAGGGCCGGAGTCTCTGGTCTAAGTATTAATTTACAATCTCCATCTAACCATCTGTCTAGGGATGGTATGCCGTGGAGAGCTTTAGCCTAATACCTAGGATTCAGGTAAACTTGTTCCAGAAGGCTAATATAAACTATGGCCTGTAGTTGAATATAATAGTATCTAGTGGTCCGTAAATTCAGTAGATATAGTAGATATATAGTTAGGCCGCCTCTTTAGCATCAATATTCTTATAATAGGGGATTAAGAACGGGCGCTTGCTAAAGCGGTTAACTAGGATTATAACTATATCATATCCGTCGCGGTCCGTAGGTAACTCATAGAAGTCTATAGAGATATACTACCAGGGGCGTTCTGGTATTAGGAGTGGCTTTAATAGCCCTAGGGTCTTATCTTATGGAATTATAGACCTATAGTAGTCATTACAGTTCTGTATATAGCGGTTAATATCTATAACCATTCCGGGCCAGTAGTAGCGGTCGCCAATAATTCTATAGGTTTTATTTTTTCTAGGGTGGGCCGTAGAGACCTAAGTATGTGCTTTAGCAATAAGCCAAGTCTGTAAATTTTGTTCCTCTACTACTACTAGCCGTTCCTAGTGCTTAAGCAGTCCGTTTTTAAGGGACTATGAGCTAGTAGCATCCTTTACCTTTTTGCGGTACTCTTATAAAGAAGGGGCTATATGGTTTGCCTATAGCAGTTCATTAATAAGGTTAAGTTCTGTAGTGTTAATAGGGCACATCTCGGCCTTTATAGGGTCTATATTTAGTTCTACCTATATTTAGGGGTTAAGGTGCTCTAGTCATAGCAGCATCTAGGTCTATAATGTAATCTTTATAGCAATCTAGTTATCTAGGTCTTGTTTACGCCTTATAAGGGCATCTACATAGTTAGTTGCGCCTGGCCTATATATAATTAGGAAGTAGAACTAAGACAGGATATCCGCCTAGCGTGCCTGCTAGGCCGTAAGGGCCTTTATTGTCATAAAGTATTCTAAGGCCTTATAATCTAAAACCACCTTAATAGGCTTAGGGGTCCCTTCTAGCTATGCACGCCAGTACTAAAAGCTAGAGATAATAGCCAGCATTTCTTTATTATGGATATGGTAATTTAGCTTAGCATCTATTATAGTCTTCAAATAGTATGCAATAGGGTGCCATTCTCTGTCCAGTTGCTTTTAGGAAAAGACACCAGCTATTACGCCGTCTAAGGCATCAGTTTCTAGCATTAAGGGCCGTTTTAGGTTAAAGTAGGCAAGCAGGGGAGCCAATACTAGCCGTTTTTTAAGCTTATTAAAGGCCTGCCTATATATAGCATCAAAGTAAAAGGGCTGGTCTTTCCTAGTAAGATGGTTAAGGGGCTAGGCGATCCTGCTATAGTTCTTAATAAAGCGTTAGTAGAAGTTACAGAAACCTAAAAATAATTGTACCCCCTTTATGGTCTATAGGGGTGTCTACTGGTCAATTACAGCCGTTTTTTCTAGGTCTGCCTTAATTCCGTCCATACTAATAATAAACCCTAGGTGCTTAGTGCGCTTAATACTAAATTCTAACTTCCTGATATTAGCCTAAAGACCAGCTTTATAGAGCCATTATAGGACTTTACAGATATGCTCCTTATATTCTAGTTCATTCTTAAAGTAAATTATAATATTATCTAGGTAGGCTGTGCAGAAGTCATTAAGGTAGTTAAAGAGTACGTTATTTATATACCGTTGGTATATAGCCAGTCCGTTGGTCAGTCTAAAAGGTAGTACTTTATATTTATATAATCCATAGCGGGTCTAAAATATAGTAAAATCCTTAAATCCAAGGTCCATCCTAATTTAGTAAAAGGCCTAGCAGATATTAAGCTTTATAAAAATCTTAGCCTTACTTATACGGGCCAGTGTTTCTTTAAGTAAGGGTAGCAGATATTAGTCTTTACGGGTTATATAGTTTAGTTTATAGTAGTTAATGCAGAAACGGAGTCCACTGTTTAGCTTTTTTGCAAAGAGAATGGGTAAGGCAAAGGGGACTTGGCTAGGCTTAATAAAGCCCTTATTAAGGTTATCAATAAGGTACTACTTAGTGGCCTATAGCTTATCAGTAGATTGCTGGCGGAGGGGGCTATAACTAAGGGTGTTTTCTTTGTCGGGCTTAATCTCAATCTTGTGGTCGTATGGTTAGTAAGGTGGGAGTATATTGGATACTGCCTTAGAGAACACGTCCTTAAATTCCCAGTATTAATAAAGTAGTTTCTGTTCTACCAGCTCTTTATTTATAAGCTCACTTTCCCTATTAAGCTAGTTATGGGCTAGGGCTTCCTTGTCTTTAATTATCCAGTTAATTTTATATAAGCTAGTTATAAAGGCAATAGTATTAGGCCGTTTTAAGTTCTAGTAGAACCCTATAGCACTAATACAGCAGATATTAACTGGTGGGAGGTTTATAGGTTTTTTTACGGACGTTCCATGGACTGTATTTTGCGGTAGAGGGTTTACAGCCCTCCTTAGCTCCTATTCCATTTTCCGTAAGTTATCCTTTTAGTCCATATATTTAGTACAGCGTCCAATATTTCTTGCTGTTCTTTATAGCTATATAGGGCCTAAGCCAGCTGGCTTATTACTAACTTCCTAGGTTTCTAGTGCCGGTAGTGCGACATTAGTAGTCTAGGGGTAGCATAGTATACAGACCCGTTGCGAATTAAGCTGTATATCTTTCTTAAAGGCCTAGTAAACGGTGTCTATCTATAGCCGTATAAGATTTTCTATTGTAATGCTAATTTCCTTTATAAAAGAAGGTGTTAGGGGTAGGGTTTTAGGCCAGACAAGCTATCTACTCTATACGTTGAGCTGTAAGCCTAGATAGGCTAGCCATTTTCTTTCTAAGATTATATCATGGCTTCCTAGGTCCGTAATAAGAAAGGGGACTTTATACTACCTTTGTCTATCTACACGGAGGTAAATCCGCAAGACAGTTATAATAGGTGGTCCTATCCGTCCGTTATACTCACAAATAGGAATTGGTTTGGGCAGTTCTTTAAGGGGTACATTTAAAAAGTCAGCCAGCTTTATAGCACACTGTATGTCTATTAAGGCAAAGGCATTTACTCCAGAGTTAGCTAAAGCAGAGGTTAAAACTTAATATCTATTACAGAATAAAGTATAAGAGATAGTGCAGCTTCTTTCACTAACTAGCCAACCTAGATTAATATATAACATATCAATTCCTTTTAACCCTAGAGAGGAGTCTTGCTCTAAGGTTCCTCTTTTTCTAACTCTATACTATCCTCCTAAATTAACAGGACCTTATTTATTTTTACTGCTATTAGACAGTCCTTTACAAAGTGGTCTTTCTAGCCGCATAGGAAGTAGGCTCCTTAATTGCTAAGGGCCTATCTATAGGGGTTATTATATATAGATTGAGTATTCGCCGGACCCACTGCGGGGCTAGCTGTATAGCTAGCCGCTGGGTTAACAGCAGGCGGTACAGTTAGTGCTATAGGGATTATAGATCTTACTAGGGCGCTATAGCCCGTTCTTATAGTACTTATATTCTAGTTAGCAGAGCTTCTAGTCTTATACTACTTAGCACATGCCTTAATTCAGCGGAGGCCCTAGTTAATAGCTAGGCACTAGTCCATAAGTTCCTTTAGCGTCTATACAGTAGTATAAACCAGTAGTATGGCGCGCTATAGGTCCAGGGTAAGCTTATTAAAGAGGTCTGGCATTAAATCTTCCTGGGGGATTTGAGCCTATCTAGCTAGGTATAAAAAGCGGGTCTAGAAAACCAAGAAGGTCTCTGTCGTTTTTATATTAAGGGCTTTATAGTTAAGGCGGGTGTTCTATATTTTATAGGGGTCCTTATAAATAGAAGACAGGTAGTTAATTATCTCTTCTCTAGAGAGGAAGGGGTCTGCCAAGTCCTAGGCATATTACGGACATAGATGCGTCTATACGTCCCCGCCAGTACGGCCAAAGACATAGGCCATTTTAGCTTAGGTAGTAGGGAAGTGGTCCGTATTAACTTTAAGCTTGTCTTGCAATTAAAGCTTCCAATTATTAAATATAGGGTTAGTTCCGTCTGTAAGCAATAGGGGGTCCACAACCTTTAAGGACCGCGATAATGCTAAGGCTGTACGTTAGGCTAGGGCCTTAAGGACTATAGCAAGTCTCTAGGTGTCTAATAACTCCTTACTAGGTGTAGGGGTGTTTCTGGTTTTAAGCAGCTCTCAAAGCTGTTTAATTTCAGCATTAGCTGCTGTAAGCTCTTCCTAGGGGGTCAAGACAGCGACTGTTTTACCATTAGAGGTATTTACGGGTCCTACAGCGGCTTTGCCAGCTGCTATATTTCTTGGCATAGTAGTAGGGATATTAGGTAATTTCCGGTGTTTATTTATTTCCTAGGGGTTCTAGTCCGTGCGTGTTCTATTCTTAGGTTTCGCATTCTATTTGTGTTCTTTTAGTTCTTAGGGGTCTATCCTGTCCTTGTGGTCCTAGTAATATCCTTAGGGTCCTATTTTATGTCCTTGTCCTATTTGTGGCCTTATAGATATTTTTAAGTTCCTTCTTAGGAAAGAAGAGTAGTAATAAGCTTTGGATAATGTTAGCGACTTAGTCAATTAAGGCATGAGCACGGCAAGAGGGTCGCGCAAGCCTATACAATTGGATTGTCTATAAACAAGGATCTAAAGCTAGAGAAAGGAAAGGGGAAGAACGGAAGCACCGCTTAAAGCTATATACAATTCTCTGGTCACGTGACGGCAAGTTGCGGCAATCTGACGGCAATTTGCCAGTACCGTTTTCCACCAGCGCCGTAACAGTAGTAGAAGGGCGGCAATGCCAGAAAAAGCTATATAAAGAATAATCTTACTACGCAAGCGGTAGTAGTGGCAGAGGTAGTAATAGAGAAATATTTTACTAGTGCCTATAGGGCCTTAGAGAAAGAAGTGGACAGTCTATAGATCTGCATCTATAGCGGCAATAATAGTATTAAAGCACGCTGCCTAATCTATATTTAGCTGCTAGCATAGCTTAGTAAACTAGCGTCCTTCCTCTATATAGTTATACTGTAGCTCCGCTGCAAGAAGTGGGTTACTTCCCTTGGCGATAATATCCTACTAGCGCTGAAACTAGGGTAGGCTATAGTCTATAAGCGTCTTCTAGTAATCTGCAAGTATCTAATAAATAAGGTATAGGTTGTAATTAAGATAGGCATTATTGTCCTTGCTAGCTATAGGAGGAGTATTAGGTTAGTAGGCTAGAAAGCAAGGCAGATTATTATAGATAGACTATTTAAAGCGGTTCTATAAAGCAACTAGCTCCATAATAGGGCTATAAACTAAAGCGGTTATAAATAAGGAGCGTAGCTAGGCGCTAGTAGCAAAAATATAGGCCTCTACTAAGTAATTAATCTACTTATAGTTATCCTCTAGTAGCTCTAGGGCTATATAGACGGCCTAAAAGGTTGGATAGATTATACTAGTAATAGTATAGAGGTCCTTAAAGGAGGTAGGGCTAGGAATAGATATTAGTAGTAACTATAACTAGAACCTCTTACCTGCAATAGGACTGCAATAATATATACAGCCTATTATAATACCTCGCTAATATAGACGCTACTCCTATTACTTTAGATAAAAGATATACCGCTTAGGGAAGTCTTAATATAGGCAGTTACGGCCATCCTTATGCTCCGTATTATACTTAAAAAAGGCCATTAGTATAGAGCGAGAGAGCTTAAGGCGCTGCTAGATCTCCTTAGCGGACTAATTAGGCTAAAAGTATATAGACTACTTGCCTAGAAGGTGCACTGTAAGCTAGGTTATAGGGGGGAACTCCTTATAAATAGAAAGCTTAAATAGCCGCTAAATAGCCTTGGAGGGGCTAATATAACGGCCCTATAAATACTTATTTACCTTATCACCGTCTATAAGCCGTAAAGTGGTATGGTCGTCCCCCTTATATATATACTTATAGATATATTATTATTCATTGCTTAACGTCCGATTCGGATCCCTGTTGGGCCCACGCGGACTACTCCTTATATACATGTGGGGAGAAAACTCTATTTGAGAAAACCCCGTGATCCATCTCCCCGCCTTTTAGGGCTCGCTTGCGAGTCGCCTGTGAGTCACTAGTAGTGCTCTACTACCTTACTTTTTGACCTCCTTGGGAACCACTGCTGCTGTAATAAACCTACGGACGCGCTAGTATTACACACTGTACTCTACTCCTGTAGAGTTATTAGGGGGCGCCTATTACTTGCCCCTTTACCTTCTATTGCTATTTTCTTTGCAACCTAGAACTGGTCTAGCATATTTTAGCCAATAAGCCACCAGGTAGCCGCCTTAAGGCCTTTCTATGTTAAGAGTAGTATATTATAGTTTTCTATGCCAGCTGCTAAGAGCATTGCTTCTTGGCTAGTGCGTAAGGGGCATAACAGTATTACGTGTTTTGGTGTCTGTTTTAGCCAGCCATATTCGCACCTTAGGCTACCTACTAGAATACCCACCCAGTAAAGCCAATCTTTTAGTCCTATTATTTCTGTCCTTAAGAGTGTTGCTATTGTATTTTCTGCCTTTGTTAGGCCCTCTTAGAGCCCTTAGGTATTTACCTCCCATAGCATTACCTATGCTATGGCTTGGGTTCCCCTTACCTAAGCCTACCTCTATACCTTTAACTCCTATTCGTCTCTCCAGCGTCAGTCCAACCAGTATTATATTGCGGTAGATAGTTTTCCAGTACTCTTTTATGCTCTACTTTGGCTCCTTTCTCTCCCTTACTATTATCTTTACTGGCCTCTTACGCGTCTCCCTTCCTCCTCTATATAGGCCTGGGCCCTAGCACCACACTATTCTTCTTCTACTTTCTCTACCTGTTTTCCTAATATATCTTCCCTACTTTAGGGTTATTGGTTTCTTCTCCTATAGGGCACCCTAGGGTCCCTCTATAGTTTGTTTAGGCGTGTCTTAATATACTTTATAACGTTAGAGTTACGTTCCTTTTACACCCTTTACATTGCATCAGCTTTAATATATAGTTATAAGGGGGGAATATTAGCTTCCTTCTTAAGCAGTGCTGTGGCCGTTCGCTTATACCCGCCTGTTATACTCCTAAGGCAGGCTGTTTAGACCTTTTAGAGTGGTTTAAGGAGTAATTTAGGGGGGCCTTTTTTAGTTTCTCCAGTGGCCCAAATGCTAGATCTATACGTTATGGTTAGCCGGACAACTGCTATATATAGTAGGCGTGACCTCTAGAAGCATGGACCCTATATAGAATTAACAATCCTAGACATGGCGATATACTGTGCTTGGCCCTTATAGGCCGCTTGCGCCGCATATACGCTCTACTAGAGCTTACTGTCTACCCACACTCCTAATACCCTTAGGCCTTGAACCAGTTGACCCCCAAAGCCTTAGATATAGATTATATGCTAAAGATCTGCAGATTAGTTACGTTTTCTTATAAAATAGATTAGCTGGTATTTCTCTGGTGAGAATTGGACTCTATATTGTCTTGCCCATTTTATATAGGTGTTATGGGCTTTCTTTAGTGTCCTGCAGTTCTCTATGGCTGTTGGCCTATATATAATTAGGTTTATATCATTAATGAAGCCTATTCCCTAGGTTGCCCCTTCCTTAAAGGTGTTAAGCAGGTTGCTTACAAAGAAGAGAAAGAGTATAGGCGATAGAGGTGATCCTTATGGTATTCCTATTACGACTGCAATAGGGGGGCTCTGGTATCCGCTAAAGACTAGTAATATTTCTTTCTGGCCTATAAATCCTTAAACAAACTGAATAATCTATTCTAGGAAGCCCTTTGCCCTAAGGATGTATAGGAGACGCTTATAGGGTATATTGTCGTAGGCGCCGCTGATATCTAGGCTAAGCATTAATACTATAAAGTCCTTTCGCATAGCCCATGTAGTTTTAATGGTAGTAGTGAGTAGTGTAAGTGCTAATAGTGTTAAGCGATTCTTTCTTGCCCCTATTTGGCTTTGTGGTAGTAGGGCATGTTCCTCTGCCGTGTCTACTATATAGTCCGCTATAACCTTTTCTAAGATCTTGCTTAGGGTGTTTTCTAAGGCAATAGGGCGGTAGCTTCCTGGGATTAAGTAGTCTGCTTTGCCTTCTTTTTGTAAGATAACCATCGTTATAGATCTTCCAAGTCGCGGGTAGTAGCCTATTGCAAAGCATGCTCTAGCTACGTCTGCAAGCTAAGGTGCTATAAGTGGTCTATAGGTCTTTAGGGCTTTGTTTAGGATCCTATCTAGTCCTAGTGCTGTGTTATTTAAGAGGCGGCTAATAGTTCTAGCCATTTCTTTAGTTATTATGTCGCTGTCGACCCTTAGGCGAGTCACCAGTGTTTTACTAGTAATGTCGCTAAGGTCTGCTGGAGCCGGTTAAGGGAAAAATCTTTCTATAAGGATCTTTGCCTTCTTATTATTGTTGCTTGTGGCCTGTGGTTCGCCTACTCTTTATAGGGGTGGTAGGTGTGGATCTTCTACTAGGCGTCCCGCCTTTTTCTTTGCCCATTTCGCTATGGTCCAAAGGCCCTTGTTATAGGGGAGACTCGGGTTAGTAGTGTGTTCATTTATAAACCGTCTCCAGTTATTCCTTGCTTCTTTTCTTAGGGTATTCTTTAGCTGGTTTCTTGTGTCTTTATATCGTCTCTCGTCCTCAGAATCGTGGCTGCTTGTGTATTTCCTCCTTGCTCGTCGTTGGCCGGCTACAAGGGCCGCGCACTGTGCGGACCATGCGTGTCGCGCGTAGGGGCCCGGTTTTGAACAGGTAGTTATATATTAGCTATAATATAGTAGAGTTCGACATGCCTGCTTATCCAGGCCTCTACCCCAGTTTTCAGTAGCTTATTCCCACCTTTGGGCGTCACTACCTCTACGGTCAAGGCCGGGCCAGAACCTCTCCCGCCTAAGTAACTCCTGTTTGCTCCTTAAGCATATCTCACCGGCGTACCGCCCTAGAGGCGAACGGTTCCGTCTGTTGATATACCGACACGCGCATCCGTTCTCTCGAGCCACGTAGCAGTCTCTCCGGCCAGGGTATGATCCTGCCTGCCTACCAGGTGCACTAAGGGTCAGAGCCCAGCTAAGGGGTAAGGTCCTTAGAGCCAGCAGTGGCTGCTACGTACTACGCCCCGCAGGAGGCTAGTAGTAGTGTAGGGGCGCAACACCCTATACTACTGCCAGTTCCCGTTTCGCGTTGCCTGTAGGAGTCTCCTCATGACAGGCCGACCGTGTCTTGCAGGAGGGGGCCATAGAGACAGGTCCCGTGCCAGGCGACCTACTCCCCCCTCTCCTACTAACCAAGCTTGTGTCCCCCCTTCCTATAAGCTGGCCTGTGTCTCTAACTGTCGAGTCCTCGTCCGACTGGCCTGTGTTTCCCCTGTAGCCTCCCCCATATGTATGCATTAGGTTGCGTGCACCACGCCTATTAAGACCCTCCTGTGAGTCGCCTTATGCATATGCGCATCAGGTTGCGTGCACCACGCCTATTAAGACCCTCCTGTGAGTCGCCTGTGAGTCAACTGTAGGTCAACTGTGAGTCGACTGAGTCGAACGCCATGGGGCCGTCGAAGCTGGCCTGTGTTTCCGCTGCCTAGAGCTTTGCCCGTGTTTCCACCTCGTTGAGCCGTCTGGTCGCCGTCGCGTCGCCGTCGCGTCGTACTTATAGATATACTTAACGGACTTTACAGAGGCGTAGACCTTAATATTTATATAGATATAATACTTTATGGTTAGATATAGGCAGTATAAAATAATCTAGTAGTTATCTGTTTTAAATATGGCTTTAAGAGGCCCTAGTAAGTAGATAGACTATAACTACCTATTATTATAATAGTGGTATTCTAGATAGCCATCCTTATATATAATAGTAGTAGGGTTAAAAGTCCTAGGGTACTGCTTTAAGTAGGTTAGTAGAAGGCCTAGCTCTAGTGTAACTATATAGGAAGCTTACGGATTCTAGGAGCTATAAGGGCCGTAAACTATTATTAACTTTATAGTCTTAGTAAGTTAACTAGTAGGATTGTCCTCTAGTTACGGAAGCTCCATAAATATAAAATAGTTAATAATAGCTGGGTCTAGCAGCCTATTTCGGTTATATAGATGTATAAAAAGTTGTAGGTGTAAATAGGATAGGCCCTATTTTTGGTACTTAATAGTTTAGATATAGCTGCGGAACTAGCTAAAGATCTAGACCTGTTTTAGGTTGTGTAAAAAGTAGTTTAGCTTTAAATAGAAGACGGGAATAACTAAATTAGGCCTATCCATAGCGGTCTACCTAGGTAGTAACTTGCAGGTAATCTTGTCCTACCTAAGGTTAGTAGTAAACGTAATAAATAGGCTTAGACGGCCGTATTTATAGATAATAGCTATTAAATCCTAATAGTACTATCTAATAAAGTAAGCTTTGCTAAGGAAGCTTAATAAAAGGACTATACGGCAGCCTAATAATTAAGTGTCACGGAACCCCACCGCAGGGGCCTCTATAGGAGAGCCCCGTGCTCTTGCGTACACCTCGCGTACAGCTTACGTCAGCTACGCGTAGGTATGTCACCTCCTTACGCCCTTGACCCTTACGATCGATCGCGCAACGTCTTGTAGACTCCTTGAATACATACGTTCAGCTACCACTGTTCCGCGCCCCGTGATATTACGTTGCGCCTTTTTTTTTTACCACCAACACCTAGCCTATAACCAATTCTATATCTACGATACTACAGGCGCTGCCAGAAGTAGCGTGTCTACGAGCAACCTTCGCACCACAATAGTAAGACGATATTCCTTACTAGCCACTATGTTAAGCCTAAAGAGCAACCTAATACCCTAACCTAACCTACAACGCCAATTAATCCTAGGAGAATTTAATTTATTAACCCTAGCCTTAACCCCTAAGGGCAAGCCTAGCGGCTTAAAAGAGTTATAACTATAAGCACCCCTGAGTACCCAGCACCACCTTAAAGACAATAAGAGTTAGCTAGCCTAGCAGGATAGGTACACCCCTATTAGTATAGGTGGTCACAGCGACAACCTTAATAAGATAGATACCAGTAACGTCTTATCCTTTATTAATTACACAGCCACGGAAAAGCAACCAGAAGGGCAGCTACCCATTAAAATCAAAATACAAGACGCTAAGATATTTATATAAATAGTAGCATAAGAACCTAACAAATACTATTACCTTCTACAGAACTACTACCTAAAGCTTATACGAGCCGAATTGCGTGCTGCCTAAGACCATAATATTATCTAAGACTTATAAGCTAGTGAGGCACTTGCTAATAACACACGCTAAGAGACTAAAGATAACCTTTATATATCTAAGCGCGACGTCCAACGACTAAAGAAAGCTAAGATTGTACTTATTGCTTAGGTTACTAAAAAGGAGGGCATAATTAAATACCTATAGTCTTAGCTTAACAAGCATATCTGTAACAACACCAAATACCTCCCTACTACGCACTATACTACCTAAGTCTTTACGCCTCTGGCAACCTTACCCACTTAACGCTTGGCCGAAAGTTAGCGTTAAGCAGCTTCACCTAATAGGGATAACTCCTATAATAGCAACCGAACTTAAGCTATAATTGTAGGGTCTAATATATAATACCCTAATCCCCCAGTCTTCTAGGGAGACCGCAAGGAATATAGCCACTAGAAGATGTAAATCCGTAAGAAACTAACCTAGAGCGCCTGCCTTTTTCCTAGGGAGGATGCTAAGATTGGTTATATTATTAGGCGTATAAAGGGTACCCCATTTAATAGACTCTTCGCCTAATAGGAGACCAATAGCCCCTAGAAGTAGTAGTCCCACTAAAAGGTCCTTAATAATCTTAACCTAATATATCACGACCACGACCTAGTGGCTACCAGTCGAGCCAAACTACGCGCCCTAAAGATAAGTCCTACTAAGTTATTTAATAAGTTCTATATCAAGTTCCAAAAATACACTGGAGTCCTCTCTTAAGACGACGCTGAAGACCAGGAAGATCTCCTTAAAAAGGTTACCTATTACCTTAGTTACGCTGCCGCTAGTTACAATTACAATAATGTATATAGTATAGTGGCAGCCCTATAGAAGATTGAATAACGGCTAAATTAGATCTCTACTGCTAACCCTTGCCTAAAGGCTCCTATATAGAAGCCCTTTGGGCTAACTACACCTATATACACTAGGTCACCGACGCCTACTATAAATACCGGAGCTAATATTAACCTCTCTATACCAACCTTCCCATATAAGCTCCTAGACGGAGAGTGCGAGCTACTTTAGAAGCTAGGGCGCTGCTATAGATGCCGTTAAGAAGGCTATTATTGCGAGAACCTAAACTGCCCAATAGCTAGGTTTGGTAATCGCCGCCTAATACCCAACTTTATACCTCAAACACCAAACACCTCGCTATATACCGCCACCGTACAAGACGAAGACGTAGTAACAGCGGTAGAGTTAGATATAGAAGCGGAAAACGCCAAGTCCCAGCCCTAAGTTATAGGTTGGGACGCCCTAATAATAGAGGGATCTATATATTGGCCTACTTAATAGATAACTTAGTAAAGATAAATAGACGGAAATAGATAGTTTTACCTATAATAGGAACTACTGCTAAAAAGTAATATAAAAGCCGTTCTATAATTAATTGCGGAGCTACTGATAAATTTATAGATACCTAATTTATGCGCACTTATAACCTATCTACCTTACCCCTTACCAAAGCCCGCGCCCTATAACTTGCTGACGGTAATTATACCGCATAGAAGATTACCTATATGGCATAACTCTACCTAGATATAAACGGGCACCAGGAAGAGCTCTAGGCCTATATTATACCACTTGCTAACTACCCTATTATCCTTAAAATAAACTGGCTCGAATAATATAACCCCGCCATTAACTGGAAAAAGAGAGAAGTAACCTTTAACTCTAAATACTGCAGAGAGACTTGCCTAGGGTATAGCCTAGCCGCCTCTATTTACTCCCTAGGATATTAACCTAAGGAACCCTTTATTACCCCACCTACGACTAACTGCTACTACGTAAGTGCTGTGGCCTTCTACCGTATAGCATATAAGAAAGGCTGGACCGTTGCTACAGCTTCCTAATCACGACTATATAAGCTCGATAAAGAACAGGACCACGTCCTCTATAGTAATAGAATAGACATAGTCGACCTTCTAGAAGATAACGCCCCTGTGGAACTCTATAGACTTTTACCTTTAGACTTTAAGAAGTTTATAAACCTTAAAAAAGGACTTACTAATAAGGAACTCCGCAAGCTCCTCCCTAAGAGGTACTATAACTTTATTGACATATGCTTATAAAAGGGCGTAGATATACTCCCCCTATATTAACCTAATGACTATGCCATTAATATTAAATAAGGGAAAATGCTACCTTATAAGAGATCCTACCTAATATTAAAAGACGAACTCCTAGTTATAAAAAAGTATATCAATAAGCACCTTAATAAAGGGTTTATTCGTTCTAGTATATTACCAGCAGCCGCCCCTATCCTTCTTGCTAAGAAGCTAGGGGGAGGTATCTAATTCTGTGTTAACTATAGAGGACTTAACGCTATTATAATCAAGAACTAATACCCAGTACCACTTATACGCGAGACCCTTAAGCGGCTTAGTTAAGCCAAAATCTATACTAAACTCGATATTATCGCCGCCTTTAACTATCTCCGAATATGGAAAGGTAACGAATAGAAAACCGCATTTGCATCGCGCTTTGGCCAATTCAAATATACCATCATGCCCTTTAGCGTATGCAATAGCCCAGGCGCCTTCTAAAGCTACATTAATAACGCCTTATAGGACTACCTTGATGACTTCTACTCTGCGTACCTAGACGACATACTTATTTATAGTAATAACCCTTCTAAGCATACCGAGCACGTTTGAAAGGTCCTATAGCGCCTTAGGGAAGTAGGACTTTATATTAATTTAAAGAAGTGCGAATTCTTAGTTATAGAAGTAAAATACCTTAAACTAATTGTTACTACTAAGGGTGTCCGTATGGACCCCAAGAAGGTACGTATAATTACCAAATAGCAAGCCCCTAACTACATTAAGGACGTATAAGCCTTCCTTAGTTTCGCCAACTTCTATTAGAAATTTATATACAACTTCTTAGGCGTAGTAGCACTACTTACAGCAATAATGCGAACAAAGGGCTTTTCTATAAAAGGAAGAAAAACGCACCTACGCTTTACTTAGACGCCTAAATGCGAGAAAGCATTTCAAGACCTTAAAAATGCCTTTACTAAAGCACCTATCCTAGCTCACTTTATACTAGGACGATAACTCTATCTTAAAACCAACTCCTTAGACCACGTTAACGCAGGCATTCTTTTCTAGATAGGTAATGACGGCCTCCTCCACCTAGTTACATTCTACTCGTCTAAGCTTATACTATAAGAGTGTAACTATAAGATCTATAACAAGGAACTCCTTGTGATTATATAAGCGTTTGAAGAATTCTAACTAGAACTCTCCTTAGCAGAACCTAACCAGCCAACTAAAGTCCTTACGGATTATTGCAACCTTAAGTACTTTATAACCACAAAGTAGCTAAACTAACGCTAAGCACATTAGAACGAGTTCCTCTCTAGTTTTAACTTTAAAATCGCATATAGACTAGAAGTATAAGGCACTAAGCCTAATAGCCTAACACGCCGCTCGCAAGACCTTTCTTAGTTAGAAGATAACCCCTATAATTAGTTCCAATAACAGACAATCCTAAAAGCACGGAACTTAGCCCTAGGTATACTACCTATAACAAAGCCAACTACACCTTAGCTTTACACTATAGAACTAAAATCACCTCCTAAAATTAACAAGCTTATTACCGCAGCATATAACACCTCCGTTAACCTACTACTATATTAACTTATTGCCGCAAAGACCGCCGGCACTTATACACTGCCTACGAACCTCCGAAGCTTGGGCCAGATTGATATAGCAGCCTTAGAAGTAAAAGAGAATAGGCTCTACTATAGAGGCCGCCTATTTATTCCTAACTTAGAAAACCTATAATGGCAACTAATCCAAATAGCCTATAACCTCCGGTTAAGCGGCCACCTAGGAAAAAAAGGGACCTATAAGCTCCTTAGTTGATACTACTTCTAGCCCAAGATAACAGACTTAGTTAAATACTTTATAGGTACCTGCCACGGTTATAAGCGCGCTAAGGCCTTTAATATAAAGTACTAAGGATTACTATACCCTCTACCAGTATATATACGATAATGGGCAGATATCGCTATAGATTTTATTATTGACCTACTACCCTATAAACGACACGGCCGTACCTACAAGAATATCCTTATAATAATATACCGACTTACAAAAGAGCGCCACTACGTCCCTACCAAAGGCGTAGCCGTTAGCGACGTTACTAACGCCTTCCTTCGCGAAGTCTACTAATTATATAGGCTACCTAACTCAATTACGTCTAACTAAGGCACACAGTTTGACTCTAATGTATAGAGACGAATCTGTTAACGTCTTGGCACCTCTATTAAGATGTCTATATCCTTCCACTATAAAACTGCCGGGTAACCGGAAAAAGCTAATGCTAGCATAAAAGCGTACCTACGACAGGTAGTCGCCTATAGTTAGGATAACTGGGTGGATTACCTTTTACTAGGTGAATTTACAGCGAATAACTACGTCTTAACCACCACAGGACTTACCCCGTTCTTTACAAATAAGGGTTATTACCCCTAATCCGGTATAGAGCTACCAGAACCTATTAATAAGAAACTGCCATATAGAAAACGCCTTAAGATGCTACTTGCCGACCAATATATAGACCGCATAAAAAATCTACTCAACTACTACAAGGGAGAAATGGCCTGGGCTTAAGCAAAGTAGGCCTACTTCGCCAATTGTTATAGAGCGCCACCACCGGAAATGCGTGTTGGCGACTAGGTATGGCTAGATGCACGCAATATCTCTACGCAGAGGCCTATAAAGTTACTTAATTATAAGAATCTCGGCCCCTATTAAATCAAACGAGTTATTAATAGGGGAGCCGTATATAAGCTAGAGCTCCCGCCTGCCCTAGCCACCCGTAGGATATAGCCTGTATTTTACCCATAGCTACTACACCTTTACTAGCCTAACCCCTTACCAGGACAGACATAGTCTGAACCTCCACTAGTACTAATCTGAGATGAGAACGAAGACGAGAACCATAAGGAGTAGACCATTAAACGAATTATTAACTCTAAATACCGTGGTAAAGGCAGGGGACGGCGGCTCTACTATAGAGCTATCTATATAGGATTTGACATAGACCAGCCAGAATAGCAACTATAGGAAGACTTTAAAAATGCAAAGGATCTAATCAGCGATTTTTACTACGCGAACCCACAGAAACCGGGCTTAAGCAGAGATTTCGTGCCTAATCCTCTATGGGAGCCCTTATAGAGTTAAACCGTACATTGCTATATAAGGGCAAATTGCCGTCAGGTTGCCGTTAGATTGCCGCAGATTGCTATTATATAATAGCAAAGTGCGATCACATAACCGGAAAATTGTTAAAATGTCTAGGAACTTTAACTGGCGGTTAAAATTGTCTAATTAGTCAAATTCTTAGGTGCCAAGTCTTATTACGTAACATTGTTGTAAGCCTTTAGCGATATTTCCTTTTCTTCTCTATACCTTACTACATGTACATAGCAACCACAGCGTCGCCGGAGCTCCGCCTCTATAGGAGGGGGGGTAGTGTCACGGAACCCCACCGTAGGGGCCTCCATAGGAGAGCCCCGTGCTCTCGCGTATACCTCGCGTACAGCTTACGTCAGCTACGCGTAGGTATGTCACCTCCTTACGCCCTCGACCCTTACGATCGATCGCGCAACGTCTTGTAGACTCCTCGAATACATACGTTCAGCTGCCACTGTTCCGCGCCCCGTGACATTAAGGGTCTAGATTAGCGCGGGTAAGAGTATCCATAACGCCGTTACATAGCTCTATATAAATGGTAGGTTAGTAAAAGCAGATCTAGTTAAGCTTATTTTAATTATATAGCGCCTATATATCTATAACGTACTACTAAAATAGCTGGTAGTAGGTAAAAGGGACCAACTTAGAGTTGTTATGGACGTGTAGGTAGAACTAAAAGTATGCCTACTATGTTAAACAGTCTTGCTAGCGGGCTTAATTAGAGTTATATAGCTAAAGACCCTAGTGCCAGCCAGTATTACTATAGGGGAAGAGCAGTATATAGTGGAGCGGTATATATACGGCATGTGTTAAGTTAATATGGCAGTACCGTGGCTGCTTATTAGGCGTATAATACTCCACAAGCACAATATTGTAGAAGCTAGCATTATTATACTTATTTAGTATAATAATGGCCACCTTATTGCTTATTAGGAGGTTCTTACAGCATTAATTAGCACTAGCCTCTAAGATAAGCCGCATCTATGGGCTTAAGATAATCTATAATAGGGTTATTATAGGCTAAGCCTAAAGCTGTTTCCTTATGGTTTAATAGAGGGCGATAAAATGATTCTATACTTTAGATAGTATAGTAATAAGGTACTATAGAATGGCTATATCTAGCTAGGTATTAGGACGGGCCTATAGCTAGATATCTATGGCATAACTAGGGTTATAAAAGTACAGCTATGTATATTATGGAGTAATATTAGCAGGAGCCTTTAGTGGGCCTTATAGATAGTAAAGCTTACCATATATCTAAAAGTAATTTAGGCCGCCCTAGGCTATACTATGGTTAGTAATAATACAGTTTATAAATATAAAAGCCAACGCTGCATTATATAGGCGGAGCCGCTCCCTAAACTGCCTAGTAAAAGCAGTATAGGACTCTAAAAGGTTGTATAAATAGTCTAGTAAAGGCTAGAATAGAGGGAGGTTTATTTTACTATGCTTATAGCAGGCTTTAAACCATAGATTGCTAGAGTGCAATGTACTAATATATTTATCTATCTAATATAGGGTAGTATAGAAGTTGTAGGTAATATTTATAGGACTAAGATCTAGCTGCTCTATAATAGGGCGGATGGTAGTAGGACTATAATCCAGCTGCCCCGCGATAAGGCGGACTATAGTAATAGGCCTAATATTTAACTGGCCCGTAATAGGGTGGACTATAGCGGATTACGACTGGATTAATATGGGTGGTTATGGCTAGATCGATATGGGCGGTATAAGGGGAGAAGTAGTGGTAGAGGTAGCGGCAGAGGTAGTGGTGGAGGCAGTAGCGGAAGCAGTAGCGGCTGTAGTTTATTTATATGCTGTAAAAGGCCCGCTAAAGGTCGTCGGGACCGTCTATTTCTTTCCTCCTATATAGAGTTAGAAAGGTAGTAAGTTAAAAAAGAGTAAATAAAGAATTAACCATATAATAATTATAGGTCTTATATGGAGCTCTACAACGGTTTATTATAAAGTTAGTAGAAAAGTAATACTGCTTATAAGTAGTGCAAAATATATAATTAGAAGGTATTTAGGCGGTAGTAGGGAGTAGTAACTAGGGTAGAAGGTAGAGAGTAATAAGGGGTAGAAAAGAGGTTGTAAGGTTAGGAATTTAATACTTATAGAGCTCTATATAGAGCTCTATGCGCCCCCTATAAAATTTCCTCTATAGAGCTGTAAAGCTTTATATTAGTATAATAATACTTAACCTTTAAATATTTAGATAAAAGTAATACTATTTTAAAGTGCTTTATAAGCTCTATAAATCTATACCAATAAAAACTTTATTTAGGTGATATTAAAGGGTGTATTGTAAGTGTAAGGGATTTATCGCTCGGTTGTAAATTTAATGGGGTAGCATATCCCCCTGTTAGGTAACTTAACAAATAACAACTAATTAAAAAAGTTAATATAGTATATTATAAGAAGAAGATAATATTCTACTAGGTAGTAAGCCAAACTTCCTAATCGGGAAGGTGCAAAGACTTTAGACAGCGACTTTTATAGCTAGGGTAAGCTATATTGTCTCTCTCTATGCTTTCTATATATATATATCCATTTCTAAGTTCTTTAGTCGTCCTAATAAGTCAATTCTTTATCTCCTTCCCTAGAGTAAATATCTCGTATATATAAGGAGAACTTAAGGTATGCTTTCTACGCTAACCTCATCTAAAGAACTAGAAGATATATATGTTTACTATAAAAAGTCGCAAGAATTCTAAAACTCCTAAGACAAATACATTTGCATACCTCTACAGTCCATAAAATTAAACGACTTAACGACTTTTTTTTAATAGGCCGCAGTATTACTTATAATGGAAAGGGTTAAGGTTAGTCAGTAGTTTAACATGGCTTCTATATACCTACATCGCGGCCGCAGCAGCTATATAATTTAAGACAATCTGCTATCCGCTTTTACCCTATATACACCTGCAACATAAGGAAATAATACCCTTCGCCATTAATACGGTGGAACATTTCACCGCATCTAGTGATCTTTTTTAACTAGAGTGAAGTGGATTTGGCCTTCGATCCACTCCATCTAGCTAGTAAACTATTTTACTCTAAGAGCTCCTTAGAGCTCCAGTATATTTATATACTAAAAATAGAAAAGTTTAGCGTTAATGTAATAATAATAATATTATTATTATTTATTCATTGCTTAATGTCCAATTTGGATCCCTATTGGGCCCACGCGGACTACGTCTTATATATATATAGGGAGAAAACTCTATCTAAGAAAATCCGGTAATCCATCTCCCCGCCTTTTAGGACTCGCCTACTTAGCGCCTGTAAGTCACCAATAGTACTTTATATCCCTACTTTTTGGTCTTCTTAAGAACTATTGCTGCCGTAATAAGCCTATGGACGCGCTAATATTATAAACTAAACTTTGATCTACTACTATAGAGTCTTAAGAGGGCACCTATCGTCTGCCCCTTTGCCTTCCATTGCTATTTCCCTTGCAACCCAGAATTGATTTAGGACATTCTAACTAATAAGCCACTGGGTGACCGCCTTAAGGCCTCTTTATGTTAAGAGTAATATATTATAATCCTGTGCCAGCTAATAGAAGCATATATAATAATATAAAAGAATATAATAAAGGTAGTTTTAAAAAGAAATAAGTAGAGAAGGCTAAAAGAGAAGGAATAGAAAGAAGTATATAGAGTTAGAGAAGAAAGAAAGAGGTAGGTAGAAGTAGGTAGTATAGGTGGTAAGCGTTTGGGTAAGCGAATACAATAAGCACAAGCACGGAGTATAAAAGTTCTTATCTTATCACACGTGATATATACACGCATCTTCCTTCCTTATTAAGACTAGATGTTTCCATATTAGGTTAGATTTAGAGCTCTTAAAGCTTCACAGTCTCGTATCCACTCTATCCAATCAAAATCCACTCTAATTAAACTATGGCGCCACTATAAAGCTCCAGAATTAACCCAGTCTAAAAAGATCACTGCTTAACCCGCCGCTGAAGAAACCCTTTAGCAAACTGTCTGCTACTCCACCATAGAGCCTTGTTCTAATTCTTACTTAAAAGCTTTGGCCACCGCGTGCACGCAGCCACCATATACACGGCACCAAAATATATCGCTTTTAAATACTTATATCTTAACAACTGTAAAAGCTATTTATATAAAAATTTAAATATAGCTTATTAAATAGTAAATAAAGCCTTTTATAAAATAAAATATAAAAAATTATACTCTATATAATGTATTCTACTAGTAAATATTATAAACTACTAAATATCTAATATTAAAATTTATTAAAGATTAGGAAATTTATATTTTAATATCTTAACAGCCACTTAATAATAAATTCTAATAATTTAGATTTAGACTTTTATATACACTTTATAGCTTCTATTAAAATTATATAGTAATTAGTTTAGTGGTTATTAAGATATAGAAATTTGGCTTTATTTTGGCCCCTAAATTTAATATCTTAAAAACTACTTAATTAACTACTATATAACTTTAATAGAAGCCATAAAGTGTATATAAAAGTCTAAATCTAAATTATTAGAATTTATTATTAAGTGGTTGTTAAGATATTAAGGTTATCGGTATCACCTGGGGGGGTACTGCAATTGCAATATAAGGTAACTGGTTCTTAATTCATTCGTGTCTTTCTTGTCTACCAAAAGAGAAAGAAAGGGGTAGTAAAGGTCGGGCTATCTATCGGGCCGTGGGTGGTCAGGT
>Ga0307507_10002794_pt1 | contig 35512 bp, 12 predicted proteins | sample 7_EM_MG_FD_207223 | JGI IMG/M metagenome (GOLD analysis project Ga0307507, IMG submission 207223) | Populus trichocarpa ectomycorrhiza microbial communities from riparian zone in the Pacific Northwest, United States - 7_EM | ecosystem: Host-associated > Plants > Roots > Unclassified | place...
TCTCTATAGGAGGTTTCTTTTTAGGCCTACCGGGCCTTGGCATTTTGTATCTTATAGGGGGGTTTCCTAGTTTTTACTATCCTTATACCTTTTCTCCTTACTAATCCTACTAGAAGATTTCTGGGGATATTAGGCTAAAAGGTAGAAGAAAATCTAGCCTCTATATTTCGTGGTTTTGGTGTTTAGTTTTGGTGTTTCTGTCCGTGCTTCGCTTATAAGCTAGGACTACCCCTAAGAAGAATTTTCTGTTGGGGAAAAGGGGGTAAAATAACAAATAAATCTATCTCTAGCTCGCTAGGGAGTAGGAATTAAGTCTTGAAAGTTGGAAAATCGATTGTTTTTGATGGTAAGATGGGTATGCGTAAGTTTTGAAGTGTGGCGCTACCTTTTGGTAAGGTTGCATGTATGGTAAAAGGTTTAGCCTACTATCTACTACCCTATTTAGAATCTAGCGCTACTATAAAAGGATTATACCCTAGCCCTTTAGTCTACTTACGCTAAAGGGCCTATATAGAGTTTACTATATAGCTTATATAATATATAGGTGGAGACCCAGACCTAGGCTCTAACTAGGACTATAGCTCTAGCTATAGTAGTGGCAGTAATAGCTATAGCAGTAGTGGTAGTAAAGCTATATAGAAAGGAGAGCCTATAGCGCTTATCTAAGCGGATATATATCTACTAGATCCCGTAATAAATAGAGCTAAAGGGGCCGCTTCTATAGGTAGACGCAGGGGGTTAGTAGACTAGCATACTACTGCTATAGCTAGAGGGGCTTCTAGTTAAAATATAAGGCCTCTAAATGTTAGTAGTTAAAGCTGCAAAGACTAGGCCCCTTAGGACTTATTTAAACAGTTTAATAAGCCCTTAACCTCACTAGCTATCTACTTATTTTTAGCGCATAGAGCCTTTAATTAGTTAGTAAGGAGTAGTATAGCCTAGTAGAGAATTAATAGCTAGTTTAGGCTCCCCTCTTTCTATAGGTAGGGCTCTAGCTCCTATATAAAGGCCTTATATACCCTATACTAAAAAACAGGGTAGCTTTATACTGGATGGCTTATATAACGGTGCTAAGGCATATTACCTGCCAAATTTTGCCAAATTCTGCGAAATTCTGCTACCTGTTATATTGTTGCATACTATCTAGTACTGTTTCTTACCGTTTCTTACTGTTAGCTCGCCTACTATTAGCTCGTCTACTACTAGCGCCTTGGCGACCCCTTATATCTTATTAGCCTCTAATAGTCTTCTTCTCCTTCTTCTCCTTAGCTTAGTATTCTTATATAGTAGCAATCTATAAGCTTTAGTTTAGAAGCATTTATATAAGCCCGTTATATTATACTAAGCTCTCCCTATATTGCCTAGGAAGGCCTTAATAATATCCCACCCTAAAAAAAAACCTTTATCTACAACAACACGTTAACACGTTATACTTAGACAGCAAAAAAACTCACACTACTATGCCTAAGAAGGCCCTAATAATATCCTACTTTATAGGCCAGACTATACTTAACTTGTACCCCTAAAAGAACCCTAAAATTAAAACTAAATTATATAATTCTAACAAACCTTAGGAAGCTAATAATAATACCTAAAGCGAGCTTACTTAAAAGACCTATCTCTATTTAAGAGGAATATAAGATTTAGCTAAAATTAGAAATTAAAGATAATAATATTATTATAGATATACACGGGCAGATTTGTGCCCTTATAGCTAATTAGAAGATTAATTATCTCTAAGCCTAAAGTATATAAGAGACTCTAAAGGAGATCCTGGAAAGCCTTACTGCCTTATAAAATAGCCTAGCCTCCCCTTTACAAAGCCTTAGTTAACCTATCTACTTAACTAAATGCAATATACTAGAGAGTACGGATATAATAACGAAACAATTAAAGTCTGTTAAGCTCCCTAACCCCCTATTATTATTAGATGGTATAGACCTAACCTTTAAGAACTAGAGAATCTAGGTATAAGGAAAGCTTCGTGTTAACTATAACTTTTTTCCCTCTAAAGAAGCTAAAATACTCTACCTCTTTAGTTAAACTATTAGGGGCACCTAGTAATACCTCTAGGCCAAGTTTAAGGACAAGTTACCTATTTGGTTTATATCTGCCAATAAGATAATACAGCATCTGGCTACTATTTATATTAACCTAAATAAAGTATAGGATGCCTATTATAACTATAATCGCCTAATAATAAAACTAAACTAATCCTTTACTAAGTTTTAGACTTAGTTCTTACACCTAGCAGGTAAAGGCTAGGTTCCCTTTAAGAACTACTATTTAGACCTATATAATAAGCTAACAGTCTAACTATAAAAGAAAATTATAGTAGCCTTAGACAACCTACTAACCTACTAAAGACTTATAGCCTAATATTTATTGCTAGATTTAGAACTAAAATAAATTAATGCTTATTTTAACTAAAGAAGTTCTATAGCAACTAGAACATATTTACTATACTAATAGAAGCTAGTATTAGAAGATAAACTATAACCGCCCTTACACTAAAAACGGTTATAACTACCTACCTATAAGCCTTATCTAAATTGCTATATACTATACCTTTAGCTAATGCTTATTATAATACCCTAATTAACCTTGCTATGGTTATATGCTTTAATTACAGAAAGGATAGTTACTTTACTATATCCTGTCTAGAGCTAAAGGATATAGGTAATATTAAGGAGATAGAGAAAGAAGAAACGGCTAATAAGTTAGGAAAAAAAACCCTAGGGAAAGACTTCCCCTTAGGATAACGTGGTCAATTACCTAGTTAACCAAATTACCTAGTTGGCCGCCCTACTAGGGCCACCTGCCTAATAAGGCAAACCCACCAATAAAGAAGTACTCTATTATAATAATATATATATTATACAGTTCTTTAGCGCTCTGGGCACGTCCAAGCGTTATGCTTAAGCGACTGGCATACGCTATATTTTGGTGGTACTCATTACTATACCTAGGTAGGCTTATTTTAATATCCTCCGTATAAGTAATCTGCTCCTTTTTAATTAAAGATTAAGCCTTAGCCCTCGTAAGAATACCTCCCTTTAAACTATACAACCTCCGCTTTACTCTCTTTTGTTTTTAACATTGGTTTTCTGTATATAGCTTCTTATTTTTATTCGCAAGAAGGACAGCGCTGTGCATCGCTAGTTGGCAACCTTTTACTAGCTAGTTTAAGGCTTAGTCTGTTAGAGAGGGAGGGCTTTGTGTATAACGCTTAAGGTATTGCTTTAGAAGGTCTGTTTAGAGTTGCAGCTTAGTAATATTATACGGTGTTTTTACTACCTAGGCCTACTGCTACTATAGTTGCTTTAGGGGTGATGGTGTTCGGAATTAAGCATATAAGAGCAAAAGTATACAATCTGGCTTATAAGGAACGAGGCCTATAGCTATAAAACCACTATATATATTGTTCTTATGTAGCGCTTCTATATATACTTGCTAGTATAGAGGTAGGAACTCTTGCTTATTAATATGGTTTACGCTAAGGCCTATTTTCTACTTAATAAGGCGCCTGTATAATTGCTTAAGGACTAAAAAGCAGCTAATATTAAGTGGCTATAGGAGGTGTAATAAATGGGCAGGCATATAGAGTACAATAATTAAGTGTTCTATGCAGTACTGATTGAATTTAGGAGATACATAACTGCTGTGGCCATCGAGTACTAAGAGCTGGTAGCGACCAACTATGCGGTCCTTTATATGCCTATTAAAATGCTGCAGCCACTAGAGGCCGATCTTGTTGGTTATCTAACCGTTCTTGCTTATGCTGATTGCCCAATTGTGTAGTAAGAGTCCGTCCTCGTACCAAGCTACTTGGTGCATTACTGCCTTAAAAATAATAAGTGCTAGGATTGCAAAACCTTGTGTATAAATAACCTCAATTACCGTAACCCATTCTCGGTTACCTAGCTGTATTGTCCTCGGTCTCCCAGCTTTATCTATTCCTATAATAACCTTCGCTATTAAAATTACTCCTATTTAGAAGCCAGTCTTATTAAAATTGTAGGTATCGTTATTAAGAATGCCGTACTTAGCTTTAGTAAGCTGTACGCGTTAAAACCAGGTTTAAATAAGCTTAGAATCCTCGCATTTTGCTCGCTAGTAATTGTACTTACAGTTATACTGTGCTTTAATCTCATCGTGGCGGTTAATAAAGCGCGCTACCCAGGTCTTACCAACGTAGAGATTTACTATGTTAAGTAAGTAGGAGGCTTGCCATTTAACGTATAGCATCTAATCTTGGTGGCATACCGCGTCTATCTCTTAATAAGACCTATTGTAAGAGACTCTCTTCTTTAGTAGGCATAAGAAGGCGGTTTTTTAAGGTAGATCCTTGCTGCGCGGGCATACCAGCGATCTAGTTTTATAATATATTTCGGTTGACATCGTAGGCCTTTACAGCAGCAGTATAACTTAGAAATTGGCCAGTCTTATAGGCTTAAGCTGCTAGCTAAAGCCTGCCTTCTTTATATAAGGCTAATTGCGAAAGTGGTATAGCCATAGTGGTAAGTGTAGGAGAAACGCGTCGCGATCTAGTGGGGCGGCCAACTAGGTAATTTAGTTAACTAGGTGATTGACCACGTTATCCTATTAATCTTAAAGAGATTAATCTAAGTTAGCTAATAGGTAGAAAATACTTTATAGTTCTATATATAGTATCTTAAAATAGATATAAAGTTAATATAACCTCCCTTATTAATACTAGAGTAAATAGCTTTGCCTTTATAAATACTACTTATATAAATACTACTGCTAAGTTCTTAAATATAAATACTACCTAGCTAAAGAAGCCTATTTAAGTAAAAGGCTATAATAGCTAAGCCGGTAAACCGGTTACCTATATCTTAAAGCTATATATCGCTATTAATAGACAATATTAGTTTAGTATCCCCTTCTATATCCTAGACCTAGGGTCCTATAATATAATCCTTAGCTAAAAATAGATATCTGTAACGGGACTAGCCCAGTTACAGTAGGAATGTCTTAGTAAAACACTCGACAGATAAATTCCAACGCTTTAATTAAATTCTGCCAAATTCTACCAAGTTGATTAAATTCCGCTAAATTCCGCCGACTTAATTAAATTCCACTAAGTTCCACTAACGTAATAGAATTTAGTCGAAACCTATTAAAATCCGCGTGGGCTTGTGCCTATACATCTACTGCTAAGACTCCGAATATTTAGTTATAAGTTTCCTATATTCCTTTCTCTTCTTTATATAACGTCTTGTACTCTACAAGAGCTTATACCCTTAGATTTAGATAGAATTTATATTATTCCTTTAAATCTTCCCTAAAGCCTCTTTGCGCCCTTATATTACATTACGTTAAAATAACTACTATTAAAATGGCAAACAAACCTAAGTCCCTTTTGATAACCATAAGTATTATAACCCTAGTTAGGGAATAGTTAACTATAATGCAATAGTCCTTTATGGACGCCTTAGCTTAGTAGCAGGCTATACTGGAAGCCTAGTACTAGCGATTAATAGAAGCATTCCGCAAAGAACTCCGTAACGTTAAAGTATTTATATTATAGACCCTAATAGTAACACCTATAAACAAGATTGAAATAACGGTACTTAAACTTAACCTGTTAAATGCGAATACTAAACTAGTAACGATAGCTTAACCTATACCTATAGTAAACCTAGTACTTACTATAAAATCTAAAAGGCTCCCTAATCCTCTAATGTTTAATAGAAACTAAAATAACCTACATCCCTTTATAACTAAGCTCCGTCTTAAACTCTTAATAAACTATAATTAATACCCTACTAAAGCTAGGAAGGTTAGCTATGGAATGTCTTATTTAAGTAAGGACGCTACATAAACTATAGATCTATTCTTCCGTAATAGCACTTTTATTAATTTTAAAACCTTTATCTCTCTGCTAGAACGAATATATAATAACACTAGCCGTAAATATACAGCTATTACTAAACTTAAAAATCTATAATAACGGAACTAAGACTTTACTAGCTTCTTTTTAGAATTTTTAGACTTTATTAACGAGCTAGATTAGAATAAAGCCGCTAGAGTTGCTGCCCTTTAATAAGCTATTTCGGATAAGATTAGAGCCTAAGTAGTAGGTAGAGAACTACTAAAAAACCTGTCTAAATTTGCTATAATATATTAACAAATTAATAAAGACCTTTAATATAACAAACAGACTTATTCTCTAAAGTTAACTATACCTTGCGTTTAAAACTCTATAAAACCAGTATATGCTCTAAGGCGCGATCCTTCTCTAAGACCTAAAGGCCCTATATACGACCCTATAGACCTTAATGCCACCTAATTCTATATACCCTTAGGAACTAATAAATAAAGAACCTAAGCTATAAATGGAGAATGCTTTAGATGCGGTAAAAAAGGATATATTTAAAAGCATTGCCGAACTTACCCCTTTAAAAAGGTCTGCCGTAGTTCCTCCCATTTCTTAAATTATACACATTTCTTAAGTTATACTCGTTCCTTAAATTATATACGCTCTATAAATTATCCTAAGGCCAAGTCGCGCCTTAGGATAAAAAGTGGAAGAGTATAAGTGTCTAGGCTCTTCCAGCGCTAATATACGGCATAACTCCCTTAATATACTTGGCGAAATTTAAATACTTAGAAAATAGAAGAAGGTACGAATTCTAATAGATAGCGGAGCCACTAGTATAGGCTTCGTTAATATAAACTATATAAAAACTTCACGCCTAAAATTAAAGAAACTTAATAAGCCCTAAGGCCTATAAGGCTTTAATGGCAAACCCTTAATATATAGCAAAATAATGCACTATACCCTAGTAAAAATGCGGATAGGCGAATACCTTAAATATATCTCCCTATTTATAATATCCTTAAAGTAATATAAAGTTATACTTAGATATGGATGGCTAAAATAACAAAACTCTTTAATTAGCTAGGTTAAAAAAACACTAAAGTTCCGTATAACTTACTAATAAAGTTATTACTTAAAAAACTATTTGCCCTATAAATATATATATAACTATTTAAATTTAATATAATATAAATTACCCTTGCTATAAACCTTAAGCCAATATAATAAATCTATAACTGCTAATTATAGTAAAGAATGCAAAGATGTTATATTAAAACCTTTTAAAATTCGTATAATATAGGCCACGCTTTTTATCTTATTAGTAAAAAAACGGGATTATAAAATCTTTATTGTAACTATAGAAGATATTAAAAAAGCACTAAAACTAAAATAATATCCTAATTCTTAACCTCTTGTGCCTAAAGAGTACTATAACCTAATTAATAAGTTTAAAAAATAATTTATAGACTAACTAGCCCCGCACTAAAAGAAATATAATTTTAAGATAGAACTTAAGCCTGGTATAACACTAAAGTTCGGTCCGCTATATAGTATATTATAAGAAGAACTACTTATAATACAATAATACTTTAATAAATATCTAGAAAAAGGATTTATTCGCCCTAGTTAATCCCTATTTGCCTTACCCGTACTATTTATTAAAAAGTTAGAAGGAGGCTTAAGATTCTATATTAATTATTAAGCTTTAAACGTAATTATAATTTAAAACTAATATCTAATTCCCCTAATTTAAGAGACGCTTAACTATTTGGTAAAGATATAGTACTTTATAAAGCTTAATATAGTCGCTGCCTTTAATAAAATCCGTATATATAAAGGAGATAAAAAGTATATAGCTTTTCGTATATAATGGGGACTCTTTAAATACCTAGTAATGCTGTTTAGTATAAAGAACAGTCCTAGTACGTTTTAGTAATACGTTAATAATACGCTTCGTAAATTCCTTAATATATTTGTTACTATATATATTAATGTCTGTACAAGTAGAGGTTGTAAATAACGTTACGCGCAGAGCGTATGCGGCAGGGGCTGTATGCGTAGCGTAGGTCACCTGACTACCTACGGCCCGATAGATAGCCCGACCTTTATTACCCCTTTCTTTCTCTTTGGGTAGACTAAAGAAAAGACGCGAATGAATTAAGAACCAGTTACCTTATATTGCAATTGCAGTACCCCCCCGGGTGATACCAACACTGATTAGTGATATCACAGATCAGAGCCCAGTGTTATTACGAAGAGAGACAACACCCGATCACTCCTACCAAGGCCCGTCGATCGTGTCGCGTTTGCTAAGGAGAACCCTTCCTACCAAGGCCCTGGGAACTTAAAGAACTAGCTCCTACCAAGGCTTCGTCCGGTTCGCGTCTATCACGCATACCAATACCCAGTATGACCTCTTTACTGAGCTAGTACACCTAGCAGCGTCAGCAGCACCTAGTACTTACCTACAACCCTAACACCGTCTGCTACCTTGCAGATCTGCTACGTCGAAAATCACGTCAATAACACGCCCAAACGCCAGCGTGCCCTTTTCCCTTTTACGGCCTTTGCAAGCCATAAACACTATAACCTACACCACGATCTACGCCAGTTATTATGTCCGACACAGGAATCCAACGTCCGCGCTAGGCCAACGGGATTACCCTAACTAATGAGACCACCGCAGAAGACGTCACTAACTACATCAAGTTCAAAATTAATGAGTATACTAAGTACAATTTTAAGGATAAAAGCCTGTGGGAATTATACCAAGAGGACTTTAACAATTTTACAGTGCAGACATTTAAGGATGCCGACAGGTCTGCAATTAAGGGACTCAAACAACTACTCCAATGTAATGGAGTATGGGTCTTTAATAAGAAGGAGTTAGTACCACAAGCACTATATAACGTCGCTCACGAGGACGACCGTACGGAATGGTTAGATAAAGAAATTAAACTATTCATTAACAACAAAGGACCCTTTAATTTGTATGCCATAAACTACCGCCTTAAATCACGTTTATTAACTCCCTTAATATCATCTGTACCCCAGCAAGCTGCTCCGTCCACGCAAGCTCTGTCCGCGTAAGCTCCGCCCACACAAGCCTCGTCCGCGCAAGCTCTGTCTACGCAAGCCCCGTCCGCACAAGCTCCACCCACGCAAGCTCCGCTAGCTTTACCCTCTTCCTTAACTAAAGCCAAGGATCTGCGGCAGCCAAGCCTATACAAACCTCCGCAACCTGCCTAGCAACGGTACAACTCAGCTCCAGCTGTTTTAAATAACCTTCCTACGGCCGAGCTCCCCTTGCCTATAAACGTTACGGCTCCGCCTATAAACGTCACGGCCCCGCCTACAAACGTAACGGCCCCGCCTACAAACGTTACGGCTCCCTCTGCGAACGTCACGGTTCCCTCCACGAATGTCACAGCTCCCTCTACAAATACCCCTATAACACCTTAAACACCTGTTGCATTTGTACCCCAACAACCTGCCTAGCAACAGTATAATTTTCAGCAGCCTGCCTAGCAGCAGTAGTACGACCCTCAGCAACCTAGCCAATAACAGTATACCCTATTGCAATTTACCCGACAACAGCAACCAGACCCAGGAGGAGGAGGAACAACGTTATATAATACTTAGTTATTAGCCCTTCTATCTATTTTCCCCTATAGTCTACAACAGCTCTATAACCCTTATACCTTCCAAAGCCGCCACACCTTTGGTTCTGACTTTAACTATACTCTATTACGGGACACCTCGGCAACACCTTGTACGCGCCTACCTGTTTCCACCGCAATATCCGCAATATCCGTAGCGATATCCGCAATATCCGTAACGATATCCGCAACGTCTGCAATATCCACAATATTTGCAATACCCGAGATATCCGCAATTACTGCCCTGAGTACCTGTTGACCTATATACTTCTTCTTTGTACCTCCTTACCTTTTCTCCTTACGCAACGTCTTGATTTTATCACACAGTTCATACAAGGGAAATGGATTAATGGTTTTTTTACTACCTACGCTTTTTCTATGGATTATCTAATGATTTGGTATAAAGCCTGTTATTCTTCTTTCTTTTTGTAAATGTCGCCAGTGTCTGTATAAGTAGAGGTTGTAAATAACGTTACGCGCAGAGCGTATGCGGCAGGGGCTGTATGTGTAGCGTAGGTCACCTGACTACCTACGGCCCGATAGATAGCCCGACCTTTATTACCCCTTTCTTTCTCTTTGGGTAGACTAAAGAAAAGACACGAATGAATTAAGAACCAGTTACCTTATATTGCAATTGCAGTACCCCCCCAGGTGATACCGACAATTAATAATATCTTAATCTACTCGTCCTTGCTTTCTAAATATTGAAAATTGTCTAAATAAGGTTCTGTAATATAGTAGACACGGTTGCTTATAACCAATTAGGTTAACTACGTAAGCTAAGCGAGCTTAGGAGATCCACCAAATTCCACCTATAGAAGAGAAGAAAGAAAAAGAAAACGATTAAAACCAAAACCCCCCCTCCTACCATAATTCCAACACTAATCAGTGCCGCGCAGATTAGTAAGGTATAACAAAGAGAGGCACTATCTAATTCTCTAGACCTCTTATTAAAGGCTAAGAATTAAAGTATTGCTTACTAAGCTTAAAGGCTAGTTTATAAGGTTACTCGCGCTTCTAACCTACGTCTATCACACCTTCAGAATAATTAGTTTGTGGGTGTTTTCACGCTTCTAGTCTAACTATTAAATTAAATTAACTGCGGAACCAAAAGATGGCTATCTCCGCAATAAATATCGAAAAATAGAAGACTAGAATTAACGCGACCGTAACTGACATTAAGGAAGTCAAAGCATTTGTTAATTAGCGTTTATTAATATATAAGGAGAATAGATGGAAGGGATTCGACTTATAGGAGAGCTTTATTAACGACTTTAAGTCGTTTATAAGGGATATACTTGATAACCTTGGCAAGGATTAATTGAAAAAGATCAGGGATTACCTCTGTGAAAATGGCGTATATATACGGAAGGAGGTAAGGAAGTCAATTGCAGACGGCCTCTTAGGAGCTATTCATAAACCAACTCCCTCAAAATGGCCTGCTGATAACCCTACTAACGGCCCTACCAACGGCCCTACCGACGACCCTACCGACGACCCTACCCTAGCTCTACCATCACTATCGACTGCCCCCGTTTAAATTATTCAGCCAACCCCAGTAACTACCCCCCTAACTTTAGCACAAATTACCCAAGCTTGTAAACCAGCCTGTTTTTAACCCGCTACTACCCTTGCTGGCCTTATTAGCGACATTAAATCCTTAATCGCGACGTACGGTAAATAAGAACCAGAGATTAAATCATTCTATACCAACTAACGATACTACTCCTCTAACCGACGACATTACCCCCCTAATTATTAATACCGCAATAAGGGCAAAAAGTGCTTTATATACAGTAAATCTAGATATTAGTCTATAAACCATATAAAGGAAGAAAGGGACCAAAGAATACATTAATATATCTCTAATTTTGAGGGCAGCAATAGCGATACTAATAATAATAATAACGATAACCAAGGGAATACCTTTATAGCGAGGTTTAGAGCTTCTAACTTCTATCTTAATATAGAACCCTATTCTAGTTATTACGACCCTAAGACGGAGGCGTTTTAGACCAAATTTATAAAGGGAGAGGGATAGACTACAGACTTATTTACTAGTACCCCTTTTCCCTTATTTCCTAGTTATTGTTAGTATCTAAATAAGGTTCTATAATATAGTAGACATGGTTACTTGTAACCAATTGGGTTAACCATATAAGCTAAGCGAGCTTAGGAGATCCACTAAATTCCACCTATAGAAGTAGAAGAAAGAAGAAGAAAACGATTAAAACCAAAACCCCCCCCCCCCCACCATAATTCCAACAGAAATATATTAGAATAGTCCTTAAACGCTTACAAGATACAGGCTTATAATGCGATATTAAAAAATATAAGTTCTACGCATTTAAGGTTATATACTTAGGCTTAATTATATTCTATAATAGAATTAAAATGGACCCTAAGAAAGTTGCTACAATTATAAACTAGGAAAGCCCTAGTAATATATAAGATATTTAAGGATTTCTAAGATTTATAAATTTCTATTAATAATTTATTAACCACTTCTTAGAAACTGCTTAGCTGTTAGTAAACCTAATAAGGAAAAATTTAAAATTTAAATAGACCGCTAGATGCAAACAAGCTTTTAATAACTTAAAATATTGCTTTATAACTACTCCAATTCTCGCCTACTTTAACCCTAACCTTAAATATATTATTAAAACGGACTTATTAGATTATATGCTAGGGGGAGTATTGTTGTAATATAATAAGAATAGCGAGCTACGTCTAGTAGCCTTTCTCTCCCAGAAACTCGCCCCTACTAAATTAAACTATAAAATATATAATAGAGAACTACTTGTATTTGTTAGATACTTTAAATAATGGCGTCCTAAGCTTAAAGGATTATTATTCCTAATATGCATATTAACGGACCATAAAAACTTATAGTACTTTATAACTATAAAACAATTAATATAGCGCCAAATTCGTTAGGCTAAATACCTCTTATAATTTAACTTTAAGATTATATACTAACTAGGCAAATTTAATTAGAAGCCTAATATATTAATATAACAATTATAGGATCTACCTATAAATACTTTAGACAAATGAATTATAAATGAATTATAAATCTTATTGCCCCCTAAACGTTTTAAAAAACTACGTCCTATATTTCTAGATACGGAACTTAATAGAAATAAATTAGAAGTTAATAAATAGGAAATAGAAATTAATAAGCTAATGGAATATAAATATAAAAATAATATATAGATAATTAATATAATAAAAGTGATTTAAATAGGAAAATAATAGTATAAGGATATTACACTCGCTAAATGCGAAATTTAAAATAATTAATTATACTATTAATAGAAGATAATAGTTCTAAATTCCAAACCTTTATAATTTAAGATACTTAAATTTATATATAACTCCCCTATAGTAGGGCATCCTGGCTATATAAAGACTTATAAAATTATTTAATAAGTATACTACTAGCCTATAATGCACGATTATATATAAAAATACATTTAAGTATATAGAATGTGCGTGCGTAGAAAGACCTTTTATATAACAAAGTAAGGAGTACTTTAACTGCTACTAATTCCAATACAAAGATAGCGCAATATCTTAATTAACTTTATAGTCAACTTGCCTAATAGTAATAGATTTATAAATATTATAGTGGTTGTTAACTATCTTATAAAAATGCGATATATAATTTCCATAGACTTAATTAATGCGATATTAGTAGCCGAATATTTTATTAGGTACGTCTTTAAGCTATACGGACTTCCTAATTTAATAATATCTAACTATAAAAGCTAGTTTGTTTTAGACTTCTAGTAAGCTCTATATAAATAGTTAAGTATTTAAATATAACTCTTAACCGCATTCTATCTAGAGATAGATAGTTAAACTAAAATTGCGAATATAATTATAGAATAATACCTATAAATATACTGCTCCTACCTATAAAATAACTAGGAAAAATAGCTGCCTTTAGCCAAGTTTACTATTATTGGGAATGAGGCAAGCGGTCGTCACGTAACGCCGCGGCACTAGCGTGGCGAGGAGTCTTAAGCTCCTCGCCCTTCCTTATTCCAAACATATCAAGCTTTTAACCAACATCACTGTAACCTACTCAAGTAGTCGTTATTGGTGAGTCACCCTATATAACCAACACTGATCAGTGGTTAAATATATAGTCAACTATAGAGCAGCTAGGTTTTTGAATAGAAGAGACAGTCTCATATAGGGGTGCTATATACGCTCATTGTAACGGAACCTTATAGCAGGAACTACGGTGGGTTCTATTATTAGGCTGGGTATATAGGTAAGAACAAGTAACAACGTAATAATAACTGGTAGAGTAGTTGCCTAACAGATTAACTCTAATTATATTCTAAGATTTACTACGAAGAGAGAACTATCTGGGTAGAGACTATAGTCCTTTAAATACATAACCATATGCCTAAGAAATCCCTTTACTCTATCTACTCTGTCTGCTCTGTTTACTCTGTATAGATCCTATAGATTATACAGATTATATAGATCACATTACATAACCTTAGCTACTATTCCTTATTATATAGTTCCACCGGATCTATCCTAAACCGTGCCTATATTAACTAACTAGCTTCCTCCAACTCTTCTCCAAGTAGTTATAACATTGTACTTAAGCTGTCTATAACACTATCCCCCTCCTCTTTATCTTCGTCCTTAAAGATTCCTAACATCTCCAAGTTGTTTACTAGAGGTATAATATCCGTTTAATTAATCTGGTTAATATCCTTACTTACTATACCTAAAGCGTCTTCTTCTTCTTCTATAGCTCGCCGGTCTCGTACTATAGCTGCTATACTGTCACTTGGTAAGATAATGCCGTCTCTATATTCTTGTTGTGCGAAAGCAGGGTTGGTATATATTACGATAGCGAGTCCCTTGTCTTAACAACCCTTGTCTTATTTAGAGTGCACTAAAGCAAATATTTAATTGTCTTGTGATGTTCGCTCTGTCTCTAACGCTAAGTGTGCGCGTCCTATAACTCTTAACAGTCTTTAAGTTCCCCTGTTAATCTCCCTTAGGGTTTTATATTTAATCTATTGCTATAAAGCTTAATAACGAGCTAGCCTCCTCCCTTACGGAGCTTTAGCGTACTTATGCGGCTTATAAGGCCTACTTGTCTGCTTCTACGCGCTTGCTTTGTCTTGAGAAGGTTTATAAGAAGGTTTATTCTAAGGAGTGGAAACTAGTTTAATAGGGTTTATCTAAGCTAGGTAATAAAAGAACTGGCTCTCCTCCTATAAGGGAAATAACTCTAAGTAGCTCGGCAATTGCTCCTCTTGGGTCCCCCTTAGGTAACTTATTCTTTGGCAATCCTTCCTTATTAACGTTACCCGACCTGCTCTCTTTTAATACTCCTATACCTTTCCCATAGCATTCTTTAGGTTGCTTAGTAGTTCCTAGGTAGTCTCACTATAGCCTATCCACTTTACTTTATACTATATTTCATCATTTATATCCTCATAACTAATAATCTTTAAAACTTACTATTTATCTTCCTTTTATCCTCTGTATGTATCTGCCTTGTAAGCTAGTGGCTTAATATCTCTATATACTGGTTCTAGCATCGCGATATGCTGTATAGGGTAGATCTTTATTTTAGCTAGTAGGTTTAACTTATATATAACTAATAAAATTCTTTACGCAATTTTAAAAGGTCCTAGTCTAACATAGTCCAATTTCTTACTTAGTTATTAACTCTTGAAATTTTTATATAGTAGCTATACTTTATCCCCCTCCTTAAGATCTGGTCCCTTAGATCTCTTAGCATTATAATACCTTTTTATTCATTCTTATACTAGTTTAGCTGTTTCTGTAAGGTTTATATAAAGATTTATTAACGTCTCCATTCTTTATTTAGCTATACTACTTGTTTTCTTTGCTTAATATAGTGATAACAATGTTCTTGGTTTATATCCGTAATTTGCCTTAAATAGTAATGTCCCCGTTCCCTCTTATAGTATTATATTGTATGTAAACTGTGTAACTGGTAATAACAATACCCAATTATTCTATGCGTAATTAATATAATGCCTTAGATACTGCTCTAGTGTCTAATTTAGTCTTTCTATTTGTCCGTCCGTCTGCGGATAATACGCTATAGATATTACTACGCGAACCCCTTATTCTGCCAGAAACACTTCCCAAAATACTACTATAAATCTTAGATCTCTATCCAATATAATCTTGTCTAGTGCTCCATGTCTTATAAATACTTCCTTTATATAGATTCTAGCGACATCTTCTACTAACACTTCTTTAGTGCATGCTATAAAGTATCCCTACTTTATTAGCTTATCCACTATTACTAAAATCGCGTTATAATCTTGTCCTATAATAGGATCTCTTAACTTTAGTAACTTAACAATAAAGTCCTATAATATAACTTCCTATAGTCTTCCAGGTGTCTTAATAGGTTATAGCCCTCTATATAGCTTATACCTTATTGGTTTGTTCCTCTAACAATCTAGATATTCCTTTATAACTTATCTTACTAGTCCCCAGATTCCTTAAATGATATACTCCTCTTAAAGTCTTAACACTAAGCCTATAGCTCCGTTGTGTCCTTATGTTATTCCCTTATAGAATTCCTTAATAAATTCTTCTGCAATAGACTTAGGCACATACATTACTTCTCTGTTTTTGTATTACTCTAAGTTTAGATCCTCTTCCTATACTTCTTAGATCTTCTATATCCAATTACTCTTTAGTAATTTATAGATCTAACTTTCCTTAGTTACTGTAATCTTTAGATAATTATACCTAATTAATCCGTCTTAATCCTTTCGCAATAATGCTCCTAATAGCTTTTTATCACTTTGTAGTTCAGCCCTTTTACTTAGAGCGTCTGCTCGTGCATTATCTATACCCTTGGTATACTGAATTTTAAAATGGTATTCTATAAGCATTTCCGCCTATCTAACCTATTTTTGGTTAAGTTCCTTTATTATTAGAAATCCTGTAAGGTTCTTATAGTCCATCTTAACTATAAATAGTTTCTCTATGCCTTGTAAGAACGCTCTCTATTCCTTAAGTGCTGTAACTATACCTAACAACTCCTTATTATAGATGTCATAGTTTAACTCTAGTAGTGTTATCTTTTAACTATAGTATGCCACTAGGTGCTATCTATCTTAATATTTCTATAGGAAGCACGCCCCTAGTGTAAAGTCTAATATATCTATTTTTATAACCGTCTCTAGACCTAGTTGATAGATCTTAAGAACTGGCTCCTAGGTAAATAACTCTTTAATTCTTTTAAATAGTTCCTATTGCTCCTTTCCCCACGCCCATAGTTCTTCTTTCTTTGTTAACCGCGTAAACGGCTTAATATTCTATAACCATTGCGCTATAAACCTTCTATAGTAATTATAAAACCCTAGGAACGATCTTAACTGCGTAACGTTCTCTAGTTCTTACTAATTTACTATAGCCTTAATCTTCTTTAGATCTATACTAAGTTGGCCTAGTTTAATAATAAATCTAACAAAATTGGTCTTCCTAGTAAAGAACTTGTATTTCTTAATTGCTACTAGCATCTGTTCTTTTTATAGTCTCTTTAAGACCTATTTAATGTGTTCTCTGTGCTCTTCCTCACTTTCTAAGTAGATAATAATATTGTTAAGGTATACCATAACAAATTTATTAAGGTGTTCTCCTAATACACTATTAATTCGCTTCTAGAATATTGCTAGTATGTTTATAAGCCCAAATTGTATAACTAATAGCTTATATAGTCCTTCCTTTAACCTAAAGGCTGCCTTCTATTTGTCGCCTTCCTTAATCCTAATCTAGTGGTACACCTATCTCAGATCTATCTTTGTAAAGATCTTTACATTACCTATCCTATCTTAGATTTTGCTAATTAAGGGTAAAGGATACCTATCCTTCCTAGTAATGCTATTTAACTGTCTATAGTCTACACACATCCTAAGTTTTCCGTTTTTCTTTAGGATAAACAGTACTGGATATTCTACTAATAACTATAACAGTCTAATATATCCCTTACATAAGTTCTCCTGGATAAACTTCTTAAGTGCTACTAACTTAGTTTTAGTAAGCTTATAGATTAGAAAGAACTTTAGACTTATTCCCTTTTCTAATTCTATCTTATAGTCCCAAGCTGCATGCTCTAACAGCTTCTCACTTTCTAGTAACCATAACTTTTTACCATACTTATGGTATCTTTTTGGTATATAACTTAAGCCTCGCTTAGTCTCTTTATATATCACTCCAACTTAGTACCATACTAACTTGGCTTATTATCATACTTTGCGCCATTAAGTATCCTTAATATTAACCTAACCTATAACCTAATTAATCTTTAGATTATATTTCTATAACCATAGCATTCCTAGTATTGCTTTATCTTGTCCCAATGGTAGGATATTAAAAGATATTCTAACTGGTCTCCCCTTAATAGTTATCTAAATAGGTCCTATTTTAAAATTAATAATACCTCCTCTATAGGCTATCTAATCTCCTAAAATCGTTATAAGTAGATATAGGTATTCCTTCTGTCTATATAGTAACCCCATCCTTTCTACTACCTTTGGTGATATGTGGTTCCTAGTTACTCTACTATCTACTAACACTTTAAACTGCTAATCTTGCTACTTAGCTCTTAAATTTAGGTATTATCCTTAAATTCCTTTAAGGGTTTAAGGCTCTAACACTAGTTCCCTCTAGTTCCGTACGCCTCCCCTTTTCCTAACTATTAGCTACTTGATCCTATTTATACTTAGTCTAACTTTAACTAATACTTAGTTTGTTTCTTTTCCTCTATATACTATAGATAAGTGTTCTCTAGGCACTCCTACTATTATTATCCGTCTAGGCATTCTTCTATAAGGAATCTTCCTAGTTAAAGTATTAAGTCCCCTTAACCTTGTACCTCTACTAGGTGCCAACTATGTATATACTTAGTATTCCTAAACCGCTTTTCCTCTAGTGCCCAATACATCCTTACTAGGTACTTCCGGTTTTTGTCCTTAGGTGCTCTATATATATTATATATATTATCCATATAAGCTATCCACGATAGTATATAATACGCTGCATATTTTGGGTTAACTCTTGGTTTATCTTTATCCTTAAGTTTAAACCTATACCTAGTTAACCTAACTACTGGTATTTCCACTGTAGGTACTAAGATTTGTTACTTACTTCTCTAGTCCCTAGATCCTTCTTCTAGGTTCCTTAACATTATAATTAATGCTCCTTTAATGTGACTTATGCGTTTCTCTATAATGGGTTAGTCTTGGATAACTTTTTTATCTAGCTATATATAAAAATCTGTCTATTTGTTATTGTGTTGTTACCTATACCACTTTCTATACAACTGGTTTAGTGTGTATAGTCTATCTATTAGAAAGTACCTTGTTATCACTATATCGTAATATCCTTTAGTATGTCTTTCTTTAAACCTGGTTAGAATATCTAGATCCTTTTCTTATTCTAGTTTATCTAACCACTTTACCCTAGGTATCCCTACACTTAGCCTATTAGTAACTCTTTATATAGGTGCTCTGTCCCTTATATAACCTAGCATTGCTAACCTCTTGTCTAGCTTTTACTCTTGCTATATAATAATTCTTATTCTGAACTTATCTATAGTTTCTTATTTTCTACATCTTGTAGCTAAATCTTTATAGTTATCTTGCTTTTTAATCCTAGTATTAACTGTTTAATCTTTAGGCTAAATACTGCGTTTACCTAGGATTGCTAACGTTCTTACTTATTCCCTAAACTCGTAGTCCTTGAACTTACGTCCTATACTTATTCTTTTATCTATAAACTAAGTTGCTGCCCTTTCCTATTGGTTTTCGTCCATTATAGGTCCTTAGGTATGTTTTATCTTATCTTAAAAATCTTAAGCTTCTCTTATCTTATCTTAAGAATCTTAAGCTTCTCTTATCTCTTCTTAAGAATCTTAAGCCTATAGCCTTTTGCCTTTATTAAGTGATAAGCTAGCACTAGTAGTTATCTATTTACTTAGTTTCTTCTAAATATTACTCCTATCGTCTTATAAAGCAATAGAAATCGTATCCAACGGTATTATAATACCCATTACTGAACCCTATTCTATAATAGTCTTAGTCTTTACTTCTATTTCGACTTCTCTAAGGTCTGTATACTCCTAGTAAGCTGCCCTTATTGCCTTATTATTGGTAAATGCTTCGCCTATATTAAACTTATTGTCTTTAATGTCCGTTCTGTAAGCTAGTTTATTAGTTCCTTTAAACTTAGGTAACAATAGCTCCTATAGCTAATAGCTTGCGCTATACTTAGCGTCCTTATAAATTCGGCATGTGTTATTATAATAATACGCAAAACTATTAACTAAACACTCTTTTATTCCTTATAGTGCACTATTATCTCTCTATATATATATGTCTTCTGCTAGCCTAGTTCCCTTTACCGCGTAGTTACTCTAACCACCTCTATAGTCTCTGGCGAAATAACCCTATTTTCTATAATTTATATAAGCCCTATCTTTAAACCACTTTTCTTGCTATAGAGTCCGCCTAAACATCTTCTACTACTAAGATCCCTGGTTTGGCCTCTGCTTCTAGGTCCTTTAATTACTTAATCCTTAACCTCTAGGTTTCCATGGTTTCTTTTCCCACTTTTAGGTTTCTTTAGTACCGCTTAGGTCTATTAGCTCTACGCCATTCCATAGTTTTTAACTCTATGTCTATTATTATATACTCTACGCCTTATATAACTGTGGAACTCTATCTTGCCCTCTCTTAGCTTGTTCCCTTTGGTAGATCCTATTATTAATCTTTATTAACTAATCTATTAACTCCCTTAGAGTATCCGCATCTTCCATTAGGATAATTGCGTCCTAGACTTTAGCCTTAAGTCCCTGTTTATACTATGCTATAAGCGCCCTATCATTCCACTTAACCTATATGGCTAGTGTTTAAAACTGTATTATATACTTAATTATTAAAGTGCGTTATACTAAGTTCTAAAGCTTTCGTTCCGCTATGGTTATAGCCTCTAGGTCTCTAAATATCTGCGTTAACCGTTTTGCAAACCTATTCCAACTGGCAAATATATACCATACATCTTGGTTAGTAGTTATCATGCCATTAGCCTATATTTCCGTAAGATACGGCTTAAACTACTTAAGTGCCCTCCCTATCAGGAATAATCCTGCATAGGCTACTTAGTCTAATAATATTGCTAACTTCGCTCCTTCCTGTACTACCTTAAAGTGCATCTGTGTAAGAAATCCCTTAAGCTTCAACTTCTCTTCTAAGAATTGTTTAATTAAAGGTAACTTAATCTTTACTGCTCTAATTCCATTAATGCGTTCTTTAAGTATCTTATTATTGTCTTGTAAGTGATCAACTATTTCTTATAACTAACCTTACGTAACTACTTAAGAATCCCCACCGTCTATACTGGTATCTCCTGGTCCTGAGGTTGTGGCTATTGCCAATACTGTTATAACTAGTGCTACTCCTAGTGGTATATTATTCAACCTTATTTAATACCGTAACCTTGGTAATGAATGTGTAACAGAACCTTGTAGTAGGAACTACAGTAGGTTCTATTATTAGGCTGGGTATATAGGTAAGAACAAGTAACAACGTAATAATAACTGGTGAAGTGGTTGCCTAACAGATTAACTCTAATTGTATTCTGAGATTCACTATAAAGAGAGAACTATCTGGGTAGGGACTATGGTCCTTTAAATACACAACCATACGCCTAAGAAATCCCTTCGCTCTGTCTGCTCTGTCTGCTCTGTTTGCTCCATATAGATCCTATAGATCATATAGATCATATAGATCATATTACATGACCTCGGCTACCATTCCTTGTTACATAGTTCCACTGGATCCATCCTAGACCGTGCCTGTATTAACCAACTAGCTTCCTCCAACTCTTCTCCAAGTAGTCGTAACATCGTACTTAAGCTGTCCGTAACACTTATATAGAATGGATCTCAACGATACTATACTACCTTAGACTTGCGGAAAACTAGTAATAAAAGTGTTACTAAGTACTAGGAGATACCAAGTTGTGTCTATTACGCAGAACAACCACGTTTACGAAGATTTGGTTAAGTACTTTAGGTTAAAAGTGTCACTAAACCTAGGGTCCTAAGTTAACGTCCGAAACGCGTTAAAACAACCATCTTAATACCTTTGGTGTACCTTTACAGACTGTAGGATCACAATTACTACCTAACTACACGTCAAACAACCTTTATTTCCCTTAATTTTTATTAAAACGCGTTAAACAATCTTTAATAACAGCTATTATAGCGTTAACCTACCCAAAGAAGTATAAGGACGATATTAACCTAGAGATATAGAAAACCGCCATAATTAATCCTAAAGATGTTAATTAACAAGACTTAAACGGATTCTTATTACACCGTATAGCACACTATAAAGACAGCGAATACAATAATACTATGCTATGGTACTGTATAAAGGAGGACTTTATTAGATGGACAAAGGAAACATAGGCTCCTGTAAATAAGAATATTATATAGGACTTCCGTAACTTCCTATAGGAGAATGGAGTGTTTATACCTATAGATAGGGGTGCCATTAGAGATAACATTTAGGAGCAAGTTATTAACGCAAAAGAAGAGCATAAATGGACTCCATAAGAGATTAAGCACCAACTACGCACTATAAGGAAGCTCAATTTACAATGGAACCCAAGCAATATACTATTAGAGACGCTTCTACCTCCGTCTTTAACTCCCCTATATTAACCAATTCAACCCGCAACTTTAACTACTGCCCTTTAGTAAGCACAAGATCCCCCTACTTCGTGATCTAACAGCCTTTGGACCCTACCAACTAGACCTACGTCCCCACTGCAGCCTGTAATACAACTCCCACCTCCTCCATCTCAATCTTAAATCAGAGGTAGTTTAAAATTGCTTACAGAGCTTGCGAAGCTCTATTTAGATTAAAAGAAGAAGTTTAGTAGGGAATTATATAATATTCTTAATTTAAAACTACGTATCTTCTATAACTGTTGCCAGAAGGTAGGAATAGAGTCTAATAAATACCATAACGCTTATTCCGTTATGCTTAAGGGCCGAGCTAGTACCTTCTATTATAATCGTTTGGTAGAAAAAGGATACAATTTTAACCGCATAATATATAAGTTAAGATACTACTTTAAAACAGAAGAGAATAAGTAGCAGTATATATTAGAATAGAGAGAGACTACCTTTCTAAGGATTATTGCTACAAACCCAGGTGTCCCTTAGCTTAATTATCTTTAAAAGCTCTTTAATTAACTTCAGACGATTTAGTATAGTTTATCCGAATTATATTAAGAGGATTTCAGCCTACGTGATTAAGTCATTAGCGCATACTAAGGCGTTAAAGAATATAACCTTGCTCTTTTTAATCCTGCAAATACTTATAAAGGAGTGTGTGCTTAATTAAGATCTTCTATTAGCACCGCTCTACACTCTTAAAAAGTATAGCAATTTAATACCTAACTTTAACCTACTTTAATTAACCTGCCTAACCAATACGATCACAACTGGACTGATCAAACATATAGTGGCCATAGTAGGCAATACGGCAGAGGGTACAATTAATAACCATAAGGTAAAGGTAGAGGTCCTTATAGAGGTTTATTCCAAAGTAATCGCTAGAAGAAGTGCTATATTTGTAAGAAACCAAATTGCTAGTTAACTAGGCATTCTCTTAATAAGCAAAAGGAGGCATATAATAAGTTTCGCCAGAGTGCAAGAAATGTTAGAAATTATAAGGTCACTACAGCCTACTTCTAAAGCTTCTTGGTTTAATATAAAGGCGTAGAGAATCTTAAGGGTAAGGCTAATAAGGCCGAACAGCTTCTTATAGATATAGAAATTAAGGACTACTCTCCCAACCAATACTTTACTAAGTATGGTAAGGTAGATAGTACACAAACCGTTGCTATTCTTAATAACCAATCCACGCTCTATGCTATTATAAAGTCAGATATCTTTAATAAGCTAAAGGAGAGTTTTATATTCTCCTTTAATAACAGATACTTGGTAAACATCTTCTATGGTATTATGCCAGATACTAGAGCCGCAGGAGTATCTATAGCAGGAGAACCTTAAGTTTAAGCTCTTTAGCAGCTTAATAGCTCTATTTAGATTAACTAATTAACGGCAGGCCAATATACAATTCGTTTTGGCAAGAGTACTGTAATCTCTCTCAGCATAATTAAGGTCAAAACCCCCTTAAGGTATATTACTTTCTATATTGTTCCCGCAAACACCCCGTTTCTATTTTGCATCGGAGATATAGATAAATTAGGCGTTAAACTTAATAACCTTAAGAATATGCTCGTTTAGGGAGATAATTGGGTACCTATTGTGCGCAAATAGGGTTACCCCTAATTGCTCCTTTATTAACTAAAAAAGAGCGTTACTTAGAGCCACTTAACTAAGTCAGAGCTATGTTAACTATACCGTTGTTTTAGCCACCTATCCGTTTACTAATTGCTTAGGGTTCTTTAGCAAGCAGGCCATAAAGTTAAGGTTAAGGCAATTAAGCATCTTATAAAGTACTACTATTACTACTAAATAAACCAGAAGTCCCCTGGCCGATTTAAGTTTACCCTTAAAGATAACTATAACTTTAACTTCTATATTATCGTTAACGTTATGTATCTTAGCGGCAAGCTAGTACTCTAAGTTATTAACTTCTTAACCTCCTTCCAAGCCGCACGTTTCTTAAAGGATATATTAGCTAGGAACGCATAGGATACCCTTTAATTATGCTAGATTAATGTCTACCAAGGACCCCCTAACTAAATCGTCTATAATATAGGAAAGAACTTCTTATCTATAGAGTTTTAATAATAGATAAAGGCAATGGCAATTAAGGTCAAGGAAGTCCCTATTAAGGTACATAATAGTATTGGAAAAGTAGAGTAATATTATATACCATTACGCCGCATATATAAGATTATCTCTTTAGAACTAGAGGACGCTAGCGAAAAACTTACCTTATAAATAGCTATTAAAGCTGTTAATGATTCCGCTGGCTTAGATAGACTTGTACCTATATTACTAGTCTTTGGCGCCTACCCTTAAATAACTAATAATTCTCCACTATCTCCCTCTACCGTGTAACGGGCTAAGGCTATTTATAAAGTAATAAAGGAGGTCTAACGTCTCTACACTACACGCCAGGTTAACAACGCACTAGGAATAAGAAATAGCCTAAATACCTTAACTACGCTTAATCTGCCACTCTAGTCTGAGGTACGCGTATAGCGTAAAAAGGGAGAATAGTTAGGCCTACATTAACTTATTATAATTAATGGTTAAACTTACACTATTTAGATGCCTTATAGACCCACTTAATTCCGTTTAACTGTTATTAAGCCTCACTATAAAGATAACAGTTTTAAGCCTTTGCAGGATGTCCTAAAAGATGCCCTAGAGGAGAACCACAATTAACGTGCTCTAGAAGGCGACTATAATTCTAATATAATTGTAGTAGATACGCCGCAACTATGACGCGGTAGAGGTCGCCCAAAGGGGTCATAAAATCGCCAATATTTTATTAATTTTAAAGAGTAATTCGTTGCCGCCATTAAGAATAGAGTTAAGTTATTAATGGCTTTTATAACAGTTAAGGAGAAGGCTGACTTTAAGCTCACAAAATAGCTCTAAAAGAAAGGTTGTATTATAACCCCAGGAGCTCCTTTCCAAGCATCCAACAAGTAGGAGATCAATAGTCTTATTATAAGAGGAGTTTTTAAATTCAAGAAGTATAACCCTACTAAGTTTAATAAAGTTCGTATCTTTAAGTTAAGAATAGTTAATGAGATTAAGGGTAAAGCTACTAACGCCCCATTTAAGAAATTAAGGCTTGTTATCTAAGGTTACAATAATAATAGTAAAGAGGTAATTCTTACGCAATCTCCTATAATTTAACGAGCTAGTTAGCGGGTTATTCTTATACTAGCTCCCTCCTTAATAAAGAATAGAATGGCGGTCTATTTATAAGATATTACTTAGGCCTATACCTAATCAGAGACGCACCTTTAGCGCTTAATATTAGCATACCTTCCAGAGCAAATTCGCCACTAATATCCCAAAGATACAATCATGGTTGTGCTTAAGCCATTATATAAAATCACAGAGGCAGGAACTTATTAGTGGGCTACCTATAGCAAGCACTATAAAGAGAAGCTTTTAATAACTACTTCTATATTTAACCTATGCTTCCTTATCATAACCACGGAAACTCCATTTGGAATTATTAGCATGTAAACCAATAATATAATTATTTTAGGAGACGACTAATTCTTAGCTCTTAAAGAAGATAAGCTAGTAAAGGCAAATCTTATAGCAAAGCCAAAGAAAAAGCTTAATTTAACAACACCATTACTTTTTAATGGATGCATCTTCTCCCTAAACAAGGATTCTATTGCTTTACGCCAGAAAGATTAAGGCAAGAAGATTAATATTATTAATATTAATTCTCTAAAGCAAGGATACGTAGAGCAATATGCTTGTAGAGCTTATATTGCTTCTATCTGTTAACCCAAGGCTTTATTTAATCTCTTTGTTGCCGCTCAATACCAGGAACCAACTAAGGATAACGTCCTTGCCCTAAATAAGCGTCTTTCCTAGCAAATGAACCATCTTAATTAGGGACTACTCTATATGCCTATTAATCTTCCTACCGCTAAGCTCTTTATATTTGTTAATAGATTGTTTGCAAATAATAAAGATTTTAGCTCCTAGCTAGGATATAAGATTATTATTACAAACAAATCTACTAGAGAGAATGACTTTATAATCTATGGCAATCTTATCTATTAGAGCTTAACTAAGAGCAAGCGCATCACCTAAAGCGTTCTAGTATTAACGTGGTGTACGGGGTTTTGCACGGGTACTAGGTTTTGCTCAAGCTAGTAGACCGCCTTCCTTTTTAAGCTAGTTAATTTCCTAACGTAGAATACTGCCGCCTCCGAGCTTGAACATTAACTTTTAACCTACTTTTCTACCTTACCAAGCAATAGCTATGCCCTCCAAACCTCGTGCACTAGGTGCAGAAGACCGTCTATAAGCTGCTCTAACTGCCTGGCAAATTGGCGGCTTCTATCGCAGCCTAGAAGCCTGCGCGAAGGCCCATGAAGTTACTCCCTCTACCTTTTAAAGACGCCTCCAAGGCAAACACGAATCTTATTAAATTGCCTACATTAACTAATATCGCATTACACTAGCTGGCGAAGTGGCAATTGTTTGGCACTGTATATATCTTGCAAATACTGGATTTCCTTGTCAACTATATACAATCCGGACGATAGCCAATATTATCCTACGCCGCGAACACTCCTACCTCCCTTAGTACCACGAGATTTAACCACTAGGTAGAAACTAGGTCCGTTACTTCCTAAAACGACAGAACGAGCTTCGAATCTGCTATATATGGTTAATTAACCAAGAACGAGCCATAGCCGGCGATAATATTGCCCTTGTTATAAAGTTCTTTACCAACTACTCTAATGCAAAGACCTAGTATAATATTGAAGACGATAATACCTAGAATATGGATAAAACTGGTACCTTAATGGGTTATGCATATAGCGCTAAAGTGGTAATATTGCGAGGCAGAGCTACTAATTTTAAGACGGTTGATGGCTCTAGGGAGTGGGTCTCACAAATTAATTGTATTGGTATGGCGGGGACAACTATACCACCTTTTATTGTCTTTAAAGGCCACGTACATACCGAGAGAATGTGGGAGGAAGCTTACGAAGCTCTTGGCGACTGCGCTATTGGCGTTAGTAAGAATAGCTGGTTAAATCAGGAAATTGGACTAAAATGGCTACGGCACTTTGAGCACTATACCCGGCGAACTAAGGTATGGCAGAGGACGGCAGCAAAGGCAGTAGAAGAAGGAAGAAACAGTGAATTAATTAGCTATTAACTACTGGTTATGGACGGCCATAGCAGCCATATTAACGTCAACTTTATTGAGTACTGTTGGAACTACAAGATTATACCCGTATGCCTACCGCCGCATTTAACGCACCTACTCCAGCCACTAGATCTTGTGATTTTTTTACCTCTTAAGCGCGCATACTCTACCAAAGTTGACGAATACGCAGCTTGCGGTATTACTGGTATAAATAAAGAGTATTTTCTAAAGATACTTGGCGAGATTTGGCCTCAAATCTATACTAAAGCGTTGATAAGGAGCGCCTTTGAGGCGGCAGGTCTCCTCCCATACAACCCAAATCGAGCCCTCGTACGCTGCTCTGCTCGGCCATCTACTCCTCCACCTCACCCAGCTGAGGCGACAATTCTATCCTTACCTCTGCATCCTCCCCCTCCTGATAGCGCCTATGCTAGATCTCGTTACCAGCAAACAATTCTTAATCCAGAAATAACTCCAGAGGCAACGGAGGCCTGCGTTAACTCGCTAATAACGCACCTATAATCTTTGGAGAATAGTCTTGAGCTGCTATAGGTGGAGAATAAGGAGCTTCGGCAATATACTGATGAGAGGCGGGCAAGGAAGAAGCGGAAACGAACAGTACTCTCTAAGGAATCGGTTCTTACACTAGCGGCAGCTCAGGAGCTTGCTGCTAGTAAGGAGGCTGCTGTAAGGGCTAAAGAAGAAGCTAAGCTAGCTAGGGATACGCTGCGGAAGAAGCGTCAAATAGCAGCTACGCTTGAAAGAGAACAGGTAGAGGCTAGAAAGGAAGCTTGGAGGATTACCGCTGATGCAAAAAAGCTATTTACGCTTCATGATAGAGAAGCAAAGAATGCTGTAAAGGCAGTAAAGAAGGCGCAGAAGGCCTCTGACGCTGCCGCTAAAATTGCTTGCCAGAAGAACACTATTAAGGCCAAATCAGCGGCTACTAAAGCAGCTAGTTAATGGCAATTATATTAATCAACGGCCGAGAGGCTCTAGAAGTAGGCGGAAGAGTCTTCTTCTATATGGGCCGCAGCTTAAGCCATTGTCAAGCAACTCCAGGAGGCAGCTAAGAAGACGTCGGATCTACAGGATCTACTAGAGGATATCGAGGAAGATCAGGACGATGACGATATGAGTAATATAAGCGACGAGTCCTCTGATGAGGAGGCCGAGCTAATTGGTGGCGACTGGGGGCAAATTCACCAGCCAATTGAGCTTTAAAATACCAAAAATAGACTTTAGATAGACTTATATATGTATATTAATTGCTTTAAAACTCCTTACTAATAATGCGATGATTTACAATGGTCTTTACTAGTTATTTGCCACCAAATAAGCATTTTTGCGAATTTTGGTGTTCAAATTGTGCAAAACTTAGTACCCGTGCAAAACCCCGTACACCACGTTAGAGATATATAAAATAGTTAGCGGAGTTAATATGGCAATTGCAATTGGAACTACCCTAAAGATAATTATAGATCGACTTGAACTCCCTATTATCCCTATAATTGTGTGCACCGACTTATATTCCCTCTATAAGTGTTTAGTTAAGCTTAGTACTACAAAGGAGAAGCGCCTTATAATTAATATTATGGCACTTTAGTAATCCTATAAACGGTGAGAACTCTTTAAAATCTAATAGATTAATGGCCAAGACAACCTAGCAGATATAATAACAAAGGCAAACCTAAACAAGGCTTTAGAAACGTTTGTTAATACAAACACTCTATATATATAGGTTAAAGGTTGGGTTAAAAGGGAGTAGGAGTATAATAATCTATAGACCCTAATTCTAACTAGCTAATTAGGATTTTCCATCCCTAGGATAGAAAATTGCTATTAGCTTACTTATAACTAGCGCCTTGGCGGCCCTAATACAATATGCGCCTATAACTCCAAGCAAGAAAGCACCACGTGCTAAGATGCAAATTTTAGGACAGCGAGACTTATATTATAATAGCAATAGTAAGTAAGGAGGATTGATATTTGTTACGCTAGCTAAGCAGTATTTATATATAGATGGCAACCACAAAAGAAGAGTTGCTAGTGTTGGGAATAAGGCAAGCGGTCGTTACGTGACGCCGCGGCACTAGCGTAGCAAGGAGTCTTAAGCTCCTTGCCCTTCCTCATTCCAAACATATCAAGCTTTTAACCAATATCACTGTAACCTACTCGAGTAGTCGTTATTGGTGAGTCACCCTATGTGACCAACAACTATAAATAATATAATAAACGTATTAATGGACGTAATGCCATTCTATACAACCTATAGATAAGACCCTTAACTTAGATTTAAACTATAACCTAAAATTAATATAATAGGACCCATAATTAAACGGATCTAGTTAATTAATGCGTATAACTTTACTAATTAAATAAAGCAGTTAACGGAACTATTATAAAGTAAATTAACGTACGCTTAAATATTATAGGAATGGCATATAAATAAAGGACGAGCTCCTGTATAGGACTTTAAGATAATATGGCCTACCTAAATATATAAAACCTAAAGACTTAACGGCCCTTAAAGAAACTAGATTAGAAGTTCGCGGGCCTATATTAAATTAAGAAAAAACTAAACCCGTATACCTATAAGCTTAAACTACCAACTAAAATAAAAATATACCCGATATTTTATATAAGCTTATTATAACCTTTAAAAGATAATCCTATAACTTATAAAATCCCACTGCTACCTTTTATAATTATTAACAACAGTAATGGTTCGTACTTTATTAACTTAATTAATAATATATAATAGAAAACATAATCTAAATAATTTAAACTTCTTGTTAAGTGGAAAGGATATAAAACATAAACCTAGGAAATCTATAACCAGATTAAGGCCAACACGCCTTCCTTAGTAAAAGAATCCTATAAGGACTATCCTTTATAGCCTACTCTGGCTGGATAGACACGATATAAAGGTAAATAATTGCCACCTAACATAAATATACGAAACATAATAGCAGAAAACTTAAAATTAAAAAGAACTTAAAATATACTATAACGCTTATAACGCGATTATATGACACGCGATAGGTTATAAGTCTTAACTAAAATTAAATTATTTGGACCTTTAGTTAAAAGGGGGGGGTACTATAACGGGACTAGCCTAGTTATAGTAGGAATGTCTTAGTAAAACACTTAACAGATAAATTCTAATGCTTTAATTAAATTCTACCAAATTCTACTAAGTTAATTAAATTTCGCTAAATTTCGCTAACTTAATTAAATTCCACTAAGTTCCACTAATATAATAGAATTTGGTCGAAACCTGTTAAAATCCGTATAGGTTTATGCCCATACGTCTGCTGCTAAGACCCCGAATATTTAGTTATAAGTTTCCTATATTCCTTTCTCTTCTTTATATAACGTCTTGTACTCTGCAAGAGCTATATACCCTTAGATTTAGATAGAATTTATATTATTCCTTCGAATCTTCCCTAAAGCCTCTTTGCGCCCTTACAATGTCCTACTTTAATATTTAGCTAAATATTTAATAAAGATAGTTTATCCGGCCAAAGAATAGACTAAAATTACCCTCCTTTATTAGAGAAATCTATATTAACCACAAGATATTAGCCGTAAAGGCCAACTCTATCTACTAGTAGGATGTTAGGGACTGTAACCTAGCCTTTACTTAAAAAGATGCCTACTATAAGGCTAGTAAGAACTCCATACTAATAAGGATACTTCCCTAAAGGACTATAGTTAGGAAGGGCTCTACTTATAGAAGTAAAACGGATAGTAATATAGATAACTTCTAAATTATAAAGATCTGGCTAATAGGGAAGAGGATATACTAATAGGATATAAAGGATAACCTTTAAAAGATATAATAAGAGCTAAAAGGAGTAAAGACTATACTAATAGGCTAAAGGCCCCCCAGACTATAGACACCCCTACTATTACATAACCCCCCTATAGTAGATATCGCGGTAATTAGCGCTATAAGTTTCCACTTTAATATATATTAAAAAGGACAATAAGGTCTTTATAACTAGCTTATATAAAATTAACTAGATTATTAATAAGGAAGAAGGACTAGTAGAGGAAACTAATAAGGAGCTAGTTAAACGCCTTCTCCCTATATACCTCTTAGACTATAGAAACGCGTTCTTAAAAGCAGTCTTAGATATACTACCCCCCAACTAAATCTATAACTATAAGATTTAACTAGAGGCTAACAACTTTTTAGGCTATAGCCCCCTTTACTAGTAAACTATAGAGGAACTAAAAGTAACTAAGCAGTACTAAATTAATAACCTCTATAAGGGGTTTATTAAACTAAGTTAGGCCCCTTTTACTTCCCCTATTTTATTTATAAAGAAACCTAATAAGGGCCTTTATTTCTGCATTAACTATTAAAAACTAAACGCTATTACTTAGAAAGATTGCTACTTTTTCCCCCTAATTAATAAGACCCTTATATATCTAAGTCAAGCTAAAATCTTTACTAAGCTTAATATCTGCTAAGCTTTTTTCTAAATTAGGATAGACCCTATATTAAAGGATCTAACAATATTCTATACCTACTATAGTTTTTATAAATATAAAGTTCTTCCTTTTAGACTAATAAATAGGCCAGCCACGCACCAACGGCATACAAACAATGTTCTTTTTAACTGCCTTAATAAATTCTACACGGTATACCTAGACGATATTCTTATATACTTAGATAATAAACTTAAGCACTAAGTTTATATTAAAAAGGTCCTAGAGAGGCTGTGGAATATAGGCCTATAAGTTAATATTAAGAAATATAAATTTAGAGTAAAATAAATAAAATACCTTAGGTTTATTATTAGTATAAAAGGAATTAAAGTTAACCCTAAAAAGGTTAAGGTAATATATAACTGGAAACCCCCTTATACTATAAAAGGCATCTAGTTCTTTTTTAGCTTCTATAACTTCTACTACTAGTTTATCTATTACTATAGGGTTATAGCTAAGCCTCTTATATAACTAACAAAGAATAATACACCTTTTATTTTTAATAATAATTATATAAAAGCTTTTAAGGAATTAAAGAACTGACTTACCTTCTCTCTAATTCTCTATTACTATAACCTAGACCTTAAATTAATACTAGAAATAGACGCCTCTAATAAAGTAGTAGCGGGAGTTCTCCTACAGTTATATTTAAATGGCAAGTAGTACCCTATTATATTTTTTTTAAAAGATAATAGCCCTAGCTAAGTATAACTATAAGGTACATAATAAGGAAATGCTGGCTATTATATAATTATTGACCTAGTAATATACAGAGCTTAAAAGCACAGACTCTTAAATTAAAGTCTATACTAATTATAAAGCCCTTAAGTATTTTATAACAATAAAGCAGCTTACTAGTTAATAGGCTAGGTAGGCTAAAATACTCTCCTAATTCTTCTTTATAATTATATACTACCCTAGTAGGCAAAATTTTAAAGCTAATACCCTTACCTAGAGAAAACAGGATATAGGACTATAAGATAAGCTAAAGGCTTAGTACCAGATATATGCCCTCCTCCGCCCTAAACAGCTTAATCTATATATCCTTAAGGAACTAAGCCCTAAATAGAATAAGCTGGCGCCTATAGAAGGAGAGATCCTAGATAAACTAATAGGACTAATTAACCGCATTTTAATTGTAAACCGCATAGCTAAATCCCTAAAAGCCCTCTATAACTAAGCTATAAAAGATAACCCTAATTTAGAAGTAGAAGATGGACTACTCTTATACTAAGAACAGCTTATAGTTCTAAACGTTAACAACCTATAAATAGAACTAATCCGTAAAGCCTACTATTAAGTCTCTATAGCGTACCCTAGTTAAGATAAGACCTACTAATTACTAACGCCTTACTACTACTGGCGAGGATTTCTATCTAATATAGAATTATTTATTAGGAATTATTATACTTATAGACGGGTAGATGCTCCTAGGGATTAAACCCCTAGATAGTTATAACCACTGCCAGTTCCTAAACGCCCTTAGTAGCATATTATAATGGACTTTAAATTCTTCCTAAAGGATAAATATGGCTATAATATAGCCTTTATAGTAGTTAACTAACTAAGTAAATAAGCCATTTCCCTCCCCTACTTTAAGACTATAACTATAAAAGACATAGCCTATATATATATTAACAACATTTACTAGATCTATGGTGCTCCTAAGTTAATTATCTCTAACTATAAACCCTAATTTATATTAGACTTTTAGGATAAATTCTACCACATCTTTAGGATTAAGATTAAGCTCTCTACTATATTCTACCCTTAGACTAATAGCTAAACTAAGATTATAAACTAATACCTTAACCAGCAACTTTGCCTCTTTATTAATTACTATTAGGACAACTAGTTAGAACTACTGCCTATAATAGACTATACACAGCTTACGCTCCCTTATAATAGTATAGGAATGTTACTATTTAAGTTACTCTATAGATATAAGCTATAAACATACTTTAATTAAGATAGACCTATAGGACCTATAACAGCCCATAAACGCCTTAGCTATAAAGAGGCCTAGATATTTATTAAGAGAATATATAAAGCCTAAGAGACTGCCTAAGCAATTATAAAAAAGGTATAAAAGAAAAAAGAGGCCAATGTAAACCAATATTATTATAAGGTAGACTTCTATATAGGAGATAAGGTATAGGTGTTAATAAAGAACTAGAAGACCTAGAGGCCGAGCCGTAAGCTAGACTACTAAATAGCTGGCCTCTATAAGATCCCTAAGAAGGTAAGGTACTCCTTTAAGGTTAAGCTACTAGAGTTAATAAAAATCTACCCAATCTTCTCTCTAAACTAACTGCAGAAAGCCGCAGACAACCTATTGCCTAGATAGTATAATAACCCCCTACTACTAATTTAGATTATAGAGGACGATGTTACAGACAGCTTAAGTACAATGTTACAACTACTTAGAGAAGAGTCGGAGGAAGCTAGTTAGTTAATATAGGCACGGTCTAGGATAGATCCAGTGGAACCATGTAATAAGGAATGGTAGCCGAGGTTATATAATGTGATCTATATAATCTATATAATCTATAAGATCTGTACGGAGTAAATAGAGCAGATAGAGCAGACAGAGCAAAGGGATTTTTTAAGCGTATAGTTGTGTATTTAAAGGACCACAGTCCCTACCCAGATAGTTCTCTCTTCGTAGTAAATCTTAGAATATAATTAGAGTTAATCTATTAGGTAACCACTCCACTAGTTATTATTACGTTGTTACTTATTCTTACCTATATACCCAGCCTAATAATAGAACCCACCGTAGTTCCTACTATAAGGTTCTGTTATACATTTACTACTAAGGTTACGGTATTAAATAAGGTTGAATAACATGCCACTAGGAGCAGCACTAGTCATAATAGCGTTGGCAATAGCTATAACCTTAGGACTAGGAGATACCAGTATAGACAGTAGGGATTCTTAAGTAGTTACGCAAGGTTAGTTATAAGAAATGGTTAATCACTTACAAAACAATAATAGGATACTTAAAGAACGCATTAATGGAATTAGAGCAGCAAAGATTAAGTTACCTTTAATTAAACAATTCTTAGGAGAGAAGTTAAAGCTTAAGGGATTTCTTATACAGATGTACTTTAAGGTAGTATAGGAAGGAGTAAAGTTAGTAACATTATTAGACTAAGTAGCCTATGTAGGATTATTCCTAATAGGGAGGGCACTTAAGTGGTTTAAGCCGTATTTTATGGAAATATAGGCTAATGGCATAATAACTACTAACCAAGACATACGGTATATATTTGCCAGTTAGAACGGGTTTATAAAACGGTTAATATAGATATTTAGAGACCTAGAGGCCACAACTATAGCGGAATAAAAGCTTTAGAACTTAGTACAACGCACTTTAATAATTAAGTATATAACACAGTTTTAAATACTAGCTATATAGGTTAAGTGGAACAATAGGGCGCTTATAGCACAGTATAAATAGGGACTTAAGGCTAAAGTCCAGGACGCAATTATCCTAATAGAAGATGCGGATACTCTAAGGGAGTTAATAGATTAGTTAATAAAGATTAATAATAGGATCT
>Ga0307507_10002795_pt1 | contig 35503 bp, 33 predicted proteins | sample 7_EM_MG_FD_207223 | JGI IMG/M metagenome (GOLD analysis project Ga0307507, IMG submission 207223) | Populus trichocarpa ectomycorrhiza microbial communities from riparian zone in the Pacific Northwest, United States - 7_EM | ecosystem: Host-associated > Plants > Roots > Unclassified | place...
TCCTCCTAATGAGGATCATATTTCCTTAGGGGGGGGGGTTAGGGATTGTGGGTGTCAGATACTATTGAAGGCAGTGCTAGGTTCTAAACCTTATTTAGTAATTACACACCTCCGTTGTGCAAATACGAGTGATACATTATGAACATCACTGCAACACATAATCTTATCAGATAAATTGTTTAGCATTCCCCAGTATCTGCATGAGGGTAAGGAGAGTTTGGGCAGAAATAATGATATGGCGATGAGAGATAATAGAGATTACACTGAAAACAATCTAAGCCAAAGCACACCATACTACACCACACTCGTCGGTGGTCTGTCCGATAGGATTCCTCCTCTACGTCATAAGGGCGAGAGCGGCTCCAGTGCCGTGACCACCTAGCTTATCCACTTAGCGCCAGAATGTGTGAACCTTGCATAAGAATTGGTTTAGGATAATGTAGCCTCTCGTAACGACATGCGACTGGCATTTATTCATTGGAATGGTCGGGATGCCGGCTTGACAGTGTCACCAGACCTATTGTGGGTGACTGGTAAATGGTGCAACGGTGAGACACACAAACTAGGCCAGGGCTAGACTCTATGGCAGGTATAATCAGAAACTTCGTTCACTCGTCACCCCCAACTAACAAGACAAAGTATAAAAATATATAGAGTATAAAAAAACCATCTCAACCATTCCATCGCTCCCCACACACATCCATTTCTCTCCTTGCATAACCTCATTATCTACGTACCTCCGTGATATTGATAAGGGAAAGACATGGCCATAAACCATCTCCGGCAATCCTTTCAACTCCTTTCAACTTCAGAACAAATGAAATCATCAAAGGCGTTCTGTAGTCTTTCACCGTACCTTTACACCTATAGTAACTCTCACTCCTTTACCGAAATACCTTCCACACAGCACTTGAAGTTGGCGGGCCCAGGGCATTTGTCTACTCTTGTTAGTACAGCTTCAGTGTAAACGAACAGGAGAGGAGGAAAGGTACTAGGGATAGTTTTGCCGAAGCACTGGTCGGTCCATTCACAGAAGCTCCAGATGTCCGGGCCAGCGCACGCGGCTTTTATGCAGCAGCGGATGTCGTCTGGGTCGTGGGGGCAGAAACCTTTGGGGGACTGGCCCCCAGCTGAAGCGCATTTTGCGGTGGAGACGCACACACCCGGCGTGCCATTCACGTCACAGCGGCCGTCGACGGCGGCTTGGGCTGTTGCGGAGAGGAGAAGAGAAGTTATTGCAAGGAACTTCATTATTGGGGATGAATGAGTTTGAAGGATTCAGGAGAGTGGATAGGAGTCTATGGCGAGGCCGGTAGTGGTAAGGAGAAAAGGATGCTTGGAGAGGTAGAGGGGAGGGGGGCTTATATAGACGTTTACTTTCTGATCTGGTGGAGATATTTTTTTTCCCATATCGCTGAGACGTGGTTGCCTGTTCTCCGCTGGTTGCCTATAATAGCCTGGATGGAAACTGCCCAAGCCTACATTTGCTTCTCCTCTTAGGATCTCTCCATCAAATCCTATATTTTCACCACCCCCTAGAGACCGTACAATACTACCACGAATCAGCTCAGCGTGATCCTGACAAGCACCGATATACTGCAAGTACCATTAACCTTAATACATTAACCACTACTTACATCACTAGAAGATCCACTGTGCTGCTTCCTACTCCACTCCTTCAACCTCCTATCCAATAGCTTCTCAATCATGCAAAAGGACAATCTAATCTCCCAATATTCTGGCTAGAAACTAATGGCAGGATGTATATAATTCGACCCTTGGTATACATCTCTATTCCCTACTGATGCTTTGAATCCGGTACTCCGCTGCACTCTCTCACATTAGGAGGGCGCAAATACTTAATACTCGGGGTGTAGCACAGCGCAGTGCTGGAGAATCAGTGCTGGAGAATATTCGTGGGAATTTTTAATGAATGCGCCTGGCCATTTCTATTTTTTCTTTCACTTGGCTTTTAGGCTTTGGGAGTGGCCTCAGAGCGTTTGCTAAGAGTGTTTCGTGAGCGATGGAGTGGTAACTTATTCACTTTCTCAGCTGGGCACAAACTTGTGACTATTACCAAATTACGATTGGGGAGTTTTTCACTTCTGGAAGCTGAAAGCTTATCCAACTCACAATAGGTTTGACAATGCGCCTCCAACCTGCGGATAATGGCCTTTTCAACCTTTCATGGCTGCTCTGGATCACTCGAATACGGGACTCCTCGTATAGTGCTCTTAGCGCTTGCCTGGCTTTTAAAGATATCCAATCCCCAACTAGACGCCCAAATCAAAGTTCGTGGTGATAGATACCATTGGCTGTCAGCACCCACCTGATGATAGGGCGGCTTACGGTCTGAAAATCCCTTCCCTGCTAACACTCCAATTGGCTACCACGTTTTATATCTTTGAAACACATTCCCGTATACCGAAGCCTTACCTTCCCAGAGGTACCCGAAGCTTGCAGTTTGGTAAACTCCAAGAAGCCTCAGCACGATTCCCCAACACGATGAATCAAGTTATGCCGGCGCGATACAAAGAATCGGCATGTATGGGGGTTTACAAGCTAGTTGGTATGATAATATTATAGTATTTGTGTTTTCGGGGATCCTGGGGGAGAGGGTGATATAATAGGCTAGGGCTGAGAAGCCACCGATCTAAGCATCGGATTGTCCAATGATTGCTCCGCTCTAGGGCTGATTATGGGTAAAGTGGAAATATAATGGTGCGATTTCGTCACTGGTGCTACTGATAATTTAATTCCTATTGGGTACTTGTTTGCATAACCCCAGAAATTCTGCAATGTGCATACTGCTCATCTACGATACGAGACCGGCGGCCTCAAGTTCTAAGGGCAAGTTTATTAGTTAGCACTAGTTTGAAGTACACGATGGAGAGGGTCAAGTGTAATGGATGCCCATTCTTCTGGATCCTCAGTTTCATTGCCTACTAGGGGCAGACTTAGCTAGGCTCGGCTCTCTTCTAAAATAATAGTAAGAGGAGGACAAGGTTTTCTGAATTCCCCACTTCGTTTGAGAATCCGGGCTTAGAGATCATTTCTCTTAATATGGCGGCTTGTGCTGGTAATGTTAAGATTAGCTAACGGCCGCCAAGGGCAGATATTTTATACACTCCAAGGTAGTATTAATATTGGGAACGCTCGGCACAGTATACTTATACTGCAAAGTATACTACCAGATCTCCATCTGTACTTGTAACCAACCTAAAAATCTACATCACTTTAGCGAACGACAAGAGCCTAAGCCATCCTCCAACTTAAGCTAATCTCACACTAAGTCCACTCTTCAGGAGTTTCAATTACCCAACTCCATCTCCATAAGCAACAAGCTTCTCCTATTCGCGCTCTTAGGGGAATTTTTATTACTATTCAATAGCATTACGCAAGAGAAGCTACATGCAACACCCTCACAATCTTAGATCAATAAACACCCGCAGGCAAATACCCCGGGTTTGCTCTGGCAAAGCAGTGGCCCGTGCTAAGAATCCTAAAAAATACTCCGGTAGTTAATGGTGCAATCCGAGGCTCCCGCGATGGGCGTAGCTCATAGTGATTGTATTGTGTAACACTGTGCTCTAGTCTACTACCACTTTAGGAAAGCGTGCAGGTTAAATTATCAAGTACTGTACCACCCCCCAGGGACTCTGCCTACCGCCACGGCGCCACGAGGAAGCAGGACAGTGCCTTCTCATGTAGGAAGCCAGCCCAGGTGCAGCTTGGCTACACCGTCACCAGCAAACTTCTACGAACGCTAATGGTTCTCAAAAAGGTTCTGGATGGGTGGCACCGACCCTCTCCCCACCCGATGGAAATCGGGCCTCCGAGATTACTCCCATAGTTAGTCGTGGACCCTTAAAAGTGCTACTATTCGGCACACAATCCAGAAATTGAAAACGGGAGACTAAAGGATGATGAAGCGAAATTCAATCCCCATACCAACTAGAGAGGACACTTGCCAGAAGTAAGTGAGGAAGTTACACGGAGGGGTGTTTGGATACCGTACAAAAAGTCTCTTTTTAGGAGCGCACTACCATAAAATAAGGAAACTTTTCGTATATCACGAGCTGAAAAGCCGCATCTTCGACACTGCCTGGGTATGGATAGGGTGGCCTCTTTCCTTCTTTCTTTAAAGAGTGGATAAATATAAACCCATAATATTATGGTAGATGATACATGGCAGAACATTTTAATACAGTTATCCACTCCCGTATATCAATGGGCGCCTACCCCACTTGTATTCTTCAAATTTAATTATAGCTACGTCTAAAGTAGGGTGAACCGAGAATGACATCCATATGGTCCGAGAACCCATCCCCAATACTGGGGTTTTGGCCACCCCCATTGGCTAACCTCGGGGAACAAGGAACTAGAAAGGCAGATACCTAGGAAGTGAAACAGAACTGCATAGAGAGAAGTTAACCTTGAGAACCCATTTATGCTCAGCAGATTTCTGGAGCACTAGCACAACAATTTGGTCTTTCAGAAACGCTCCGGTTTGTCTGCCGGGCCCCTACTCGAGTACCACAATCGTCCTATCGAAAAATAACCCCCAGACACCATTCTTTCTAGCTTTAAGTAGCAACTGGAAGAATGTAGGATTTATCACCGGGGTCTGGGCTGGTTTATATACAATTGCCTCCCCCATGCCGAAATTTCAATAAACGGGCACGGTACTACATAATACTAGCACTTCAGAAAAACGACATATATGGACAGGAAGCGGCCAAGATCTAACCATCCATAGGAAAAGATGGAACTGGACAAGACCGTGAATTTGGCAAAAAGGCTTCCTTCTCCTAAAGTTAGCTTACTATACCATCCACACGACCTACCACAGCTTTTTACTTCGAGAAGCGATTTACTACTTCACATACCGGTAGCGGATTGAATGTCATTCCGTCATGCTTTCCATCTTCCACTTTACCGTCACAAAATGCAATAACAAAACAGCTTTTCGATTTTTGCACTCCTAGCGGGGAAGTGCTACTACAAATTTTGGCCTAACGCCGGCAATCAGTTCTCGGCCAGACTTTAAGCTTTCAGCTAAAGTTACTTACGGCGTACTCCAGAACACAACATCCAGCCTGAACAAACACAAAGACAAAACATGGCGGGGTATGCGCTATCTCCTTATCAGGGCTAACATAACCGCTCAACAGTCCTTCGGGACTGCCCCTCAGCCGGAAGCTGGGAAGTGATTTCCAGGATATGTCTGGGTATCATACTTGTATGATATGAGAATCAAGTCCTATAGCCAATCAGAGCTAGGAATAGTAGTGCAGAGTCCTAAACCAACTCGCAAAGCCAAGAGCCCGAAAGAAAAATAAAATAAAAACATCCATTATATTCCAGGACACGGTAATTATTTCGTATAGGGTGTTAGTTACAACTAGTTTCCCGAAAAGTAGAACTCAAGGAAGAAATAAACAAAAAATGACGAGAGGGAAAGATATTTGCCCAGTCAAATCAATGTCCCATACAGCCGGCGATCGCAAACACTTATGGCACAAGTAATAGTAGGGTGCTGTACTGTGCTCACTATGAAAGCTCAAGCCAACAAAAGCCTCGAGCAAATAAGGGACTGCCAAAATCGAAAACAAGATACTCTCCGGGATTCAACAAAAATGCCACGCACGACGGAGATCATGATCCCGTTTGCTGTAAATTCTTCTACAACCCTAAATAAATCATAACCGAGACTAGATCACAGACCGTACAGCAGTGCAATCCCCTATTCTATACTTCACACTTTTTTTTTTTTCCATGATCGTGGCTGCTCGGGGAGTTATGTTTTCGGGAGAGTGTAGCGTGTAACGAGTAAATTGATGACTGGCTTGATAAAGGATCAATAAACTAAAGCTGAGCCCAGTTCAATTTAAATCTATGACACGACAACCGCAACACCATTTCCACATACAATCAGAAAGAGAAAAACTATCACTTTTCGTTCCTCATAGTTAGATAGGTAGGGAGACAGACACTTGCGCCTCCGACTCATCTGCTTCCTGCATGACCACATCCCCCCTCTCCTTCTCCTTCCCCCCCTCTCCTCTCGCAACCCCCAAACACTCCTCCTCTAACCCTTCAACAAGCTGATATCCAATCCCAGCTGCCTCCAGCCTTGCCTTCCCGCCATTCTCAACGAAATCCGCGGGCTCCATAACACCAACGTAAACCTTCTTGACCCACCCGCACTCCAAAATCCGGTCTACGCAGGATTTGTTCCCGGAAAGCCTTATGTTACAGGGTTCCATCGTTGTGTATATCGCTGCTTCCCCCGGAACGGGAGATGAGGAAGAGAGGAGTTTGCTGATGGCGACTTGTTCGGCGTGGGTGTTGCCTGGCTGTTCTCTGCTGTAGCCGGTTGAGAGGATGGCACCGCTTGGGGTAGTTATTATGGCACCAACGCAGAAGGCTGATGGGATATAGATTGATTTGCGGGCGATGGCTAGGGCTTGAGCCATTAGAGATTTGTGATCTATAGGGGTGTTGGCCAAGGCGGCGTCCCGGGCGAGATGAGAGTTTTTATTTGTGGAGTCTTTGACGCCGGACTCGTCGTTGAAGAGGCGCATTAGCATCGCCCTATGATTTCATTAGCCATCAATCATAAGCCAGCGTCGCAATAGCAGGGAGATTCATACTTTCTCTCGTCCTTCGGTAACATCAGATTACAACTATGCCTGCTCTTCCAAAGCGGGAACACCATTCTATCCTCGAATTCCCCTTCCGTCGGCTCGACCTTGAGAACACAACACCCCATTGTAAGCCCCCTAACACTCTCTTCAATCTCCCCGATAACATCCCCTTCCTGCCCCTCTGCGTGAACCTTCGGGAACAACTCCTTCAACAATCCCTTCACCGTCTCCCTCTTCCTGGCGCGCACAACCCTCGCCTCTCCAATCCACCCCTCGAGAATACTCAAGCCCTCGCTCTGGATCCGCCACGGACATACACCCTCCTCTTGCACGTCCTGCTTCATGAACGCTTTCACCCCGCAGTGCACGAATTTGACATTAGAGCCTTCATTGGAGGTCAGCACCTGTTTTGCGAGGTGGTTGGTGAAGTAGATTGCTCGACTGGGGATACCCTCAGCGTTGCGCACCATGAAGCAGGTTTTTGGGAAGCGCGAGGAGAGGTCGTAGAACTTTGTTATGCTTTCCAGGACGGGATGGTCGGTTGGAAGGTATTTGAAGGGCTCTTCGGCGGGTGGGCCCTTACTTTTCTTGGGAGGGCCAGGGGCTGTGGGTCGTGTGCGAGTTCCAAGGGTGGTCTCCTCGTCACCGAGCTGGACACCGCCATCGGAGTTGTCGTCTTCGTCAGGATCTGGGAGGTCGGATCGGAGCTTTTTTGGAGCGGGTGGAGTTGTGTTGGATACCGCTTCGGTCAATTTTCTCTTAGATGGCGACCCAGGGGTGGGAGTTTCCCCCTCAGAAGCAGTAGTCGTAGGTACTAACTCGACCCCTTCTAGCGTTTCCTCAACTTCCGCACCTTTCCCTTCCTCGCTAGAGGTTCCCACCTTAGACCTAGCAATAGCAGCCATCTTCCTCCTCCCATGCTCCTCGCTCTTAACCGCGCCAATTTCTGCCCTCTTCTCAAGAACTGTGATAAAGAAGCCCCCTGTGTCCTGTAAATGCGGGTACACGCGCATGCACCTCTCTAGCGGGACCCGGCTTTCATCTTCATCGGATTTTCCATCCTCGGATGGGAACATGCTAGGCACTATCCTACTAAGTCTTGCCTCGCGCATATCTGCTTTATCGACCTGCTCGAAAGAGCTGAACCAGGAGCCGTCTTTATCCATTACTCGCCAGCCGCCTTTGACCCCAGGCCGCCTCTTGAGCTCAGGAAGGCGGTCGGAGCAGTCTAGTATATTGACCCGTTCTAACCCACCGCAACGGTCAATGGCGGCGGCTACTACCGCTTCGTTCTCGATGGGATTCATGGAACAGGTGGAGTACACGATTCGCCCACCGACTTTTAGCATTTGTAGGCCGCGGACTAAGATTCGGACTTGTGTCAAGTGTAAACCTATAGCGCCAAGGGGGTTCCAATCTCTCCAAACATTGTAGTTCTTTCGGGCAGTGCCGTCACCGGAGCAGGGTACGTCTGCCAATATCCTGTCAAATTTCAAGTACTCCTTCCTCCCGTCTTCATTCTTAACTAGAAGGCTAGGATACATCGTAGCATCATGATTCGTCACAATCAAATTCGGAGAGTTCAAACGCTTGGTCTGGTGGATTAACATATGGCTTCTTCTATAATCCGCGTCGTTAGCTATGACCAGGCCTGCTGGCCTACCACCAGACCCATCATCGATGGATTCGTCTTGAATCGCAGCCTGAACGCGTGTCTCCTCATTCGCGTGAATGGCTTCAATAAGCTGTGCAGTTTTCGAACCCGGGGCGGCACACATATCTAACACTATATGGTGCGGTTGAATATCCATCACTAATGGCGGAATCATAGAAACCGCCTCTTGCCGCGAAATATTCCCCACCGTAGTCTCTGCTACTAAGAAATTCTGAAACTTTTTAAACGGTGGACATCGTCGGATTGTGGACTTCCCGACAGATAATTGCCATGCTATTGATCTGTTAACACGATCCTCTTAATAAAACATGGAGGAGTGAGCAAACCTAAACTATCAGGAAACCACCCTAATGCCCTGGGTGCCTCTACTGGCACCCCCTCCCACTCAATCCCCACTAGATGCGGAATCAATGTCTCCTTCAACGTCTTCAATACCCCCAAGGCATGCGCTTTTCCACCAGTGAAGCGGAAAGTAGTTGGCAGTGTCCTCTGCAACGACGTCCAGAAGTCATTCCATTCTTCCGAAGGAATTAGACCTGATTGCTTGTAGTAGGATTCGTATAGGGCATTTTCGGTTGGGATTGAAGCGTAGTTTCCGCGCTCGCCGGTGCCTTGGTTGTTATTACCGCGGTTGCGGCCGCCGCCGCCACTGTTATTGCCGGCACGGTGTTTTTGGCGTTTCCCTCCCATTGTTGTTGTCGTTGGTGTTGAGAAGATGGGAGATGGTGGGGCGGTGGGAGATCTGGTCTTGAAATCTCGGATCCGGAAGGTTTGGACGGACTGGGGTGGTGGCTTGGCGGCTGCGATTGGGGCTTGGAAGCAGGGAGCATTTCGACCTCGATGCGCAGCTTATCACTCGGGTTGGGGACATTGGCCGGCACATCCAGATTAGGTGTCGGGGGGTGATCATATCTTAACTGGGAACTTTTTTTTTTTTATCAAAGTCTCAATTATGGCAGGCATGCGAGATATTTGAGGGCAATCTGACTTTAGGTGATATAAAATTGAGGATTGGAAACTCGAAACGATGGATTGAGAACGCTACAAGAATAAAAGAGGAGAAAGGACTCTCGACTTTATGATGGTTAAAATGAGGGTACTATACTGGTAGAACACTATACTTTTCTAGCCGCGGGTGTCGAACCGCGAACCCGGCAATCTAAAGTATTAGAAAAACATTAGATTGAGGTAAGCGAACCTACAATGGATAGTTGTATTTCATCCGTGCAACTACTAACAAAGGACCTATCCAACAAGGGTATCATGACTTAAATGTGTATGATATCAATTCCCCGAGCAAACAAGCAAAAACAAACAAATGCATAAAATACCAGCACATGAACCGAGGATATGATTCACCTCCCCTCCCATGGTACTTGCCGTCCTTTCCCACCCAACATTCCAGCCTCGAATCCTCCGTGCACATACCCATTCACCACGCTAGCCTTCAAGAAACCAAAGCAAAGAAAAAAAGGCAGGAGAAGGAGAAGAAAACCAGCAGCCTGAAACCCCTAAAGATAGCATCCCGTAAAAGAGGAAATGGCCTATGAAAAAGCTGTTTATATTACCTACGAGTTGGTGTGGATAAGAAAAAATCCGCCGGAATCGTTACGTCACTCTCTGCTTGTAGTAGGAATTGGCCGATCGCACTCCTCTCTGCACCAGGAAATACCCCCCCATGCTGTGGCCTGAGCATCTAACAAGCGCTTCGCCTCAGTGGCGTCTCGGATGCTCATGAACTCGACTTCGACCTCCCGTCCGCGCTGGACTCTATGCCCCTCGTTCAACCACAGTGGCCGATCGCCAATGAGAGAAGTAATCTTGTCAAGGCACCGCTCAAGCGGGGTTTCGTATGGTAGGCAGTGGAACTTAAAAATCCTAGATCGACTATAGTGCACCACATGATATGCTATCTCCCTTTCAATGGGTTTGATGGCTTTGTCCTGCCATAAAAAGTCCACCACACAGTGCTCGTCGTGGAACACGCGCTTTCCGTTAAGGCTTCGTTCGGCGTAGTCGAGAAATTCCTCCGCGTTGTGGGGACGTAGGAAGCAGAGCATGCCCATGTTTCGGTCACCCATTATGCGCAGAGATTCTAGTGGACCGCCGCAGACGACGGATAGGAGGTCCGCAGGGTCAGGGGGGTCACCGCCGCCGTCAAAACGACAGATGATGCAGCGTTTTCCAGTTTTGGTGCTGCTGACGAGGTGTTCGATTTCTCGCTCTTCAGACCTACGTGAAACTGGTGAGATCGGTGGGGGTTTGAGTGGAAGCGAGATTCTCTCGAAAAGCGAGCGCGAGGGGAGGCCTCCGACCCGTTCGAAGAGGTTTCTTCCGGTGGTGGTGGGCGATGCTGGAACGCTCGTGCTTATGCGTGTTGGCGAGTTAGTCACTCCTGGCGGTGCTGGTGCAGGTCCATTGGCCTCCGAGGCTATCGCGCGAATGCTGAAACTTCGACTGCTTCCGTTTCCATTCCCGCCGATTAAACTGCAGTCTACATCTCCGGCGGCCTCTTTCCCCGAGTCTTCCATCTCATCGAGCGGTCTCTTCGTGCCTTGTCCTCGGGGTGAAATGGAGTTTTCGTGAGATTTTCCATGAGCGCCATTTGAGTCTATACCGGAATTACGCCGTGCATCTTTTCTCGAGGGAATATGCTCGAACGGCTTATCCAACGGAGCTCTCAAGACCTTCGGTTCTGCTACTTTTGCTCGGTATGTCCTCAGGTCCCTCTCCATATCGTCCAGGTCGGCTAACAATCTCTCCTTTTGTGATCGTAAGGCTAGATTTTCGTCTCTTAAGCGCTCCTTCAAGTCTTTGTGGATATTGAGGTCATTGAGAAGCCTTTGTGAACGCTGGTTCAAAATCTCAATCTCTGCATCACGGGCAATGAGCTTCATTGTCTCAGCCTCAAATCGCCTCGCCAGTTTGTTGTTCTCCTCGGCCAGTCCTTCGTTTTCCTTCGTCAATTCGATATTGTCGTTTACTAGTTGTTTATTCGCCGCCTCGAAACCTCTTCGCGAGGTTGGACTATTGCCTCTGAGTTGCGAGTTCAGATGTTCAACTTCGTTCCGTAATTTCGTAATCTCCGCCTCTAGTGCTCCTGTGTTATTATTTACAGGGGGTATGGCACAAAGCTTTTCGATTTCAGTCCGTAAGTTCGCGACAAGTTTTTCCAGTTGCTCCTTTTCCTCCACCACCATATCGAATTTCGCGCTCTTCTTCTGAAGCTTCTGGTTATCCGATTCCAGACTTGAAATCTGTACTTTCAATTCTAGGTTTCCCTTCTGCAAGTCGACATTACTGTTCTCGTTAGTCTTCACAACAGTCCTAAGTTCTTTATTGATCCTATGAAGATCTGCTTTGCCAGATTCGGACGAACGAAGCCTGGTCAGTAGCTTTTCGTTCTCACTTCTGAGCTCACGTAGGGTCGCTTCGCTATCGGCCATCATCGTACCACTTGAGCCAATCCCATGCCCATTTGTCATTCCGCTCTGGCTGCCAATCGACTGTTGTAGCTGTGAAAATGCAGTTCTCGCATCCAGCAGTTCGGCAGATAGTTTCAGATTTCTCTCCTCGAGTTCCTTGGATCTCTTGGACCCGTCCAATCTTAAGCGGGTGATTTCAGCTTTGATAGCCTTGCCTTTCAATTCGGAACTCTCTAGCTCTTTGGAAATCCGCTTATTTTCCCCAAGTAGCCCCTCGTTACGCTTTTGTAATTCTGTAATTTGAACCTCCAGCACACCGATCTCTACCGCCACTCCGACAGCGCCAACACTAGTGCTCACACCTACCCCATTGCGTTTGACTATTAGTGAAGAAATTTCGTTTTCTTTATCCTCAATTTGTTTCCGCAGTGTTGCTATTTCCGCCTGGTTCTGCTCGTATGCCGTTCGAGAGATAAGTGCGAGAGAAGACAACTGCGAGTCCAGTAGATCCGCCGGAGTAGAATCGAAGAACGAACGTAGAGAGCGAGGGGTTGCCTGTAGCGTCAGTGGGCAACCTCAATTGATGTTTGGAATAGATAATACCATCGCTCACTATACCGCACTCAGTGTTGTTTTTTCTGTTTGCGCTTGAAGAATTATGTGCAGCTCCCTCCTTCTTGTTGCTGCCACGGTATCTGATAACGACTTGATAAGTGAAAGAGGGGAAATGAAGGGTGGGGGAGAGGATAAGAGAAAGATGGAAGCTATGGGAGATGTGTGTGTGCGGGTGTGTGGGTGTATGAATGTATGTGAAATACTGGTACGGCGAAAAAAAGGAAAGAAGGAAAGCGGAAGCTGAAAGTTAGGTTTTATCAACCAGTCTGCCAAGGACGCTCTTTGGCTACTATCTCGGGAGCGCGTCCTGACGAATCTACAAGAACCCCGAGATCCACTCTATCAAACGAAAGAGTGCGAGGAGAAATGGAAGAAAAAAAGTCGCAAAGAAGGGGGACAAGGGGACTTTATAGTGAGGCAGTCAGTAGAACGAAATCACGAGAGAAAAGAGATGTTTGATCATTCAGAAGCGTGCTAGCTTCGGTTACACGATAAGTGCGGATGCTGATCGCAAAAGCCGAAACCCCGCAATTGTGTATGTCTTGGGATAGCTTGTGTAATTCTTGTCATGGCTTCTCTGCTGACAAAGGAATTTTGAACCAGAAAGTTTCCCTGCAATGTCTCCAGCTCTAGCAAAGTGAGAAAGCAGCTTAATCGAGCATTTACAAAAGGACCCTGCCTAGACTAAGATAAGGGCGTCTTCCAGGAGTCCCTTCTTGCCAATATTTACTTACTGTGTGATACCCTTGGGATCCATACCGGTATTGAATATTATCCATTGGTATTTCGCCAACGATCTTCCTTTTTGTATCTTTCTTTCCGTTTTTGGAGTCACCCATCCTTACCAGTTATGAAATAAAAGGCACCCTGCGGTAACGAGTTTTGGCCCCGTGGGTGCGTGCACTGGCGACTTAGTAATAGCTTATAGATTTGTCAAGTCATGATTGGTTATTTTCTACCTCCACTGAGTTCCATGTGCCGTCTGTGTGATAGAGCTGTAAATTTAAGTTACAACACAAGGGGAATTTCTTATCAGGAAGCTCTCTGTAGAAGTAATTGGAGATCCTTCAGTTTCTATCCTCTAGCTCAGGGCTGCATAATTCCGGCTACAGATTTATGTCAGGAGGCTGTCTATTCAGCGCAACATTGCCACATCACCCCCAACAAGGGATTTCTCACGAGACGTAAAGGGCCCTTGTGCAAAACGGAAAGTGAGTTGACACGGTAGCTCACACGCCCGCTGTGGCTCTATTAGGCATCGATTTGATATAAAATTTATTCCTATGTATGCGCACTGAAGAGGAATTCTTAATCTTCAGCCGCCACCAATTTCCTAGGGGGGCTTTGAATTAAATCCTACCGAAGGATATAGTAGTCATAAGTAAATAAGATTCTAGAGAGTAGAGACAAAACAGATAGGTCCTCCGCCTTGCAGTTATTCATTAAACCCTGGATCTTCACACCACTCCAACTACCACCACCGCCGCACCCCCAATGCAACTTATGATACAAAGCTGCAGACTAAGCGACCTACAAAAATAAAGTTCCAACATCAATAAGTTAGCCCTATTACGAAACCCCTTCACCACTTCCGAAACCCAAGTCCCTCTACCCGCGTTTTCAAATTTCCACATAGCACTGCTACTAAACCCCCCCGTCAATCGTGGTGCCGCTCCCTCACCCAGGCATTTTCCCAAGACTCAATTCTGGCTACTAGGAACAAAGTGGAGAAACAGGTTAGCTTTACCAGAATGTGAATCTGGGTAGATTGTGTAATGGGTGGGTGGGTATAGCCTTAGCAATATAGCACAAGCTAATACCATCAACAGGAATTAGGGAAAGAGTGATAGTGAAAAGTGGGGTCTGGTATAGGAGAGAATCCTTAGGTGTTGTAGTATATGGCTTCGATTGGCTTGCTGAAGATTCTAAAATTGATATGCTAATGAGGGCCGATACTGTGCATTGTGTGTGGTATCATAGAGTGGGGAATTGAAATTGGGGTGTTTTGGTTGGATATGCTGCTTAAGGGAGGGTTGCTGACGAAGGAGTTTTCTCGAGTGATCCATTGTGGAGCCAAAGTCCGGGCGGATCTTGGTGTAGGATGTTGAAATACTGGTCGAGTATTTTTTGCGATTACGTTCAGGACACGATTGCGGGATGCGTAGTGGTATTTCTGACCTTTTTTACTTTACCATTGGGTTTTCATCTGGATGCGGTTACCCGAATCATGTACTGCAAGCGCTGGGAAAATGCAGACGTTAAATACGTTAAATATAACACGACACAAGCTTCACAAAGAAGAACTGCGCCGGCCAGCCACTGAGCCCCTGGGGTACGAGGAACTATTGTGATACCTAATAGCATAGCAATAAGTGCAGCATAATATGTGCCGTACGGCACTGGCACTAAATCTACCTACGAGTGATCACGAATGACGGAAAGGGTTCATGGCCCCTCGCCTAGCACAACAACTAGCGAGACAAGCGAGTGATCAGAGTTTACCACAAGCTAGATTGGAAAGAGAATGAAGCGAATCCTTTACACTGGAGAGCCTTTTAGTGGCAAGTGTATTAATTCGGCGTTCCGCATTCGCAGCTAGGCCCCGGGCTTACCTACCCAGCAGATTGAATTTAGACACCTCATGTGATATAAATTGACGAACGAATGGGAAGACGTGCCTAGATGTATGATTCGTGTGGTCTGAGACATGCGCCGGATTTGTAGGTACAATTTAATTGAGAATGGCGAAAATTTTGGCTCTTCGGGAGAGAAAGTAAAAGAGAGAGAGCCTCCGCAAGGGAGAAAGAGCAAAGGGGAGTAATGTAGGGGTTTTTTATGCAATAGGGGTATCGGTTGATGAGGTATTAAAATTTCAAAAGAGACATTTTTAGTAGAAGGCCCTGTTCTGTGTGCCAATTTTTCGGCATGAGAGTGTGCTTTTTAGGTACAAGTTCTCCCAACAAAAACTTTATTTGGGGGTGTTCAGTTATCATACATTCAGAAATGTTCAGAAATATTGTTTTTAGAACATAAATATAATATTATTCCAAAAATATTAAGGACTGAATGTATGGGCTGGGGGGCTTGATATAAAAGTAGCTAAATTTTACCATGTTGCTATTTAAAAAACATAATATTATAATACATCCAACTTATGCTAAGAGTGCGGACACAATTCGTTTGTGGCTGATGTAAAACCTTTTTTCACTGATGCTTGCGGGGATGGGGTATGAGTGTGTCGTACCAATAACGTTCCATAGTGTATTGAACATACACCCCTGCATAGATGATGTTTTCAATATGAGCCTTTCCTCGGGAGTTGAAGAAGCACTAAACTGGCAAGTTTTCTGAATCGGTAATCTCGCTTTTTAATTTCCTAATTTTCCCTAGGCCCGTTCCTGCATGCTTCCAATGTGTATATTCATCCTTCGGATACCATTGTTTATTCTGTGGGGGGTTTTTTTCTTTCATCGTATCCAGAGGGGCATCATAGACTTTACTAACAAAATGATACGTGGGGTAGGTAGGATATACCCAAGGGATACCCTCGAATTCCGTAGTCGAGGAATAAAAAAAATTCATGGCAAGCAGCTACCGATAACTTTAGATTGCCTTAATGCTGGGGTATTTGGAAGTCCTCAATTGGTTTAAAGAAATTGTACCAGACGAGCGCAGAAACCATCTTCCCCGGGGAAAAACATGTCGAAAAAACAGTACAGTACTGTAACCCTGCAACGTGTGCCCAATGAGTCCTCACTATTAAGATCATACCCTTCGAATATTCATCCCCCCAGCCCTTTTATCCCATAAATTCTATCGGAGGAAAAAAAATACAGCCGGTACATATCCACACTGAATCCAACTACTATCGGCACCGCTGCTCAATGTCAAGTGGGAGAAGTGTCTATAACCGGTCAATAAACAGTTGCGAGACCCAGGGATATCGGGACTGGAAGGCAGAGATTTATCTCAAGGATAGCTTTGACATGTGATGGCTATTCTATACAAGCATGGCACTGTAATATTCTAGCCTCAGGTGGTCCCTTTGGACGGCAATTCATAGCTCCTAAAGTCACATAAGGACAAAAACTCCACTTCGGCTAATGCCCACAGGTGTCGATTCAATTGATATCTAAGATGCGGCAACACTACTGTGAATGCCCGGTGGAGTGTTGTTGAAGGCTTCTGAGATATAGGCGCTACACTGTACGGCACTAAGTTAGTTGAGTCTTTTCACTTCCGCCAACGATGAGGGAATGGTAAATCTCAGCAGGCACCATAATAGTTAAGAGCCAGTAGTGCATTTACCAAGGCTCTCAGTCCTACCTCCTTGCTATAGGTTGATTCTTAAGGCCAGTAAGATATGTGCCAGGCTGTGCTTAACTGGATTGAGATTTCCTCTCCAGACTGGAGATAGCATCCTGTGCTACGTCGCTTTTAAGGCTGATAAATGCCAAGACCCAACTACGGTAGCCCAAACTACTCCTCCGCCTTCACTCCGCTCCGCGACTGTCACTTTCTCATCGCTGAGGTTCACCCACCAGATATACCCACTCTCGAATCAGGTAGCCATGGAGGACGAAAAGAACCTATACTTCAGCGGGAATACCAACAGTTTTAACGTGAGCAACAGTTACAATGCCGGTAGTACGCTCCGAAGAGATGGGAACCCTGCGGGGACAATATACACCCCTCCAGGCTTTCCGTTTCCCGCGGGCTTTCCATTTCCCACGGGCTTTCCATTTCCCACGGGCCTTGATCCCACCAACCGATGGGGTCATTCCGACGGAACCGACGAAACCGGCGCCTTCGGTGGTGGTGATGCCGGCATACAGCCTTTAGTGATGGCACAGAACATCTTCAATGGTATTCCGGTTCCTGGTGTTCCGGTTCCTAGTGTTCCGGTTCCTAGTGTTCCGGTTCCTGGTGGCCCTAGTAGCGCCGTGCAGGCCGAGTGGAAAATGAATGTGGCGATCGGTAACGGTACTTTCGGGGCGGTGTTTTTGGAACAGGTGGAGGTGAATCGCCATGGGGCCACAGAATTCGAATTATGGGCTGTTAAGAGAATCCCGAAAGGCGTTCAAAGTTTTCCTGCCGATCGATATATGGAGGAGATTGCGCTTTTGGGGGCGCTAAAGCAGGTTTGTGAATGGAAACCCTATCGAAGGCTTGGTTGAGAGTAGAAGATGCCTTTAAGATCGCATTTCTGACATCCTGCAGAACGAACTATTTGTCAAGTTTATCAAAGCTACCGAGGATACTCATCATGTCTACATCGCGATGGAATTTCTACCGCTAGGGGATATGTCAAGGAGCTTCGCAGATAATTACAAATGGGCCGAAGACGATGCGCACGTCGTAATCGAGCAACTGGTAATGGGGGTGGCGGTAATGCACAAGGAGGGAATTGCCCATCGCGATCTTAAACCGGAGGTCTGTTTTCCTGCAAGACAGTGTTCAGCCTCTTGTTCTATCTAGCTAGCAACTTTAATATACTAACTACCCCTACAACCCAGAACGTATTTCTCTGGCTACCACACCAAGACCAACAGGTCCTCCGTGTAAAAATCGGCGACTTCGGCACCTCAAAACGAGTCCCTGTCAACAACAACCAGACATTCCTCAACACAACCGCAGGGACATGCTCGTACATGGCCCCAGAGATCGACGGGGACGATGGACCAACGATCTACTCACGGAAAGTCGACGTGTGGTCATTGGGCTGTATTCTATTCAGGGCGGTGACCGGAAGACTCCCTTTCAAGAGTAGACAAGATGTCTGGCGGTACTCCTACGGGACTAAATTCCCTCCTGCTGGCGTGGAAAATATAGGGCTCAGTCAAGACGCTATCGGCTTCTTGGCCGCAGTTTTGCAACCTGAGCCGAAGACCCGACCGACGGCCGAGGAGTGCTTGAAGCTGCCATGGATTACCAACAAGCCGTCGTCGCCTCATTTCCGCATCGGAGCTGATCTTCACAAGAGGTTGCGGACGGGACAGATTGATAATCTAGCGAAACTAAAGGCCAAAATTAACGAGGCAGCGTCTAGTTAAGGGGGGTCGCAGGACATGAATCACTATCATTTGTTAGGATTGACGATCTAACTTTGGGATTAGGACGAAGTTCTTGTCTTTATTCTCCTTTTTTTTTGTATTTACCCTCATATGATACCTCACCATATACCTCACCATGCTCCCCCAGTGTTTTTAGGGGTGTTGTGAAGACCAATTGATGAGGGTCTTCGGTTCGTTATTGCTCTAGTGCCTCGAAAAGTGCTATTTTTCCTTTTACTATTCTCTTTCTCTTTCTGAACATTTGCTTCTCCCTCCCGCTCCTCTTCTACTACTACGAATTCGCTGTTATACACTTGAGGGCTTTAGATTCCGCGCATTAAATTGGCAGTATACGGGTATTCAGCCGTTGTAATTCCTATCGTTCAGAATAGCCCTCAATCCACCTTCCAATAGGGGAATCTGGAAGAGGGGACAGTTTCATAGGCAAAACCCCACCAAAACTACGGCAGTGGTCTCCAAGCTATAGCTGCTCTGCTCATGCCCAGGGACCACGGACGGATTTCTGGGGACTCATTCATTCGAACTCTAGCAGCGTAACGTGACCTTAGAAGCTATGGATTTCGAGTACCTGTTAAGACAGCGATTTTGTATGGGAAAGATATGATACTGCCGGTATACCAGCGCATTGCGCACATTAACCTCCACCTTAGACAGCGATCATCTAGATATACGGAGTGTAGGAAACTCGGAAAAAGTCTACCCCCTCCCTTGGATCTGTGCACACTCTATTCTACCGTTACTTCGACTCAAGTAGTGGAGAAATATGATATTGACAAATAACACTCCCACTCAACAGCAGAGCCTCAATTACCGGACCAGAGATTGGCTGCATACATCATATCAGCCTGGGTCATCAAATTGCCCTTGGCGGTGACACAACCACGGCTGGGATAGCCAAACCTTCCTCTTCGAGGGTGTAGAAGCGTGAAAACGAGATCTAGTGCTTCTTGTGATTGAAGTGCCCTCTCGACGATAGAGGGTATACTATCAGCCTAGCAGGTTTAAAAAAGAAAAGGAGAGAGAGAGGCTTATGGTCGGAAGGCTGTGTGAAGTCAACTAGCATGCCGGGCGATGAGGAGTTTCGAAAGAATTTTTCTATTCAGCAGGACTTCTGGGGGGTTTTTTTCTTCCTTTTTTTCTATGCTAGGCTGCTATATGTGCGGGGCGCTCAGGGAGGCTAACTGTCATCCTCAGGCATTTTTACCGAGAATGCCTCCGCTAGCCGATATTTTACGAGAGTCCTCACCAAATATTCTGCTCACAGAGGTATGCTTGGTAAGAGTGTTAATTGGGATTTGCTACGAGATTACGAGCTGAAATCGTATTACTCTACGATAGGTTCAGTTTCGCCAACGTTAACTAGATTCCGGGATCTAACCTTCAGAGGGCTTAGACCATGTCAGAAAAGCACTGCTCTCTGTCAGGGACTTTTGTCTTCGACCAGGGGGTAGCGAATTGCAAGATTTTCTATGGTGTCGTGGAATGCGAAAAGAGAACCGGACACTCGGCCGCCGGGTTGACCGAATATTGGGAACAAGTTTCTCGAGTGAGTGTTCGTGATTTTATGAAGTTCCTTGCGCTGGTGATGAATAAGCTTGGTATCACAGATGAAAAATCGACTAAGCTAAGTTATATCTGGCACTGTATGTGAATATTGAGTTGCCTTTTGACTTCTGAAACAATACCTTTGTTCTGAGACTATCTTAGCAGGTGGCACGCTGGCTACGGCATGTCTAGAGGTTCCCATTTAGACTAGGATAGCCAATCTAGCAAATCTGGGCTTCGGACACTGAGATCTGGACTGGAGTGATGGCCCTTTAAGGGCGGGCCTGGGAGGATGGGGTCTGAGAACCTTTGTTGCTCTCTGAGAATTGTTTGAATGTCTGTTCTCTTTCCCGGGAGATACATTGGCTTACTTTTAACCTTGCTTCGTTCGGGGACTTCAAAAATAGGCACTTGTGTCCTCCAGGACCCAAACCGTTCAACCTCGAGCTATTATCCGCACCCTGAACATGCAGATGTGGTTGGGTGGGTATGGTACCACTTTTATTAAGGCCACAAAATGTATTCATAACGAGTGATTAACCATGAATACAGACGGGGCTGATCTGGGACCATCGGGATGTTGGTTAAGTCGGCTGGTGGGAAACACTATGTAGCGAACGAGTGTTTCATGAGTGCGTCTGCAAATGTTCGCTGCATCTACCATGGACGTTTTGTGAGCTCAATAGTAATCAAGTAACTTAGCACCCAACTCCCGTTCAAGTACATCTTGAAGAAAGATGTCATCCAGCAAGTCACTAATGCTATACTATTCAGCAAAAAAGGCAAAATACAATCCCATTCTCCATGACTTTAAAACCGTCCCCCTCTCTTCTTGATTCCCCAGAACATCGATCGCGGCACACGACACATTCTCAAACCCGATATCTAGCGCCAAAATGTCGAGAGATACGGGATTCACGGGGGTATTCATCCCCATCTCACTGTTGCTATTTTGGTACTAAAATCTCAATCTCATAGATCCACGTGATAATCGTTATACTGGCGGTAGTAGCCATTTCAATGATCGGGGTTACATGGCTAATATACAAGTACCGGGAGAGAAAGCGGCGGGAGTGGGCGTTGAGAGAGCGCCAATCGGGGGATTTAGAGGGCCGTGGTACCGGTAGTAGTGGTGGCACAAACAGGGGCGGGGGTGGAAGTGAAGGTCAGAATGGGAGTGGAGAGGTTGCTGGTGAGGAGGGTAGGGAGGTAGTGGAGGGGGAGGAGAGCTGAGGAGGTAGTAGAATGTTAGCAGCTGGAAAGTGATTCGTTGGGTACTAGGATAGATTGTCTCGTTGATGGTGGGAAAGGGTGTGTTGGATGGCACTTAGAGTGGGGCTGATTTGACCGAAGTGGAGAATACTTGGTTTATTGAGTTTTAAATACTAAAGGTGGTGAGAGATATAGTTGATCTGCCCGGTAATGATCGATCTTGGTATTGAGGTGCTGGCTAGCTCGGGCGGTGGATATCAAGTGACTTAGTGATCATTACTACGCCTCTCCATTGGAGTCAACACATTGACTCTGCCTACACTCGCTCTCTTAATGTCGATTTCTGCTAATACCTCAGCTTTAATATCATATTCTCACAATTTTTCTATGTGAACAGCTGTTCCCAACATTTCTAAGTCTTAAGAATCTGCAACTATGGCAGTTGCGTAGATGGAATTGGACAGTGGACTGGATGATGAACCAGAAAAAAAAATAAAAAATAGGGAGATCATAGTATACTGTGGTATACAAGCAGAGAATTCTATAACCACAAGGCAGAAGTGTCCATGAAATATGTCAAACTTTACCACGCCACCATTCCAAGATGCCACCTTGTGGAGTTGATTGCGAACATTCATGCAATTGTCGATACTAATTATGCTTCATAGTACTATAGGTTTGATTCACTCGCCCTCTTTAATATATATTATAACCTTTGACAGGTCTCTTGTATCCAATCTTTTTTGCGCTATATGATCCGGTCGTGCCCACGACGTCCGAATTTTGCTAGCCATGAAGGGGCAACTCCTAGAGCCGAGGTATATAATAGAACCGGGGGAATTGTGTCGTGCTCGATGACTTGAGCATGAAAGAGGCATGGCGAGTTTAAACAGGGCGTTTCATGCCAAAAGCCCATAAGTTACCGGGTTCTTGACCATTAGTTCACATGCCCTCCTCGGCCGGAAGATCGACAATAATAACAATCGGATAAACCTTCAGCCGGGAAAACTATTACAATAGTAATTTTGTCAGGATAGCATATATTGGGGGTACGCGCAAGGGATGACCCTACAGTACTAGTAAAAGTGCTTCTCTTTTCTGGCACTCATGATTTATAAAGCCCTATCGAATTTCATCCCATATTTTTCTTTTTCACTCTTGCGTAAATTAGATTATTATATTGTCTCATCTCCTGACTGCCGGTATTTGTCGGCGTTGGTACAACCCCCAATGGGACAGAACAAAACAAGGCTATTCCTTCGCAGAGCCGACGCAGAGTGTTCCATGAATTAACTTAGTCGCCGCGATATGCCCAGCCTTCTCTGAAAAGTGGAGGGATTCGATTTCCCGGGAGGAGCCCTGAAAATCCTCCCGCTATCCGCCTCGCACAGATCAGAGACATCCTTGGGAGTGACAAACTGGTGTGCGGGGAAGCCTTCCCTTGGGCATTGTCCGGTGCGCTTCTTGCTTACATGCTTAATCTTCACCCTATCAAAATACCACGATGCGAAACTTTTCTTTCTTTCTTTCTTCTCTTCTTTTCTTTTTCAAACCCCCCGGGTCCTGACCGAAACTGACTGACTTACTCTTCATTTTCACCTCTGTGGGAGAGAAAAATTAAAAATTGAAGCCCCATCTCAGGAACCGATGAGGCTCTTTTGTATTTCTTTCTTTTCTTTCCCCCCCCGGTTTTTGTTAAACGCGGGTAAAGAGGAGAAAAATGTGTGGGGGGAAACGTGGTTACGTAATTACTCACTTGCCATTCTGAGCGATAGGCTTATCAACAGTCCTAGGAGGGGAGAAGGATAGAAGGGAAGGAAAGGAAGGAAGTTACCTCACTCACCATGCTAGATTAGGTTAGAAGTTGGAAACGTGGGCTAGGGCGGTTTGGTTGGTTGGGCGGGGTATGGTGCAAAGTGCTTTGAACCGGACTCCCGTCTCTAATAGTGTTGTGCTTCTGGGTGCGAGCTGGGTCGAATGTCTGGATAGGATCATGAAGAAAGTATGAGCAGTCTATATTGGCGAGGTTCTGCTCTGTTCCGTCAGGCGCATCACGTTGCCGGTGGGATGGCATGGATTCGGTGGGGATGAGTGGTAGCGTACCGTAGTTGTGTGAAAAGAAATTCCTATCGCGCAGGCTAGGCGCTTAATTAGTATGAATTTGTGCCGAGATAATGCAGTATTATTGTACTTGTACTATAAAGGTATACAACTACTTGAGTACAGTATCGGTATAGTTTAAAACAAAAGCTAGGAACACAAATCTTCCTCTGAGGGGTAGGTTGGCAGGTCTAAACGGCTTGAGTTTATTAGAGGCATTCAACTTCCGGGGTCTAGAAAGCGTTTTTCTAGTGCAGCATAAACACTTTTCCATGGAGTGAGATAAGTGCTGGATAAGGGTGACTGAGGGTTTGCAAAAATTTCCTATATATCTCGTACAGTATGCGCATGGGATACTTTTGCTCGCGCCGAGGTCTCCCTAAATGCCGAATGCCTCCACTGTCATCCTAATTCTTCGAGTAGGGTTAGCTTACCATGCAGTACTGTACATGGGGTCGCTTTTCTTACAAACATACAATAGTTAAACTCCGCAAACATTTCTATTGACATGGATGCCCAGTGAGAGTCTACCTTAGGGAGCAAAATTTCGCGAGTAATTAATGGGAAAGGGGATGATGCCTGTCATTGGGAGCGCATAATATTCGACCTCCCCTTCAAGACTTATCAAACTTCACTCGAGTAGGTGGCGTTAAGCCACGATGCATAATCTAACCCGCTCACAGCGGTTGGGCTGCCTTATTCAATGCTTGAAATGAGATATGACTATCGAGGACTTGAATACAGTATGCTTGTATTTATATAGAGGGGGTATAGAAGGAATGTGATTTCCTAGAGGCTATTCCCGTATAATACCTGGTATCAAGCATCCACCGAGAGGTGGAAATCACAAGAACCGACTTCGAGAGGGTATCCACGTGTTAGCCGGAAGCCAGTATTCTCGGCAATTTAACAGTTTGGCTCACCTCCCCCAGTATCAAGTACACCGCAGAAATTTCACCCCTAGCACCGGTGCGGTACTGGACAGCCACCTTGGTAGAGTCCTCATACTCTCTCTTCTATCTCAAGAACAATAACTCTTCGTAAAACGGCAAGTGTCTTTTAGAAAACTGTTTTCGGACATGCCCTTAGGGGCATTGTAAATCTTTATTGCAACTTCTTCCATTGAATAGTGGAAAGGGAGGGCTAGTGAAGCGCTCTCGACGGCTTGTAACGTGTGAGAGGGAGGGGGAACTCTGCGGAGGGGGCTATACTTCATGACTCCGAACGGCTGTATCAATAATTGGATTTGCACCTTACAGTAGGTAGGCTGCCGGAGTCACAATGCGTTCGTCCTCTCCATGGTTTAGGGTGATTTGGGCGTTATATCATAATGTGGCTCTCCAGCTAGCCCTCAGCCGAGACCTCCCATCATACTGACATCTCTGTATGATAGAGAGTATGCCCTCCCCCTTCCACTTCTAGATATCTTTCAACCGCTAAGGCCCTGATAGACTCTTTTGTTGCCCCGGTTTGACTCGCTCTACTCGAGTACTGCATTGTACGAGTGTCACCCTATTCGCCCTGTGCTTGTAAGTCAGGTTACTCGAATACTTACTCGCACGGAGAGATAAATTTAGGCTCTACGGTAAAGCTGATGAGGGCGGATAAGCAAGCAAACAGCCGGCCAAGAAGGAGAAAGCATCGCCAACAAGGAAAGCACCCCATGCAATCAATATCTTCCGAGGCGCACAAGAGCATCGTAGCCAGCGGGCGTCAGGCATGAGGGAGCGGCAAGGAATCTCCCCCCGCGAGAGACTAGAAGTGATTTGTAGTAGATCCGTGATGCACAATATAAAAGCATTCCTTCTGCCTTCCTATATAGGTACAATAAATTTCCCTAGGTTAGTCTGATAGTGATAATTGGGTACGAGCTGAAGTGCCAAGGGGGATGTTTTCGCGCAAGTCAGGGGTTATTTTGTGGGCTAACCTGGATCAGATGTTGAATGACCTTCTACCAGGTATCATACGGTCGGAGGGAGGGAACCCACTAACTGGAACAGATAGGGACATATCATCATCGTCTGGTTAACCTCAAATAACTGTTGCATGACTCTCTTGGCGGACCCTTTACTGTTTGATACAATGCAGAATCCTCGCGCATCATAATCTGATTAATCCTTTTCAGTCACAATTTTGATTTTCTTTTTCTATCTTTTCTTTTTTTATTATCTTTCAACGCTCCACAAATCCCGACTTACAGACGGTATGATACTCGCAAGCTCACCCCGGGTATTCTCCAATACTCGAGTACCTATCTGAACCAACACTGTGAAAACCCCAACTTACGGTCGTCCACTTAAGTTATCCATCTCCATCCACCCATCCAGCCATCCATCTGACACCCCACCCCCCCTCACCGACATACCAACCCACCCTTTCCCACCCTCACCTCCACCACTTCCACCACCGCCTCCAATCTCCCTGCGACGCATCAAATTCAAATTCAAAAATATCTTCATGGCCCAAAAACCCTGGACCCCAAGAAAATGACCACAAAGTCCCTTTCCCCAACTTCCTCTACCACAACAACCGCAACCACCACGGGTACAGGCACAGCGACGAGTTCCGGAGTACACAAGCGTAGGAGAAAGAACGCGAACGACGATGGATCACATCTTCCGCCCGCTGGTTTAGATTCTCCGCTAGCGGTGGGGGTACCGGCGCAAATTGTGAAGCCGGTTGCAGCGACGGCAGCCGTGACGACTTCGGGATCTTCGTCCTTTCGGAATGTGTCTGCCTGCAATCGATGTCGGTTGAGGAAGAACAGGTGCGATCAGAGGTTGCCGGCTTGCTTGAGCTGCGAGAAAGCTAATGTAAAGTGTGTGGGGTATGACCCGATTACTAAGAGGGAAATCCCGAGGAGGTTTGTTTTGGCTCCTTTTTTTTCCCTCTCTCCACTTCCTATGTTCTTTCCCCTGGAAAAAAACATCCCTCTCACCCCTTAGTGAGTTCTCTCGTGGAGTGAATTTTGACGATCGATTGAATTATAGTTATGTCCATTACCTGGAAACCAGGCTGGCTTATCTCGAGTCGCTGTTGGCAAACAACAACATTCCCTTCCCACCTGCTGAATCTTTTCCGGACTTGGCTCCACCGCCCCCACCCCCCTCGCAAACCCCCACGACAGCGTCATTCCCACCGCCCATAGCGACAGCAAATTCGGCTGCCCAACTAGGTCCTTCCCCGCAGCAATTGCTCACTCCGATCGATCCGGCACTCACTGCAGATGAACCCATGCAGGGACTTGAAATCAAGCGCGAGCCCTTTCCCAATAATCCAGAAAATATAGAGGAAAAGAAACTGGATAATCTCGTGTCTGATATTGGTCTTGTCTCTTTTGCTGGCGCGAGTGACCCTAGGTACCTAGGTTCCGCTTCGGGAATTTCCTTTGCGAGGGTAGTGTTTGCGGCTGTAAAGAGCAGCGCTTCCGGGGCAAATGGTGATCAAAATGGGGCAGGTGGCGAGGGTGGGTCATCGGGACCCAGGCGATTCCGACCGAGAATTGGGTCAAGCACAAGGATCAAGGGCGCTCGAGGGCTAGGGATCGGAGGGCCAAAGGAGGAATTGGTACCAGATGATGACGAAGATACACAGATGGGCGGCTCATTTTTCGGGTTGCACACTAAACCTTCCATTGTCCCTGCACCCTTTCCGAGTAGGACATTAGCGGAGAGGCTTGTAAATCTGTATTTCGAGTATGCAAACCCCCAAATACCCATTCTGCACAGGGGAGAATTCGCTGGTGTTATAGATAAGATTTACGGAAGTGAGGAGGAAGTGGACGTCACAGCCAATGGTATTAACGGGAGCGCGCTCGGCGGGACTCACAAAGAAAAGTACCTACTAAATATTGTGTGTGCTATCGGCGCAGGAATATTCTTGACAGGGCCGGACGATGGGGATGGCGAGGGCCATGATCATCGCGAGGCGGCAGGGCAGAATCACGACGGATCGCCAAAGATCAAGACCGAAGGGGGGAGGAAACCCAAGAGAAGTTCCAAACAATTCGAACCGGAATCCTATCACGCTACAGCAATGGTGCATCTAGAAGCTTTCTTGAGCCAGAGTAAGGGCGGTCTTGAAGAGCTCCAAGCCGTCCTCTTACTTGCTGGATATGCTTTGCTTAGGCCGGTTTCACCGGGGTTGTGGTATATAGTTGGTGTCGCCGTAAGGCTAGCCGTGGATCTGGGGCTGCACTACGAGGACGCGGAGGCAATAGCAGCAAAAAGCGCAAAGAAGGACGGCAAGAAAGGGAAGCGACAGTGGTCTAGAGAGTTAAGAAGGCGCCTTTGGTGGTGTGTTTATAGCCTCGATAGACTGGTCAGCACCTGTGTTGGCCGGCCATTTGGAATATCAGACGAAGTCGTCAGTACGCAGGTGGGCGGTTCTAATATCCCTTCCTTGAATTTATTGCCCGACGGAGAAAGGAAGATGCCGTTGTCTTGTTTCTGTGTTGATGTGCCAACATGGGAATTTCTTGCGCATAGTTTCCGTCACTCCTGGACGATCAGTACATCCATCCGACGGCTGGAATAACCCCTCCTCCTCCGGGAAAGGAATTGCCTTCCTACAAGACAATCTCTCACCACTACTTCCGCCTCCGCCTACTTCAGTCTGAGATATTACAAGTTTTGCAGCAACAGTCGCACTCCCTTGCTTTCTCTGGCGCGTCCGGCAACCCTTGCGCTGACCCTCCGGTGCCAAAACCTTCAAAGGGCGATATTTATCCTCCTCACCATCCTTACCATTTGCAAACCCCCTTCCTCCGCAATTTTGAAACGGTACAGTGCTGGCACAAAGACGTGGACCGCCGCCTGAAAGAATGGATCGATACGGCCCCACAATCCAAAGAGCAAACTGGAGTCTCATTTTCCCTCGAGTTCTTACAACTAAACTATTGGCAAGCTAAGATAATGCTCTATCGGCCGTGCCTTTCTGTTCCGGTTCTGCTCACAGGGGAGTTAGGGCCTAATGGAAATTCTTCTCGAGGAAGGGCCGCCGAGCGGGGATTTGGAGGAAGAAAGGTCAGTGCAGAAGAGGAAGAGAGGGTTTATTTGACTGTCGCAGAGGCGGGAAGTAAAGTCCTCAGGCTATATAGGCAACTCCATCGGGTCCACCAAGTGAACTATACGTTCCTTGCTACCCACCACTTATTCATGGCCGGTAATTACCCCTGGCCATACCTCGCTTTCCCGTCTTTGGCTTGACGTTGACACTTTCGATTAGGGATCTCTTTCCTTTATTCAATCTGGCACTCTCCATTGGTTCGCTCACGCCTGGCCATGGATGAGGTAGATTTTACCATATTAGCTGCTACTTCTGTCCTCGGAGATTTGGTGGACAAATGCCCCCCTGCTGAAGCTTGTCGTGATGCATTCGAGCGTATGTCACGTGCAACCGTTCAAATGTGCCTAGCAGGCGGCCGAGGGCCAATGAGTAAAATTGTACCTTCGGGAACATTTGCGCAAAGCGCTGGAGTTGCTGGGGCAACAGGCATGAATCGCGGGGGGATGGCACAGGCAACGCGGCACCCAGTGGCGTTAAAGGAGGAGGACGACGAGGACGACGACGATGATGATGAAGAAGGAGGGATAGAAGAAGTTGCGCCTGGTTTCACCAAAGACTTTGAGAGCATGACGAGAACGTTCGCCGGATCCCGACAGCACGATGACTACGAGCCCATGTCAGCAACAACCCCTCCCCTTACGACACAGGAACAGCAGGAAGAGGATCAACTAGCGCGAGAGCTAAAGCAGCAAGAACAACGCCAGCAAGAGCAGCGACAGCAGCAGCAAGCGGAGCAACGTAAACGTCAACCCCACTTCGACGAAGACTTTCGCGAACTTTTCACTCCTGCCGCAGGAGGGGGGAGCAACACCGTCCCAAGCCTACGCTTCAATCAACAGCAGCTCCACCCTAGCAACCCCCACCATCCCCATCCTGCATCAACTCCCTCCCCACAATACACCTTATCACCATCCCACAGCTTTGCACCGCATCACCCACTCACGTTCTCTTCCCCAACACACACGCACAACCAACTTCCACTCTCCCTACAACAGCACTTCCAATCTCCGTCCATAGATCAGGACGGAATGAGTATCGACCCGCAGCTCGCACAGCCAGTAGACTGGGGTAACCTGGATATGTCGGCGTTTGGTCTTGGTAGCCTGGACTGGGAGGGCGATGCTTGGAGCGATAGCGGAAGTACGGGCGGCGTAGCGGGGAGCGGGAACGCCGCGGGACAAGGGATGGATCTTTTCGACGGATTCTTTTTCGGCCCTGGTGGGGCCTGAAGCGGTCTATCGGTGGATTCTTCCGCACCATTTTTCTTATTTCCCTTTTCCGTTTTCTGTGAAAGTACGGCGCCAATCAAATGGGACCGGATCGGAATTAGTTTTGTGTATTATTACGGAGCGCTCTCTCTCCGATTTCCTCGACAATATCATTCCTTCTCTTGACGATTGTTTGTCCTCATTGTGTACTGTGTTAAGGCATAACTTATAGGACTTCTTTTCCTTTTTTTCTCCTCTTTTTTCGCCCGTCTGGTCTGCTATTATACCTACTCCTAGGTACTCTTATCCCCCTTTCCCCTCTATTCTTTTGTTTCTCCTGTCAACAGTCTCACCAAGTTTACACCCTAAAGCATACCAGATTATCTCAACCAAGTTTTTCTTTCTTTTCCTCTAAAACAAAAAAAGAAAGGTGGGTCGGTGGGTGGGTTCTTGTCTGTTTTTGTCTTGGCTTCTTGACCGTTTTTGTGGTGGGTTGGATGGGTATTTCGTAGGTAGCCTTCTTTTTTTTTCCAGGGGAGTCAGTCAGGTTAGTCTGTCGGTAGCACGGGCATGGCGGACTGTCTTGGGCTCGGATGCGAAGTATAGTGTAGTAACAATCGAGGAATTAACGCGGTACTATCTATCATTTTGAGTGAGGGAGTGTTAGGTTCAAAACTTTCCATATGAGGGAGAGGAGGGACGGAGAGGCAGAATTTTGAGAGGAAAAAAGAATAGTGGTATCAGAATATCATAAACGTTGTGATGTCTGTTATTTTTATTTTTTATTTTTTTTATTTCTTGTTCTAAGAGTGAGGAAACGTTCTTAATGTATTGTACTGTACATGTAGGATCTAGGATATACTGGTTGAATCGCTGGATAGGGGTGTCAGTTCTTCAAGGGTTTTCGTGGTTATGGTTCTCATTTGTATACCCGGTTTGTGAAACGGCAATTACTTCAGCACCGGAGAGGTTGTCCTACACCCAGGTTTCCATAATTATCTCACCAGGACAAATAACAACTGGGGGAATTGGAGGACTTCCATCGGCACAGATAGTCTCAATGATTGTAGCGGACTTGTGGGTCTCAGGGCTGGTGGCATACAACTCTTTGACTTGAGTTGGGACAATGTCAATCTCCCCAGTGGGACAACCAACTCTAACCCCAGCCTCGTCCATATCAAAGATATAATTTGCGCACTGGATCCCTTACTTTGAAAGGGTTTCCTGATACTCATTGAAGAAACATTTGAGATCTTCTTCACTGTGAGTTCTGACTTGGACTCATGCAATTGGCTCAGACTTAATGGTATGGAGATTAGGATTCTTCTTAAGACATTAGCAGAACCAGACTTGGGATGGGTGTCAGTGACAACAGATGGCAGTATAAATTATCAATGGAGTTGCTCCTAATCCTATCTCTAACTGATCGACATAGTAGCGAAAACAGCCTTCTCCTGGGTATCGGTTAAGGTAATATTATTGCCACTAGGGGTATTCAAAGTTAAAAAGATGATTTTGCAGTAACAACTAAAGACGGGAAGTTGCATTAGGTTACTTTATGGTGTTAACCAATAGGATCCATACATTGTGAGTAGCATCTTTGAATGCCCAAGAGTAATCAAAGGTAAAGTGTGGAGGTTAAAAGAGATTGTACTAGTATCACAAAAACTTGGTCTTTGTTAACAAAGATCTGAGAATAAGAGATTTTTGCTAGAGAGTGTGGATAATTGTTTTTAAAGTGTTCTATATTATTTTAGAACATTTTATAATTTTTTTTAAATTTTCTTTATGCTTCATGTATCATTTCTAAGTTCTAGTATCATTCAGTTCAACAGGGTTCTGTGGTGGATACGGACCTCTGGACCTTCTTATCTACTGGAAAAAAAAGTATGGTATGGTAAGGTAAAGTAATGGTAAGTTAACTGTTTCTGGGTGCGCCAAGATTACATGAAACGGCAAAGTAAGCTAAGGGTCCGTTCGGTTGCAACCAGATATGGTGATTTCCGAGGACGAAATGGTATTTTTGACAAAAATGACATATCAAGAATGAGAGCTGTGTTTGGTAACCCAAATCTGTGATTTTGAAAAAACCCATTTCACCCTCAGAAATGGCATATGAATAAAAGAGTTCGGAGCAGAATTTTTGAACATGCTAGTGAGCTGAACAACACTATTCGCAACTATACTGGTCCAATGTTGCAGCAAAATCCTTTACCCAATTGCCCACTTTAACCCCTAATCTAGATTGCATATTGGCCAAGATGTCAAGAAAAGAAATGTGCTCTCTTAAGAGTGAGAATCAGAATTTTCTGACAAGACAGGAGGTGGGTAGATGGAAAAAAAAAAGTTTACAGTAGGAAAAACAATTGTGGCTTACACCAAGGTGTGGCATGACCCACAGGAGCGATCTGTGCCAAATGACATTTTTACCAAACACCTCACTACTCTAAAATCTCATTTGCCTCTCTCTCTCCTAAAACAGTGTTTTTCAACAGCTCAGTAAAAATCAGATTTCAAATATGGTGTTAGGCATAGCAAGAAAGCCGACCCATAAAGCTCACGCACAGACCCCTGCGTACCAATCAGTCGAGTACAAACTACAAAAGATACATCTCGGTCTAGCTTAAGATGATAGTCACGTGCCTCCGACTATAAGGTCACGTGTTCGATTCACAGCCGCATTATAGTTATTATTAGTTAAAATATAATTATGCGACAAGTCCTAAACATGACGGCAATAATAGCGCAAACGCGTCTGAGAGATTTAAGTGTGCGTTCCCGTTTTAGGATGCCCATAGGGTAGGAATGAGAGTTCCCTAAGATGATGGACGGAATCAGAATAAACACTTAAGTAAAATATTGTATGACGATACCAGAAAACACATAGCGGAGACCTCCGGGCCCGCTAAGAACCAGTCAGTACGAACATAAGAAAGTGAGCGCAAATTGCTATTCGAACGATTGCTGCTACAAGTCAGTTCGGAAACCTGATGCGCACACAGTGATAGACTCTCGCGCATTGAATGGTCTGATGCCTTTGAAGTTGGCCGCTTCATATACGGTTCAGTGAAGAGATATTATTACATTGGCATTAGTCGGCTACGTATACTCTAGACTGATCTATTATTCACGGGACTGACACACCCTCACAATAATAAGGTAGTCTACGTCTTCATAATGTGAGCATGGATTCGAACAGTTGTCAGGGTCAAGAGGTGTTCGCACTTACGAGTTCAGAGAAATCAGTTCAGTCGATACTTAGTTAGTATAGTTAGAACATGTAGCCTGGCTTAGTTGGTATACTCTGTGACTGTAGATATGAGGTCCTGAGTTCAACTCCCACTGAATTCAAGGTTATTTTAATAATTCTTGGAGGTGGAAATTATTTAAGATACTTCCGAGGGATGCTCACATAGCACAGAACGGAGAACTGATCTTATCAATAAATAAGTTTAAATCAATTCTTCCCTCACTCTTCCTTTACACTACGCGAGTAACTTAGTTACACTTTACTACGAGCCTTCCTAGACAAGATTCTCCATCTATAAAACCACCCGAGCATAAGGCCTAGTCCGGTATCATAAGTTACCTTACCGGCTACCCCTAATATATGGGTTGCAACCGAACGGACCCTAAGTTTTTTCCACATTTTTACCTTTGAATACCCCTACTATGACTATTGAATGAGAGTTTCGTTCTTGGTGTCACTTGCGAAGTTGGCATATTCAGATTGATAATAAATTCATATTGAAAATTATGGGTGCAGTGCTGGCCTTTCATTAGGCTCTTCCTCAAGCCAATCTATTGCTTTATTTAAGGGGTGGTTCATTTCAAGCATGCTCATGGAGTTTAGTATCGTCAAATTAGAAGGGGAGGGGCTCTAGTGGACTGGGTGGCTGGAACACTGAGTAGTGCCACTGGAGAACCGGGGGAGGCAGCTGGTGAGCTGAGTAGTGACATTAGTGCGGTGTTCGGGCACGATTAGAGCTGCTTGGAGTGGAAATAGCGGGCCCAGGCCTGGAGGGGGATCAGTGCTATCAGGAGTACAACTGGTGACAATGGTAGGGTTGTTTGTGTTCTGTAGAATAGTAATTAGTTTTGGAGGTGAAAAAAAAAACCCCCCGGGGCGTCTCACTTGCTTTTCCCGACTATGAGGGAACCAAAATAGGAGGGTAACCGGCTATTAATGACATCAAGATTTTCCCCCACCGAAACAAAAAATCGTTTACCGCCGGGTTTCGCACAAGGCGCCACAGCAGGGTAACCAATCGGCCACTAGCGCCCCTCTGGAGCCCCTTCTGTGGCGGTGCGTCCGACCGTCGATGCACGCAAACTAGCAGCAGCAGATCTTTGGAGGTGTTGGTGGAGCATCGTTTCCACCTCATCCAAAGCTTGCAATTCGTCGGCAAGTTAGGGAACCTTATCAACGCAGATTCGAAAATTAGTCCCAGAGTCATCAATTGCATATTCCATGTTTGAGGATCACTGGTACCATTCCTCGTCGCAGCCGGAGTTTTCGAGTCTGCGTCGGCAGGAGTCGGTGAAAAGACACTCTCCCGTAAGGTCCTCTTTGACACCTCTACTTTAGATATTCTGGCAATTTGAATTGGCAGTTATGTAATAAGGGTACCTTGAAGACCGGAGTACTGACGCACACAATCATATAGGAACGAAACTCTCAGAAGGTTGCGGAAGAAAGAAAGACACCTCCGGGACCCCCAGAAGCTGATATTCCGAGACGACCGAAATCCTACACCGATTTACGAGCTTTAGAGTGGCAAGTAGATACCTCGCTTGTACCCGAAGCTAACCAGGAAGTTGTGAATGGCATCGCCGAGGAGCTGCCATCAAGACCAAAGTCACGAAACGATCTGGATGACTTGAAGACCGAACGATATGGACGAGGGAAATGGTTGAAGGCTCATGGGAGGGGTAGGAGAGCTACCAAAAAACCAAAGGAACTTAAAGATGAACTAGAGTTTGCAGACTGGTATCGAGAGTTCGAAGATGACCTCCGGGATGCGGACAGCGAGCATAAGTAAGCTACAGCGTTTTTCAAAAAAATAAAATAAATTGGTATACTTTACTAATGGTCTTTATCGCAGGCTTTTCCAGTATACATTAGACTCGTATCTGACAACCTGTAACTCTCTCATATCTACAACGGACTCCACGCTTGGCCTCCTCACAGAACTTGAAAAATCGTTCCAGACCGTTCACTCACAAACCTCAAGCTTTCAGGAGACATGCTCTTCTCTTCTTACCTATCAGGGCCATATTACGAGTCTGTTGAGCTCGATATCTACGAACCTTCACCCTTTCACCGAACTCGACCCTATAACTCGGGCGCTCTCCCGCCCTGGGAGTGACTTTGTCAAGACCCCGTCGTTTCGTGAGATGCTTGTTCGGCTAGACAAATGCCTTGCCTGGATGAATGACCCAGCTCATAGGTCTTTTCATGATGTCGAAAATTACGCTCCCCGTTTCCGTCAAAATATGACGCGGGCACTCACTCTGATAAGAAATTACTTTGTGACAAGTATTAGAGAAGTTGCGAATGAAGTCATGGGACGAATAAAGGAGCGCCAAATGAACGACACAACTCAAAGTGCTCTACTGTACGCTAAATTCCGGGTCAATGCGCCTTTACTTCGTGAATTGGTTGGTGAGATTGAAAAGCGTTGTGACCATGAAGAGTATTTTTCTCGTTTTCCTTATTGAATAAGCCCAAGGACTAAATCTGTGTGCTAGGTATATATCACTATTGAACGAATGTTATTCAGCGTTTGCTTCCGTTCGACAAAGGCTTATAATACCTATAATACAAAAGAAGATGAATGAGTTAGCTGCAACAGGGGCTTCAACAAATAAAGACTTGGTAAAATTCTCAAGAAATGGAATCAACTTTGTGAGAAGCATTTGCATGGACGAG
>Ga0307507_10002796_pt1 | contig 35500 bp, 46 predicted proteins | sample 7_EM_MG_FD_207223 | JGI IMG/M metagenome (GOLD analysis project Ga0307507, IMG submission 207223) | Populus trichocarpa ectomycorrhiza microbial communities from riparian zone in the Pacific Northwest, United States - 7_EM | ecosystem: Host-associated > Plants > Roots > Unclassified | place...
CCCCCCACCCCTCCCGGCCCCGGGGGGGGGGGGGGATTTCAACCCGGAATTTGGATTTTTAAGAATAAATTAAAAGGACAAGTAGGTAATCTACAGTATAGTGCTTTTACTCAGGCAGGCGGGCAGGCGAGCAAGCACTTTTTATTTTATTTTTTCATGGCGGATCGTAGTTGTGAGGAGGAGCATCGTGTGTCAGGTTGGAATGTTGATACCGATATTGTGGAGTAACTTAAATTTACTTGATTGTGCTTGTGTTCTTCATCATCGGAGTGATAGCTAGATTTTCTACTACGGTTACGGTAGGTAAGGTAAGGAGCGTATGTACCGTAGAGAATTTGTATATACAGCACTGTATGCCGGTATATAGTAAGTAAGTATTCTCCATACCATCGTCGTGAGTACGATACCGGTACTTGACGGATGATGAATTTCTGCATGCACACATCCCACCCAACACTCCCGAGCACAGTACGGTAGATTTTTGCGGGCGGCCTTGTAGGAGTATAATACTTATGGTTATCATAATACTTGCCCGCACAGCACTCGCCCATCTCTGATAACCGGTATGGTAGAATGGAAATAATTGGACCTACGTTAAACCTCGAACGTATCATACTTTTTTTGTTTTTTCCTTCTTTTCTTCCCCACTTTTGCTTTTTCTTTTTGTCTCAGAAAGGACCGAAAGGCGTTTTTTTTTCTTTCTTCTCACTTTACTTTACTTACTTAACCTAAGGAGGGAATTTTGGACGTCTGGTTATCTATCGTATTCTAGGTTTTTGTTTTACTGTTGCTGGTTTTTTACTTATAATACGGTATGATACTACGGTATGATAGTAGTTCTCTGTGTGCATAGTATGATATAATATCATACGGGGCTGGAAAGCCTAAGCTGGATATTTGGGGTGTGTTTTGGGGATTTCGGGTGGTTTGTGCTTTTCTGTCGTTGCTAAGGTAGAGGTAGGGTATGATGGTTGGGGGGGTACGATACAGGAAAAGGTTCTGCTCTATCGGTTGGTGTATATTATACAAAATCTCTGGTGGGATTTGAAGGTATGATATTCAGATATTATCTTTTAAAGACTGGTCTTGGTGATGACTCCATACCGGTAGGTTAAGTTGATATTTGAGCAAAGGGGACTATCGGCACGGGTACCGTAGCCCGTCTGCATACGGTACCGGTAACCATGCCGGGTAACTCTCTCTCTTTCATCCCCCCCTGCTCCCGCCCCGCTAATCCATTAACGGCCTAACTCTGCCTTTCTCTACATTTTGCTTACAGGTTTAGACTACCGAGTAATCAGATAGATATTGATTGGTAAAGCCAGATCGCTCAGTTCATTGTTATACCTATCGAGGGAGCGGATATGGTCTGTCTATATACTACTTCCCTTGATGCCTAATCTCCCAGATTTTGAGTGTCCAAACTGCTGCATACCGAAACCATGCAAACGGAATATATATTTTCGTGGCTTCCAAGGAAGGAGTCTGGTAAGAACTTGAAGTCACTTCCTTCTCCGATATAACGCCCGAATAGCAAAAGATTACGAGATCGAAGGAGGGGATGGACTTGGAGGTTGAGGCGGAAGATCATTTTTTGTGTCTGTGCTGCACAATACCTGGCACCAATATCTACGGTTCTGTAAGCTTTCTTCTGCTAAGGTGGTAAGAGTATGTGTGTGACGAACCGACGTCGGCGGTGTTTCTTGGGCTGTGTGAGGGAAGCGGTAAAATTCGTTACCAAGCGTACCAAACCAAAAGTAGCTGTCAAATAGCTGTTGCTAGTCTAGTATGGTGGCGGTCGTCTATAATGTAGACCACTGGCGTTGCAAAATGTAATGCCTTATATAATCAGGGTCAGGGGTATCCTATGAGAACTGTGAACTTTTGTGGTTAGAAGTTCAAGTCCGGCAGTAGATATAGTATTTTTAATATTATTTTATGGAGTGGTTTTCTTATGTATTAAATAAAACCATCATCTCTTAAAACTATATTTTAATCTATCCACTTTTATCTACCTGTTTCTGACAAGCATATTTATTGTCATTAGCACTTATTCTATATTTTTATCTTAAACTTATCTTGTTAAATCATATTTATATTTAAAATTTTACATGCTCTTGATAAATTAAATAGAAAAGCTAACTGCATATCTATCATAATATCATATTATTATCATGCAAATTATGAGGCTGGTCGGGTACACTGTAGTTTAACCCTCCAAGTTTTGGTCGTGGCTGTGATCATATACAATTTTATTGCTTCACACACCCAAAGGATAGCATGAAGTTTGTAATTTTCATAGCAGCTCAAATATAGCTTTCTAAAGCACGATAGTAGTCTATCTCTCGGAGGGTGACCCTAGATTTGGGCTCCTCGGGGAAAGGAAAAAAAAGAAAAAGAAAAAAAAAAGCATTCAGCACAATTACCGTACTCGAGGGAATAGTCACAGCTTCAAAAGCATTTCTAAGCCGGAACCCAACACTAATCCACTGACAAGCCTCGGGCCGACATCTACCAAAGCTTCCTTTGTCCCTCTCGATGAGAATTTATTTTTTATCTTTTTTATTACCCCGGAGGGAGTACCGGTACAGTATTATACCGCACATGTAGGGTTTTCTCTCCCCCTCTCTTACCGTAGTGTAGGCCTTCGGTACATACCGAAGCCGATACGTTCCTTGGCGGTCTCAGATATCGCCACCACCGCCGCTGCGGCCGGGGGTGGGGAAGTGGGGCGAAGGGGGGGAGTGCGAAAAAAAAAGGAAGAAAAAATTCCTCAGAGAAGAGGAGCTACCAACAACATGCAGCATGCTAGGTCCGTTGGATACGGTATGATTGTCATGCTTAAGCGCTTTTAGTGAGTGGCTGCCTAGGGACAGAGGGGGCTTTGAAACCCTACGACACTGTCCCGATTACTTCGTATGGTTGTAAAAATCACCGCCCCTTAGCTTATGTATGTACCGTACTTGTGTGTATGTATGCGAGTTTAACTCGGAATTGGATGCGTTGTGAAGAGTGAAAAAAAGCAACGAAAAAGAACGAATCGAGGTTTGGGTTATCAGCATCTTGGTTGTTTTTTTTTTTTTAATTTTTTTGTGATTGTCTGAGGGTGTCTTAGAGAGAAAGGACCGGGTCTTTTTATCAGATCGAATGGATTAGAAAGTTCAAGGAGGGACTATTTTTACCTCAAGATGAGGCTGATGGAAGAGTAACGAAATAGGCGGTGGTCTTTGGAAGCCGATGGAACGTCTTGGGTGAGAAGCTAGACTACTCTGGGCTCGTCCTTGCTCTTGCTCCACCAAACCCTTTCCCCCCCAAAGGCCTCAGGAGCCCTTCTCTTCACTTTTTTTCCTCTCCCTCTTTTCCCTGATCTTGTCCCTTTTTCTTTCCCTCCCTTCCACTGACACCTGGTTCCTTCCTGCGGGTAATTTTTTATCTTCGAAACCGAAGAAGCGAAGAGCGCACATTTCAAAAGAACGAAAGCGAGAACGAAAGAGAGAAGGAAACTTCTGTTTGTCCCCTCCTCCCTTCACCAACGAAAAAAAAAATACAACTGAGAAGAAAACGGGTCTCTTTTTGTCAAACCTCCCGAACATTCCCCTCCGGATAACCTGCTATAGCCTCGTCTGACCTCTTTTTCGATCGAGTTCCCATTGCTCCTATAATTTCTTTCGGAGGCAATCGGTGGTTTCTTCGACCCCTCCCCCGCCGTTTCTGCAAGAGCCCTATTCCCTTACCTTCGAACCAACAACAACATAACACATCCACCTTTTTGCTTTTAACCTTTTCCCTCTCCCCTTTCCCTCTCCTTCATCAACAAATACCGGCGGTTGATAGATTAACCGTTATTCTCCACACCTTCTCCTCTTAATACTCCCCAAAGCTCAGCCAATACCAAATGTCGCAGAAGGCGGAAAAGAACCGACTGTACAAGGTCCTCGAGATCGCTCCCGATGCCTCCGAGGCCGAGATCAAGAAAGCTTATCGCAAGCTTGCTATGGTGCGTTGAATATTTTCTCCTATTTCTAATTTTGCTTTTACGATCGAAGGCTTGTTCTTCACTCTCATTTGCCATTTGTTGTGTCCTTCCCCCCTGATCGATCGACCTGCTGCAGTCCTAACTCGGCTCCCTGCTTGGTCATTATTATCGGTGTTCTACACATTCATGTTTTGTTTCCTTTTCTCTTATTTTTATTTCTCTTCCGCTAGAAACTTATTCTATTTCATATTTTTTTTTCTTTCCTTTTTTTAAGCGAGTACTGACGAAATATTACAGAAATATCACCCAGGTATGGCTCTTCTAATGATCAATGGAAATGTGCATTCTGTGAGAAAATGATAGGAATCTAAACTTTTCTTTTTCAACCATAGATAAAAATGCGCATAACCCCGACGCCTCAGATAAGTTCAAGGAGATTGGCCATGCGTGAGTTTTCCAATTGCTATACAATTGTTTCCTTGAGACTCATACTAATTTCATGTTAGGTATGAAATTTTATCCGACCCTCAGAAACGAAACATCTATGACCAGTATGGCGAGGAAGGCCTTTCTGGAGAAGGTGGGATGGGTGGCGGAATGTCTCCAGAAGATTTGTTCTCCCAGTTCTTCGGTGGTGGAAGTATGGGGATGGGCGGCATGTTTGGCGGCGGAATGCAGCAACAGGGTCCTAAGAGGGTGCGTATCCTTACGGCAATTATGCAGTTCCCGAGTATCCTAACAGGGCGGGTGCGCTACAGAGTCGAGACATCGTTCATGTTCACAAAGTCGCACTGGAAGACCTTTACAAGGGTAAGGTTTCCAAGCTTGCCTTGCAAAAGAGTGTCCTTTGTTCCAAGTGCCAGGGCCGTGGCGGAAAGGAGGGCTCTGTCAAGAAGTGTACCGGTTGTGATGGTATGGGTATGAAGACTATGATGCGCCAAATGGGCCCCATGATTCAACGTTTCCAGACTGTCTGCTCCGACTGTAACGGTGAAGGAGAGATGATCAAGGACAAGGATAGATGTAAGACCTGTCACGGAAAGAAGACCATCACCGAGCGAAAAGTTCTGCATGTCCACGTCGACAAGGGTATGCAGGATGGGCAAAAGGTCACTTTCAAGGGAGAAGGCGATCAAGGTCCGGATATTACCCCTGGGGACGTAATCTTCGTTATTGAACAGAAGCCTCACCCTCGATTTCAGCGAAAAGGAGATGACCTGTATTACCAAGCTGAGATCGACCTTCTTACCGCGCTGGCTGGCGGAACTATTGCGGTTGAGCATCTTGATGAACGTTGGTTGACGGTAACTATCAACCCTGGTGAAGTCGTTAGTCCTGGTAAGTGATTTTTATTGACCCTCGGTATACACCTTTCGATACTTATGATTCTGCGCAGGCGTTATCAAGGTTGTTCGTGGGCAAGGCATGCCATCTTATCGTCATCACGATTATGGCAATTTGTACATTCAATTCGATGTCAAGTTCCCATCCGACCATTTCAACGAGCCGGAGAAGATTGCTATGCTCGAAACTATCCTTCCTCCAAGGAATATCCCTGAGATCCCAGTCGATGCTATGGTTGATGATGTGATCCTAGAGGAGGTCGATCAGAGTCAGCAAGCTCGTGTTAATGCCAATGCGATGGAAGACGATGAAGACCCGCACCAGGGCGCTGAGAGAGTGCAGTGTGCAAGTCAGTAAAGGCGATCGGAATTTCTTTTAACGCAGTGAAATGATAAAATGGGCATGGAGTTTGTCTTTCTGAACGGCGATGTAAGGGTGGGGGGACGCAGTGATGGCTCAATTCTTATTGGACAGAGGAAACAAAGGGTACGGAGATGGCGTTTTAACATGGTTTTCCCAGATGGAGATTTTTTTTTCTGTCATCCATTATGGAAGGATCCGTTAATAGTTAGGGGTGTGTGCTGTTTTCATATCAATGGCTTTTTCTCGATTCTTTTCCTCTGTTTTTTTTCGTCTTTTTACAGGAAATAAATGGTTGGCGGGGATGGGTTCAGGCTTTGATTTTTTTTTTGCTTTTATGGATACAGTGTTCACCCTGGTTTTTTTCCTCGTGCGCTTTTTCTTCGTACTTTTTAACTCTCTGCATACATGCTGTTTCTTAGTTTTCTACGTTTATGCTATGCCGTGTTTCCTAGTCCTCCTCTTCTATTGCCATTATCATGTCCTATCAATTGTTTTTCGGGGGAAGAAAGGGGAAAGTCCTCGACAAGACGCCGAAGGTCCCTGAAGCCCATCGGCAGCTCTCTATATCCTTTCCCTTAATTATGGTTTGTCATACACCAGCATTTCTATAATTTCTTCCTTTGTCCCGATAAACAGCTACAAAAGCATTTTTCTCGTCTGTGAGAAAAGATCTGTACGGTATCTTGTATTTTTTTAGACTTTCGAATACATAGCATGGCAGGCGGAGTGTAGCTTCCAAAACATTTGTCCATACTTATTTACATGTGATATCGCGGTTTTAATGTGATTGATTAGATAAGGCGTAGTTAGGCGTCAAATTCTAACTGTCGATCCTCGACTCTGTTTTGATACCCCCCACTAACAATCTCACCAGCAATCACCAACCATGAGATGCCTAAACTCAATCATTGTAAGGAGGCATCTTGCCTCACGTTGCTATAGCATACTTGCCAGAAACTGCTCTTCTCGAATTCTCTTGATCTCGCGCAGGCCAATCGTCCAAGAGCGAACATGCTTTCCAAAAGGGTTTCAACGAAACAAAAGCAAGAGCACGAAGAAGCTTTCCGAAATCCCCCAGGGACTACTAGCCCCCCTCCCACCTCTCGAACCCCCAGCACCACCTGGCGAGCCAGACTACCCAACGACGATCCAGCAAGCCCGCAACAACATGCGTAAATTCCCACATTGCGTGCTGTTAACTCGCGTCGGCGGCTTCTACGAAATGTACTTCGAAACGGCGGAGGAGTATGGCCCACTGCTGGGGCTGAAAGTGGCGCAGAAGAAGATCTCTGCTGGCAGCGTTTCTATGGCTGGCTTCCCGTTTATGGCGCTAGATCGCTTCTTGAAAGTGCTCGTTCAGGATCACGGGAAGTTTGTTGCCGTTAGCGAGGAGTACCCGAACCCCGAGAAGGGGGGTTTATTGTTTGATCGGAGGATCACGAGGGTTGTGACGCCCGGGACGTTGATTGATGAGAACTTTATGGATCCCAGCGAGAGCCATTACTTGCTGGCTGTTGCGACGGGGAGCGGGACGGGGAGCGACAGGGAGGTTGGTTTGGCGTGGTTGGATTTGTCCACTGGAGACTTTTTCACGCAGGAGACCACGATGGGGGGGGTGCGAACCGATGTTGCGAGGATCGGGCCCAAAGAGGTGGTGCTTCTAGGTGCTGGGTATTGGAGCGCTCGCGAGAGTGGTCTGGAGGAAATATTTCGTAGGGAGCAGTATTTTATCACTCCTCATTCCGTCGATGCGGGGGTTATACTAAGGGAGGTTAAGGATTGGAAGGACGTGATCGAAACGAAGATCGGTAAGGCTACTATGAAAGAGATGAAGGACATTGAGGTTCGGGCTGGGAACATACTGCTCGATTATACCCAGACGAGGTTGCCGGGGATGGCTATGAGATTACAGCCGCCGGTTCGGAAGACGATGAAGGATGCTATGATTATTGATAGTGCTACCATGAGAGGGCTGGAGATTACGCGGACGTCGAGAGATGGGTTAACTAAGGGAGCCTTGTTGAGTACTATAAAGAAAACAACGACGCAATCTGGTTCTAGACTGTTGTCTAATTGGATAAGTATATACATTCGGCCCTTTCTTTTTCATTTTTTCATATGCACCTTATACTGCTGTTACTAACAAAAAGTGAAAATAAGAATCTCCTATTACCTCTATAACCGCTATAGAACACAGGCTCAACCTTGTAGAAACCTTTAAGAACGATGACTATCTGAAGCAAGACATTCAGGGTCTATTAAAACGCACCCATGATTCCCAACGCCTTCTCCAAAGGATGTCTCTGGCTCGCGGGGGTCCCAGAGATCTCGTGGGACTCGCCCACACGATACAAATCACTCAGAAAATTCTGGAGAGACTGAACTCTGAAGAGCTCACTCACGCTGCAAGCATAGAACAACTGACGGAGGATGTAGACGTCCCGCTGAAATTAGCAAAACGAATCCTAAGCTCTATCGACGAGGAAGGCCTCCTTCAAAGCTTACGAATAGAAGAATCCGAGGAAGAGGTCGCAGCTGCGCTAGCAGAAGCCGATGAGGCGATCACCAGGGCAGATTACCTTGACCCTGCAGCAGCCATTGCTGCCCCTACCACCTATTCCTCCTCCACATCTAAGAGGGCAAAGGTGGGGCCAAGAGTGGGCAGAAGAATGCTTTCAGAGAAGGACATGGAAAGGGCAGAGGCGTGGATTATGCAGAAAAGGTTCGGTATCAATTACTATAGCCCCCGGGGAGCGTGCTCGTATCATAAAATATATTATTGCATTTGGCTTATTCTTTCTCTTGGAATTCATTTTTCTTCGTGTGTCCGTGTAGCGCCTCTAAAGCTTTAGAGAGATTGCATGGGCAGTTGGGCGACCTCGAACAGAAGAGGCTGGATTTGGAGACTGAATTGACTAAGAAGATCGGTTGTTTATCCATCCCCTTTGCTATCACTTCTATGGCTGAAGTGGGTAGTATTGCTGATGTGTGGACATGGCGACGTGCTTTGAGAAAAAATTAGGCGCGCAATCATTGACGCTAAGATGGACGCCGAGAGTGGGCCACATATGCCATGTTAAAGGGAAGGATGTAGACCTCGATCATAGAGCTATCACTGGCGCTACGAGGGTCAGCGCCAGCAGGAGTACTATGTCTTTGCAGCTTCCTGTCTGTCCATTTCCCCTATCGAATCAATCTTGGTGACTAATAGAGCGATAGGAATGGACCGAGTTGGGAATCCACATCGATGGGATAAGGACCCAGATCCGAGCGGAGGAGCAGGTTGTCTTGCAGAGCTTGCGTGCGGACGTGATGAAGTCGTTATCAGTGCTCCGTAAGAACGCATCCGTGTTGGACAGGATTGACATTGCCTGTTCATTCGCTACGTTGGCCAGGGCGCAGAATCACGTTAGGCCGTTGCTGAACCTAGGGTATTCCCTCCCTCCTTTTGCTTGCTGGAACGATATTAGAGCGGAATTTATTTTCTTTCCCGGCATAGCGTATCCCATAAAATCGTTGGAGGCAGACATTCCACCGTTGAGGCTGGGCTCCAGGGTCAAGGACGCACATTCACGCCTAACAATTGCTTCGTGGGCGATCGGGAAAGGCTCTGGCTTATCACTGGGTGCGTTTTAAGCTTATTCTAAGTTACAGAGTTACTTGTACCACGGTAATGTTTCAATGTTAATGTAAGGCTAACGGTAAATGGTGGGGATGCAGGCCGAATATGGCAGGGAAGAGCACGTTCTTACGTCAGAATGCTTTGATAAGTATTTTAGCGCAAGTGGGGAGTTTTGTGCCGGCCGAAGTCGCCGAGATTGGGATTGTGGATCGAGTTTTTAGCAGAGTTCTCCTTCCTTCATATGGCCCTTTTTTTGTACCGTTGTTAATGATGTCTAGATTGGTTCTGCGGATAACCTTTTCAAAGACCAGTCCACGTTTATGGTCGAAATGCTTGAGACAGCAGAGATTTTGAAATCTGCTACTCCAAGATCATTTGTTTCTCCTTCCCTTCCCCTCTTCCTCATGAAATGAGCGATCTTTCATGCTGACGAAACAAAAAAAAAAGGTGATAATGGACGAGGTCGGGCGTGGAACAACACCTAAGGATGGACTCGCAGTAGCATACGCTTGCCTACACCATCTCTACTACGAAAACCAATGTAGGGTACTCTTCGCAACCCACTTCCACGCCCTCACCGATCTAGCGAAGTCCTTCAAAGGTGTAGGTTGTTACTGTACCGATATCACGGAAGACGGAGAAGGCTTCGCATTCGACCATAGAGTTCGGCCCGGGGTGAATAGGAATTCTCACGCGCTGAAGGTTGCTAGACTTGCTGGTTTGTCATCCTTCTGCCTTTTCTATATACCCCTCTATCTGTCTATCGTTAAGGTGAAGTATTTGGGGTTATCCTATTGCCCGATTTCACCTCTTATCCTCGCTCCCCTTACCACTTTTCTGTAGGAGCAAAAATCCAAGCGCTGACGGGGCTGGTATACTATTAGGAATTCCCGATGGGGTAATTGAGGTTGCAGAGGAGACCCTAAAACAGTTAGATGCTAGTGTGCGATAGTCAAGTGGTATTTGTTCGTTCGTTCGTTCCTCTGCTTTGCTTGTGCTTTGCTGGGGTTCTCGGCGTATTGCCTCCTGCTTCTTTTGACAGTTTCCCCGCGGCTAATTACGGATATGCTGGTTATTAATACGGGAATGGAAGCGGTCAAAAGAATCATTTGTACTTTACACCCATTTGTATACGGGAACATCTACCGGCGGCGGTAGCGGCGTTGGGCGGGTGACAAGGCACCTGTTTTTGTGCTTGTCTCTGGATAAAAGTGTCAAGGGATGCAATTATTGTCACACAACTACCCAACCAGTAAAAAAAAAGCTCCGTCTCAATTCCAAATACTTTAAACTAGGTACAAGTAACTATACCAGAACAACGTTCAGTGGCTATGAAGATGATGTGGGCGCGGTGGGGCGATGCCTATGAATAAAAGGCTTACAGGGGTTGTTTATCCTTTAGTAATGCCATCCCGAAGAGCCCGAATTTCTCAATTGCAGTATATATATTGCATTTCGCCCTCCTCCCTTACCATTTCCTCATTACCTGCCTCCTCCTCATCAATTGGTCAATTTCTCATCAAAGGACACAAAAGCCCACTTAGTTACTCCTCTACATATTACATATGAAGCTCACCATCTCGTCCCTTCTCTTACTCCCACTCCCTCTGGCTATAGCAGCAATTAGCCCTGCTCCCGCTTGTCCAGCAAAAAATGTGACCATTCCAGCGTTGGATCCCATCACTCAAGCCTGGGTCGATGCAGGCAGTGGCAGTATACCGACCTCCCAATTGACGATTCCCGAGGCACGTATCGCTTATGACGTTATGGCGGGCAACGTCTCAAACCCCCCTTCTGCTGATGAGATCACTACTAAAATCCTCTATCTCCCCGTTGGTCCGACTGGGAACGTCACTGTTTACCTTTACAAGCCGGGATCCGGTTACAGGGAGGAAGAGGATAAGGACCTGTTGCCAGTGGTTGTTTATTTCCATGGTTTGTGAATACTAGCCCCCATGAAATAATAATGCATTTCTGCGTGGGGGTACTGATTGGAGGACTTGTGCTTTTAGGTGGTGGCTGGATCCTCGGAGGTCCGAAGAGCTATGAAGGGTTTGTTTATGACCTGGTTCGTGAGACGGGCGCTGCTGTGTTCTTCGTTGATTATACGCGAAGTCCCGAGGCGGTGTATCCTGTCCCGACTGAGCAGTCGTATTCTGCTGTGCAATGGTTGCTAGAGCATGGTGAAGAGCTTGGTGTTAACTCTACAAAGATGGGTTTTGCTGGGGATAGTGCTGGTGGCACGTTGGCCCACCTCTCGATTCCACGCCCCAATTCCTCCGAGCTAACTGGATAATGGTAACAGGGCAAATGACAGCAGCCGTCACCCTCCTCAGCATCAAACGCAGAACCCCGCTCCCGAAATACCAAGTCCTCTTCTACCCTATTACCGACCTCTCCTGCGAGAGCCCAGCATACAAAGAGTTCGCTCAAGGTCCTGGTCTTACCGTTGATACTATCCGCTATTCGATCAACCTCTTCGCACCAGATGTGAAGTCAAGGCTCGAGGACATTGCCAGCCCCGCGCGCGCTAGTGACGAAGACCTCGCCAAATTTCCGGAAACCCTCATCATCGTTGCAGAGGTGGATCCGCTCGTACAGGACGGCGAAGGTTTCGGAAGAAGGTTGCAGAAGTTGGGTGTTCGTGCTGCTACGATCAGAGTCCTTGGGATCATTCACGGCTTTGCCAATATTAATCCGCTAAACGCGACTCCAGAGGGCAAGGCTGCAGTTGAGCTTATGGGGTTAAAATTGAAGAAGGCATTGTGGTAGGGGGTTCTGTAATGTGTAGGAAATATTCCAACTCGGTTGGGTTATAATATTGTTTGTGTCGAGGCTGTTGTGAGCTTATGGGGTTAAAGTTGAAGAAGGCATTATGCTAGGGGGTTCTATAATGTGTAGAAAAAAAATATTCCAACTCGGTTGGGCTATATTGTCTATATATCAAGGCTATTTTGAGCTTTCCTTATGACTGTGAATGATTAAGCGTACGGCTGCATGGACGGGTGAGCAAGTATAGGTGAAGAAACGGAGACAATATGCCTTCCTTGACGAGTGACACGGGTGACAGATGTTTGCTCTAAGGGCCACCCGCCCACTAAATGGGCTAACGATGAAAAAACTCCCCTCCACAAACGTAACAACATGACCCGAGGAAACCCCATTTCTCCCCCCACCACCAAAATCCGAATCCGCTTCACAAACAATCACTCGCCAACCCCTCCAAGCCCACTGTTGAAACGACTAATGGTACACAGGAAAAGACGCAATCACGATTTCCCCGGTTCACGCGGCCTCACTCGCCGCTGCATCACCGCCACATCCCCGGCTGACATATTTGTCATATATACCCGCTTACCCTAGGCAAATAAGTATACCCGAAAATAGGGGCGGGAAGGATGGATCGGAGGATTTTAAGAGGCACGGGCGCCGCCCAGACGCGCACCGATGTTCTTCCGCAATAATATGTTCGGCGAATCCCTATTTTCGACGTTATTAATTTTGTAAATACGCCTAGTGCTGAATAAGCCGGGGAGTATAATATGGTACATATTACGTACACGTGCAAGTAAAAAGAAAGAAAGAAAGAAGGAAGGGATGATAACTAAAGATGATAAAGTAGAATAAAAATAAATAAATAAAAAAAAGGTATGAATGTACGGTATAACTATTACTACCACGATCCCTCGGTTGATTTCCAAGTGTCATAATATTATTATAGTAGTTGCTCGCACGGCGTGGCCGAGGGGAAAGAGGACAGACACTTTGTATGATAATTATTACAGTACCGGCATGAGGAGAGTGGGGCTTCCCTCGGCTTGACGGGTAGAGTACCGGTACCGGTACCCTATCATAGTATAATATATCCTTCATTTTCGCTAACGACTGCCGAACTCTTTTTCTTTCTTTGGCCAGCAAGGGTAGTTGTATTAGTACCGTACTTGTAAAAAACCCGCTGTATCCACTATCGGTGATTGGGCCCTCCGAGACAAAACACCCTGTGAAGGAATAGTGTTTGCCAAACAAGGTATAATAGCTTGGAGAGAATGGAGCTTGCTGTATCTCATTAACTGGTATTCGTTATTTTTGTTAACTTGCCGTGCTAGGTCTACCGTGGTTTGGTGATGTGGCACGGTTGAGATCTTCGATAGTGGATACAGCACAGTGGGTTTTTACGGTAGTACTTGTACTACTAAGATCCATCTACCGGCAGATATTATACACACCCCTTGTACCGGTAGAACACTTTGGGTGAGGTGGGCGAAGGTATTATATCATAGCCAAGTCTCTCGCTCGTGTATAATACTGTGCTATTAAATTCATACGACCCCGAGAAGCACAATCTAATTATTAAAATTTAATACCGGAATTAGATGCTAGAGTGCCGAGTTAATAGAACAGAGTATCGTAGAGGTGTTATGTATTTCACTAGGAACTATGTAACGTGATACCTCCCTTTCCTAGAAAAAAATAAAATATGCTCAAGTTCCAAGACAATAAATAAATAGGAAGAATAGCTTGCTTGCTAGAGTGAAAATGGCTATAATAATAATAATAATAATAATAAAACGTCTATAGCTTTCAGGACACATAGCTGCTTTTTCCAAGATAAAGGGAGTAAAAGAAAAAGTTTTTGATTTTTTTCTACTATCATACTCCCCCGATCACCGACCTGAAGGTCTAGGGTCAGATTCTACCATACCGTATACCGTAAAAACTGTAATAATTGAGTGTTGTGCTATGTAGTCAGAGTTGCCTCCTCTAGTAAACTCTGTGTTTTTCGCCCCTCGTCTAAAGTTAGGAATTCTCGACTGTTAGGAATTCTCGACTACATATCTAGCACATTACTCAATTATTGCAGTTTTTACGGTAGTAGAAGGATTGATAAGCCCCACAAGCCTATTGATGAAGGCCATGTTCTCCAATCTCCCAGTCCCCATAAGGCAGGATTCTTAATTCTCTTGTCCTACATGGTGGATCATTTAATAACAACCGATTGTATGCATGGATTGAATAAACTCCTGGGCTACTCCTAGTTACGACAGGGGTTAATTAATTGGCTCTTAACATGTTAGCCACTTGCGCCAGCTACAGTAGGTATTTCATGGAATATAAACTTGGGAATAAATACTTGACCCACTAAAAGTTAGATTTCAGATTTTAATAGGTTGTCGGTAGATTTCAATGAATATTTTTGTTGAGGGACCCGCTGTAATTTAGGTAGAATTAGTTCTCCGTGTGCTTACATTGCTATAGCAGGATATGAAATCACACAACTAGCAAAAAACAAAATCCCTGTCTCATTTCCAAATACCCTATACTTGGTAAAAGTAACTATACCAGGACAACGGCCAGTAGCTATAGAGATGATGATGTAGGTGCGGTGGGGTGATGCCTCTGGATAAAAGGCAAGCAAGGGCTGTTTATCCTTCATTAATGTCATTTCGGAGGGTCCGAATCTCTCAATTGCAGTATATATTGCACTTCGTCCTCCGTTTTCATCCTCTCCTTTCTTCCTCCCTGCCACCTACCTCCTCCCCGTTAATTAGTTAGTTTCTCATCAAAGGACACAAAAGCCCATTTAGTTACTCCTCTATATATCGCATATGAAGCTCACCATCTCGTCCCTTCTCTTATTCCCGCTCCCCCTAGCTATAGCAGTATTCAGCCCTGCTCCCCCTTGTCCAGCACCAAATGTGACAATTCCAGTGTTGGATCCCGTTACCCAAGCCTGGGTCAATGCAAGCAGTAGCAGTAAACCGATCTACGAATTCACCATTCCCGAGGCACGTGTCCTTTATGACGCTCTGGTGACAGGTAACGTCTCAAGCCCTTCTCCAACTGATATCAGCACCAAAATCCTCCACCTCCCAGTTGGTCCGACTGGGAATGTCACTGTTTACCTTTACAAGCCGGAATCTGGTGACAGGGAAGAGGAGCAGGACCTGCTGCCGGTTGTTGTTTATTTCCATGGTCTGTGAATACCAGCCCCCATGAAATAATAATGCATTTCTGCGTGGGGGTACTGATTGGAGGACTTGTGCTTTTAGGTGGTGGCTGGATCTTCGGAGGTCCGAAGGATTATGCAGGGCTGGTTTATGACCTGGTTCGTGAGACGGGCGCTGCTGTGTTCTTCGTTGATTTCACGCGAAGTCCCGAGGCGGTGTATCCGGTCCCCATTGAGCAGTCATATTCTGCTGTGCAATGGTTGCTAGAGCATGGTGAAGAGCTTGGTGTTAACTCTACAAAGATGGGTTTTGCTGGGGATAGTGCTGGTGGCACGTTGGCCCACCTCTTGATTCCACGCCCCAATTCCCCCGAGCTAACTAGACAATGGTAACAGGAGCAATGTCAGCAGCCATCAACCTTCTCAGCATTAGACGCAATACCCCGCTCCCGAAATACCAGGTCCTCCTCTACCCTGTTACCGACCTCTCCTGCGAGAGTCCAACATACAAAGAGTTCGCTCAAGGCGTCGGTCTTACCCCTGATGTTATCCGCTGGATGACCTCCATCGCCGTGCCAGATGTGAACTCCAGGCTCGAGGACATTGCCAGCCCCGCGCGCGCTAGTGACAAAGACCTCGCCAAATTCCCGGAAACCCTCATCATCGTGGCAGAGGTGGATGCGCTCAGACAAGACGGCGAGGATTTCGGAAGGAGGTTGCAGAAGTTGGGCGTTCGTGCTGCTACGATGAGAGCTCTTGGGACCATTCACGGCTTTGCCTCGACTAATCCGCTTTCCCAGACTCCAGTCGCTAGGGCTGCCATTGAGCTTGTGGGGCTCAAGTTGAAGAAAGCATTGTGCTAGGGGGGTTCCTGTTATGTGTAAAACAATATTTCCGAGTCGATTAAATTATATAATATTGTTTATATCAAGGCTGTTGTGAGCTTGTCTTATGACTGTGAGTGGTTAGGCGTGCGACTACACGAAAACGGGTGAGCGAGTATAAGCAAATAAACAGAGACAGCCATCGCAAAAAGGTATGTGTCGTTTATCACAACACCGTAAACAACATGACCCCGGGAACTCGACTTTTTCCCCTCACCAAAGCGAAATCCGCTTCACAAACAATCACTCGCCAACCCCTCCAAGCCCACCACTTTACTTGTGATATCATACCCCATCAAATAATCCCAAGAAGTATTCATCCCAAAACAGGGAGGGTGAAAACCCGAGGATTTGCACGGGCGCGCCAGATACGCGCCGATATATTCAGGCTAATCCATATTTTAGATTCGTTTGTTTGTTTATTTATACACCTTGTCCGGGACAGGTTGCTTACTTATATTTATGATACGCCCAGTGCTGAATGAACTGGGGGTGTGATGCGTGCGCGACTAAATCTGGAAATGGAGGGGAGGAGAGAAGGAAAAATGATGACCAAAGACGATACATCATAATAAGAAAAAAGAAATCTTCTTGGCCTTGTAGAATATTATTCTGTAGTAGCGGGGAGTATGGAGAGTGGTAAGCCAGTGAAGAGGAACCTAAATGGAAAAGAAAGAAAAAGGTACAGTATGAACGCTTACTACATACCTTGCCGTAAGTCGGCTTACGAGAGGGGTGACGAAGTATGGAGGGAAGATGTTGTTTAGGGATTTTAAACTCCTAAAAGCTAATTAGAATTTCGCATTCTTTTATTGCCAAAATTAATATACACATGACGAACTCAGTCAAAGTCCTCCAATTTATCATAGATAACTTTTCCTGAGAAACAAACTTTTGCCTCCCATTAACAGAATCTGAAGACTTCTCCCTGAAATACGTCATCACAATCGCCCTCCTCCTCTGGACACCACCTTAATCCTTATCTAAAGCCCTTAGCTCCATGCATATTATGCTTGTTCCTGGCATCTACATATCTAAGTTAACAGTGCTCACCAATGAAGGAAGAGCCGGGAGAGGGAAAAAAAACCCTCCCTCGCCAACTCTAATCATCCAAACACTTTCTTAGCAAGTCCACAAGACCAACCCAAATCCTTATCCGTCTTCCTCCTCTTGAAGGAGAGAGGGGGCACCGAATCCCCGTTGGCTGACCCATCGGTGCCATCTGTTGTCATTACCTCGTCATCAAGCCCTCCATCCGTAATTTTATTGCTTGACGGGAAGAGACCTTGGATTCCCTCCCAGATTTTCTTCCATCCCTTCTTCGTTTCCCCTGCGTAAGGTTAAATGGGGCTGCATATCAGAGGAGAAAGAAAGAGAGGGGAGGGGGAATACCAGGAGTTTTGATAGCGTAGTACTCATCAATATTGAAGGGAGTGTCTGGACCCCACCATGTGTGCTCTTCCGGGACGATGTCATGCTCGTCGAAGAGCTCGGTTAGGGTCGAGTCAGCTGTTAGGAATAGAAATATTAGCCAGTAGTTTATGACTATATTGAGGCGGGAGGATATACTGTACTTATCCACTTGTTGATTCTTGTATTCCTGGAATGCTAGTTGCTCCGGTGAAGGGGGACTCTCGGGTAGGCTGGGAGAAGAAAGGTCCGCCGCGGGACTAGCCCGAGATGGCCAGATGGGTAGAGCATCCGTTCCCGCATGGAGGAGGAGCACAAAGGAAAGAAGTACCACTGTGGTCCTCATAGTGGCAGCAGTTGTTATGTAAAATTTTATGAGTGCGTATTGTAGTTCCTGTACGTCTAGGTGGGCTGGATCAAGAGGGACGAAGGAGGTTGGAAGGGTGAGGGCTGTGATTTAAGTATTCTCGCTGGGAAGCCACGCAAAAGGGACATCGTGTTCAGTTTGTGGACAAGCTTTCCTTAACCACTAGACTATTTTGGCGAAGTTGAGGGTTAATGTTGCATCAAAGGTGTTGAGCGTGCTCGTTTAGTAACATCGCCCTCAACCTTTAGGCCAAAATGGTAATTTATAGCGTTAGAAGGAGTAGGCGGAACCGAGCCTTTTGCACAATTGTGGTAAGACCGGTCTGATTAATTTGGTTTACCGGAAAGAAAAGAGACAGCTAATGTATCATATCTAGGTTAATAGTCAGCGAGAATCAAGGGCAAGGTACTCCACCTGTTAAGCCCAGGGAAACCCCACTATACTCGAGTATATAATATTATCATCTCCTAATCTGTGTGTATTGCATCATATATACTCACTCAAGATATTATAAGAATAGCAAAAGGAAGAAAGGGCAGCGAGCAAAGCAATGCACTACAGCTCTCTCCCTCTCCCCTTCCTCCCCTCTCCCCTTCGGTCGATTTCTAAGTATCATAGTTGCCGGCACGGCTGAGGTGAAGAGGACAGACACTTAGGGTGCGTCTGGTGGTCGTGGCTCTAGAATAGTGCCATAATCTCAAAACACAAGTTGCAACCGGATAATAGAGTTTTCTCAAGTTAGCATAATCTGGCCAGATGAAAGTCACAGTGGCATGTCTGGTTGGCACACAAATTACAGCCAAGAAATATATTCTGTCCCGCTTAGTAGTGATGTTCCACAAGCTTCTTCACCAAAGTACAAGCCAGCATAGGTGTCTACCATAAGGCCAATACTGGTAGTGCACAGCATGGAAGGGGTAAATGCATTAGGGTTTGTAGAAGTAATCAGATCTGGCATTGTAGGTATTCATATTGTTAGTATCATACATTTACATCAGATGCGCAATGAAATATGCCTACAAAATAGTTCTTCAGTGTGGTTGGGTTAGGGTTCTTCCATGCAAAAAATATATTTTTTCTGTTTTTTGGAAACCTTCATTTTGGGCACATTATTGCAACTTGATAGTTGCCACTTGTGGTTCACCAGACACGACACTTTATCGCAAAATGATGTTTTGACTGAAAACTCTATAATCAGGGCGATTATTGAGGTTTCGCGTTGCAACCAGACGCACCCTTAGCATCCCTTCGTCTGTATTTATCGCTTTTTAGTTCCCTGAAATATTCCGAGATTAGGAATAGTTCAAGTGTCGCAACCTCGGAGATGTTTTTTACTGGTCAGGTCATAACAAGAGCCCAGTGACCATACTGCCTTTGGTAAAGATCTGAGGCTAACATTTGCCATTAACCACGCTAAAAGTCTGCGAAATCTGCATCATCCTTATATCCGATTGCCGTTAGGTTACCCAGGCAGCCCAAAAGAGGACATGCGTGGTTGCTTAGTTAGGGAGCTGTCTTGGTTGTCATTGGTAGTGGGTTTCTTGTTCTCCTACACACATAAGTCCTCCGCGGTAATCAGAATTAGATGCTAGGGTACCAAGTTAGCACAGTTATCGCCGGGGTCTTATGTCTTTCACTAGGCACTATTTATGCCTCCCTTTCCTGGAAAAAGAATGCCTACAAGGCAATAAATAGGGAGAGTATAGCCCTCCAAAGTGAAAGTATAATAGCCAAAACACCTATAGCTTCAAAAGAAAAAGATTTCATTCTTTTCTACCGCCCCGCCGGTCACCAACCTGAGGGTCTGAGGTCGGATTCTGCCGCCTTGCGTGTGGCGGGATTGATATGCACTACAGCCCTATCAATGGAAGTTAGGTTCTCTAATTCTCCAGTCCCCATTGGGTAGGCTTTTTTTTAATTCTCCTACTCTACATGGCGGATAGTTCAATAACGAGTAACCGTAAGCATAACCTGAAGGCCTGGGATCTTGCCAATTGTGACAGGGGTTAATTAGTTTTTTAACATGTTAACCACTGCCCTGACCACATAGATATTTCATGGAATATCAACCTGGAGACAGATGCTTAACCCACTGAAAGTTGACACTCCGGGATTCCAACAGAAAGGGTGTATCTCTCCCCAAGTTGTCGGTAAATTTCAATTGAGGTCTCCAGCGAGAGATTCTCCACAATTTTAAGTAGAAACATTGCTTTGTGCACTCACTACCACCATACAGTAGGATATGAAACCACACAGCCCGAGCGATAACAGCATTACTGTGCAGTGTAGTCAATAAAGTGGGCAAGCGGTAAGCTGCAGTGGAAGAGCTTAGGGGGCGTTTGACACGCCGTGATTTGAAACACAACGCTCATAGTGCTTGGCTTGGTAGCGTTTTCAAATCATGATTTAGGGATATTCAATGCTATCTTACAATATCTTTTTTTCTATACACTTAAGTACTTTGTTATTATAGTAAATGCTGCCTTCTCCGCATAGTGCTAGTCGCAAATCTGTGATTTGGGAAATTGAAAAATTGCAGTCACATTTAGCAGAGGGACTATTTGTAAATCGTGATTTCAAATCATGATTCCAACTCCTATCTGAAATCATAGCGTTGCCAAACGCCCCTTAGTTTCAGCCGTTGATTTGTGCCGGGTGAGAGCACTTCGCAAGCCTAGGGTACTGGGCAGTATAGAAGAAGATGCTTAAAGTTTACGAGCTTTGATCTCCTCCCCCCCCCCACCCAAGTTAACAAACAGTTAACGAGCTATATCATATTCCCCTTACTAATTCATAAGTGTATCATACTACGAGTATAACTAAGCCCCAACCGGAAGTGTGAGCGTGCGGATACCAAGTTTCCCAAATGGTCAGTTATGAATTCAGTACTGTACAATCTAAGAAACCCCCCTCCCCAAATTCCCAAACGCTTCTACCACCATTACTGTAGATAGCATTAGTTCCCCCGGCATGCAGTTATATAATATATAAGAAAGAGCCCCCATAGAATCCATACTATGACATGCTGACACATTTTGTAACACAACTCGCGTTATATAATTATTATTATTAGGCGAGCATGTGCTCGTGATGATACGCGAGTGATATCCTGTGATTGATAAGTAAACCTACGGTATTTATTAACACCCGTCCTATCATACTCTACATGCCGGTTTGGATGGTCTGGTTTAGTTTAATTTTTGTGTGTCGCACAATTCTAGAGCATACTAGTGTTCCGCAAAGGGAGCTCAGATGGTATTAATATTAAAGAGCGCTAGTACTGTACTTGTACAGTATAGCACAGCCCAACAGACAGCACCGCACAAACGCTTCACATCTACTACCACAATCCGACCCCATACCTAGACCATACTGCACCAACAAACTCACACCACTACAAGTCCATCCAGCCCAGTCCAGTCCAGTCCTCCGAAGCTCACTAGCTACATAAAAACCCCTCCCCTAGCGCCAGCCAGGCGATACCGGCACCGGTACCGATACCGACCCGAATACACTACCCCACCACACTTCACGCTAAAACTTTGGATCACGCAGCCTTCTATACACCCAAGAAAGGCACAGAAGGAAAGGGAACCGCCATTATACCACTCGTAGGCTCCGGTTGGGAATGATAGGTGATGTGATGGAACTTACCCTCCACGGTATGGAATTATATTCAGGTCGACGGGCTGGTGTCCACCCTAGATACCATGACCTTCGGCATGATAAAAGGAAGGAATCTACCGAGGAAGAGAAAGAGAGAGAAATAAATACCACATTTATGACTTATCATATCACAGCACTATACTCTCCCGTCTATGAGAGTTTTTCATATTGTAGGAAAGCATTGGCTATTTCACCACCAGTAAACCAAACCAAACCAAACCAAACCAGAGAGAACTCTCCAATCCCATACAACCTACCTACCTACCTTAACGAGCGATGACGACCAGCGGCTGACATTAGCAATCACGGGTAATCCATATCGCTCACGTAATACACACATACAAGTTATAATAGGTAAGGTTCGGAATTGCACTGTATTGTACCGTACCTGCATAATCTAAAATTCTACCCAATCCCCAAAACACCTCCCTCCCTCCCTCCCCTCCTTCCTCTTCCCAACCAAGACCAACGACCTAGAAGCTCAAAAGAGCAAGTACGAAGCTATATATCCCAGTGTGCCCCCTCGCGCCCAAAAACCCCCGAAAAAACACTAATCTAATTCGGCTAATTCCCAGCACCCGGCCGGCAACAAACGGTACTATATACTATACCATCCCCTCCCCACCACTCTGGTACCGGTACCTTACCAAGCACCAAAAACAAGGTACACTTCCAAGTACAGTTACATTCTCCGCCTACAAGTACAAGTACCATCCTAGCATTCTACCCTACAAGTGCCCTACAATAGGTCTTCTCTTCCCTTCCCTTCCCTTCCCATCCCACCCCCGCTGTCCAATACAGTCAACCAACCAACTATATACAGTACAGTATTCCACCCACTCACCCACTCACCCATTCTTTCCAGAACAAAACAAAAAAAAAACAATCTGGATCCACTACCCGTCTCCCGATCCCCCGCGCACATCGATGATATTAGACTATAACCTTCGGGGTTTGGACCAATACTTGAGGAGAGGGGAAGAGAAGCTTTCCCTGCCGTCTATAGTAGTCCAAGTGCGGTATTAAATTAATAAATAGCAATAGCTTAACAGGTACAGTACAGTACCATCGGCAGGCGAGCCCACTAAACTTACTTATCCAACGAAACCGAATGGATGGATGGAAGGATGGAAGGATAGAGGGAAGGGAAGGGAAGGGAAGAAGCGAAGGTCTACCTACTTATAATACCTACCTATTATCTACCCTGTTTCCAAGTTTTTACAATATGATACGGTACCATGATATGCTACCATATTATGGTATAATATAGTTTACATATATATACAGGGGAATGAATAAATCAAGTTAGTGCTGACACGTACGCACTAAACGCTTCCCCTTAGAACTGTCTTACCTCCAACCCATTCCCATAGTCTACTCGAGTAACGGACCGTACCCCGTGTCAAGAACCATTTCCGCTTCGAGCAAACAAAGCTAACTCAAGCGAATCGAATCGAAGACTGTGTACCGATAACAAGAGCTGTATCGTTTATTAAGCCAAACACCGCTGAAGCTAACATGTCTATGTACAGAAATTTTCCTATAGTGATGTCAAAGAAGGGGGAAAAAATATATATATGAAATAAATTTGATGGATAGGGGAAAGAAATAAACACCAGGAATAAATAAGAAATAGAAAAAAGAGAAGCTTTTACATATCGCGCCGTAAACCGTACTCCTGAGGAAAGAAAAGAAAAAAGAGAAGGATAGACAGAAGGAATGAGCAGGAGTGGGTGGTATCATGAAATAAGATAAAAAAATAATGTCAAGGTTAGATAGATAGGATAAAATAGGGCAGACTAGCTGCGATAGGTATAATACTTCAAGTGCGAACAGCCAATGGAAAAGTTAAAGTGAGGACATAAAAGTTAAAAAGAAAGTCAAGAATGGAGATGTGAGACAATACACGAGCAGACTTTTCCCAGTCTGTGGTAAGTTTGAGTGTACTTGCCCCAAAGAAAAAAAAACATATTTAGCACATCAATCCATTTTTCCCCTGGTTCTCCAACAATCTTCTTCACCGGATACCCAGACACATAGAAAGAACAATCCTAAATCCATCCAGCTCCCAGGTTCGGCAATACATCGTCAAACACACCACCAATCTCGGCCGCATAATCGTTCGCTGAAAACTTTTGCAACCCACGCTCCATCATGAACTCCTCCTCCGCATCGCGAATATGGACGCCAATATCCTCCGCCATTTCAGCGACCTTGGCCAATTCCGCGCCGAACGGGCTCGAAGAGCGGACGCCTCTGGAGTGCATCTTCTGCTGGCTGCGGGATGGGGTGCGGGCTAGGTTCAGCCCTGCGACTGGTGCGGGTGCTGGGTGTGCTGGAGGAGGCGGAGGGGCTGTACGGCGAGATTTGCTTCTTGCGGGAATGGCTGGGGTGGTGAAGTACATCGAGAGATGGTTCGGCGGTGGGGAGGGCTCGTCTGGAGAGGAGATTTCTGAGTCGGAGCCCGAGTTTGAACTTGCCGATGAGGAGGATGGTGAGGACGGGGGGAACCTAGACGACGTCGGGCTTGTGCTTGTGCTCGATGTCGGTGGTGATGGCTGTGATATCGACGACCGTAGCGATGGCGAGGTGTAGCTGATCATGTTTGTCGTGCTGATTAGTTCTACAGGCGCTGAGATCTGAACCTTCGAAATTGAGCTGCGCTTTGATTGTGCCTCCATTGTTGGCGTTATCGAGAAGTATTTCGATGACTTCTTTGTTAGGCTTCTGCTTCTTGCCATCTTGTCTGGTCGCTGTCTGGATGGTTTTTGTTTTGAAAATGAGTGACGACTTTTCTATAAAGAAGGATAAGAATGGTGGATAACCCCGTGTATTTGATTAATGCGGGGGGATGAAGAGAAAATAAAGGACGGGCGATTTTTCTAGTTTCTTGGGTGGTGCGAAAAGATGGTGCAGGAATGACCTAGGCTGGCGAAAGGAGCGACGCAGCGGGATTCCGAAATGAATGAGGTGGAAGGGAGGGAAGAAGGCGAGAGAGTGTGAAGGTGAAAAAAAATGTGTGCGGGGTTTGTCTGCTGACGATGGGTGGGTGCGTGGTGTACGCCGTTCCCCGTGGTCGGTTTTCTTTTCTACCTTTGACCCTGACGAGGTTTGATGTGGGTGATAATATATGCACCCGAGTGACCTCCTCGTCTACTCCGGCTGGCAAGGGTCGAATGACAAGACGTGACCTTTTTCCCTTACCGTACCCCTTCCCAACGACAAATAGATCGGGGTATTCTCCTTTCCAGAAAACTAGTCAATTGTCAATGTTGTCGATGGAGATTTCCTTATCTTTCTTCCTCCTTTCTCCCGCGTGTGTGTATAAGTGATAGATCGGACGGGTCCGTTGACTAGCAACGTATTATCTGTCGAGGGACGAAAGTGTATGGCGTACAGCACCAGTGCAGGTTATTACAATACGGTAATTGAAATTATGTTGTTCGAATGAGCGGGTAAGCACCTGGTGATAGGAAGACAGGTGAAATTGCAGAAAAACTCAGGCACAGCAGTGAGTGGGTGAGGATGCAGCTCCTTGTGAATGAGAGGCACGAAGCAGATGTGTTATCGAGGACCCGGCCCGAAGCAGCAAAGAGAATGGAAGATATACTGGAAAGGCAGCAAGCACACCGGGTGTAAAGCGCAATAGAAGAGAAAAAAGGGAGACACGGGCGCGAAGAGAAGGGCGATGAGAGGGAGTTTCTTCGCAAGCGCGGAGGGAAGGTGAAAGGGAGAGTGTTTAGCTGAAAGGGACCAAGTGATCTTACTGGCCAACAAGGGGAAAGGACGCACCGTTCTGGTAATCGCGCCAGGCACAAACGCTCTCTGAATGGATGAAAAGGAGCGAATAAACGGGGACTTTCCCAGTCCCACTTCTCTACTCGAGTACATTAAGCAAAAAAGCAAGTACAGTAGTGAGGGAAAAAAGGAAAGAAACATTCAGCGGCCGTGCCCTTTTTTTGCCCCATAACAACCCCCAATGGTTCGTATTTTTCCTCTGTCCGACCGTCTCTCTTTTCCCCGTCCGTGTCTGTGTGTCTCGCCCTAGGCGACAAGGAGACCCAAATGTCCCAAATGCACAACATCAAATTCTCAAATATGTATGGACCTCTGCGCTCATTGGTCCGTCAAGACAAAATCACGCTTTCTCACTCAAGCCCAATCAAGCCACACACCCACAGAGTTCGCGTCGGCAAATATCAATGGCGAAACAAGGGGCAGACAGGGCCAAGGGGGGACCAAAAGACTTCCCAACCTACGACTACTGTAACGTCAAGCCTTTCCCTCCTTTCAATTGATCAATTCAGTAACAACAGCTTTGTTTGTTGGTTTTTTCCCTTCTTCCGCTGTGCTCTGTATGGCGGATTTGCGTATGTAATATGTATGATACCGACAGCTCGCACAATAGGCTTTGTTGTCCCATTTTGACTGTTAATTCATCCTGCAATCCACATCTAGACTTTTCACTTCGCTAGACGTGTTGCTGCGGCATCCTTGACGCGCGCCTTATCTGATTCACTTTCTCTGCTCACAATACCCTACTTCGTGGCTCAACACAAGCCTCTATTAATATTTTACACTTTTTTCCCCAACGCCCCAATCGAAGCCTTGTGGCGTAGGCCCCCCCCTCAGCCTCAAAAGTTTGCATCCCGGGGTCATTCTTTTGCCGGTACTCAAACCCTCCCTTATTTCAGTTTGTCTGGGCTACGCGGCCTCCCCCCGTCCGAGCAATACTGTCCTACAAGCAGCATCAGAGCTGGATGGTCGGTATCGACAGCCCTCCCTTGTGGCAACTCGGTCCAACCTCAGCTACCGTTTTTCCATCGTGGGTACCCAGTAGGCGCGTGGGAATAAATTTGAAACGCGCCACACTTAACCTTGCTGAAGGTGAAACGGACGCTGGTAAGGAGGCAACCAGCGCGGCAATTGGGAATGTTGGGGCCGTTCGGCCAATTGGACCCTACGGTGCTGCTAGTGATTCTTACTAGCGAAAGCCTCCTCTTGTCACAGCTTGGCCACCATAAGGAGGAAAAGTTACCACCATATTATGACGACCTCACATTCCCACAATTGTAGTCTGCCAAAGCAAGGTTCGGCAACATTGTGCCCTTTTGAAACTAAACGAAATGTCTCCCTCGCTGGTGATGAACCTACAATACTTGCCTGACTGGTCCGGCAATTCATCTGCCCGTTCCACAAGAAAGTCTAGACTCTTTCAAAAATCCCACAAGCCTAAAAAGAGTTCATCTGAACTACACTCTTCCTGCTCAGTATCGTATGGTATATGTGCTATGACTAACCCGCCAGACTACCGTACCGTACAAGATATTATCCTAAACAGCGACCCACCTTGCGGCCCCGCTCGTTCTCTATCCACACTACTAGTACTGTACCGGTACCTATCATAGAGCACCGGCACACTCTCCTGCACCTCACCTCGAACGCACTTCTTCCACTTCCTCGCCACTATCACTATCACATCATATACCACCACCACCCGCAGCTGCCCACCTATGTGCGTGCACGCATGTCCGCACCACCATAACCGCCCTCGGTGGGACCCTATTCCATCTTTGTCGATACAATGAGCTAAACTGCCCCACTTTTCCCCTCTTCTCGTTATCACCTCCCTCCGAGGCGATGGGGCTCTCGGCGAAACCGAGTTTTTTTTTCCCTGCTTTCTTCCCCCCTCCTTTTCAGGGAAGGGTTTATCACAAATTCCTCTCAAGTAAGGCCTATGAGTAGAGTGTGCATGATATATCACTCGATTTAATATAGCCGTACTCGTCCTCGGCCATAAGTACGCAAAAACAGGGGGGGGGGGTATATTTTGTATGGGCGCTCAGATACGCACAGATGTTTTGCCATGCATATCCTTAATCCCTGTTTTCGGGGGTACGGTGCTCGTGCGCCTATGGCCGGGGACGAGTAGTTTTGAGGAGGGGGTCGCATGGCGTTACAGTTTACGATGAAGCGGAGGATTCTATTCTCAGTTCGGACATTGGGTAGTTACTAGCCAGTCGGCCTGATCGATTTTTGCGGGGTAAAGCGGTAGAAGGGCCATAACGACGAGCAGTAAACGCCGCAGTTCATTGCGTGAATATCGTAGAAGCTTCTTTGCCATGGTTTCTTAGGCTAGCTACTGGTATGGTGAGGGGCCTCTGTAACTGGTATAGGCCCGATCTCCGTCCCGGCTCCACAGCGTACCGTATGTCAATTTGCTAAGAGTGGCTTCAGTGAAGGTTAATAATATTTTGGCAAATACCTATTAACGGTTTTGCCAAGAAAATTAGGAGTAGTTAACATGTCCCGACATTCCTTTGCTCATACCTAACTTTTAGTCTACTTCTAAGCCCCAATATATCCCGGAAAACTTGAGATATCCCTATTTTTCCCCCATCAATGTGTAGAGAATCATTCACTCTATCATCTAATGAGGCTGTAGTTCCCATCGGAGTAGTGGTTGAAAATCCTTTGGTGAATGAAGTTGGACAGTGCTTTCTTGGCCAAGAACTCCGGCTGCTGATGTCCCTCACCATGCCATAACCTGGTCTCCGGCGGACCAAGCAATCAGGCAACCAACCCCTTACCTTGTTTGCCTACTTTATTACCGATTCCCCTACCTTATTACTCCGGCCTTTGCATTCTTTCTTCCTTTCTTTTGTTCTCTTCCCCTTCCCCCTCCTTTCCCCTTACTTCCTTCCTATGATACTCGTCCCAACTCCCTCTCTCATTGTTGACTACTCACTCACTCACTCACTGTTTCACCCCTAGGAATTCAACTTCCTTTCTTCCCCATCGCACATACTATTTTAAGAAACCCTACTGCATGAGCACATCCCTTACTTGACAAAACCATCTGGGATGAAGGTCGATTTCCATCCCCTTACCCTTCACGGGAGAACCTGGTTTTCGGGTTTTCGAGAGGGGGTTTGCACCTTGGCATTTTGATATGCGGTAAGGTTCGGTTTGATCCGATTTCTCGGGCGGAGAGGAGTGAATTTTTCATGCGGTGGGGTATCAGCCGCAAGGTTTTGCTTGGAGGATACCTGTGTGAGGATTTTTTTTTTCTTGATGGGCGTGGATCGGGAGTATTCTAAGTGGAGATCGGACGGTTTGATGCTTGGTGGAGGCGTGCCGCGATTGTTTGGGGAGGGGTCCAGTATTATGGCAGATACCGGTAGTGCATCAAGAATGGGATGTTATGCTTGGTATGAGGCTTGTGAATCGTGGGTTGCGCTGACACTCTAAACTTGTTTGTGTCAATATGCCGACCTGTAAGAATCTTCTTTCTCTCTTCTCACCCGTGCGATGGATACTTACATCGGGCCAATGATTTATTTTGGAGTTGGCAAAGTTATGGGAAAATATGTTTGGAGGTGGGGCCGTTTAGCATTTGTGGAGGAACAATGCTCCAAGGCTGTTTTATTGGGACTCGTCGCATTTGTTGGCATGTTTGGATATGGGGTTTACGGGAAGACTCTGGTGATTGATAACTTCAGCACGGGTGAGTTTCCACAGCTGCCCAAAGCTATAGGATAGCTGAATGATCGACTTGTATGATACTTGTACTATGTTGCGCTTATTCGTGAAAGGAGTTCGGATGTTGCGCATGCAAGTTTACACGCATAAATTCTCTGTTGTATCCCGGAGGCCCGGGCTGCAGTAGTCTCTAGCATTCACAACCTTGAGCTTCCTATGCAGCAGCCCCACCTTCAACGCAACCTTCCGGAATAAAACAATCAAATCTCCTCGACAACCAACAACTGGATGCAGTTCTTGGTAGATAGAATTAATAAAAGTTGAGCAATAATAGAATCCAAATCAATATCCATCATTCGTGCCAGTTGCCGATGCCAAATCCCAGCGATCATGCCTAATACCCCAGCAGTTCTCTCCGAGGAAAACTTGGCCACTAGTCACTATGAGAAAGGAACAAAACAAGACCTATAACGTGTCTAGTGAGACTCGTGTGTAATGAATCTCTCCCCCTCTGGTGCTCGGCCACACCTTTTCAGTTCTTTTAGCGTTAGTATTCTTTAGAGGTTTGAAGGCCTTAGCACCGTACAAGCTTCCTCGGCCAAGTGTGCGCAAGCTCAACTAGGGCCTTGGGAATGCCCCCCCACCCCGAACCAGTTAGTTTCGTTCCTCTTATTCCCCCGGCCTCCCAAATGATTTGTCCTGAATGAAGAATCGGGGCAGACTAAGCCCAAGTATAAGAAATGACTCGAGACCAGGAATTCCCTTTCCCCCGTAACCAGGATTTCCTCCTATCAAGGGCAGTTCTGACCTGGGTGGTTATTTGGCAGCAAAGCCTCAACTTCCTTTATCAAAAGTTCTTTTATATACAACTTATAATAAATGTTTCTCTGGTCGAGAATCTAGCACGCCAGTCGTCGTCGTCGCCAAGATTGAATCCATATCCTAGCTCAAGCATTGGCATATCTCCTACTAGCAGTGATGCTCTCTATAGTACCTGGATAAGTCAGTCTAGCTTAGAATCCACGAATCACCCAGTACCGTAGGATAAGCCTCAAATCGCACAACATCGTACCAACCACCGCGTGGAGTACTAGCTTGAATAATCGACGATCCCCGGGACAACAGCAATGACTCTATTGGAGGGGGAATAGATGCTAGTGTATGATGTGGTATAGATCTGGGTATTCAGGAACCTGGCGTCATCAGGTGAGTTCTTGATGCTTGGCTTTTTTTTTCTTTTCTTCTAGATTAGATTTGGGTGGGTCGGTTCATGCGATGGAAGTATATTGACTGGGGCTGGGCATTTGGGAATGGGCATTGGGAGTGGGGAGTTTGGGATCTAGATGGGGGTGGGTTGGTGGGTGGGGTCATGGGGTATCACTCGGTTGTGTGGTTTTTAGGGATACTCTAGGAGGGGTTTTTTTTTGTGGACGGAAGATCAGGCTCTGTTAAGTTAAGGAGATGATTGAAATACATTCTTCAATGGTCGGGCAAATTTTTGTAGGCCTCTTTTGGTGATGTATTTGCCGGCTGTCGTTGATTGTGGTCACTTGGCCTAGCTGTGGCTCACACATATTTTTCTCTCTCCCCTTAACGGCTCCTGGGTAATTTTTTAGGAGGCTCTAAAAAGTAATAAAGGATGTGAGACTAGCTGGCCTCTAGAGAGATAATTGATAATGGCGCCTAAGTTAGCTCAATTAGACGGCAAAATCGTATAATGTTCTCAAAACAGAAAGTCACGATCCCCCTTTCGTTCGAAGGGGATCTTAAGTTCTGGTTGGGGCACAAATACTCTATTGCTATTGTCGTGACAAAGAGTTGACGACTTGAGCAAGCCCAACGACTATCTAGAAAAGAACAATACTGACTGAATTACGGAACACTATTTGGAGATGTCCATCAATTACAACCAGGTTCTAGATTTTCACACTCTAGTTATAATATTAGTATTCCCCAATACCTGCATACTCCCATATCAGCTCATCCGGATCTGTTGACTCACCAACCCTCGTTACCCTACCATAGCGGGGTACTATTTTCGACCCAACCACCCCACCTTCAAAACCCTGCCGACTCAACCGCCATCGTCACGACCTCATCCACGCCAGATACCAAACCGAATTCAAAGAAAAAAAACAACCAGCGGAGCCGCATTACAGCAAGAAGCAAAAGCAAGCTCAAAACACCATGAGCGAACCAACCCCCGAAGAGGTTTTCCTCACAGAAAACTTCGCCAAGCTAGGTCTCGGTGAAAAGCCTCTGAAAGAAGCACTGAGAAATAAAAAGATAGCAGCAGCGTGGAATGAAGTCCTGAGCGAAATTAGGCTTCCAGAGGAAGGGGAAGGTAGCGTGGACGCAAAGGTCGGAGCTTTGCTCTCTGCTCTCGTCACGGCTACGAAGGATGTTGGCGGGGCAGATGGGAAGAGGGCGTTTGTCGTGAATGCGGTGCTGGAAGGGAAGTTGAAGAGCAATGCGCAGATTGAGGCTGCTGTTAAGTACATCAAAGGGAAGAAGGGGGGTGTGGATGCTGCGGAGTTTGACAAGGAGTGTGGTGTTGGTAGGTTTTCCTTTTTACTTTCATGAATTGGGTGTAAGATTGGGAGTGTGCTGATAGTGTGGTAGGAATCGAATTCACCCCCGAGAAACTTGAGAAGGAGGTCAGGGCTTACATTGAAGAGCACAAGAACACTATTCTTGGGCAGCGGTACAAAGCATTTACTCCTACACTAGTAACCTTGAAAACATCTACGGATCTTAAATGGGCACCTCCTGCGGACCTCAAGAAGGAGGTCGACGCTCAACTTGCTGCTCTTCTCGGGCCTAAAGACGAGCGCGACGCGCCGCCAAAGAAGCAGCCAAAGGCACCTGCGGCTGCTGGTGCTAAACCAGTTAAGACGGAGAATGAAGAGATTAGCAAGAATAGGATGTTCGAGGAGGGATTCTTGGCTGGTTTGCATAGGCCTGGTGGGAATGAGCAGATTGTCCCGGGAAATATGGAGGCCCATTTGAATGCTACAGGAGGTAGAGTCTTCACTAGGTTTCCTCCCGAGGCTAGTTTCTCCCTGCTGCTCAGTCGTGGATCGTGCTGATAGCGTGGCAGCCAAACGGATATCTGCACATTGGCCACAGTAAAGCTATCACTATCAACTTTGGGTTTGCGAGGTATCATGGAGGGGAGTGCTATCTCCGCTATGATGATACTAACCCGGAGGCCGAAGAGGAGCGCTATTTTACTGCTATTCGTGAGATTGTTGAGTGGTTGGGGTTTCAGCCCTACAAGATTACTCATGCGAGTGATCACTTCCAGAGACTCTACGAGTTGGCAGAAGATTTGATTAAGCGTGACAAGGGCTATATTTGTCATTGTTCTGCCGAGGAAGTCAACCTCCAGAGAGGTGGCAAGGACAACCGTGGGCCGAGATTCGAATGCAAACATAGGAACAGACCCGTTGAGGAGAGCTTGCAGGAGTTTAGAAACATGAGGGACGGGAAATACAAGCCTAAGGAAGCAATGTTAAGAATGAAGCAGGATATGCTGGGCTCCGGAAATCCGCAGGTACGTCCGGCGCCGGTCGTAAAGATTTAAATGCTGACTCGCAAAGATGTGGGATTTGACCGCGTATAGGGTCTTGGACGGCGCACCGCATCACCGTACTGGCGATGAGTGGAAGATTTATCCTACTTATGACTTTACTCACTGCCTTTGTGATTCCTTCGAAAATATCTCGTAAGTTACGATTATCTTCACAAGATATCATTCATACTAACATTTTACCTTAGCCACTCGCTTTGCACTACGGAGTTCATTAACTCAAGGGAATCCTATGACTGGCTTTGTAATGCCTTAGAGATTTATAGGCCACAGCAGAGGGAGTATGGCCGTCTAAATTTGACTGGGACTATCATGAGTAAGAGAAAGATAGCCAAACTGGTTTCCGGAGGCTATGTCCGTGGGTGGAATGATCCTAGACTCTACACTCTTGTTGCCATTAGGTGAGCTTACCTCACATTTCGTACTGAAGACGGACTTGACTGAGAATCGCAGACGTCGCGGAATCCCCCCTGGAGCAATTCTTGCATTCGTCAATGAATTGGGCGTCACTACCTCCCACAGCTACGTCCAGATCAAGCGGTTTGAGCAGACAGTCCGTCGCTATCTAGAGGAAACAGTTCCTCGTCTGATGATGATCCTTGACCCAATTCCTGTCATCATTGAGAATCTCCCAGAAGGTCATATTGAGGAGTTCTCTGTCCCATTCATGCCTAATGACACAAAGCTCGGAGAGCACCTGGTACCCTTCACCCGCAAAGTGTATATCGACCGCTCCGACTTCCGTGAGGAAGATTCTGCCGACTACTTCCGTCTCGCGCCGGGCAAATCGGTTGGACTTCTCAAGGTTCCCTTCACTATTCGTGCGACATCTTACACCAAAGACGAGGCTGGCAACGTGACCGAGGTCCGCGCGGAATACGAAAACACTGGGAAATTCAAGAAGCCAAAGACATACATCCAGTGGGTATGCGACGCTCCTAGCAAGGGCTCTCCAGTTCGCGTTGAGGCACGCCTCACAAATCAGCTCTTCAAGTCCGAGAACCCTGAGGATAATCCAGACGGTTATCTTGCAGACATCAATCCCGATAGCGAACACGTTTACAAAGATGCCATCATTGAAACAGGAATTCACGAGATCCGCCGTCGTGCACCATGGCCTGAGTTGGAAGGGGAGAAGGACTCCAATAAGGCTGGTCCCGAATCCTGTCGGTTCCAGGCGCTCCGTGTTGGGTACTTTGCGCTTGATAGTGATTCTACCGATGATAGATTTGTGCTCAATAGAATTGTTACATTGAAGGAGGATGCAGGGAAGAACGCCTAAGTGGGCTGTTTTTCTTCTTTTCTTTAGTTCTGTTTCTCTCCATGGCTAGGCAGAGGTCCCTTCCTTCCAGTCTCATGAGTCAGTGTCTCTCAATTGATCCTGTTAGAAGTGATTTAATTGTTTCATTTTTCCCATTTTCCCATTTTTCCATTTTCTTTCCCTTTCTTTCCCTTTCTCTCCCTTTCTTGACCGCGGATATGACGCGTTTACAGAGATATCGGCTGTTCTTGTAGATCTTTTTATGATAGGCTGGTAGTGCATGAAATGATATCATCAATGGAATACACAAACACTCATGAGGTGTCACTCGGATCATGGTTCCGCGCAGATCCTACATACAGCCCGGCGCTATTACCGGTACTATATACTATACTCGAGTACTCTACTATATTTTCCTGAGGTAAGATCCGACACAGACAAGGCAATATAGTGAGATCATCCGGCTCAGGCATTATTAAAGTTACGTCCGGGTATCATCCGTTTCGGCAAACTTTAGAACCCGCCCACCGCCGCCGAAAACCAAATCCTTACCCCCCAAAACATCACATCCCAACCCACCGACAAGTAACTGGTTTTGCTCGGAAGTGAGCTTCAGGGAGGGGTGTGGGGTGTGGGGTGGGGAAAAAAGTGACTTCCACCAATCATCAAAACCTCACCCACCACCCCCCACACCGGCCAAAACCCCGAGGGCTACCACACACAAACATTGCTGTTCTGCACCCCACAGCCGATTTCCGCGGTGCACAGTTGCACACATACTTCGAGTGATACTGCGTGACCGCCACACCACGTAGCCTGCACACTTACTACCACCGGTGTGAAAAACCACAACCCACCGCCAAGCCAAACGCGGGGGAACTCGCATTTCCATCCCACACCACACCCAACCACCAGCGCAAACTAAAATCATCATCATCATCATCATCACTACAATCTACAATCTACAATCTACAATCTACAACCACCTACTTACCCACCAAACCTTTTCCAAAACCAAAAACCAAAAAACCAAAAATGTCAACGTCCTCCCCCTCCCCCTCCACCATAAAAAAACAACAAGGTTTCTCCTCCCCCATTCCCCCCCCCCCCACCACCCCCACCAAACAAAACCTAACATAATTTAACAGACCTCCAAACCCAATACTCAACCTACAAATCCGCCCTACACCAACTCGCCCAAAAGATCGGGGACGTGGAGCAAGAAGCGGAAGAGCACAAACTCGTGCTGGAAAGTCTGGAACCCGTGGAACCGGGACGCAAGTGTTTTCGCCTGGTAAATGGGGTGTTGGTGGAGCGGAGCGTGGGTGAGGTTGTCCCCGCCGTGAGGACGAATGCGGAGGGGTTGAAGGGGGTGCTTGAAGGGTTGTTGAAGGAGTATAAGAGGAAGCAGGAGGAGATGGAGAGGTGGAAGGTTTGTTTTTGTTTTTTTGGTTCCCCCCCCTCCGTTTTGGGATTGGGGGAGTGGTTTTTGCTGATGGATTGGTTTTATAGGTTAAGAATAATGTGCAGGTTGTTAGTCGGTAGGTTTTGTGATGGTGGTGGTGGTGGTGGGGTTCTTTTGTTGG